>Ga0335071_10002366_pt1 | contig 20187 bp, 23 predicted proteins | sample Lox_Sample_15_FD_206724 | JGI IMG/M metagenome (GOLD analysis project Ga0335071, IMG submission 206724) | Soil microbial communities from Loxahatchee National Wildlife Refuge, Florida, United States - Lox_Sample_1.5 | ecosystem: Environmental > Terrestrial > Soil > Wetlands | place: USA...
CATATATCAATATTAATAAAATATGTAACATTGTTGAAATGATTAGAACATATCATGAGGCATCAAAAGATGTACTTTATGAACATATAAAAAAACGACTAAAAGAAGCCGAAACTATGTTTTTTTTGGGATTTGGGTATCATCCGCAGAATATGAAATGGTTACAACATAAGGAGGTTAATGCCAACAATAAATTAATATATGCTGGTACTGTGTATGGTAAAGGAAAGGAGGATGTTGGAGAAATAAGAGTTGGGTTGAGCAAACTATTTTCTTCGGGTTCAACATATATAAGTCAGAGTACTCATTTTAAGCCGGAATATTCAGGATTTAAGATTAAAGAATATTTAGCAAACGTTGTTAATGTCCAATAAAAAAATGTTGAATTGAATATTAATAGCAGATATTTATGACTATTTTTAAATTTCTTACAGAGAACTATTCCCTATTTAGTCTAATGATCAATTCCCCGCCAACCCCCACATTCTCCGGCAGGCAGGGCGATACTATAATTCGTAATTAATGTTTCCCCATCATCTCCGGGTGGCCAAAGCCGAGATCAGGCCGATCACCACTATGCTCTGCACCACCAGGTACGCCTCGCGGTAGCTTCTGATCTCGTTCTTCAACCCTGTCAGGTCTGCGCTATACGGATGTACCGTGATCGTTTCCGGCGTCGCGCTTTCCACCGGAACGGCCAGCTCATTCGCCGCCGCCAGCGGCGAGACCAACGCCAGTATCAACATGAAGCAAAATAGTTTTTTTGTCATCGGTGCAGCCAGATGTATACCATAATAACGCCCGCGGCCAGCCAGTAGCCGGTCTGCTGGTAATTGTAAGCCCGCACCTCTTCCTCCAGATAATCGGTCTTCGGCTGGTATTCTTCCACCACCAGCACCTCCGCCGAAGCGGGGAGGTGGATCGTCGTCGGCCGGTCGATGCTCAAGACCTCGATGCTGTTGAATTGCGAGATCGGATAGACCCGGGGCGCGGCATTGCCCGCCGCCATCGCCGCCGGCGCCAGCAGGCATAAGATAAGGGACGCGGCCGTTATCCGCTTCATCAAAAGATCACCGGTGGGCGACCACATAGATCAGGCTCGATACCAGCACCGTCCAGAGTATGGCGTACTGTATCCTGAATATCCTGAACTCGTCGCGCAGACTGGTGGTGTCGATCGGATAGGGGGTGACGTTTATTATCCGCGTCCTCGGGTCGAGCGGGATAACATCGTACTTTCCTTCACCCAGCGAAGCACCGCCGACATTCAAAGTCCCGTAAACGATCAGCTTGTATTCACGGTCGTACTGGAACTTTGTTCCCGGTTCGATCGTCAGCGCCGCCCCTTTGGGAACGGTAACATCGCCGTCCACCTTCACTTCTCCCGACCAGACCTCGCTCGTCTCCAGCGTCCCGCTCCGGGTCAATAGCGGACGCGCGGCGAAAGCGGCCGGGCAGTTGAGGAGGGTCAGCGCGATCAGTAATATGGATATATGTTTCATCGATCCCCCTTATTTTCCCCTCGAATATCCGTAAGCGACCAGCGTGATGATGACCGCCGTCCAGAAGATGGCGTACTGATTGCGGAAATCCCTGAACTCGGCCGCTTCCGGCCGCAGGTCTTTCCGGTCGGCCGTGAGGATCACCGTCCGCACCGAATTATCGAGGTATAGATGCTGGACCGGCTCGGCGGCAATGACCGGCAGGCCGTTCATCAAGATGAAGCTGACCAGGAGCAGGCTGATCGATCTGAGCATAAGGGATTATACTACATTTTATGAATGCGGCGCGGCGACGCCCGAGCGTTTTACGCGGGCGATGAATTCCGGCGCCCGGTCGAGGCGGTAAAGCAATATCACATCAGCGGTCCCGTTCTTATTGCGGAACCGTTCGGCGACGCTCAACTTGCCGCCGTACGCGCCGATGAACTTGAAGAAAGGGTCGTCTTTCGGGGTCTTGGCATAGACCGGGAAGTAGAGCGCCTCGCCGGTGGGGGCGCGGTCGGAGGCGAAGAAATCCCGGAGCGCGCCGAACCTTTCCGCGTCGTTCTTCGCCCCCAGCAATTGATATGTCAGCCGGTCCCCCACGATCCGGTATTCACCCCGGTTAAGGAAATACAATTGCGTGAACATTCCCCATTGCGTATGGACGATGTCCGAGCTGTCGATCCCGCGCTGGTCGATGTAGTCGTTGAGGGCGTAGATCGCCGGACTGAAATAGATGTTCTTGTCCACCTGTTCATAATGCGAGATCTGATCGTTCGAGGTCCAGCCGTTAAGCGCGAGCAGAAGCAGCGGCAGTATCAGCGCCGCTTTGATAATGAACGAACGGTCGGGGAATAGCTTTTTGGCGAGCGGCAGCGGCATCACAAAAGCGAGCGCCAGGAAAGGTTCCAGCCGGTAGTAATGCTCCCTCCGGGTGGTGTTGGGGCTGATAAGGATGAACGCCAGCGTGATCAGCAAAGCGGCGGGAGGGATGAGGTATCCCCTGAGCTCCGCCCACCGGCCCGACCGGACGATGAGGCGGACGATCAGGAAATAGAGCGCGGCCAGAGCCGCCAGCAGTATAAGATAAATAAATAAGTGCCCGCCGAGATAGTGCTTAATAAGATGGGCCTTCCAGACAATATCTTCCAGGAACGGACGAGATACCTTGTAGTCGATGGGGTGCGTGTTGTATGCCCGGGGATTGAATATCCTTTCGAAAAGCGGCCGCACGGTCGGGAACCCTCTGGCCAGATTGTAGGCGATAAAGTTGAACAGGCCGATAAAGATCCCGGCGCAGGCCACCCCAATGCGGCGGGGCGACGAGAGGACCGTTTTCCACTGCTCCGGGAAAAAGAACGGACTGGCGATGAGGAACGCCGCGATCACCCAGGAATTGTAAAAATAGAGATTGCAGGCGAATGCGCCGGCCAGGGCGGCCAGGAAAAGGTACCACAAATCGTCGCCGCTCTTGAAATATGTATAGAGCAAGTGGCCGGCCAGCGTAAACAAAAAGATCAGGTCGATGGTGGCGAAGTTCATGGTGACGTCGGGATAAAGGAAAGGGGAGGTGATCGCCAGCATGGTGAACAGGGCCGCGTAGCCGCGGTGATATCTGGCGGCGATGGCGTAAGTCCCTAAAGCAAAAAGTACGAAGTAGATAAAATAGAGGACCCGGATTCCGGTCCGGTAATCATGGAACAGTCCGATCGGAAGGAACTTGAGGACAAAAACGGTGCTGATGTATTGCTTGTACATGAGCGGGACCTTGAAGCGGTGGAACCTGAGGCTAAAGATGCTCTGGTCGTACGGCTGGGCGTGATGGTTGAGCAGGGGGATTATATTGTTCACCCTGTTCACCTCGTCGTAGCACATGCCGCGGCCCATCGCTCCGCGGAAGAATAACAGCGCCGTAAATACGATCAGCAAAAACGCGATCGCGAGTTCGATTTTCTTGTTCACCCGGCCATCCTAACATATTCGCGATCTTCCGGAAATAGCCCGCCGCCGGGGCCGACGTGTGATAAAATATTCCGGAAGCGCAATAAAATGAAATTGATCATCCAGATTCCCTGTTATAACGAATCGGATAGCCTGCCCGCCATGCTGAAAGAACTGCCGCGCCAGGTCAAGGGATTCGACCGCGTGGAGTGGCTTATAATAGACGACGGCAGTTCGGACCGCACCGCCGAGGTCGCAAAACAGTGCGGCGTCGACCATGTCGTAAGGTTCACTCATCACCGCGGACTGGCCGCCGGGTTCATGGCCGGGCTCGACGCCTGCCTCAAGCGCGGCGCCGACGTGATCGTCAACACTGACGCCGATAACCAGTATCGCGCGGCCGACATCCCGCTGCTCGTTGCCCCGATAACCGAAGGCCGGGCCGACATCGTCATCGGCGCGCGGCCCACCGGCCAGATCGAACAATTCTCGGCGGCAAAGAAGCTCTTACAGAAGATCGGAAGCGCCGTGGTGCGCTGGGTCAGCCATACCGATGTGCCCGACGCTCCCAGCGGCTTCCGCGCCATCAGCCGCGACGCGGCGCTCCAGCTCAATGTTTTCAACGAATACACCTACACGCTCGAGACCATCATCCAGGCGGGACAGAAGGGGATGGCGGTGGTCTCGGTCCCCGTCCGGGTCAATCCCGCCGGACGGCCGTCGCGGCTGGTAAAGAGCATCTTCTCTTATGTGGTCCGTTCCGGCGGCACCATCCTCAAGATCTTTGTCGTCTACCGACCGTTCAGTTTCTTCATGACCGCCGGATCGCTCCTTTTCTTTTGCGGATTTGCCGTCGGTCTGCGCTACCTTTACTTTTTCGCCCGCGGCCATTCCGGCGGGCATGTCCAGTCGCTGATCCTGGCGTCGATCCTGCTCGGCATCGGGTTCGAGACCATGCTGATCGCGTTCGTCGCCAACCTCCTGGCGGTCAACCGCAAATTGATGGAGAACGTCCAGTACCTGCTGCGCAAATGGGAGAGCGGCAAGCCGCCGGAAAGGCGGTAGCATGGCCAAAATGATTTTCTTCCTGCTCGGAGGGGTCTTCAATTACGCGGTCAAGATCGGCATCACCGTCCTGCTTACCGGCCTGCTCAAGCTCCCTTATTACGTTTCGTACCCGGTATCGCTGGTGGCGGTGATCGTCTTCAGCTTTTACTACAACTTCCATGTCACCTTCCGCAGCCGCACCTCGCAAAATCAAAGGTTCCTGGCCTACGCGGCGGCGCTGCTGTTATTTATCGCCGCCGATTACCTGTTGGTGGTGGCATTGACCGGCTTTTTGCGGTTATACTACGTGGTGTCGATCGTGATCTCGACCACCACTATCGTCGTCGCCAAGTACCTGCTCTTCGACCGGGTGGTGTTCAACGAGGACTATTTCATGGGAGCGGCGACGGAATAAGGAAGGACATTGTATGAAAGAGCAACTGGGTCCGGATTATTACATCAGCGACGACCGTAAAAAGATCGACCTTAAAAAAGTGGCAGGGCTCCTCACCAACGCTTACTGGAGCAAAGGGATCAAATATAAAGAGGTCGCCAAAGGGGCCAATAATTCCGCCCTCATCGTCGCTGCTTTCACCGGTAAAGGCCAACTGGTCGCTTACTCCCGCGTCATTTCCGACAAGACCCGCTTTGCCTATCTCCTCGATGTCTTTGTCGACGAAGCTCACCGGCGCAAAGGGATCGGGCAGGGGATGGTCCGTTTTATCCTTAACCATCCATCGCTTAAAAAGGTCTATCAGTGGGTGCTCATTACCACCGACGCCCACGGGGTATATCAAAAAGTCGGTTTCAAACCGCTGGCCAACCCGGAAAAGTGGATGGAGATACGTCATCCGCGGCCGGAAATATAATCCCTATACGTTAATTCCCAAAAACTGCCGGATCAATAACCCGATCACAAAACTTAAGAACGCCACTCCCAGGCTTATTGCCAGCATCTCCGCGAACCGGTGCTTAAAGGGGACTTCCCTGACCACCGAAAAGTAAAAGTTGAACAGCCCGATCAGCAGTACCGCCGTGACCAATGCCATCCCCAGCGCCACGAACGGGCTCGCCAGCAGTAAAAAGGGGAGCACCAGACAAAATACGACGATAAAATAGGTGATGCCGGTATAGACCGACGCCTTGAAAGGATGCAAAGCTTCGCTCCCCACCTTGGCCGACAAATATTCCGACGCGGCCATGGAGAGCGCCGCCGCCACCCCGGTGATCAACCCCGCCACTCCCACGAGCTTTTCGTTCTGCAGGGCAAAGGTGAGGCCCGCCAGCGTGCCGGTAAGCTCCACCAGCGCGTCGTTCATCCCCAGCACCACCGCGCCGATATACTTGAGCCGCTCTTCGTCTATCAGCTTCACCAGCTCGCGCTCGTGACGGCTTTCGTCCGCGATGATCTTCTCTATCTCCGGCACTACGCCGATCAACCCGGTGTACGCTTCCTGCGCCCCTTTTTCCCCGTTCTCCATCAGCTTTACGGCAAAGGTGATGCCGAACACGCGGCCCAGCAGCAGGTACCACCAGATTTTGATGCGGTCGGGGGGGACGTCGCGGCCGGTGAGGGACTTATACGAGTTATAGTGGCGGAGCTCGTCGGCGGAAATATTCTCCACCGTTTGCCGGTTGGCCTCGTTCTTCCCCATTTGCGCCAGCCGGTGGTAGATAATGTGCTCGCTGATCTCGTTCTTCTGGAACTTGAGCACTGTCGATAAATTCTTGCCTTCCAGTTTTGTCATTTATATCTTTCCTGGGGGATATCATATCATAAAGTCGATTCTCTTTTTATTTCCACTTTTCTTTTGTTGAAAAGAAAAGTGGATGAAAAGAAAGCAACCAGGGGGATACCCCCTGGACCCCCGACCTTCGTATGCCCTCGCTGCTCCGCAACTCAGGTATAAAACGAATGGTCAGATCTATTCCGGTGGGCGGAGTGAGCTCCGCAGCTCACCGCCCCTCCCAATTGTGAAACACCCCACTCAGGTCACATCGGGAGATTTCCCCTCTCCCTCTAATCCTTGCGGGGCGAGCTTGGGGAGGATAACGGGCCGGAGGAGAGGGAGGCGAACAATCGAAATCGCCTTGATCTTTCTTTATTACTTTCTTTCCATCAAGGGAAAGAAAGTAAGAGAAAAAGCATAAAGAACTTGATTCGTAAAAAATCGCCATTATAATTGAGGCATATGAAAAGAAAGGAACAGTTGAAGCTTACGCTGATCGCGGGGCTCGTTGCGCTGGCGCTGGGCGGCTGGCTCCTGCATGTCCGCACCCATCCTCCCTTCGCCGAGGACGAAAACCTCATCCCGTTCGTCGCCGGCATCATCAGCATCGTCATCGTTCCGCTGATGTTCTGGTTTAAAAAGACCTCTGCCTATGCGTATGTACTTAACGGCTTTATGGTCATTCTCGGCACCATCACCATGGCCCATTTTTCGATCGTACACATGTCCGGCCCGGTCTCCGCGGCCGACCTGCTCTTTAAGACCATGCTCCCCGATATCCTCATGCTCTGGGCGAACTTTGCCATGGGGAAGGCGATCTTTGACCTGGAGCTGCTCAACTCCGCGACCGATGTCGTTCCCCAAGGCCGCTGGTTCAGGTATCCCAACAACGGCTGGTGGCTGGCTCACCTGGCGGGCTGGTCGATGGTCTACGCGCTCGGCAATATCATCTGGAAGTAAAGGAGAAATAAAATGCAAAAGATCATGCTTTTCCGTCCCGGCTGGTGGATACTGCACGTCATCGCCGTCGCGTTCGTCTTCTGGCTCGGCCATGTGGTGAGGTTCTAACATGAAGATACAGGTCATTCTCGGCAGCACGCGGCAGAACCGGTTCAGCGAAAAGCCGGGCCGCTGGATCGCGGGATTGCTCAAGGCCAAAGAAGGAGTGGAAGCGGAGCTGCTCGACCTGCGCGATTATCCCCTCCCGTTCTACGACGAGGCGGTGCCGCCTTCCATGCTTAAGGGGAATTATTCGAACGAGATCTCAAAGAAGTGGGCGGCCAAGATCGGCGAGGGGGATGGCTATATCATCGTCACGCCGGAATACAATCACGGCTATCCCGGCGTTCTCAAGAACGCGCTCGATACCGTGTTCGCCGAGTGGAACAACAAGCCGGTAGGGTTCGTCAGCTACGGCGGGGTGATGGGGGCGCGGTCGGTGGAACAGCTCCGGCTGGTGGCGATCGAACTGCACCTGGTCCCGATCGAAGCGACCCTTTCCATCCCCGTCCAAACTTTCCGCGACGCTTCCGCCCGCAAAGAAGGGGATGTTTCCGATCTCTTTGAGCCGATGAAGCCGTTCGCCGATAAATTCATCGACCAGGTGATCTGGTGGGCGAACGCGTTAAGGTCGCATGCTTAAAAAACTGAGCGTTTTCCCGCACCGGATACTTCGTACCAAGAACTTAAGATCGATCCTTTCCGAAAGCGATAATCCGCTCCACGGGCTCAAAAAGGTGCTGGGGCCGTTCGACCTGATCCTTCTCGGCATCGGCGTCATCATCGGGGCCGGTATCTTCGCCACCGTCGGCACCGCGGCGGCGGGCGACGCGCTCCGTCCCGGCGCCGGGCCCGCGCTCATCCTTTCGTTCGCCATCACCGCGGTGGTGTGCGGATTCGCGGCGCTCTGCTACGCCGAACTGGCGTCGCTGGTACCGATCTCCGGCAGCGCCTACACCTATTCTTACGCCACTTTCGGCGAGATCATTGCCTGGATCATCGGCTGGGACCTGATGCTGGAGTACGGGGTGGGGAGCATCGCAGTCTCCATCAGCTGGTCGAGCTACTTCATAGGTCTGCTACGCAGTTTCGGCATCATCGTTCCCCAGTGGGCGATCGCGCACAACCTCCCCGCCATCTTCATCGTCGCCGTGCTTACCTATATACTTTTCCGCGGCATCAAGGAGAGCGCCCGGTTCAACATGGGGATCGTCATCACCAAACTGCTGGTGCTGGCGTTCTTCATCCTGGTCGGCGCGTTCTTCGTGAAACCGGGCAACTGGGTGCCGTTCGCCCCCAACGGTTTTGCCGGGATCAAAGCGGGAGCGGCGATCGCCTTCTTCGCCTATATCGGGTTCGACTGCCTCTCCACCACGGCGGAAGAGACCCGCAATCCCAAACGCGATCTGCCGATCGGCATCATCGGCTCGCTCATCATTTGCACCATCATCTACATGACCGTTACCGCCATCTTCACCGGCATCATCCCGTTCGATTATTTAAAGAACGCGCTCTCGCACCAGAAGGCGGAACCGCTGGCGCTGGCGATGCAGTACATCAACCTCAACTGGGCCACCGGAGTGGTGGCGGTGGGAGCGGTGATCGCGCAGATAGCGGTATTGCTCGTGCTGATGATGGGGCAGGCGCGGATCTTTTTTTCCATGGCGCGCGACGGCCTGCTCCCTTCGTTCTTTTCCCGGGTCCACCACCGGTTCCGCACGCCGTATGTCACCACTATCATCACCGGCGTGCTGATCGCGCTCTTCGCCGCGTTCACCAACATCGAGGAGATGGTCGACCTCACCAACATCGGCACGCTCTTCGCGTTCGTCCTGGTCTGCCTCGGCGTCATAATCCTGAGATACCGGGAGCCGGACCTTCCGCGCGGGTTCAAGGTCCCGTTCAGTCCCATCACGCCTTTGCTCGGCGCTGGCTGCTGCATCTTCTTGATGACCGGGCTCCCGATGATCAGCTGGTACCGTTTCGTGATCTGGCTGGTGCTGGGGCTGGTCGTTTATTTCTCTTACGGCATCAGGCACAGCAATCTGCATAAACATCAGTGAGGTGAAACATGCCCGGACTTTTGACCGTTCCCGGAACCGATGTCCTTTACCGCAAGTGGGGCGTTGACGGCCCGCGCGCCATCGTCCTGCTGGTCTACGGCATGGGAGCGCATAACGGCCGCTGGGAGTTCCTTGCCGATTTTCTCCTGAAGAACAAATACTCCTCCTACGCGGTGGAGCTAAAAGGTTACGGTGAAACCCCCGATCAGGTCCGCGGCCATGTAGACAGCTTTGATCTTTACTACCGCGATATCCGGGAACTCCTCCAGCTGATCAAGATCGAGAACCCGGGGAAAAAGGTCTTCATTCTCGGCGAGAGCATGGGCGGGCTGATCTCGTTCATCTTTTCCGCCCTCCATCCCGATGAGCTGACGGGGACGGTTCTAATTTCTCCCGCGTTCAAGAACGGAATGCATTTTTCGACCGGCGATTATATCAATATCTTCTCTTCGCTCCTTTTCAATCCAAGAAAGCAGGTGAGCATGCCGTTCACCTCCGCCATGTGCACCCGGGATTACGAATATCAGCGGGCGATGGACGCCGACCCGCGCGAATCGCGGTTCGCGTCATCCAAAATGCTCTGGAACAACCTGACCGCGCAGATGAAAGCGTGGAAACTGAAAGACAAATTAAAAGCGCCGGTCCTGTTCCTGGTGGCGGGGGTGGACATGCTGGTCGACTCGCGCGAAACCCGCAAGCTTTTCGATTCGCTCAAGCTCAAGGACAAGAACAAGATCGAATATCCCGGCATGTACCACGCCCTCTCGATCGAGAAGGGGAGAGAACAGGTCTTCGGCGATATTCTCTTCTGGCTCAACCAGAGATCATGAAATATATCTTGGCCATCGACCAGGGTACCACCGGCAGCCGCGCCATCGTTTACGACAAAAAAGGGAACAAGGTTGCGAGCGCGTACCGCGAGTTCCCGCAATACTTTCCCAAACCCGGCTGGGTTGAGCACGATCCGGAAGAGATATGGCAGAGCGTCAACCTCAGCATCCAGAAAGTTCTTGCCAAGATCGACCCCAAAGATATCGCCGCCATCGGCATCACCAACCAGCGGGAGACGACGGTGGTGTGGGACCGCAAGAGCGGAAAGCCGGTCTACAATGCAATTGTCTGGCAGTGCCGCCGCACCGCCCAACGCTGCAAGGAACTTAACGCCCGCAAAGGGATGGCGGAGCTGATTCGCAAAAAGACCGGCCTGCCGATCGACGCCTACTTTTCGGCGACGAAGATAGAATGGATATTGCGTAATTCGGAACGCGTAAAGCGTAATGCGAATTTGTGTTTTGGGACGACGGACAGTTGGGTGTTGTGGAAGCTGACGGGGGGGGAGGCGCACGCCACCGACCACACCAACGCCTCACGCACCATGCTCTATAACATCGACCGGCGCGAATGGGACAAAGACCTGCTCAAGCTGTTCGGCATCCCCGGATCGATGTTGCCGGAAGTGAAGAACTCGTCCGGTCTTTTCGGCCGGACGGTGAAGACCGGCAAGCTTCCCGCCGGGATCCCCATCCTTGGGATCGCGGGCGACCAGCAGGCGGCGCTTTTCGGCCAGGTATGCTTCGTTCCCGGCACCATTAAAAACACTTACGGCACCGGCTGTTTTATCCTCATGAACACGGGGAAGAAGCGCCCGTCGTCAAAACACGGGTTGATCACCACGCTCGGCTGCGGCCCCAAAGCGGAGCCGGTATATATACTCGAAGGATCGGTCTTCATTGCCGGGGCGGCCATCCAGTGGTTGCGCGACAAACTGCAGATCATCAAGACGGCGCCCGATTCCGAAAAGATGGCGATGGCGGTTAAGGACAACGGCGGCGTCTATTTCGTTCCCGCGTTCGTTGGACTCGGCGCCCCTTACTGGGACCCGGATGCGCGGGGGACGATCACCGGTATCACGCGGGGGACCACGCGCGAACACATTGTCCGCGCCACGCTCGAGGCGATGTGCTATTCGACGCGCGACGTGATGGAAGTGATGAAAAAGGACTCGGGGTTGAGGACCATGGACTTAAAGATAGACGGGGGAGCGGTCGCCAACGATTTCCTCTGTCAGTTTCAGGCCGGGATCCTCGGCATCGGCGTGATCCGCCCAAAGATAATTGAGACCACTTCACTGGGGGCGGCGTACCTGGCGGGGTTGGGAGCGGGATTGTGGAAAAACACCGCCGAAGTGAAAAAGCTCTGGCGAAAGGAGCGCGGCTTCAAGCCCGCCATGAAGAAAGCGGAAGCGGACGCTCTTTATAAAGGATGGAAAGAAGCGGTCGCAAAGACCGTAACGCGTGATCCGTAATGCGTAATCCGTACGATGTAGTCATTATAGGCGGGGGGATCACTGGCGCGTCGGTCGCCCGCGAGCTTTCCCGCTACCGGCTTAAGATCGCGCTGGTCGAAAAAGAGGCCGAGCTCGCTTTCGGCGTTTCCAAGTCCAACAGCGGCATCATCCATCCCGGCACGCAAAACCCTCCCGATTCCCTCAAAGGCGCGCTCTGCGTCGAAGGGAACCGGCTAACCCGTCAGATCGCCAAAGAGCTGGGGGTCGATTTCAAAGAGGTCGGCGAATTGATCGTGATCTTCAGCGAAGCCGATATACCGCGCCTGCTTGAGATCAAGAAAGACGCGGAACAGCTCGGCGTCCCCGGCCTCGCGATCGTCGGCCGCGACTGGCTGGCGGAGCACGAGCCGAACCTGAGCCGGGAAGCCGTCGCCGCGCTTTACGCACCGACCGCCGGGATCATCAGCCCGTACCGGATGGTATACGACCTGGCGGAGAACGCCAAAAATAACGGCGCCGAGATAATTACCTCGAGCAAGGTATCGAACATAAAAAAAACCACTGACGGCTTTGAGATCTCCACCTCAAAGGGAACGCTTTTTTCCAAATACCTGGTCAACGCCGCCGGGTTGTTCGCCGACGAGATCTCGGCGATGGTAGGGGTAGGCGGCTTCAAGATAAGGCCGAGGAAAGGGGAGGAGTTCCTGCTCGACAAGAAGCGCGAGCAAATCGTCAACCATATCCTTTTCCCGCTCCCTACGCCGAGCTCAAAGGGGATATTGGTCATCAAGACCTCCGATGGCAACCCGATGATCGGCCCTACCGCCGACGATATCGATGACAAGGAAGACAAGTCCACAAGCGACGCCGGGCTGGCGAAGGTGCTCGATGGTGTAAGAAAGATGATCCCGACCATTGACGCCGGCGATATCATCGCCTATTTTGCCGGCCTGCGGCCGGCGGCAGGGGATGATTTCATCATCCGTCACGAAGCGCAGGTGCCGGGGTTCATTAATGTCGCCGGGATCCAATCGCCCGGCCTTACCGCCGCTCCGGCGGTGGTAAAAATGGTCGTCGGTCTGCTGGGCAAAGCGGGCCTTCCGCTCCGGAAAAAGTGGTTCTTCAAAAAATACCGCGCGCCCAGCGTTCATCTGTTCGCCGTTCCCTGGTCCAGGACCAAAAAACTGATCGCGGAAGATGCGGCCTACGGCGATATCGTCTGCCGCTGCGAAATGGTATCGGCCAAAGAGGTGCGCGACGCGATAAAGCGCGGGGCAAGGACGCTCGACGGGATCAAGTTCCGCACCCGCGCGCAGGCGGGACGCTGCCACGGCGGGTTCTGCACTACCCGGATCATGAAGATCATGCACGAGGAGCTCGGACTGCCGTTCACCGGGATCACTAAAAGGGGCGAGGGGACGGAGATCGTCAAAGAAGAGCGCGTAAACCGTAATCCGTAATGCGTAATGCGAAAAGTGTAATGCGAATATGAAAGAAAGAGAATTGATTATAGTTGGCGGGGGGCCGGCGGGAATGGCGGCGGCGATGTCCGCCTGCGAGAACGGCGTGAAAGACGTTCTTATCATCGAACGGGACCAGTACCTGGGCGGCATCCTCAACCAGTGCATCCACTCCGGATTCGGGCTCCGCTACTTCCGCGAGAACCTTACCGGCCCCGAATACGCCGACCGGTTCATCAAGAAAGTGAGGACCTACCCCCAGATCGAGGTCAGTCTCCGGTCGTTCACGGTGAAGTTGACGGCCGATCGGATCGTCACTTATCTCAAACCGGGTAAGCTGGAAGAAGTGAAGGCGAAAGCGCTGATCATGGCGACCGGTTGCCGCGAGCGGACGCGGGAAATGGTCCATATTCCCGGCACGCGCCCGGCCGGGGTGTTCCCCGCCGGACTGGCGCAAAAAATGATCAACATCGAGGGTCTGCTCCCCGGGCGCGAAGTGGTGATCGTCGGCTCGGGAGATATCGGCCTCATCATGGCGCGGCGGTTCACGCTCGAAGGGGCAAAGGTGAAAGGCGTGATCGAGATCCAGAAGAAGTCGGGCGGACTGGTCCGCAATATTGTCCAGTGTCTGGAGGACTTCGAGATACCTCTCTACTTAAGCCATAAGATCGCGGCGGTGCACGGGCGCGACCGGGTGGAAAAGGTGGAGGTGGCGGAGGTCGACGATTCGTTCAACGAAAAGCCCGGCACCCGGTTCGAGATAAAATGCGATACCCTCCTGACCTCGGTTGGCCTGATACCCGAGAACGAACTGATCGAGATGGCGGGAGCGACGATCGACAAAAAGTCAAACACGCCGGTAACGGCGGTAGTCAATAAGACCTCCATCCCCGGCATCTTCGTCTGCGGCAATTCGTTCAAGATCTATGACCTGGTGGACGGGGTCACCGCCGACAGCATCAAGGCGGGAAAGTCGGCCGCGGAATACCTGGGAGCGGCAAAGTGATCAAGAAGATAACCTGCATTGAATGCCCGCAGGGGTGTCAACTGGAGGTGAACGTGGAAGAGGGGAAGGTGATCGGGCTGTCCGGCAATAAATGCCCCAAAGGGGACGCTTACGGCCGGCAGGAGGTCGAAAATCCGTTGCGCGTTCTCTCCTCGACCGTCATCGCCGCCGGGCTGGAGATCAAGATGGTGCCGGTACGCACCGACAAACCGATCCCCAAGCGCCAGCTCTTTGCCGCGATGGAAGAAATCAAAAAGATCGTACTGGCAAGACCGGTCAGGACCGGAGATGTGATCGCCGCAAATATCCTCGGCTCCGGGGCGAACCTTGTCGCGACCCGGGACGCCGGGCTATCAACGGATATTTGAACGGATAAACGGATAGGACGCGATCGAACCGGTCAGCGGAAAAGGGGATCGAGCTTGTCTTTGATATCCGATAACGGGACAGGGATCTCCAGCGCGCCCTCTGCGTGGGTGGTATAAGTATATTCCTGGAATAATATCACCAACGAATTGTTGGTCAGGTAGAATTCCTGGTCTTTGGTGATCCCTGCGTAAGGATAGAGAAGGACTTCGCCTTTCTTTTGCAGAATGGCGGAGGTAACGGCGTTCAATACCGCCTTATGGTCAACGCCTTTAACGAACAGGTCCTTTAACGCGTAGACACGCCCGTTGTCGGCATTTATCGTCACCGCCCGCACCCCGTTCATTGGATGCGCCATGTGCAATGCCATGAACGATTCATCGTACCTTATACTTAATATCGGCGGGGTGTAGCGTTTGATATACGACCTGACATAATAGTTGCTATCTTTTTGCTCGTCCTTTGTCAGGTCTTTGTCCTCGCTGAACTGGAACGCTTCCGAATACAACAACCGGTTAATGGCGTTCTTTGTTGCCTCGTCGGTGGAGTGCGATATCTGGGGATAGACCATGTCGAACCGTGAGGTCTTTATCTTCTTTTCTATCACTATGCCTCCCGGGACATAGAAGAACAGACGGTAGGCGATCAGCGCCAGGATGATCAATACCAGGAACAAAGTCTTAAAACGGGCCATACAGATAGTATAGCACTATCAACGGATGATCTATCAACGGATCCTATCAACGGATAAGAAAACGGATAAGCGGATTCTATCAACGGATATAAAACGGATAAGCGGATAAAAGGCATGTCCGGATATGCGATGATCCGTTGGAATATCCGTTGATAGTTTAGGCATTCCGGCGGTAATTTTAGTCTGTTCCTGTCAACGGATAATAAAACGGATAAGCGGATAAAAGGCATGTCCGGATATGCGATGATCCGTTGGAATATCCGTTGATAGATGGGGTGTTTATGCCAACAAAAAAGCCGGAGAACAGGCGCTCCGGCTTAATTGAACCAAATAAGAGGTCTTGAATCCCCTCTACATATATATCGTCAATTCCGGCCGGGAATTTCAGATTATCTGATTATTTACTGGGGCAATAATTGGCGGCGGGGCGGGTTTACAGAGTTCGCAGGATCAGTTCATTCCCCCATCACTTTTACGATCACCCGTTTTTTTCTCTGGCCATCCCATTCGCCGTAAAATACCTGCTGCCAGGGACCAAAGTCCAGCTTGCCTTTGGTCACAGGAAGGACGACCTCATGATTAAAAAGGATCGACTTCATGTGAGAGTCACCGTTGGTCTCCCCGGTCCGGTGATGGTTATAATCAAGGTTAAAAGGGGCCAGCCGCTCCGCCCATTCCAAAAAGTCCTTTTTTATCCCCGGTTCCTCATCGTTGACAAAGATGGAGGCGGTGATGTGCATGGCCGATACCAGGAGCATTCCTTCCTTGATCCCGGAACGGTCCACGATCTCTTCTATCTGTGAAGTGATATTAACGATCTCGCGCTTTTCGCGGGTGGTGAAATACAGATATTCAGTAAGTGTCTTCATGCTGTGATTTTACTTCGGTGCGGCCGGTACTGCAAGGGGGGCTATCAACGGATGATCTATCAAGGATAATAAAACGGATAAGCGGATCCTATCATCGGATAAACAACGGATAAACGGATACGGTATAAAGGCATAAAGGCAGGTCCGGATATCCGATGATCCGTTGGGATATCCGTTGAAAGTATGGCGAGGCAAGCAGAAGGGCATGCCAACAAAAAAGCCGGGGAACAGGCGTCCCGGCTTAGTTGTAACCAAATAAGAGGTCTTGAATCCCTCTACATATATATCGTCAATTCCGATCGGGAATTTCAGTTGGTTCCTATCATCGGATAAACAACGGATAAACGGATAAAAGCATAAAAGCATATTCGGATATCCGATGATCCGTTGATAGTTCGGGAATTTTAGCTGGTACGGAGATCATTCAGATCGAGGTTTTGGGGAATACGATAATTACCTTCTTGCCGCGTGGGATGGTCGCCTTGTTTCCGGTCCAGTCGTGGATGGCGTTATATGCCGTCAGGTATTTATAACGGTAATTCAGCCCGTGCCGGGTGCCTGAATCGTTAGTGATGAATTGGCCGGTCCGGTCGTCATAGCCCCGGAAGACCATATAATGGTAGGCGGGGCCGGGCGGGGTGTAGTACGGGTTACCGAGCATCCTTCCCGCCATGGGGGCGATCACGATGTTCTTTTTAGCCAGTTCCTCTTTGATGTCGGTCACGGTGAACTTGAACCGCACCTCCGGGCTGATACCGTAATATTCTTTAACCAGCCGGGCGGTCTTTTCCGCGGTTAGATCAAAATGCCCGCCGTAATTCTCCATTTCGTAATTAACCAGCGAGAGTATCTCTTTGTCACCGGATGACGGGGTCAACGGAGTGCCTTTTATATAATGTATGGCCATGATGATCGACGCTTCCTCACAGGCGTCCTGCCACGGTTCGCTCCAGTTCCCGTACGGTGCCTGGCAGAGGAATGGGACTGGAAGATAGGATTTTACCGGCAATGCCGCGGTGGAGCAAGCCGTAAGGCAGACCAGCAGGACGCAAAACAATTGAGCGGCCATCTTTTGCATGCTATCATTTTAACATCAGATGGATAGAAAAACGCGCAGGCCGAAAGAAACCGGCTGGAACGAAGTGGCCGAATGGTATGACGGGCTGGTGGGAGACGAGGGATCGGACTACCACCGCAATGTCATCATTCCCGGCGCATTGAGGATGCTCGCTCCGCAAAAAGGGGAAAAGGTCCTCGATGTCGCTTGCGGGCAGGGAGTGTTCAGCCGAAAGCTGGCGGAGGCAGGGGCGGAGGTGGTGGGGATCGACGCTTCGAAGCGGTTGATCGATTCCGCAAAAAAACGTTCGCCGGATATTAAATACGCGGTGGTGAATGCCGCCTCCATGAAATTGTTCCAGGACGGGACTTTCGACTCGGCCGCCAGCATCATGGCGCTGCAGAACATCGACCCGATCGCTCCGGTACTTTCGGAAATATCGCGAGTGCTCAAGCCGGGAGGGCGGTTCCTTTTCGTCACGCTCCATCCCTGTTTCCGCGTCCCCAGGAACAGCCACTGGGGATTCGACCACAAAAAGGACACCCAGTACCGCCGTGTGGATAGGTATATGTCGCAGATCAAGGTCCCCATCCGGATGCATCCCGGCTACGCTCCCGACCAGATCACTTATACTTATCATCGCCCTTTATCCGAGTATTTCAAGGTCTTGAGGTCGTGCGGTCTGGCGGTCATTGATCTTGAGGAATGGATATCCCACCGGATAAGCAAGTCCGGTCCGCGTAAAAAGGCGGAAGATTCTTCGCGCATTGAGATCCCGATGTTCGTTTCCATTCTGGCACGCAAGCCATGATTTCAATTAAACGCGTATTTCTGATAGAATTGGTACTGGCGGCGGCGCTCCTGTCCGGCTGCCAAAACAATATGAAACCGCTGGATCTGAACAATATCGACAGCTCGGTCCGCCCGCAGGACGATTTTTACCAGTACGCGGTGGGGAACTGGCTGAAACAAAACCCGATCCCGGCCGAGCACAGCAGCTGGGGAAGCTTTGTCATCCTTTCCGAGGACAACGTCAAGATCCTCCGCGACCTCATGGAAAGGGCGTGCGGCGCGGTGAACGACCCGGTCCGCAAGAAAGTGGGAGACCTTTACGCTATCGGCATGGACGAAAAGAAGATCGAGGCGGAAGGGCTGGATCCCGCGCGGCCGGAACTGGCGCGGATCGAGAAGATATCCGACCTTAAGGGTCTGACGGAGGAGATCGCCCACATGCAGCAGTACACCTGCAGCCCGATCTTCGATCTTTACGTCGGCCCGGATTTCAAGAACAGCGACCTTAACGTCGTCGGCGTGACGCAGGGAGGGCTCAATCTTCCCGACCGCGATTATTACCTCAAGGACGATCCTTACTCCAAAGGGATCATGGAAAAGTATTTCGCCTTTACCGCCCGGATGTTCCGGCTGATGGGGAAGGACGAAAAGGGCGCATCCGCCGCGGCCGAAACTGTGCTCCGCATCGAGACCGCGCTCGCCAGGATATCGATGAGCAAGACCGAGCTGCGCGACCCGCAGCTGAATTATCACCCGATGCCGCTCGCCAGGCTAACGAAGCTGTGCCCGAATTTCGACTGGAAAGGGTATTTCAAGGCGATCGGCCTGGCTTCTCCCGGCAACATAAACGTGGCCCAGCCAAAGTTCTTTGCCGGGATGAATAAACTGCTGGCCTCGGTCCCGCTTGCCGACTGGAAGGATTATTTCGCCTTCTGCCTGGTCAACGAGAACGCCGACTGTTTCAATTCCTCTTCGGTAAAGCTGGAGTTCGAATTTTACGGACACACCCTGAGCGGGGCCAAGAAAATATTGCCGCGCTGGAAGCGGGTGGTGGGGACGGTCAACAGCTGTCTCAACGAGGCGGTAGGGAAGCTGTTCGTTGAAGAACGATTCTCGCCGGAAGCGAAGAAGCGGGCGCGGGCGATGGTGGAGGAACTGCGGAGCGCGTTCCGCGAAAGGATAAAGAAACTCGACTGGATGAGCGACGCCACCAAGAAGAAGGCGCTGGCCAAGCTTTCGGCCATGACCTTCAAGATCGGCTACCCCGATAAATGGCGCGATTATTCCAAATTGGAGATCAAGCCCGATTCGTATTTCGCCAACGTGGCGCGGGCGAGCTATTTTGAGTTCCAACACGATATCAGGAAAGTGGGTAAGAAGGTCGATCGCTCGGAATGGCACATGCCGGCGCAGATCGTTAACGCCGGATATTCGCCGCAGAGCAACGAAATGCTTTTCCCCGCCGGCATCCTCCAGCCGCCATTCTTCAATTCGGAAGCGGACGACGCGGTCAACTACGGCGCCATCGGCTCGGTGATCGGCCACGAGATGACCCACGGATTCGACGACCAGGGTAGAAAGTTCGACTCAAAGGGGAACATGAACGAATGGTGGACCAAGTCGGACGGGGCCGGGTTCAAGAAAAAAACTTCGGTCCTGGTAAAACAATTTAACGCTTACGAGCCATTCCCCGGCATGCGCATCAACGGCGAGCTGACGCTGGGCGAAAACATCGCCGATCTGGGAGGGATCAGCATCGCATATGACGCGCTTAAAGATACGCTCAAAGGACGGAAGACGCAAAAGATCGACGGGCTTTCGCCGGAACAGCGGTTCTTCTTTTCTTACGCGCAGGTGTGGCGGAGCAACACGCGGGACGAGCGGGCCAAGATGCTACTAAAGATCGATCCCCATTCGCCCGCCAGGTACCGCGTCAACGGGCCGCTCGGCAACTTCACCGAATTTTACGCTGTGTTCGACATCATTCCCGGCGACAAGATGCACCGGCCGCTCAACGAACGCGCAAGGATCTGGTAGTCGTGTGTTACGCCATTCCCGGTAAGGTAACGGATATCAGCGGAAAGACCGTCACCGTCGACTACTTCGGCGAAAAGAAGCACGCCATCAACGAGATCGTCGATCTCAAGCTCGGTGATTATATTTACGCCCAGGGCGGGTACGTGATCCAGACCATCCCCGAAAAAGAAGCGCTGGAAGTGCTTGAGACCTGGAAAGAGCTTTTCTTTGAACTGCGTGAGACCGACCTCCGCATCTCCAAACTGCCGGAAAGCGAAAGCGGCGTGAGACGGGAGTTTTCCCTGATATTGGACAAGGCGGCGGAAGGCCGCGAGCTGAAAAAGGAAGAGCTGATGACCCTGCTCAAGACCGATAT
>Ga0335071_10002367_pt1 | contig 20186 bp, 16 predicted proteins | sample Lox_Sample_15_FD_206724 | JGI IMG/M metagenome (GOLD analysis project Ga0335071, IMG submission 206724) | Soil microbial communities from Loxahatchee National Wildlife Refuge, Florida, United States - Lox_Sample_1.5 | ecosystem: Environmental > Terrestrial > Soil > Wetlands | place: USA...
TCTCCTCTACGTTTTGTTTGAACTTGAGTCGAAGGCGTGAGCCCTGACCCCACATCGTTTACGTGGCTGGGATTCTAATGGATTGCTTCGCCTTCAGGGAACTCGCAAGTTGTCAAAACTTGCAGCCCGCAGCCTTCGCCCCACCACTTATGTGGCGGCCCGGGATTTCGCCCCAAGCCACCCAATGCTCCCTAAGACGGCAACCGCGACCGAAAGTTACAACTCGATTTGTGAATATTTCGTCACGCCCCGCAGTAGCGCGCCAGCATTCCTGACTTCGCCGCTAACTAGCCGGACCCCCAGCCCTCGCCTCCTTCACGCACCGGAAGCCCAGGTGGTTCGTCCCCGTTGAAACCTCGCCCTTGCCGCGCGTTCCCACAACATACCGCGAGCAATATTGATCGGTGCATAGGAACGATCCGCCGCGATGGACCTTCTTCCGCTCCGCTGGCTCGTCCGGGTCCCACGGATTCGCCGGCCCCTGCGGATTGCGCGCCACGCCGCCCGCCGCAGCCAGCGTCTGGTAGTAGTCCGGACGATACCAGTCCGTCGTCCACTGCCACACATTTCCGGCCATGTCGTAAAGTCCGTAGCCGTTCGCAGGGAACTTCTTCACCGCAGCGATGCCGGCATAACCGTCTTCGCCGGTGTCTTTGTCAGGGAAGTGACCCTGGTTCGTATTCGCCATCCACTTTCCCTTGGGACGGAACTCGTCTCCCCAAACATACGGCTTTCCCGCCAGTCCCCCGCGCGCCGCGAATTCCCATTCCGCTTCCGTAGGAAGCCGCTTTCCAGCCCACTTCGCGTACGCTTGCGCATCTTCGTAGGCAATCTGCACTACCGGATAGTTGTCTTTCCCCACGATGCTGCTCTTCGGTCCTGTCGGATGCCGCCAGTTCGCTCCCGGCATGTAGTTCCACCACTGGAAGTAGTTGTTCAGCGGAACCGGATGATCGGGCGGCGAGAACACCACCGAGCCGGCAACTAGGTTTTCCGGCGGAGCCGTGGGGAAGTCGGCTTGCTTCGGCTTGCGCTCGGCCACCGTGACATAACCCGTCGCCTTCACGAACCTGGCAAACTCGGCATTCGTTACGTCGGTCTGGTCCATCCAGAAGCCATCGACATACACCCGATGGATGGGCCGCGAATCGCGCGTCGCCTGCATGCCGACTTCGCCTTCGTGCGGCGCGTCCGCCGCGCCCATCGAGAACTCTCCCCCAGCAATCCACACCATCCCGGCAGGCGCAGGCCCTGGCGCCGGAGCCGTGTTGGCAACCGTCGGCCCAAAGCCATTCCCAGTCGTCGCGCTGGCGGCGGCTTCAGGAGTCTTGGCGGAAGCCGTCTCCGCCGGTTTCGACGAACAGGCCGTCAGCAGCACCGCGCCCCATCCAGCGACGCACACTGCCAAGCAGGAGAAATGGCGGAAGGGAATCGACTGCGGTTTCATGGGAGAGGTCGCAACGATTCTAGCCGGGGCAACCGCCGGATGTCACACACGGCATCGACTTCTGGCGACTGGCCATCGGCGACTGGCTACTCTCTTCCCGCCCCCCGGGGCGACACGATCGCAGCCCGTCCCGTCCCAGGCTGCTACGAAACCCGGCATGGGTTGCCGATGGTGGATCATCGGCCGCGAAATCCGGTGCCGCACACACGACACTAGCGTAGCCCGGGAACGCAGCCCACCCTCTCGAGTCCCGCTGCCCGCCGTGACCGACAAAAGGACGGCACACGCCTACTGCATCCTGTCTGGCACGTCCACCGCCCACTCCGGCAGCCCTTTCACGATCTTCATGGTTTCGAGGCTGACGGTGATGACCTGGCCGACGAGGCGGACGATGTACTCGGGATCGTCCTCGCGGTTGGGGTCGTTGGTGATGCCGCTGCGCTTGTCGGTGGAGACCTGGTACTGGTCGATGACCCACTCCAAGGCCGAGCGGTTGCCGAGGCGATATTCGTAGGTTTCGGGCGGGATGCCCTTGAGGGTCAGGAAGTCGTTATAGATGAGCGTGGTCTTGTCTTTGCTGAGACGCATCTTTTCGACACGGTAGTTGAGTCGGCCTTTTTCGATGCGTTCGAGTGGATATTCCGATTGTTGTTCGTAATTGACGTGGAGGTCGGCGAGTTTGCGGCCCGCGTCGGCGAAGGCGCGAAACACCTCAGCGTCAGAACGGTAGAGCGGCGCTTCAGCGCCGCGTCCTGCGTTGGCTCCGTTCGGGTAGAGCGGGCCTTCAGGCCCGCGTCCCGCGTCTATTTTTTGATTGTCATCCCGAGCGGGCTTTAGCCCGCGAGGGATCTGCTTTTCCTCAGCCGCAACACTAATTCCACGCGTGTCATCCTGAGCGGAGGCGGCGCCTTGCGCCGCCGTAGTCGAAGTCGAGGCGTTCTGCGGGCGTCTGAGCCCGCAGCCGAGACGCTGAGCGAGCGGAGCGAGTCGAAGGAGACCCCTTTCGCCGCGACGACGTCCGGGGTCGCGCCACTGGCGACTGGCGACCGGCGACCGGCTACTTCTTCTTCGGTTCCTCCAGCCGCAAAAAATGCACATGCCCCCCGGCGTCGGCGGCAACGACGACGCTGCCGTCATTCGAAATCGCGCAGCAAATCGCAGGGGCGTCGCACGCCAAACTGGCAAGAGCTTGTCCGGTATCGATACTCCACATCTTCACCGATTTATCCTCGGAACCCGAAACCGCCACCCGGGTGTTCCCACTCAGTGCCACGCCATTGACCCAATGAGAGTGTCCATGAATTGTTCGCACCTCCGTTCCCCGCTCCGCGTCCCAGACCCTTAATGTTGTGTCTCTAGAGGCCGAGAGGGCGAGCTTGCCGTCTCCACTTAGCGCAACATCATAAATCCAGTGGGAAGGTGCACCGAGGGTTCGGAGTTCCTGTCCTGTATTGCAGTCCCAAAGCTTAAGCTCGTCGTACGCGGCGGAGATCGCATAATTCCCGTCCTGACTGAGGGCGAGGCCATCGGGCACAGAGTCGTGCCTATGTGGCCAAGACATGACATCGTCAGTTCGCGGATTCCAAACAGTCAGCTCCCCTCCTTTAGCAATGAAGGCCACCCGACTGCCTGTCCGATCTGTATCCACAAGTGAAAGGGAATAAAAATCCACGTCGATGCTTGTACTATCCGCGCCAGTTTCTAAGCACCAAACCCTCAATTTTCCGTTCCATCCGGAAACCAAAAATTGTGAGTCATCGCTTATCGCCACGCTGCTGGGTCCACTTGAATCCCCACTTAGAGTGTAGAGCTCACGTCCCGCTTCTACGTCCCAGACTTTGAGCGTGTGATCCCACGAGGCGCTAACCGCACGTCGCCCGTCCCCACTTACTCTTACATCGCTAACCCGTTCCATGTGAACTGTCGTTGAGGTGCGACGACGGCTGTTTTCTAGATCCCATATCTTTACTGTGCCATCGCCAGCCGCCGAAAAGGCACGTCTCCCGTTCTTGCTCACGGAGACGGCATTGATATGTTCCGAGTGACCAGTGAGAGTGTACAACTCACGTCCGCTGGCGAGGTCCCACACCTTAAGCGTCCGGTCGTACGAACCGGTGATGGCCTGCTGCCCATTCGGAGTTACGGCCACCGCGCTCACGCCACGCGTGTGCCCTGTATCGACCGAGCGCAACTCCCGTCCGGTGCTCAGTTCCCACACCTTCAGAGTGCCGTCCCGCGAGACAGACACTGCCTGTAATCCGTCTGCTGTAACTGCTGTACCCTCGAGAGGGCCGAAATGGGTGCCCATGCTCCGAATCTCGCGGCCATCGTTGAGGTCCCACAGCTTCAACGTGCCGTCGCCTCCGGCCGAAATGGCGCAGCCGCCGTCTGCTGTTACTGCGATGCTATGCACGCCGAAATAGAACGCTCCTCCGTCGAGACCAGGCACATGAAGATTAGTGTGGCCAGAGAGGGTATGTAACTGCCTGCCGTTTTCCAGATTCCACACAATCAGATTGTTGTCATCAGCCGCCGAGACCGCCCGCTGCCCGTCCGGGGTCACCGCCACCGCCCTGACAGCACTGGAGTGGCCGGAGAGGGTCCGCAGCTTGCGTCCGGTCGCCAACTCCCACACCTTCAGCGTCTGGTCATCGGACGCCGACACCGCCCGCTGCCCGTCCGGGGTCACCGCCACCGCGTTAACGGAACCCGCGTGGCCGGCGAGGGTGCGCAGCTCGCGCCCGCTACCCAAATCCCACACCCTCAGTGTCTGGTCCGACGACGCCGAGACCGCCCACCGCCCGTCCGGCGTCGCCGCCACCGCATTGACAGAACTCGTGTGGCCGGCGAGGGTACGAATCAGCGCGGTCCCCGGCGGATGCAGCGCTGGATGTAGCGGCCGCAGCCAGGGCCCGTGCGTGCCTTCGACAACCCGCGTCGTGAAATCCGCAATCGCAGCAGTATCTTGATACGACAGCAGCCGCCCCACCATCTGCGAGGCAAACTGCTCGGGATCGTTGGCTATGACGTGTGACGAAAGTCGGACGGCACCGTGAATCAGCTCCAGGGCTTCCTTGTCCGGATACTGGGCGCGGACGTAGTCGAGCTGCAGATCATGGAGGCGGATGCTTTCGGTTGCGCCTTCCAGTTGCGCAAGCGACAGCTCAACCAGACGATTGCTGATGAGGCGAGTATCGCATGCGTCCACATTCCATAGCGTCGCCAGAATAGGCAGAGGCGCGGGCATGTCCTCGAGCAGCACCGCCAGAGCTTTGTACTGCTCCTGCATCTCCGGCTCAAGCGACTGGAAGCTCGTCTCCACCGCCTTGAAGAAGGTCTCTTGTCCGGTTGGAAGCTGCTTCCTGATGGAGGAAATATCAGCCTTGCGCAGACCGGCAAGCGTGTCCGCCCAGTATTGCGCGTTCTTGCCTCGCAGCATGCCGCCCAGCACGGAGAGCGCGAGCGGCAGGCGTCCGCACTCGTGGATGATCTCGTCGGCCACGGCGGGCAGTTCGGCAAATGGTTGGTTGGCCCAAAGCGCGAGCAGCTCGCGCGACTGCGCGTCGTCGAGCAGATCGGCCCGATGATCTCGCGCTCCGACAAGGTTGCCGATGGCCGCGTCGCGCGTGGTGAACAGGAAGCGGGAGCGGGGCGACTCGGCCAGCAGAGGTTCGATGTCGGCCTTGCTCCAGACGTCATCCACCACGATGAGCGCGGCCTTGTTGGCGATCCGAATGCGGTACTCGTCCTGCCAGTTTGTGACCTTCTTCCCGGAGTTGCCATCGTCGCCCAGAACATCGGCAACCTGTCGCATCTCTTCCGCGAAATCGCCCTTGCGCTCTTTGCCGGCGGTGATCCATACGATGCCGTCGGGGAAGGCGCGACGCACCACTTCGTCGTCGGTAAGCGCCTTGGCCAGCACGGTTTTGCCGATGCCTCCCATACCGGCCAGCGCGGTGAGAGCGATAGGCTGGCGGTGGTCTTCGGCGAACAGCGTGTCGCGCAAGGCACGCAGGGCTTCCGGTCGCTCTAGGTAATTAGCCACGCGCGGCGGAGCGGTGAGGTACGTGACACGAGTCTCGCGGTAAGTGTCGGGAAGGATAGCAGTGGCGTCGCCGCGAATATCCGAGATGAGTTCCGTGAGACGCGCAGGGTAGTCAGCGTCGTTGGTGAAGTCGCGAAGCCGAAGTGCATACAGATAAGTTGTCCGGTCGGCGCCTTTTTCTGCGAGCAGTGGAATGAGACGTTTTCCGTTGTCGAGCGCGCGGAGCTGTTCCCCACTGCACATTCGTGATTCGTAGGAACCCTTCGTCAGCACCGCCAGCATGACTTGACAGGAGTCGATGGCAGCGTCGAGCTCCCGCGTCCACGTTGCCCCGCCTGCAATGCGCTGCGTATCGAGCCAGACATCGAAGCCTTTTCCGTTTAGATCTTTTTGCAATCGCTGAGCGAGCGCAGCTCCATCCTTGCGGGCGTACGAAATGAAGACGCGTGGCTTGTCTAACGGTGGCATGAGAAGCAACCATTATGGCGGCGAATGTCCCTCAGTGGTAGCAGTTAGCTTGCAAGCATCGTTCCCATCTGTGGTCGCCTAACCCTGCAAACCAACCCCAGCCAGCTTTTCAAAAAGAAATGGGTTTTTCCGCTCTGCCGAAGGCTCGTGCGGAGGGCGCGTAGCGACCGCAGCACGCCCCGCCCAATTCCCAAATCGGGAAGACCCCGCCAACCGCAGCCCTCGGCTGCCTTTTGCTCCCGGCTTCTCCCAAGTCATATCCGCACAATCCGCGTGATCCGCGGTTGCCTTTGCCGCTATTCTTCCAGCTACCGACTACTGGCTACCGGCTTTTGACTTCTGGCGACCGGCGACTGGCGACTGCTCGTCACACTCTTACGTGACCCACGTCCTATCCCGCGCCCGTCCTGACGCCGTATCTTCCCACCGAGGAAGCGGGAGATTTGTCTCTCATGCGATCTCCGGGAATGCGACCGACACTCGCCCCCTTGCTCTTTCCCAAGTACTCGGCTACTCGGTGGTCGCGACAAAATCGGCTCGTTTTGCGACAAAATCCCCACGATTTTTGACAAAACTTCTGCCCACAAGCCGCTTTTTCGCCCGCTTTTGCCACCTAACTCCTTGTGCTTCGAGGTTTTCCGTACAAGTTCTTTGTTTGCAAGATTTTGCAATGGTAATTATCCCTTTACAGTATGTAAATTGTTTGCTACAGTTTGTCTTGACGGTAGGTAAATATATGAACCGCAAGCCAAAAATGCTCCCGTACACGAAGAAACAGTTCGATGCCCAGTTCCCAACCGATGCAGCCTGCTTGGACTGGCTATGCACATATCTGTACCCCGACGGAATCTACTGCAAGAACTGCGAACAGGTCACGAAGCATCACCGCGTAAAGAGCCGCCCGTCGTATTCGTGTGACCACTGCGGCAACCACGTTCACCCAACCGCCGACACGATCTTTCACAAGTCGCCTACTCCGCTGACGACTTGGTTCTATGCGATATATCTGATGGCTTCGACTCGTTGCGGAATCTCCGCAAAGCAAATCCAGCGCGAGACAGGCGTAACGTACAAGACCGCATGGCGCATGTTTAAGCAGATTCGCACGATGTTGGACGACGACAAAGACCCTCTGGGCGGTAAGCGCGGCAAGCCTGTAGAAATCGACGAAACTTACGTCGGGGGAAAGCGCCGAAACAGACACGGAGTTAGGGGCGTTAGGGGGCGTGACAACGATGCCAAAGCGCCTGTTGTCGGAGTTGTGGAACGCAAGGGACGGGTTCGCGCTTACACCACGCAAGACGTGAAGCGGGACACCATTGTTCCAGACGTTCATGCAGCAGATTGAAAAGCGCGATACCGTCATTCGCCGGACTCCACTTATCGCAGAACCATTCTGAATGATTAGACTTCGCCGGACTTCTTGCGCGATGCCTTCTTTAGCGCGGCCTCGAACTCCTCTTTCGTGAACGGCTTGTCCGTGAATCCGGTATCCATTACGGCCTTGCCATCTCGTTTAGTTTTTTGATTTCTCAATTCATTACTGACGTTATTCATCGTTTCGATTAACTCCGGCTGGCGCAAAATTTCGAGAATCTTATAAGCTGGAACCATTGGGCAAATTCCGTAGTTCACCGCTTCAACTTGGGTATCATTAAAGCCGACATCCACCGTCCAACGCCCGATCATAGAACCGAAGAAATGAAAGCGGCCTAGCCCTCGAATTACGATTGCCTCAACTCCAGGTATCTCGGGAGTCGGACTGTCAACAGCGTTGATAGCGAATCCGGGCGGAAAGTTCAATTTTCCGGTATTGAATTCGATTGTTTCCCTGATGAATACCGGGCTCCCACTCAAGCCACCAATGGATCGTGACTCAACCAAATACGCATGAAGTAGTTGGTTTGGTCGCTCATCCGTTGGGAACGGAATTTTCTCGGTCGGCATCATTGCCACGTTGCCGATCCGCACGATAGGCACGTTCTTGGCGATTCCCTGCGCTTTCTTAAAAAGGCCCGCAATGAAAACCTCATCCCCGATTCCGAGGTTCTTTGACTTTACGGTTTCCTCCCCAACAAACATAGTTACCGGAATCGGAACAATGTCGAGACTTTTGGCGGTATCAAACGGAAGCATCATCACAGCGGCATCGACCGAACTTCGCTCTGTAGGGTGATACCACCATTTGTAGTCTTCGTAGTTTTGCTTAGGCTCAGCAAGTGTCCCGTCCTGTTTGTTGGCGCGAATGTAAAAGTCAATCGCTTCTTCTAATTTTTCCGCTACGTGGGCAGCCGTCACGAGAAACATGAAGGGCAATCGTTCTGTTAGCGTGATGCTTCCAGTTCGCTCCTCGGTCACCCACCCTCGCCCGTAATCGACCGATACGATATACCCAGTACCGCCGTATTCCCTGCCCGTAGATGTGTCTTTACCGAGAAACACAGCGGTTTTTAGAACCTGATCCGGCACACGCATGAAGGCATCCCTCGGTGGACAGAGCCATAGTTGGTCGCTGCCAGCAATTCTTCGGTCTGTCCACATGCAAAGATACCTCCGACAGCGTACCTACTGTCAAGGGATAATTACCTTTGCAATAGAAATCGCTCGTAACTCCATGAAAACAATAGACCAGTGGGGGGTACCCTGCACCAAAAATGGTGCAAATCGCTAATTAGCCTTTCGCCGCAGCCAATCCCGTTCGCGCTACTTTCGCGATCGACGTCCGCAATTCGAGCGCATCTATTTCTGCTTCGGTGACCCACTTCACTTCGCTCACGTCGCTTCCCGCAACTGCTTCGCCCGAAATCACGCGGCACAAAAAATCCACCAGCACAAAGTGATACTGCGTTCGCCCATCGGCGTCAGGAAAGATGCTGTCAAAGACATCCAGAACTTCTTCCACTTCCACTTGAAGTCCCGTTTCTTCCAGCGCTTCCCGCGCCGCGCCATCGCGCAGCTTCTCGCCCAATTCCAGCACTCCCCCTGGAACCGACCACTCGCCCTTGAGCGGTTCGGTGTTGCGACGGACGAGCAGGACGCGTCCCTCATGGACAATGACGGCTCCCACCCCGACCATGGGCTGCGAAGGATACCTGCGGTTCATATCCGAAGTGCCATCTGTCACGTCTATTGAGTGAAAAAGTCCATGGGCTTGAGACCGGTGAGCCGCCAGCCTTTGGCAGTACGCTTCATCTGAAACCGTATCTGAGCGGTGCGGCGTTGCTCGGTTGGAAGGTCGTCGCGAGGCTGGGCGTCCATGTCAACGTCGGCCATCGCGAAGCCGAGGTCTTTGTCGGCGCTGACTTGCAGGAGCTGGTAGCGAAACTTGATATTGTCGTGCAGACGAAAGAAAGCGTCGAACTGCTCGCGGATCTGGGCGAAGTCGGATGTGGCGGCGGCATCGAACGTGCCAAGGAGCAGAGAGTAATCGCGGGTTTCGATGGCGCGCTGGAAAGGGGAGAGGACGTCCTGAACGACTTCGTCGGAGAGGTTGACGGGCTGCACCGCAGGTTGGGTGGCTTGCTCGGCGGGCGATGGCGCAGGTGCGGCAGGTTCCTGTGCCCGGACGCGGAGAGGGTGGAGGAACGGCAAGAGCAGTAGCAGCGTAACTATGAGGGCTGGCAAAAGGGCGGGCACTTTCGCGCTATGGGATGATAATGGGAGTGTCATGGCTGCTGCTGTCAGGAAACAGTCGACTTGTGCATAATAATCTTTCACACTGCAGCGGCACAGCAGTCAACAGCGATGTTCATGGGCAGTCAAAAACGAGATACGCAGAAGGAGCCGCCGACCAAGCGAGGACAAGGGCAGAAGCCGCTGGCCACGGAGCCGCTATGGCCCAGATTGACACAACTTTCGGGAGCTACAAGGGTTACAGGTCATGTGGCGAGCATCGCGATAGACCAGGCGGTATTGCTGGGTGGCGCGGCCGTCGGCGCGGTAGAGGCATCGGAAAGCGCACGGGTGTCCATGACTGAGACCCCGGTGCTGGAGATGTTGAGCGACGCCGAGGTCATGTTGCGCGTGGCCGCGGGCGACGACCAGGCGTTTGATTATCTGGTGGACAAGTTTCGCCGTCCGATGGTGAGCTTCATGTACCGCATGACGCGAAACTCGGCGGTGGCCGAGGAGCTGGCGCAGGAGGTGTTCCTCAGGGTGTACCGATCGCGGCAGACGTACGCGGCGAGCGCAAAGTTTACGACCTGGCTCTACCGCATTGCGACGAACCTGGCAGTGAACCACGCGCGTGATACGAAGTATGAGCGGCCGGAGAACACGGTTAGCATCGACGAGCCGGACACGGAAACCGGGCTCACGGTGGACGTGGCGGACCGCGGCCTCAATGCCGAGCAGATGATTCTGCGGAGAGAGCGGCTGGCGGCGATCCGAAAACGCGTGGAAGCGCTGCCGGAACGGCAACGGGCAGCGGTTCTGATGCACAAGTATCAGAATATGGATTACAAGCAGATTGCCGAAGTATTGAAGTTGAGCGAGTCGGCTACGAAATCGTTATTGTTCCGGGCGTATGAAACGCTGCGGGAGACGTTGAAAGGTTTCATATAGAAGATTGCAGCAATTGCAGGAATTGGGTGCGGGAATGAAGTGCGGCAGGATTCGTGAAGAATTGATGGAGGCGGTGCTGGGCGGGGCGGAACTGACAAACCCCGCAGTGCAGGAACATCTGGCGACCTGCGCGGCATGCGCCGAAGAAGTTGCGTCATTGCGTCAGACCATAGAGCTTCTGGACGAGTGGCAGGCTCCGGAGCCGTCACCGTATTTTTCGGTGCGACTGCGGGCGCGGATGCGCGAGGAGCACGCGGAGAAGTCCGTGGGCTGGCTGGCGTGGCTGCGGCGTCCGGCGGTGGTGACGGCGGCGGCGTTGATCGCGGTCGGCGTGGGTATGCTGGGAGGCTTGCACTGGAAGGCGAGTGACGGGCCGGTGATAGTGCGGGTCGATAAGCAGCCCGCGCCTGCAAAAGGCGCAGCCGTAAGTGACCTGCAATACTTGGACAACCACGCAGACCTGTTCTCGGACTTTGACGCGCTGGACGATAGTCAGACGGAAACGAATTAAAATCGAAGGTCTATGCAGGCGGCGTACACAACTCTGGCCCTGGCGATCATCGTAGGCAGCTCCGTGCCGGTGATGGCTGCACCGTTCTGGCAGAGGCCGAAAGCGCAGCCGCCGGCCCAGCAGCAGGCGGCTCCCTCGAAGAGCCTGGTGGGTTCGCCGCAGAGCACACCGCCGAACGCCGCTCCCAAGACGCACATGTTAGGGCCCGGGCCGCATAACGGCGATTGGCTGCGCAAGTACGGCTCGCTTCCTCAGGCCGAACAGGAGAAACAACTCGAGAGCGATCCGGTGTTTCAGAGCCTCGCGCCGGAGAAGAAGCAAAGACTAATTAACAGGCTTCACTTTTTCAACAGCCTCTCACCCGCAAAGAAACAGCAGGTGCTCAACCGCATGGAAACCTACGAGCACCTGAGTCCCGAGAAGCAGAAGGAGGCCGACAACCTCTATGTGAGCTATCGGACGCTGCCTGCTGACCAGCAGAGTCAGGTGTCGCAGGCGTACCGCAAGATGAGGCAGATGACTCCCGAGCAGCGCAGCGAGTTTCTGAGCTCCGACGAATTTCAAAGCGGATACAACGAGCAGCAAAAGACGCTGCTCAAGGGCCTCTCCGAGCTGTATCCCAACCCTGCCAGGTAGATGCCGACCGGCGTTCAACTGCGCCGAGTTCGTCGATCGTTGCCGGGCTTCCAGATCCCGCCAGCCATCGAGTAGTATCCAGTTATTCTCGACGCATTGGCCCGCGGGAGCGCCAATGCTTTCGCCCTGCCAAATGGATAGGCGGTAAGCAATTGAACGCTCCAGATGCAGGCCATCCCGGACATGTTTTTGCGAATTAGCTGATGGATTGTTAGGCTGGAACCAAGAGTGTCGCGGCTGAGGTCAGCGCAAAATCCCCCCGAGTAAGAAGTGCTATGAGCGAGACGCTATCCACAGAAGAAATCCTGCATCGCATGCGAGCGCATGTTGACCGCCATCCGCAACCGGCACAACCACCCCGGAACGGACAGCCGGTCGCGACGGGCGAAGTTGTAGCAGTATCCGCGCCGGCGTTTGCGTCGCTGGCTCCGCGAGCCGTGGGAAGCCGTGATTTCATGCCATTGCGCTTTGAGATCGACACGGCGGTCGAAGGCACGCGCCAGGTGGGGCAGATCAATCCGCGCAGGGCCGGACTGCATAACGATGCAATTCAGTTCTGCAAGAAGGCGATGCGCCGGTCGCTGACGTGGTACACCAGGCCTATTCACTACTTTCAGGCAGCCGTGATACGCGCGCTGCAACAAGTGCTGGCGAATTTGCAGGGGCAGGAAGAGTCGATTCGCGGACTGTCGGAGGATGTGGCAAAGTACCAGGGGTCAATCGATCAACTCAGCCGACACGTGACACAGTTGACGGGCGACGTAGGACGGGAAATCGGCGATTTTAGGAATAGCGTTGCAAGCGAGATTGCGCAACAACACCAGAAAGTGGATTTGCTCGGGAAGGAAAACGCAGAACTACAGTTCGAGATCGGCGCGCTGCAGTCGCAATTGAGGCGCGATATGGCGGAGCTGCGGGGTCTCGTGGCGGATCGGAGTGAGATGGAGAGGCGGCTGGCGGAGACCGCCAGTGAACTTCGGGCCAGCCAGGAGAGTACTGTGAGCTCAGCCTACGCACCGGTGGCGATGCGGCTGGGAGACATTTCCGACGAACTCGGCTGGATGCGCGGCGAGATACAGCGTCTGCGCGACGAACTGCGCCAGACCAAGCTGGAGGGCCGGCTGAAGGAACGGGATTGGCGGCGGTTTCTGCACGATCTGCAGACCAGCCCACAGGCCGCAAGTCCGCAGGTGTCGCAGGCGATTGCACGAGCCAGAGGCGCAGGCGAAATCGACTTTGACTATTTTCGCTTCGAAGAAGTCTATCGTGGTGACGAAGCGCTGATCGCGCAGCGGCAAAAGGAATACTTCGAATTGTTCAAGGGCCGCGACAATGTGGTGGACATCGGTTGCGGCCGGGGAGAGTTCCTCGAACTGTTGAAGGCAAACGGCATCCTGGCGCGCGGCGTGGAGCTCGGCACGGACCAGTTGCTGCTTTGCCGGGAGAAGGGGCTCAACGTGGTGCAGCAGAACCTGTTCGACTTCCTTGAGTCCGCGCCGGACGGTTCGCTGGGCGGACTGTTCAGCGCCCAGGTGATTGAACACTTGAGCGCCGACGACCAGTTGCGCTTCGTCGCGCTGGCCTATCGAAAGACCTCGCCGGGTTCGCCGGTGGTCTTCGAAACCATTAACATCCAGTCGGTGTTCGCGCTGACGCGCAATTTCTTCCTCGATCCGACCCACATCCGTCCGGTTCATCCGGAGTTTCTGAAGTTTGCGATGGAATCGGCTAAATTCCGCGACGTCGAGATTCGTTATTCGAGTCCGATGGAGGAACCCAGAATCCCGGCATTGCCGTGCGCCGCGCCGAATGCCGACGCGGCGGCGTTTAATCGGGCAATCGAGGGCCTTAACAACCTGATTTGGGGCTATCTGGATTACGCCGCGATCGGTTGGCGGTGAGACCGTAAGAAAGCCGCATCAGGGCGCCGCGGCAACTTCCGGCGCCCAGCGCTCGTGATATCGATCTACAACCTCAGCGGGGTTACCGTCAGCAATGATGCAACCGTGCTCGAGAAGGATCACGCGATCGCAAAACCTGGTGACTTCGCGAAGACTGTGGGAAACGAAGAGGATCGTCTTACCCGCGTCACGGAAACCCTGGATGCGAGCAAAGCACTTCTCCTGGACAGCGGCATCGCCCACTCCGAGTATTTCATCGAGGATCAGGATGTCGGGATCGACCTCGGTCGCGACGGCGAAGGCGAGCCGCATGTTCATGCCCGAGGAGTACTGCTTTATGGGGGCGTCGATGAATTCGCCGATTTCCGCGAAATCGATGATGCTTTGTTCTCGCCTCTGCATGTCGCTTTTGGAGTAGCCCATCAGCAATCCGTTGATTACGATATTCTCGCGGCCGGTCAGCTCGTGATGGAAGCCTGCTCCCAGTTCGATCAAGGGCGCCAGGCTGCCATTCACAATAACGCTGCCCCGGCTGGGCTTGTACACGCCTGCAATGACTTTCAGCAGAGTGCTCTTACCGGAGCCGTTGGGACCGATGATGCCCAGCATCTGACCGCGTGGCACCTCGAGGGAAACATCCTTTACGGCATCAAAGTCGTGATAGCTGACCGCGTGACGAAAGAACTTAGCAAAAAGCTCGCGGAGCGTATCGGGCCGCTCATGGATGACACGAAACCTTTGCGTGACGTGTTCAACTCGAATTGCCGCTGACTGGTCTGGTTTCATAGGCTCAAGCGTCGAGGATTCTCACGCGCGTGGATCAGGGCCGCATGACGGTATCAGTCTGCGCGTGCAATGCTGCGTTGCCCGCACGCGAGGGTCCGGCCGATGCAGCCGAATGTTCATTATCGCCCGGAATCGGCTCAGTCAGGTAATGGCCAAAACCAATCTCTTCGAGGCGGCCTCTCATAGTTTGGGCGATGGTACGGGGATGCAACGTCTGCCAGATATGGCGCTGCGCCGCCGCGCCGACGGCGCGCGAGGCATCACGGTCTTTTTCGACTTGACGCATCATATCAGTGGCGGAGTCGAGGTCGGGTTGCGCCCAGTGGTAACCGGCACGATACGGCCCGTGGGTACGGTCGATGGTTATGAGGCGGTAGGGGACCAAATAGCTGGTTTCCGAGGTCATAAAGTCAACGTTGCCGGAATATCCAGTAGCGATGACAGGTTTGCCGCATTGCATCGCTTCCGCCATGGTCAATCCGAAACCCTCCGAGCGATGCAGCGACACGTAGCAATCACAGGCCATCATGAGCGCCTGCTTGTCGTCGCGTGAGAGCACGTCGTCGTAGATGCGAACGTTGGCTCCCTGAGACGCCGACTCGAGCAGGCGCAGTTCCGGCTTGTGTTCCGCACTGTGCGAGGACTTGATCAGCAATTGAACGTCTTTTCGGTTGCCGAATGCGTTGCGGAAGCAGCGAACCAACTCGAGCGGGTTTTTCCGCTCCATGAAGCTGTGGAAGTCGAAGAAGAACAGAAAGGTGAAGGTTCCCGTGTCGATGCCGAAGCGGCGGGGATCGGCCTCCACGTCGAGCCGAACGTCGGGGTCGATGCAATGCGACAGGACATGTACGGGCACAGGAGAAGCCGAAGCCACAGACTCGCAGGTGAACCGGCTGGGCGTCCAGACTTCGTCGGTGTATTGAAACGACTCAGACCACTCAGTCGGGAACTCGGGCAGCTCCCACGCCCAGAAGCCAATATTGAAGCGGCTGCGCACGTAACCGGGATGGCTCTTGCAGTAGGGTGCGAATTGGTCGGCGTTGACCGTCATGAGGTTGACGGAGTATGGATTGTTGCTCGAATACCCGGCGGGCAGGGCCTCAAGATTACGGGAGCCGCTGTCGACGGTGTTGTTGGCAACGTAAGGTAGGCCGGACGCTTGCGCGATTCGCAAATTGCTGCGAACAGCCTCACCGACGCCCTTTTCGGATGTCAGATAGCCGAGCACGTTCACTCCAAACGGACGGCGATGGACATTGCGGTGGAGCTTGCCGTCGCTTGACCGCGAGGGCGATGCGCCGTCGAGCCAGGTGAAAGGATCGCCGAGGTGCATGACATCCGGTCCGAGGCTCCAGTAGTAACGCCTCGCTGCCGGTGGAATCGGATCGCCTGTATCGAAAAAGTTGTGGCTGTATTCCCACTTCTTGGTTTCGTTCCATCCGTTTTCGAGGACGGCCTGGCGGTACTGAGCATAGAGCTGCCGAGCGCCGTGAATTTCGCGCATCGTCTTGAAGCGGTCTTGATGCTTGGAAATGATTGCGGGCTCGTCAGGATTGAATCCGCTGAAATGATAGAAGTAGAGCGGCTGGCCGTTGACGGTGACCTTGTCTCCGCCGGCGGTAATGTGGCGCTCGTGCAGATTCCAGTAGGAGATGTCGTATCCCGGCTCACGCCAGATCCTCACACCGTCGAAGAGGCCGGGTACCATGTCCATCCAGCGCTGATCGACGAAGAGGTTCCTTTCGAAGGCGACGATGCAGTGGTGGTAGAGCTTTTCGGACCACCAGTCGAGCAAATTGCGCGAAACATCGGAATTGCGCAGACCGAGAAATCCCAGGTTGTAGCTGCCCGCCTGAAGAATCGTGTGATCAGAGGGGTTGCCTCCATCGCGCGGCAGAGGAGTTGTGAGATGCGGAATCAGAACTACGTTGGACTCCTGTAGTGCGCTGCGCAGAGGCTCCAGCGGAGCGAAGATCTGTATGTCGGGATCGAGGTACAGCAGCTTGTCGATGGAGCATGTACGGAAGAGATAGCTGAGCAGGTAGGGCTTGACCGCGGTGCTGGCCTCCAGAACCGAATACTTGAAGAGCATGGCTTCAAGATTCGGAATGCCGATTTGATTAATGAATACGGACTTGAAGGACTCCTGGCGGGGGTCGAAGCAGCCATCGGGGGAGTCGAGAAATAGTACGAACATCGGAGCGTCGGGATGGAAACGGTTCCACGAATCCACCAGGACGCGAGCCATGGACAGGTAGTTTTTCGCAATAAATGGTGCAAGCCGCGAATTCAATTGCAGGTCGAGTCATCGTACTCCGGCGGACAGCGTAATCAACGATCGATGGCTGCCGCTGCGTGAATCTTAGCTACGGGTACATTCAGTGCGACGGGGCGACGCCCGCCGGTTTCCGGACAAAGCAGCAGATTGACACCAGCAACTTGATTCCAGTCTATCGAAACCCATCGCGAGTGCCTAATACTGCGGTTGCAGCGGCGCAGCTACCGGGCACGCGACTGCGGATCAGGCTTCGCCAGTCGATGCTTCAGCCCAACTAGATCTGTCCGACCTCAATCTGCTGGGCGATCCAAGGGATCACCTCGTCCAAAATGCTATCCAGCGAAGTGGTGGCTTCAAAGCCCAGCATCCGCTGCGCCTTCTCCACATTGGGCGAGCGCTCCTGCACATCGTAAGGATATGCCGGATCGCTGACGTAGCGGAACGGCTTGGAAGATCCGTGCACTTTGCGCCAGATCAGATGGGCCAACTCGAGCACAGTGGTGCGGACCGGAGTCGACAGATTGAAATCCTGGTTCAAGGCGTCTTCGTGCTCGATGGCAATGCGAATTCCTTGGGCGAGGTCGCCGCCGTAAGTGTAGTGACGCGCCTGGTCGCCGCTGCCAAGGATGTGCAGCGGGTCCTGCCCCTTGAGCACTTTCTGGGCGAGGTCCGGTACGACATGCGACATGGCCAGCTTCACGTTCCCGCTCTGAATGTCGCGATCGCGCAACGCGCGCTTCTCGCCGATGCCGACGCAGTTGAACGGCCGCGCGATGGTGTAGGGAAGCTGGTACTGCTCGAAGGCGCCCTGGGCGAAGTACTCGGTCGACAGCTTTTGAAAACCGTAGGTCGAACTCGGCGGCGGGCAGCGGCGCTCGGCACCCTCGGGAGTTGGGAATTCCGTGGTGTTCTCAAAGACCATGCTCGACGACAGCACCGTGATCTTGCGCAGGCGCTTGTTCTGGTGCGCCCAGATGGCGGCGTCGAACGCCGCCGAAGTAATGCGCTCGTTCTCGGCGAGCAGGTCGTAGGCGAATTCATGGAAGTAGGAAATGCCGCCAATCATCGCGGCGGAGGCTACGAAGTGGTCGCAGTCGGCAATCAGCTTCTTCAGCAGGTCGAGGTCTTTAGCATCACCTTGTACGAATTTGTAATTGGGATGAGTGTCGTACGATTTGGTGCTGTGGCCGTACTTGCTAAAGTTGTCGACGGCGACAACCTCGTAGCCTTCCTGCAATAATTCCTGCACGAGGTAGCCGGAGATGAATCCGGCCGAACCGGTGATGAGTATTTTCATGCGCTGTCCTTGGTTATCCTTTGACGCCGACGGGTTCGGGTAACGCCGCTTGCCGCAGGTGCGGCCATAGATTCCACATGTCGAAAACGATTTTGTCAGGCGGGAACGTGAGGTCCCGGTACTGGTGATGCGGGGCGCCTACCACGATGACGTCCGCCTCGCGCAGCGCCTCACCGAGAGGAACCAGCTCCTGGTCTGCAACATAAGGGTCGGTGCACAGCACCAGCTTGGCTTCGACCTCTAATAGCTTCTTGAGCTTGTAAGAGAGGCTGTCGCGCTCGTCGTCGGACTCAGCCTTGAAGGCCATGCCGAGTATGGCGACGGTCTTGGTGCTGAGGTCGTGGGTACGAAGCTGGCTCACAACAAAATTGGGGAGCCCTTCATTGATGAGCATGGCCGAATGTCCGAGAAAAAAGTTGTTCCCGGAGAATGCGGATAGTTGCAAGGTGTCTTTCACCAGGCACGGCCCCGCGGCGAGACCTGCCGTGGCGAAGCTGTGCATGCGGGGATAGTCCTGCGTGACAGCATGGTGAATGCGATAGAAATCGAGACCGCAGGCCGTCGCCAGCATGTAGAACTGATTCGAGACAGCAAAATTCAGATAACGCCAGCTGTTGGTAAACAGCTTGGCAAGTTCGGCCTCGAGCGGCGTCAGCTCGATCACGGCAGGCGCGATGGCCTGGAAAACGGCACGGGCGCGCTCCTGGGCTCGGGGTTCGAACGCCCCCACGATCTGCGGCAGCTTCACCAGTTCTTCAATCGCATTGCCTTCGGCAATTCGCTCCGGGCAGAATGCGACGTCGATCGAGCGGCCCAGCGTTTTCACGCGCTGATAGACCAGGCGGGTTACGCCTGGGCTGACGGTGCTGCGCAAGATCAGCAACGCGCCCTCGCGCATGTACTCCATCAGGCTGTCGATGCTGCGGTAAAGGTCATGAACCGTCGGATTGAGGTGCCGGTCCACGGGCGTGCCGATCACGGTGATGACGACGTCGGAGGTGCGGAGGCATTCCTGGTCAAGCGTGGCTTTTAGGCTCGACTGCCGCACTTCGGCGAGCATTTCTTCGGCGCCCCGCTCCATGAAGGGCATTTTGCCGTCATTGACCATCTTGACTTTGGCGGCATCGACATCTAAGAGAGTGACGTCGAAGCCGTACTTGGCTAGCACAATCCCCAAGGGCAGGCCGACGTGGCCGCAGCCCCCAACGACGGTAATTCGCTTGTCGCTCGACAACGATATGCTCCTACTGTGCAAAAATAAACCGGTATGGCTACAGGCAAAGAAAAAATTTCATTATACAACAAGTGGACTGTCGCCCTCCCGCAGGCCTATTGTGCTGTCGAATTCGTATGGTGCGCTTGCAGGCTTGCCGCCCGACGTCCTGCCGAATAGAATCTACTTATTCCTTCTAGTAGCCGAAGGCTGATTCTGAGTTGCACTCGGATTGTACCTAGCGACCGCGAGAATATCCGAGCGGATCCGAGCATCAAGCATTACAGCGCTTGTCGGTGAAATCTAGAGGGGAATGTCTTCTGCGTCGTGCTGGAGCGCTGATAGTTTGCGGTACAAAATAAGCGACTTATCTTCACATTATCCAAGTGTCTATGTTGCGATCATTCTATGGATCGCCAGCAACGCATTTGTAGCCGGTTCTGCCACTATTTCGCGGTGGGAAGTCAATGCTCCGTATTATCACTTCTACGACCTGTGTCGATGGGACTGTAGCTGGTATAGCTCAGTCACGGACGAAGGATATGACAAGACCGTTCGCGAAGATGCCACCGGCATGACCAACTGGGCCTTCAGCCCGGCATTTCCGCTGAGTGCATACCCGGTGCGGCACTGGCTGAAACTTTCACCGTCCGTAAGCATGGTAATTGCGAGCAAGATTGCACTTCTGCTCGCAATTTATGCCTTCCTTCTAATGGTAAGACACGACGGAGATTCGGTGGCGGACTTGGTTCGGGCGGGCGCGCTCGTAGCATTCAAGCCCTACATCATCTACGGACACGCCGGATACGCCGAGCCATTGTATTTTGCTCTCTTCGCACTCGCCTACTATTTGGCGATAAGAAGACAATGGATTCCAGCGGGAATCCTTGGGGCAATCCTGTCGGCGACAAGAATCGTGGGTATCCGGTTGACTCACCAAGCCCCTACAGGTTGTGGTTTTCCCTCGGTCTTTCCGGATTGCGGATGAACAATCCGGTATCGTGTGGTCGGGTCAACACTTACGGCTTGTTGCACGAGGCG
>Ga0335071_10002370_pt1 | contig 20178 bp, 17 predicted proteins | sample Lox_Sample_15_FD_206724 | JGI IMG/M metagenome (GOLD analysis project Ga0335071, IMG submission 206724) | Soil microbial communities from Loxahatchee National Wildlife Refuge, Florida, United States - Lox_Sample_1.5 | ecosystem: Environmental > Terrestrial > Soil > Wetlands | place: USA...
GCGCACGCCGCGCCGTCAAGTCCCGATATGAGTGCCCTGGTATGAGTTCGCAGTTCGATAACGCCCAGCTCAGCAGCGAATTCGGTGACCTAATCGGCACGGACAAGGTGCGCAACTCACAGGGCCGCGAAGCTTTAGCTGCCAACCTGGTGCTCGAACCGACGGACGCGCAACAGGTCGCCGCGATCGTCCAGAAATGCGAGCGCGATCAAATCCCTCTCGTTCCGATTGGCGCCACACGCAGTTGCTTGCGCAGCGATCCGCAACCCGTGGCCCTGTCACTCGCGCGCATGAATCAGATTATCGCGTATGAGTCTGAAGACATGACCGTCGTCGCGCAGGCGGGCGTCTTACTTGGCGACCTCAATCGGGTAGCTGCGCAACACGGGCAGCGATTACCGGTCGATCCGCCGCATCCGGAGCTTACGACGATCGGTTCGCTGATAGCGGGCGCGAAGTCCGGGCCGATACGCCTGAGCGAAGGCACCGTGCGCGACCTGCTTATCGGTATCACGTTTGTGGGCCACGATGGGCGTGTCGTTCATGCCGGCGGACGGGTCGTGAAGAACGTCGCGGGTTACGATCTGATGAAGGTGCTCAGCGGCTCGTACGGCACACTCGGGATAATCGTCGAGGCGAACTTCAAAGTACGCCCAATCCCGCCCAATTACACTCTGGTCGGCGCTTCCTTCAAGAATATTGCGGACGCTTTCGCGGCGGCGCAAGCCGCGGATGAGGCCGTCCGCCTTTTTCATTGCGAAGTGCTTGGCGGCTCCTATGCCACACCGTTTGTCGATACGGGTGAATTTGTCCTGCTGGCGGGTTTCGGCGGTATCCCCGCAGAGGCTGATTATCAACGCGCGCAACTTATCGCAGCGCTGGGCGACTCCGTGCAGATTTTTGCTGAGGCTGACGCTGCGATGGCGTATCAGCAGTTGTGCGATTTCGTCCCCGATGAGAGCGGTTTCTCCGCGCAGATCGCGGTTTTGCCCGTCGAGTTGGAACGATGTCTCCGAGAAGGGCACGAGGCGTTTCGCGCTCATGCCCTCAACGGTGTCGCGCAAATTTATCACGCAAACGTTGGCACGACTGAAGAGGCCAATGAGCTTCTCAAGACCTGGCGCGAGATTGCGCATCGCTCGCGCGGTCATGTGCGCGTGATCACGGCGCCCCCCGCGCTTCGAGCTGGTTTGGCGTGTTTCGATGCCCCTCCGGCACCCGCGATGGCGCTGATGCGAAAGCTCAAGGAATCCTTCGATCCGCGCAATATCTTCAATCCCGGTTCGTTCGTTGGCGGTCTCTGACAACATCTATGGCAGCTACATCTGAAGTTTCTCCATCGACATCCTCGGCGACCGCGACCCAGGCTAGCGCCGGTCCGGTACGCGACGTAGTCGACTACGACCTGCTCTTCGATTGCGTTCATTGCGGCCTGTGTCTGGAGGCTTGCCCGACTTACACGCTGACGCGCGCCGAGATGGATTCGCCGCGCGGCCGTATCTACCTGATGAAATCGCTGGCGCAGGGCACCCTCGATCTCGACGCGGACGCGGTGCGCCATCTCGATTTGTGCCTTGAGTGCCGCGGATGCGAAACCGCATGCCCCTCCGGCGTCCATTACGGGCGGCTGGTCGAAAAAGCCCGCGTGTATGTGAAGCACAACTGGAAGAGGAGCTTCACCGAACGCTTCCGTGATCGCGCGATCGCCGAGATCTTCCCGTTTCCCAACCGGCTGCGCGTACTGCTCACGCCGCTCAAGCTGGTCGAAGCGTTCGGCTTGCGTGGCTTGCTCGAACGCCTCACACCCGCCGCATTGCGCAATTGGATTACGCTGCTGCCTTCGCTCACACGCAAGGACGCACCCCAATTTCCCAAGCCTGCTCCTGCCACGACGATGGCCCCAGCCAAGACCGCGGTCGTGCATCACGGATGCGTGGCGCAGGTTCTCACTCGCTCGGAGAACGAAAACAGCGAAGCTACACTGGCGGCGGCCGGCTACAAGATCGCCAGGATGGAGCGCACGGTATGCTGCGGGGCGCTCGATATCCATAACGGCAATCACGAACGCGCTCTCGAATTCGCTCGCACCAACGTGCGCGAGTTGAAGCGCTGCGGCGCTGACGCGATCGTCTCGGCGGCCTCGGGATGCGCCGCGGTAATCGCCGGCTATGGCGAGTTGCTTAAGAACGATCCGGAGCTGGCAGCAGATGCGCGCGAGGTTGCCTCCCGCGTCTCAGATCTAAGCTCCCTCGTGATGGGCGCGACGAATCCCTTCACCCGCCCCTTCAACGTGACGGTGACGTATCACGATTCGTGTCATCTGGTGCATGGCCTCGGCGTGCGCGAGTCGCCTCGCGAACTGTTACGCTCGATCCCGGGGCTCCGCCTGACCGAATTAAACGAGTCCGACCTCTGCTGCGGCTCGGCGGGCAGCTATAACCTGACCGAGCCCGCGATGGCCTCGGCGTTGGCTGCGCGTAAGGCCGACAATATTATTGCGACCGGCGCGGATTACGTGATTCTGTCGAATCCCGGATGCGAGTTTCAGATCGCTGCCGAGATCAAGCGTCGGAACGCGAAGATCCGCGTCATTCATATCGCCGATTTCCTCGCGCTCGCCGCTCATGGAAGTTAAGTAATCGAGCCGGTCGCCATTAGTTATTAGAAAGATGCAGCAGGAAAACGAAATTCGGGTAAAGTCAGACGGGATGCTCGAGATACCTGATTTTCACGATGGCGGGCTGGTTGGAATGTTATTCCCGCCTGGCAAGCGAGTAATTCTCATCCTTAAAAACGTGAAGGATCGCGTTCACTCCTATGAACTGGACGGAGTGGTGATGCTCCGCGCAGATGACGTGAGAGCAGGAAGTATCATTTTAGATTTTACTGTATCGACGGGCGACGCAGTAAGGGCGGACGAAGTAGTGCGCGCGTTAGGCGATGAAGGCTCCTCCGTTGCTCCATCTCAGCTCTCGCGGGTTATGTCGCAAATTAAAAAAAGTGGGCTTCTATTCGTACAGTTGTCACCGTCTTATGGGTGCGAGATGGCCTGTATATGCAAGGGCATCAGGGCCGCAGACCCTTGGCTGGCTTCGATCAGCCCTATGTTAACTACCCCTCCGGCCAAGAGTTAAATGTCTTTGTCGACGAAACCTAGCGAGAAAAAATGTGAGGCCGGACCGTGCGGCCTCACATTTTACCCGGCCAATCCTGTCTTCTGCAGATACTCGGCAAGCAGCACTGCGCCACGGCCGGCGCCCATCGCCGAGTTGTGACTCACTAGTAGATATTTCACGCCGTTCGGAATTACCTCGTCTGCGCGCACCCGGCCGACCGACGTGGTCATGCCGTTTTCCGCATCGCGATCAAGCCGCGGCTGCGGACGCATCGGATTCCGATGAACGGTAATCATGTGCTGCGGCGAATTGGGCAAGCCCAGCTTGGTGAACTCCTGGCCGAACTCCTCGAACGCGGCGATAACTTCATCGACGGACGCCGGACGCTTGAGCCCAGCCGTCACCGCTTCCGTATGGCCCTGAAGCACCGAAGCGCGGGTACAGGTTGCGCTGATCTTCACCGGCAACTCATCGACATTGCCGCTGCCCAGCTTGCCGAGAATCTTGCGCGTCTCGATCATCACACGCTCTTCCTCGCGCGGGATGTACGGGATGATATTTTCCACGATATCGAGCGCGGGGAGATCGCGACCGGCACCCGAGATTCCCTGCATCGTCGTCACGAGCGCACAATCGACGCCGAACTTCAGGTCGAGCGCCTTGAGCGTGATCGCCAGACCAATCGCCGTGCAGTTCGGCAGCGTCGCAATATAGCCTTTCCATCCACGCTTGCGCTGCTCTTTCGCAATCGCCATGTGGTCCAGATTGACGCCCGGAACGATCAGCGGCACATCCGGTTCCATCCGGTATGGACGCGCCGTGCTGATCGTCGGCACGTGCTGCGCATAGATCGGTTCGAGTTCGCGGGCCGCATCCGATTCCACTGCCGCAAAGACAATCTTGATACCATCGAGGCGCAGCGCCTTGGCGTCCTGCACTTCGAGCTTCAGCGCATCGGCGGGTGGTTCAGTGCCGCCGACATACCAGCGGCGCATCCCGCTTTGCGCATCGGTGATCGCTTCGTCAAAATTTCTTCCCGCTGAACGCTCGGAAGCCGCCAGCGCGGCGATTTGGAAGGTCGGATGGCCATCGAGGGCCGCGAGCACTTGCTGCCCGGCGATCCCGGTGGCGCCCACAACTGCAACTGGAATTTTCATGGTCGCTTCTGATTAGTCAAAAAGTCCAACCAGCCTAGCGTTCAGGCCACGCTCGATCTATACGCGCGACTCAAGTTTTGGCGGTCACCCAGTCGGTCACGAGGCCGTGCAACTCGCCGCCGACGGGGTTCAACCGATGATCCGCACCCTCGAACAGCTTCAGCGTCTTTGGCTCCTTCGCGTTTTCATAGAGCATCCGCGAACTCAAATCCGGCAGGATCGTGTCGGCGGTGCCATGAACCAGCAAAAGTGGTTTGGGTGCGAGTTCCGCCACGCCATAGGCACCGAAGAGCTGACTCGCGACCGCGATAACCGTGACGACCAGCGGGCTGCGGATACCGGCGTTAATGGCAACCGCACCACCGAAGGAGTGCCCAATCAGCGCGACCCGCTCGACGCCCAGCCCTGCAGAAAGGCCAGCGCGGCCATCGTATCAAGCAGGCACTCGTCGAATTCGTCGGGGAGTCGATAATTCATCCGCGCGACGAGGATCCCCTGGCTCGGCAGGTCCCGACCGAGGCGCGTAGAGCAGTTCCGGACCGTCGAACCCACCGCGCGCCCCATATACGCACAACACCGCGCGTGGCTGGGTAGCACTCGAATGCATGATGAGCGGGATTTCACCGCGTGTTGTGCGGAGCTGGATTTTCCGCGCGTGGACAATCTCCTCGCCCAGCTCGATGCGGAGAATGCGAATTTCGAGGTTATCTTCTGCCATCGATCGCAGCCGATGTTCCGGCGATGCTTCGGATCATAACTGCGATACGCGCGCGAACGAAATCGAAGCGAAAAGGCGGCTCGCGCCAACGCGCGAACCGCCTTTGGCAAAACGTAATAACCGCTTAGCGCCCAATCGCTGCGCGCAGCTCCGCGCAACTATCGGCGATCGCCTGCTTACCGAGATCGACCATCGAAGCCATGCTCAGGAAGCCGTGACAGACGCCTTCATATCGCTTGGCTTTGACCTGCACCCCCGCCTTACGCAGCGCTTCAGCGTAGGTCTCACCCTCGTCGCGCAGAGGATCGATTGAAGCTGTGATCACGAACGCCGGCGGCAGCCCAGCGAGGTTTTTTGCCACTCCGGGGCACGCGTAGGGATTCGTCTTGTCCGGCGCATTCAGGTAGTGGCCGTAGAACCACTCCATATCGGCGCGCGACAGGATATAGCCGTCCAGCGCGAACTCGCGCTGTGAGGGTGTTTCGTCAGAACAATCCGTCGCCGGGTAGATCAGATACTGATAGGCGATCTTCGGACCTCCCCGATCCCGCGCCATCTGCGAAACTACTGCGGCCAGATTACCACCGGCGCTGTCGCCACCGACGGCGATACGATTCGGATCAACGTTGATCGATTTCGCGCTGTCATACGCGCACTTGGTCGCCGCATAACAATCCTCGGGTGCGGCAGGAAACTTATGCTCGGGTGCTAGGCGATAATCGACCGACACTGTCACAACTCCAGCACCGACGGTCAGTTCACGGCATAGAGTATCGTGGGTCTCGATACTGCCGATCACCCATCCACCGCCGTGAAAGAAGACCAAGCAGCCAAAGGGCCCAGTTCCGGCCGGAGTATAGACACGGATCGGAATCTCCCCGGCCGGACCCGGAATCTTCATATCCGTGACCTTGGCCACTGCCTTCGCTCCGGCGCGAAAAGCGGCGAACATCACTTCAGCGGCCTGACGTGCCTCAACCGGCGTCATGTCGTGGAAAGGTCTGGCTCCCGGCGCTGAATTCGCCATGTCGAGCAGGGCCTTCATCTGCGGGTCGATATACATCTGGGTCCTCCGTCTGACGGCCATTTCATCGATGAGCCGCCGGTCAGCGATAGTGTCGAGTATCGTCAGGGAATATCTCCATCACAAGTGACGATTACACTTGTGCGACGCTTCGCAGGTCCTCAAAAAACTCCGGATACGTTTTCGCGACGCAGCCGGGATTGGCGATACGCACACCGAGTTGCTTCAAACCTGCTATCGCGAAGGCCATCGCAATCCGATGGTCGTCATAAGTCTCGATCCTCGCCGGATTCAACCGCGAGGGTGCGATCGCAAGCCCGTCCTCGAATTCCTCGACCGATGCACCCAGACGACGCAACTCCGTCGCCACCGCGCTGATACGATCGCTCTCGTGATGGCGGATAAAACCTACTTCGCGAATCCTCGTCGGCGATGACGCAAATGGCGCTATCGCCGCGAGCGTCGGGACAACGTCGGGAGTCGCGTTCATCGCGACATCGACACCGCGCAAGGCGCCGGTCCCGCTTACCGCGACGCCGGCATCGCGCCACTCGACATGCGCTCCCATCTGCTCGAGGACTCGTAGAAAACCGATATCGCCCTGCACCGAATCGAGGCGTAAGCCGGCAATCGTTACCGTACCGCCGATCAGCGCCGCCGCTGCAGCGAAGTAACTGGCCGCCGTCGCATCGGGCTCGACAGCAAAGTCCCTCGCGCGATAACTCTGCCCGCCCGGCACGGTTATCAGGTCGCCGGCGATCGAACTGGAAGCGCCCCATACCTCCATCAGCCGGAGCGTCATCTCGATAAAGGGGCGCGCCGTCTCACCGATCACCTTGAGGCGCAGCCCCTTGCGCCAAAGCGGCGCCGGTATCAGCAGGGCCGAGACGAATTGCGAGGATAGGCTCGCGTCGATTGTCACCTCGCCCCCCTCGAAGGCAGCACTCGTTGTATCGATAACGATAGGCGGGCGCCTGTTACTGCCCTCGCTGCTCGCACTGACACCGAGGTCGTTCAATCCGTCGAGTAGCGACCCGATCGGCCTCTGACGCATCCGCGCGCTTCCATCGAGGCGATAACGCCCACGCCCGAGCGTCAGGAAGCCCGCAAGAAACCGCATCGCGGTGCCGGCATTGCCCGCATCAAGGCTGGCCGCGCTCGACGGTATCGCGCCTCCATGCCCCTCGACCATAATACGACGCTCACCCTCCTCTACCTGCACCGTAAAGCCAAGCAGCCGCAGCGCTTCGGCCATCCGCTGGGTGTCGTCGCTCAGGAGTGCATCCGTGATAACCGAGGGGCCGGTGGCCATCGCCGCGAGGAGCATCGCGCGATTCGTGATGCTCTTCGAGCCCGGCGGGCGAATCGTGGCATGCAGAGGACCGCGAGCGACTGCAATCTCTATCGTATCAACTGGCATCGCCTCCCGACCTTAGCCGTGCGCAGCAGAGTCGCTCAAGCGACTCTAATCCCATAGGCAGACCATGCGCGAAATGATAATTTTATTTCTTCACTGAACATCCGTTCAGTCAGTTGAGGAGTTACGCTCATGGCAGCTTTGACGCTCGACTCTATCGACATCATCGACCCGGATCTTTTCGTCCAGAACGGTTATCCCCACGAGGCCTGGACGCTGTTACGCCGGGAAGCCCCGGTCTATTGGTACGAACGTCCCGACGTTCAGCCTTTTTGGGCGATTACCAAGCACGCCGATATCGTCGAGGTCTCTCGCCAACCGGATCTCTTCAACACGCTACCAGCGGAACGTCGCCTTTTGTTCGTCTTCAAAGAGGAACCCGGACAGGAGCGCCCCGAGGAGCCCTTGCTCCGGCAGCTACTCAACATGAATCCGCCCGAGCATGGAGCCTATCGCTCGGTGGTGAATCGTCGCTTCACGCCACGCGCGATCGAACAATTGCGCACGCAGATCGATGAGGTCACGACTGAGGTTCTGGACGGCGCGGTCGGCAAGTCCGAATGCGACTTCGTCACGACGATCGCGGCAAAATTGCCGCTGGCGGTTATCTCGGAGATGTTCGGTATTCCGCGCAGCGATTGGGATCTGATGTTCCGACTCAGCAACGAACTCATCGGTCCCGAGGACCCCGAGTACAACAAGTCGGAAAGTATTCGCGAGAGTCTTGATCGTGCCCGGATGGAATTCTTTCAGTACTTCAGCCGCCTCATCGAAGATCGCACCAAAAACCCGCGTGATGATCTGGCCACGGCACTGACCAACGGCAAGGTGGACGGCAAACCGATTCCCACCTTCGAGCTGCTCTCCTACTTCGCGCTCTTGATTGTCGCCGGCAACGAAACGACCCGTAATGCGATCACGGGCGGCCTGCATGCATTGATCAATCATCCGGACCAGTGGCAGCGCCTTAAATGCGACCCTTCACTGATTCCAACCGCCGTCGATGAGATCTTTCGCTGGGTTTCGCCGGTCATCCAGTTCACCCGCATCGCTACGCGCGATACCGAATTGCGCGGCGAGAAGATCAAAGCGGGAGACGTACTGGGGCTGTTTTATCCGTCAGCGAATCGAGACGAAGACGTCTTCGCGAATCCGTTCACCTTCGATATCGCGCGAAACCCGAACCATCATCTGGCCTTCGGTATCGGGGAGCACTACTGCTTAGGCGCGAACCTTGCCCGGATGGAATTGCAGATTATGTTCCGTCATCTGATGGAGCGATTGGAGTACGCGGAGCCGGCGGGACCGCTCGAACGGATGCGTTCAAGCTTCGTCGGGGGTCTCAAGCACATGCCTATCCGTTACAAGATGCTGCCGCGCAACTGATGCTCTACAAGAGTATCCCGTCACCGCTCGCGGACCGACGAGCACGAAGATGCCGACTATCGCGACCAAAGCGAGAATCAGATAACTAGTGTTCAGACGCTTCCGCATTGGCGCTCTCTCGCCTGGCCCACGCAACCAGTTCATCGCGTGGCCCGTCACTAAGCCGCGCCTCCGGATGAGTTAGCTGGTAGTACCACGGTGGCATTTTCTGATTACCGACCAGTTGTGCGATTGCCTTGAGCTTTTGCGCGAGTGTTCCGGGATCGGAGGCGTAGTCGTCCCATTCGGAAAAGTTCAGCTTTTCGCGCCCTTCATGCACGTGGGCGCTGACCACCCACGAGACCGGTGCAAACGCGCTGTACCACGGCCAGTTGGTCTGGTTCGAGTGGCAGTCGTAACACGCGCGATGAAGCATCGCCGTAATCGCCTCCGGAGCCTTGATATTGCTCTGTGCCGGTGGATTGTCGCGTATCGGCCGAATCAGTTGCGCGCCCAAGATTACCCCAACTGCCGCTAAGGCAAAAAGTCTGAGGCGTCGCACTACTTCGCCACGATCACGCCTTGCGGTGCGTCATGATGAAAATCGTCGAAGAAATTGTAGTTTCCCGGAGCGAGCGCCGGGATAAAAACCGTTATTGTCTCCCCCGGCGCGACCACGCGTTCGCGATGCAATTCGAAGCTTTCGAACTCGATCGCCGTCGAACCGTGGTTGGTGACTGCGATCTTGAAAGCTTTGTTGGCCGGCACCGGGAGACTGTTCGGCTCGAAGCGCCCGTTCTGATAGTTCAGCGCAAGCGGCGGATCATCGGCCCTAAGAACGGAAGGCGTGAGTGAAAGGACAAGTGCGACTGAAAGAAGAAACTTGATGGATGTGCGGAGCATGCGGTGATTACCTGATTTTGAGAATGATTCTCAAATTCATACAATCCAAGTCATCCCACGTCAAGTCTCGTCGATGTCCTGTTCTACGGCGAAGCGCTGGAGAAAAAGGCTTCTCACCTGGCGCCGTCGATCTTCAACCTCAACCAACAGCGCCCCGGCGGCATCTGCTCCAGTGTAGCCCATATAATGCGCAATCGGTGCCAGCAGATCGTGCTGAGTTGGTAACGCCGCGGCCGCCTGATCGTTCTCGATTCGTAAGCGCTTCTCCAATTCCGAGAAAAAACGATAGTCGTCTGCCATCGTAGCTGCCTCGTCGGGCGCCATCAGTCCTGCGTCTCGAATCGCCTGAATCATCGCGCTCGTATTCCGCACCTGCAAAGCAGAAACCTTTCGACCGTACCGCAGCGCCATCATCTGGGTGAGAAACTCGATATCGATCAGACCACCGGTCCCCTGCTTGAGATTAAGTCGCCCGGGCCGCTCCTGTCCGAGTTCCGCTTCGATCCGCTCGCGCATCGCCGCGATTTCCGCGATTCCAGCCGCGTCCAGTCCCGGCTCAAAAACAAATCGTTTGCGCGCCGCTTCGACCTCTTCACCCAGAACGGGATCGCCCGCAACGACGCGTGCCCGGACGAGAGACTGTCGTTCCCACAACGCGGAGCTTTGCTGATGGTAGGCTTCGAAACCTTCGAGGGAGGTAACCAGCGGACCGGCTCGGCCAGAAGGACGCAGTCTGAGATCGATCTTGTAAGCGTAACCTTCGCGGGTGGGCGACTCGATAAACGCAATCAGCTTCTGCACAACGCGCGACGCTATTTCGCGTCCGCTCGCGGCGGTCTCACCGGGCATCGAGTAGATGAAGATCAGGTCGAGATCGGAATTGTATGAGGTTTCGCCGGCGCCCATCCGGCCCATCGCCAACACACACAGACGAAGTTGCTCCGGTATTGCTGTTCGTCGCGCGACCTCGATCGTAGCCTGAACCAACGCCTCGCGAACGACAATTTCCGCAAGATTGGTCAGCTCGCCCCGCACCTGTTCGAGGGTAAGTTCGCCGGCCAGATCAGCTATCGCGATCCGCAGAAACTCCTGATGGCGAAAGGCGCGAATCGCGTCGAGTCGAGCTTCCGTATCGAGAGCCGCCTCGACCAATTCACTTAGTTCCTGTGCCATCTCGGCTGATAATCGTCGCGCCTGCGCCAGATCAGATCGCACAAGCGTATCGATCATCTCCGGATGGCGTATGAAGAGAGTCGATAGGTAGGTGCTCGAACCAAACAGACGGAGCAAAATCCGACGTGTCGCTGGATGTTCCTCGAGGAGCGAAAGAAACGACGTTCGCGCTCCCACCGCACCGATGAAGGAGGCAAGATTCATCACCGCAAGGTCAGGGTCCGGCGATCGGCCGATCTCATCGAGAAGTCGGGGACCCAACCGATCGAGCATCTCGCGCCGGTTCTGACTTGAGGACGCGGGCGTTCGTGCGAGCAGCCCAAGATGCACGGCGCTCTCGTGCGCGCGAGCGAAGCCCAGCTCCATCAGCAGTGGCGCAAGCTTTTCCGGCTCCTGCGCGACCTGCCAAGCCGCGCGAGCCGTAGCACTGACACTACCGGGCGTGCGCTCCGCTTCGCCTCCGAGCATCTGCCGAAACTGTTCGGCAACCAGCGCCCGCCGCGCATCGAGTTCCCGATTAAAACGCCGCACCGCGTCTTCGGCTTTGCCGTAACCGAGACGTGCCGCGAGGATGGCGAGTCCTCTCGGATCAGCCGGCAGCGTATGCGTCTGCAGACCGGCAGCGACCTGCAATTTGTGCTCGACATTGCGCTGAAAGATGTAAGCCTCACTGAGAGCCCACGCCCGATCCTGTGGCATGTATCCGCACGAGGCGAGCCGCTCCAGGGCCGGCACTGTACGAGCGGTGCGCAGGCGCGCATCACGTCCGCCATGGATTAGCGCGAGCGCCTGCACGACGAACTCCAGCTCTCGGATTCCGCCGTAGCCCAGCTTGATATTCCGCCGCACCATCTCAACGGATCCCAGCTCGTTCTCGATCTGCTGCTTCATCGCGCGGAGTTGGCGGATAGTCTCGAAATCGAGATAAACGCGATAAACAAAGCGGCTCAGCTCGTTCAGTAACCGTTCGCCCGCCGCAATCGCACCTGCAACCGGACGCGCTCGCAGCATCGCGGCGCGCTCCCAGGTCTGACCGAAGCTTTGATAGAAATTCAGCGCTCCGTCGATCGAACTGACCAGCGCTGCGCGGCTTCCTCCGGGGCGCAGACGCATATCGATACGAAAGCAATGGCTACCGAGAATCTCGGTCACACGCTCGCCCAAGCGCCGCGCCGTATCGAGCTCAGCTAGATCATGCCCTTCGTAGAGGTAGATCAGATCGATATCGGAACTCAGGTTAAGTTCAGAAGCGCCGAGCTTACCCATCGCAAGGATGCAGAACTTCTCGGCTGCGGCCCCGGTCTTCTCGTCTCGCGACGCAATCGCCAGCGCACCGCGAATACAGTCATCGGCAAGCTGCGACATCGCCTCAACCGTTTCATTAACGGTGATGCGACCGAGCAGATCGCCGATCGCGATCAGCAGCATCTGCTTTCTTCGATATTCAGCAAGCGCCTCGACCGATTCGCCGATGGCCTCGCTACTCGTGATCACCTGCTGAACGCCATTCCGTCGTGCGTGCTCAAAAGTCGCCAGCCAAGCTGAACCTGAACGAACCAAGCCTGAACCGATCAGTTCTGAACCGCCGAGGCAAAAAACCAGATCGTTGGTCAAGCCGTCGTCGCCCAACGCCTGGTTGAAGATAGAGCGCGATATTTCCGCCAATTGCAGGAGGAACGCCATCGCCAGGCGCTCGTCAGGCGCACGTCGGCGTACCAAATGAAGAACCGCATCTGCCCGCGACGCATCGTCGATAACACGAGCCACGTTAGCGGCCAAGCCGCGAAGGCTTTCGTCGAAAACCGGTGCGTCCATCGCTCTGTTTACTTTAACAGATCGCGGGTAATCTGGTTTTCACTTGATACCGTGCGATCAAATCGCGTGCGGTTAAGCCAAATTCTTTAGGAGACGGTTTGCAATGATCGTTTTGTACACGACGGAACGGGATTATCCGTGGGGCACTCTCCGCTCGACCCACGCAAGCAAGACCAAGGTGGTTCTGGAAGAAAAGCGCATCCCTTACCGGATCGAAAATCTTCCGCCGGGTAATCTCTGGAAGAAACCGCCCGAGATGCTGGCGCATCATCCGCTCGGCAAAGTTCCCTATATCGAAGACGGCGCGGTTACGATCTACGACTCGACGGTCATCGGTGAGTATCTGGAAGATTGTTATTCGTGGCCTGCGTTGATTCCTCGGAAGGATCCGGTTGCCCGCGCCCAAGTCCGGATGGTCGAGCAGTTCGTCGACGAAGCAATCCTCGTGGGAAGTTTGCCGCTGATCTGGATGCCTTACTGGAGCGAACCTGACAAGCGCGATCAGGCGCGGATGGAAAAAGGGCGAGAGAGTTTGCGCTCCCGCGACTTGCCCTACATCGAGCCGATTCTAGGCAACGCTCCCGAAGGCGGTTACGTATGCGGCGAGTTCTCGATGGCTGATGTCGGCCTGATGATGGTCGCGATGGTGCTCGACGTAGACCAGATGTCCCTCGACAGCCTGCCGAACGTGAAGTCTTACCTGCAACGCCTGCGCGAGCGCACGAGCTATCGCGCAATTAGCCCGCGGACAAAAGTTGCGGACGCGAGTTCGCTTAGCTCGGTGTAGTGCCCCCGCTCTCGGCTAGACGCGACTGTTGCCCGCGCACTCGAATCGTGCGGGCAGCAGAGCGTCGGGACCGCGTGCGATGAGAGGAGCGGTGAGTCGACACGCGATGAACCGATGCTGCATGATGCGGCGGCGCAAAGTCGGTCCTTACCGGCGGAGGCACAGGGGTCTCCTGATACTTCAGCTCCGGGAAGTACTTATCCTCGTACTCATGGACCTGTAAGGCGGCCAGAAACTCCGGATAATAATTCTTTGAGGCGAAGCCGAACCGCGATCCGCCGTAATTGCGGACGATCTTCTCGTAGTCGCTGTTGTACTGGCTCGCGGCATTGGCCATCCCGCCGGTACCATAGTTGTAAGCCGTAATGGCGAGCGGCCAATTGCCCAACGCGTTGTAGTTCGATCGCAGTAATTCGGCGGCCGCGTGGGTTTCGGTCGTCGGATCGAGCCGATCGTCGTGATAGCGGGTGATACGCATGTATTCCTTGCCCGTGTCACGCGTGAATTGCCAAATCCCAACTGCTCCGGCTCCCGATTTGGCGCTGCTCTGAAAGCCCGATTCGATCTCGGCCAGGGTCACCAGCTCAGCCGGCAATCCGGCGGCCCGGAAAATCCGCTCCATCGTGGGCCGGTAGTAGCGGCTGCGCAGGATACCCTCGGCAAAACGCTGGCGCATCCCCTGCTGTACGCGCAGATTCTCTGCCGCCAAGGTGTAGGCTGAAAGCGGCTCACCCTTGAAGAGTTCTGCGACCCGCCGTTCGTCGTAATCTGCAGGTTGAGCACCAGTGGCGAGCCGCTTCAGGATGCCGGAGTATTTCATCTTGAGGTAGTCATTCATCGAGTCGACATCGGAACGACCGGGCGCACCCTCGCCGGGTAGATGCATCACCTGATATACGCGCCAAACCTGATCTTTATCGTGGATAATGAAGTCGCGCTCGCCGTAGCCCGTAAAAACGTCCACCCAAAATTGGACGTTGCTCTCGACCGCAGCGGGTCGGGGAAAGGTGCCGGCATTCCCGTTACCGTTAAGCAACGCGATGCCCAACAATGCTCCCGCTAGCGCTTTTCCGATACTTCTCAACATGGTCTACGGCTCTCTCTCGGTCGCGGCTTCGAAGAGTCGCCACACATCCTCGTCCACGGCTACCAACCAGACTTATACCGAATATTTCTGAGCCCTTAAATAGTCAATAACTTTCAATTAGCCTAACCGACAGCAATTCACGTTCCATGCTAAAATTAGCCGCTTTATCCGCTTCCAGAGCTCTCATCCTTACCGCCGCTATCCTTTTTGGCGCTGTTACGACCTCATGCCGATCGGGCGGCGATTCGCCGCAAACCTCGGGCGCAGCGGCACCAGCCTTTAGCGTAGCCTTGCTGACGCCGGGACCAGTCAGTGACGCGGGCTGGAATGCAGCCGCCTACGACGGTTTGCAGGCGATCAAAAAGGGATTAAGTGCCGAGGTGGCCACGGTCCAGACAACCTCGCCGGCCGACTTCGATGATTCCTTCCGCGATTTTGCGTCCCGCCACTTCAACCTGATCTTCGCCCACGGCTTCGAGTACACGGACTCCGCGCTTAAGGCCGGGCGCGATTTTCCCGCAACGACGTTCGTGGTGACTTCCGGTAGTGGCTCCTCCAGCAACGTCGCCTCAATGAGCTTCAAGATCGAGGAAGCGGCCTATGTCGAGGGGGTGTTAGCAGGCGCGATGTCCCATAGCGGGGTGGCCGGCGCGATTGGTGGTATCGAATTGCCGGCGATCAAACTTACCTTCGAAGGTTTTCGACGCGGCTTCGTCTCTGCCAGACCCGGAGGCCGGGTCGTCACAAGTTTCACCGGCAACTTCGATGATGTCGGCGCGGCCAAGGAGGCGGCACTCGCACAGATAAGTCAGGGTGCCGACTTTCTCTTCCACGATGCGGACGCGGCGGGCCTCGGCGTATTTGAAGCAGCTCGCCAGGCGCATATTTACGCCTTCGGAGCGAATCGCAATCAGAACAGTGTCGCGCCTGAAGTGGTGATCGCGAGCGGTGTCACGTCGATTCCAGACGCGATGGTGAAAGTCGCGAGCGAGGTCAAAGCCGGCAGCTTTCATCCCGGGATGATCGAATTCGGCATGCGCGACGGGATGGTCCGCGTAGTGCTCAATCCGCAACTCGAAGGAAAGATTCCAGCCGACGCATTGCAAAAAATGAAGGCCGCTGAGGATCAGATCCAGAGCGGCCACAATCCGTAGTCGATTGCTCTAAGAATCAGCCTTCGTTCTTGATCACCATCGCGGCGTAATCTTCGAACGTGATAGTCCCGCCCATGCCATGGGCGAGATTGCGCTCGCGCTCCGGCAGTGCGTCCTGCAACGAATCGATTCGTTTCCATTGCGGCGGAGGCGGCGCGGGGCTTCCGACTTTAGGCGCGTACTTGGAAGTTTCGACGCGCTGATACCGATGCACATACCTTGGGCAGTTGATGAAGGTCTCGATCACGGATACGCGCACTAGTAGTTCCGCGCCGACAAATTCCGACAACATCGGGTCATTGCGATCAATCGTCGCATCGCCATGGACCCGCAAGCGATGGGGTGTTTCGAAATCGATAAACAACATCCCGATTTTCGCGCTCGCCGCGATATTACCCATCGAGAGGAACATCCCGTTACCGTTGTAGCTCGGGAAAACGATCGTCTTCGGATCGAGCACGCGCACAAAGCCTCGTGCGCCACCTTTGTATGAGCAGGTCGGATAGCCACGCTCATCGATCGTGGTGAGAAAGAACATATCGCGGCTCTCAATAAAGGCCTTTTGATCACCGGAGAGCTGTGGCCGAATGATCGATTCTTCGATGCGATCGGCAAGCGCAGTCGTATCAAACGCCGCCTGCAAAGCGCGATGCGATCCACCGTAGATTGCGCTCATCCCTGAAACCTCCGTTGCTCAATCGCGTTCGTTTAAGCTCGCTTATCGATCGTCGTCCCCGCCGGCAGTGTGTCTTTGGCCGCGTTCACGATTTTGCCCTCTATCAGGTTCGCAATCTCCGCATCGCTCCGACCGATCTCGCGCAGAATCGCGACTGTGTGCTGACCGATCACCGGAGCCGGCCGTAGATTCCGCGTGTTCGCATTGCCGAAACGCACCGTATGGCCAACCTCGGAGACTTCACCGGCATCGTGATGCTCTTCCGTCACGATTACGCCTCGCGAGACCATCGTGGGTTCAGTGATTATCTCGTTGCTCGCGAAGGGTGCCGGACTCGCGCACGGCACCTGCTCGGCCCGCAGCCGCCGCAACGCGGAAGCGGTGGTGAGCACCCCAAGGACTCCATCGATTTGGGCTGTCACTGCGCTCTGATCGATTCGTTGATTACGCGCCGACGCGAAAGTCGGCCACTCGCCGCTTAGTCCTAGGGCCCGGCGCACACCGCTCCATTCGCGATCGCTGTAGCAAGCGATCACAATCCAGCCATCGCTCGTGCGATATAGACCATTGGTCGGGGCATGACCACGCTGATTGCGATCGAGTGGAAAAGTCTCCGACTTGTTCGCTTCGAGACCATGCACGTCAGACATCGCGAACAGCCCGGCGCCGGTCTGCGGCACTTCCAGATATTGCCCGCGTCCGCTCTGCTCGCGTTCGACCAGAGCCGCCAGCACCATCGTGCAGGAGGTCAGTCCGCAACCATAATCCATGTGAGTGAGGTAATGATCGGGCATGTTGCCCTCCCCACCGGTGCGGGCGAGCATCCCCGTGATCGCGGAGTGCAGCGGTTCGAAGGTCGGCAACTTCGACCACGGGCCGTCGTTGCCGTAGCCCGACGAGTGGCAGAAGATCAGCCGTGGATTGATAGCGCTGAGCTGCTCCCATCCGACACCCAGCCTCTCCATCGCGCCCGCCCGCAGGTTGTGATGGACCGCGTCGGCCTTGCGCACGAGGTCGAGCGCAATCTGCTTGCCTTCAGGTGATTTCAGATCGACCGCGATACTCTCCTTGCCGCGCTGCACGCCAAGGAACGAGCTGAGCTGCGGTCCACGCATCGGGTCGCCGCCATACTCTTCGACCTTGATTACCCGGGCGCCAAGATCGGCGAAAAGGCGATTCGCGAAGGGACCCGCCATGTACGCGCCAAAGTCCAGCACCAGAATCCCGTCCAGCGGTCCGATTCGTTTGCGATCGCTCGACACACTTACGGCTACGTTGCTCTTTGCGCCATTAGTCGCTTCCGAACTACCGGCAGACAGGATTGCGTTATGCTGGCCGGCGGCCGGAACCGCGCGCTGCGGTGCGATGGCGGTGCGGCTGTACTTGGCAAGTTTGCCGAGCATCCGCTGGCCATCGGGCGCAATATCGACCAGCCCATTTTTCTCCATCTGTTCAAGCCATAGGGCTTCACCGGGCTTGAGCGCAGGCATGCAGCAGACATCCGCCTTGGCAAGAACCTCGCACCAATGGCTCGAAGGCTTCGTTTTGAAGAAACGATCGAGGTATTCCCACAGGTCCTTGGACACAGCCGGATCGAGCGGCGTTGCCAAGATATGAACGCCTGCGTTCTCGACGATCAGATCTTCCCGCCCCACGACCTTCAGCATCCGATCGAACGCGCCACGCGGCCCCGTATGCACCTGGATCCAGTAACCGTCCGAGCACTCGAAGAGCCCGACTATCAGGCGCAGATTGCTGGGACGGGTGGTAATACGGCTGCCGGTCAGCAGCGAGGGTCCCATCTTCTTGCCGCCTAGCCAACGCACGTTGCTGAGAATCGCGGCGCCGTCGAGCAAGGACGTCGTCACCACCTGACCGACTCCTGAATGAGCGCGCTCATAGAGCGCACCAAGAATCCCGATTTGGAGCATCCAGGCGGCGCCATAGATTGCATGCGGCCAACCCAGAAAGTGCGGACCTTCAGGACGCACACCCTGCTGAAAGTTCTGCATCCCGTACAGTGCTTCGATCAGTTCACCGCAGACAGGATCATTGCCGCCCGATCCCGCCGGCTCGATATCGTTGATCGTGCGCGGATAGGCGGTCACGACGGCGTGAATTTGCCGGCTTGGACGATTGCTTCGATCGAGCAAGCCGGTCGGCTTGAGAATCCACGGTTGCGCGGTGTCGATAATCACGTCGGCAGAATCGCTTAGCGCCTGCCACGCCCCGCTTTGTACTTCGGCGGGGCCAATCGTCACGCTCTTCTGACCGCGTAACCACACCTTTGATCCGGCCAGCGACCGTACGGGATCGCCTCCGGGCGGTTCGACCCGAATTACTTCGGCGCCCAGGTCCGCAAGGACCATTCCGGCAATCGCGGCAGCCGGCGATCGCTCCGAAAGATCCAGCACCCGTGTCTCACTGCTTATTGGTCCGGGCATCGTCGAGCCCTCCCTGTCTATGCGAAGTCAGCACCGACTCAATGAAAACAGACCCCGGAAGGATTCGTTTGTGGCGAACTCGCATCCCAATGGAACAGGGGGTCGCTTTCACGCTGAGAGTCGGTTGCAAAGAACCAAATACCACCATTTGCGCCAACTGCAATCTGGCTCGATTGATTCGTCGCGATTGCTCCCGGGCTTGTCAGTTTGTCGGTTATCGTCACGGGGGGACCCCAGCTCTCAGGACCGGTGGAGCTCAGCACCACCACACTGTTGTCTCCGTTCACCACGTAGAGATTCACGAGGTCGTCGACGGCGATACGACCGGGCTGATGCAACCCATCGAGCATGACGATCGGCGCGTCATCGTCATGGGCATTCGGATCAAAAATCAGGACGCGATTGGATTTGCGATCCGTGACGAAGGTACGCCCGGAACCATCAATCGCTACGCCTCCCGGTTCGCTGATCCCGGTGTCCGCCCCCTCCAACACTTTGTCCGGGAAGATATCCTCGTTAGCGCCACCCGAGAACCACTCCACTCGACCGTGGCCGTTTCCTGCATCCGCAACATAGAAGCTGCCGGCGAGATTCACTGCTATCCCGACCGGATGCTCAAGACGGGTATGCGGCCCCTGGTAATTTTTGATCAACCGGTAGACTTCGTCGCGGCCCGCGCCATAGACCCTAACGTTGCCGTTCTGGTTGGCCACGTACACTTCGCCCGCGTAATTGATCGAGCAATCGACCGGACGATCGGAGGCGCTCTCCTTGATGGTCTGCTTGGGCTCCGCACCTTCAGCCGCATTTCGAAAGACCTGTATCTGGGAGGAGTCGGCTATCGTCACGAACATCTTCTGCTTGGAAGTCGAGGAGACCCCAACGCTGTTGCCGTGCGAACAGCCGGCGCAGAACAAAGTCGCAGCAAGACAAACTCGGATTAGCAGTGAAACGGGAAACCGAAGGGTGATCATTATGATTAGCTCTGATTCGCTCGGCGCTCATCGTGCCTCAAATTTCTGAGTGCCGTCCAGATACAATTGTTCCTAAGCGGGACACTGTCGCTCCGATTACGCGACTATCGCCGCGGAATTTTTCTTCAAACGGAAACATCGGACGCTCCTGGCGACCGCTGAACGAGGCACAAAGCTTGCGCCCTTCGTGTTCGCGCAGTGATGTGGCCGCGTCCCGCCCCAGCAAAGAATCGGGACGGGACGAAAGTCTTGGCGCGACCGCAGGAGATTCCCGATGCCGTTTGATCTGACCCAAGCTCTCCGTATCGGACACAAGACTGATTCATCGAATTCCTTTGATGAAAGAGCGGCTCGCGATGCCGCCGTCG
>Ga0335071_10002371_pt1 | contig 20173 bp, 18 predicted proteins | sample Lox_Sample_15_FD_206724 | JGI IMG/M metagenome (GOLD analysis project Ga0335071, IMG submission 206724) | Soil microbial communities from Loxahatchee National Wildlife Refuge, Florida, United States - Lox_Sample_1.5 | ecosystem: Environmental > Terrestrial > Soil > Wetlands | place: USA...
GGTCTCCTCGCCGCAGACGAAGGCGCCCGCGCCCTGCTTGATCTTGACGTCGAAATCGTGGCCCGAGCCCAGGATGTTCTTGCCGAGGTAGCCGGCCTTGCGGGCGTCGGCCAGGGCGATGGTGAGTCGTTGGATGGCCAGGGGGTATTCGGCCCGGCAATAGATGTAGCCGAAATTGGCCCCGATGGCCTTGCTGCAGATGATCATGCCCTCGAGGACGGCGTGGGGATCGCTTTCGAGGACGCTCCGGTCCATGAACGCGCCGGGATCGCCCTCGTCCGCGTTGCAGACGACGTACTTGTGGTCGCCCTTGTAGCCGGCGGCGAACGACCATTTCTGGCCCGTCGGGAAGCCCGCGCCGCCGCGGCCGCGCAGGCCCGAGGCCTTGACCTCCTCGATGACGGCCAGGGGCGTCATCTCGAAGAGGGCCTTGCGGAGGGCCGTGTAGCCGCCGACGGCCTCGTAGTCCCCGATCGACTCGGGGTTGATGAGCCCGCAGTTGCGCAGGACGATGCGCCGCTGGAGGGCGAGGAAGTCCTGTTCGGAGCCCCCGGTCGGCGTCCCGTCCTCCTCGCTGTAGACGACGTAGTCCGAGAGGACGCGCCCGCCGAGGACGTGCTCCTGGACGATCTCCCGGGCCCGGTCGGGCTTGACTTCGCCGTAGATCGTCCGCCGGCCGCCCTCGCGGACCTCGACGAGAGGCTCGCGGAAGCACATGCCGATGCAGCCGGTGATGGACAGCTCCGCCGCCGCGGGGGCCCCCTCGCCCCCGGCCGGGAGCAGGTCCTTGAGCGCGTTGTAGGTTTCGCGGGCGCCCGCGGAGAGGCCGCAGGTGCCCATGCCGACGATGACTTGGCGTGTGGACATGACTGACCTTGTCTTCAAGAGGCGCGGACCTGCGCCTCCTGCTTCTTCTGCCGGGCCTGGCGGCGGATGCCGCGGAGGATCTTGCGGACCGAGGCGGGCGTGAGCCGGCCGTGGGTGTCGTTGTCGACCATCATCACCGGGGCGAGCGAGCAGCAGCCCAGGCAGGCGACCGTGAAGAGGGTGAAGATGCCGTCCTCGGTCGTGCCGCCGACCTCGATCCCGAGCTCGTCCTGGACCGTCTCGACGAGGAGCTTGGCCCCGGAGACGTGGCAGGCCGTGCCGACGCAGAGCCGGATCTGGTGCTCGCCCATCGGCTGGAGCCGGAACTGGTTGTAGAAGGTGATGACCCCGTAGACGTTCGACTCCGGGATGTTGGTCACGGAGGAGATGTACTTGATGGCCCGGCGGGGGATGTAGCCGAAGTGGTCCTGGGCCGACTGGAGGAGGGGGATGAGCTCGCCCGGGGCGCCGTCGTAGCGCCACAGGCGGTACGTGAAGTCCGAATCCTTGGTCTTGTCTGGCATCGCGGTTGTGTCCTTGTCTCTGCCGGTCCGGGCCCGCAGGGGCCTCGGAATCGGCGCCCTCCGGGGCGGCCCCGGGGGCGGGGCGTCAGACGTCGAGCATCTTGATGATCTTCGCCTCGCGGACGCGGAGCACGCCGTCGATCTGCTGGAGCTTCTCGATGACCTTGGGCGCCTTGCCCGTCGGCTGGCTGCCGGTGACCATGCCCACGAGCTTGGTGCCGTTGTCGATGACGTCGAGGAAGATCAGCTCGTCGACGAAGAACATCGTGGTGAAGATCTGCTGCAGGGCGTTCTTGTCGATGTCGACGATGATGTAGCTCGTCGTGCCCTTCTTGCGGTTGTCCCGGGCCGATTTGACGGCGTTCTTGTAGATGTCGATGAATTCGTTGATGTCCCGGTCGAGCTTGGGCCGCTCCACGGGCGACAAGGAGGCGACCTGGACGCCCTTGATCGCCTTGACCCGGTCGAGGAGGGCCTTGATCTTCTCCTCGGACGAGGCCTGGGCGAGGACGATGATGTCCATGTCGCCCCGCACGGCGTCGCACGAGGCCACGCCCTCCATGGCGTAGAGCTCGTTGAAGATCTCCATGCTCCGGTCGGGCTCGGTGACGTGGATGGTCAGGTAGGCGCTGATGGACTCGCGGCCCGCGGCGGTTTCGCGCTCGGGCGCGGCCCCGGCGCTCCGGACGGCCTGGCCGGGGGAGAGGGCCTCGAGGGCCTCGACGAGCTGGGAGATCTCGAAGGGCTTGTCGAGGTAGCCGGTGTTGGTCTCGGCGAGGGCCATCGCCTTGAGCGAGTCGTCGCCGAAGCCCGTGATCACGAGCACGGGCAGGTCGGGAAACTGGCTCTTGATCACGGTCAGGATCTTCATCCCGTCGATGTCGGGCATGAAGATGTCCGTGATCAGGTAGTCGTAGGTCTCACCCTTGTCCAGCGCGGCGTTGAGCTCGTGGATGGCCGAGATGCCGTCCGGGCAGGCCGTGCAGACGTAGCCTTCCTGGGTGAGCCCGAACGTCAGGTTGCGCCGGATGGCCGGCTCGTCGTCGATGATCAGGACTCGTTTTTCCATGAATGCTCCTGCGGATGATGGCCGATGAAGGCGGGTCTCATGAGCGAGGAATTATACCCTGCGGATTCGGGCAGGTCAATGCCGCTTCCGGGCGCCGGGCGCCGACAAAACTCCTGTAGAATCTTGACGTTGCGAAGCCGGATCGGGCCTGCCGTCGGGGCCGTCTTCAGCGCGGGACGCGGCTCCGGCGGAGCCACCAGCCCAGGTAGACGCCGGCGAAGGGGATCGGGAGGATGAGGAACAGGCCCGCGTTCCCGAGGACGACCGCGCCCCAGAGCGGGATCCAGATCCCGAGCGCCAGGGCGTAGAACCAGGGGCCGCGCCGGATCAGGAGTCCGGTCAGGCCGCCCGCCCCGAGAAGGGCGAGAGCGGAGATCCCCGAGTCGTCCCAAGCGGGCCGCGAGTCGACATAGGCGATGCCCAGGCCGAGAAGGACGACGAGCAGGAGGAGGGCCGCGTCCCGGAGCGAGACGCCTTTCGGGCTGGACATGCGGTCCATTATTCCCGAACCGGCCTGGCGCCGTCAATGGCCGGCGCCGATAACGCCTGTTCCGGCGCTTGACAGGGGGCGGCGCGGATGGTATCTCCTTCGGCAAATGAGCTATTCTCTCGCCTTCCATCAGAAAGTCGCGGCCCATCCCGAGACGGCGCCCGTCGTCCCGGTGATCGACGCCCACCTCCACTTCGTGGATTTCATCCAGGACTCGGACGGGATCGCGCGGCTCGTCGCGGCCATGGACGCCGGGAACGTGGCCAAGGCCGTGGTGTTCGGCCTGCCGGTCAAGAAGAAATGGGACGCCTTCGACAAGAAGCCGCCCCACTACTATCTCGACGACAATTCCCGCTGCTACTACTTCGCCGGCACGGACGAGATCGTGGCCGAGGCCCTGCTCAAGCTCCCGCCCGGGGCGCGCCGGCGGTTCGCCCCGCTCGTCTGCGGCTTCAACCCGACCGACCGCTACGCCTACAAGGACGTCGAGCGGACCCTGGCCAAGCACCCGTTCTGGCGGGGCGTGGGCGAAATCCTCTGCCGGCACGACGACCTGACGAACATGACCAACGAGGAGACGGCCCGGGTCAACCACCCGGCCCTCTTCGACGTCTACGAGCTTTGCGCCTCGCGCCGCCTGCCCGTCCTGATCCACCAGAACAGCACCTCGGTCGCCATCCACGACGAGTACGAGCACCTCGACGAGCTCGAGGAGGCCCTGGCCCGGTTTCCGCGGACGACATTTGTCTGGGCGCACTGCGGGATCTCGCGCCGCGTGTCGCACAAGAAGTACCACGAGATGGTCGGCGGGATGCTCGACCGCTTCCCGAACCTGCACGTCGACGTCTCCTGGGTCGTCTATGACGACGTGATCTGCACCATGCTCGAGCCGAAGAAGCACTGGGTGGAGGTCGTCGAGCGCCATCCGACGCGCTTCTCCCTCGGCAGCGACCTTTGCGGGCACTTCGAACACCTGGGCCGGAACCTCGCCCGCTACAACGGCCTGCTGCGCGGGCTCCCGCCGCGGATCCGGCGCCTCGTCGCGTCGGCCAACGCCGAGAAGCTCTGGTTCGCCCCCCGTCCGGGCGCGAAGAAGGCGCGGCGGCGGGCGTGATCACGCTCGGCGCCTGGGGCCGGCCCTGGCGGTCGGCCGGGTCGCGTTTCCTCCGATGCTCTCTCCCTTGATCCGTGATTTCCGGGGGAGAAGTGTGGCACAATAGGAGGGGAAGGTAGGGCCATGAACATGAACAAGATCCGAATCCTCGCCGCGGCCGCGGTCTTCGCCGGCGCCGCTGGCGCGGCCTGCGCCCAAGGCCAAAGTGCGCATTTCGACGGCGCGCGGGCCCTGGCCGACGTCAAGGCCCAGATGGACATGGGGCCGCGGACCATGAACAGCCCGGCCCACGCCAAAGTCGTGAACTGGATCCTGGCCTCGCTGCAGAGCGCCGGCTGGACGGCCGAGTTCCGGGACGCGGAGAAAGGCGCCGTCAAGATCCGGAACATCCTCGGCCGCCGCGGCCAGGGCGGGCCGTGGATCATCCTGGGCGCGCACTACGATTCGCGGCTCCTGGCCGACCAGGATTCCGACCCCAAGAAGCGGACCCAGCCCGTCCCCGGGGCGAACGACGGCGCGTCGGGCGTGGCCGTCCTGCTGGAGCTCGCCCGCGCCCTGCCCAAGGACCTGGCCAAGCGGGTCGAGCTGCTGTTCATCGACGCCGAGGACAACGGCGACATCCCGGGCTGGGAATGGATCATGGGCTCGGCCGCCTTCGCCGCCCAGCTCCAGGGCCGGCCCGACGCCGTGGTCATCGTCGACATGATCGGGGACGCCGACCTGAACATCTACCGCGAGGGCTATTCCAACCGCAGGCTGACCGACGAGATCTGGCAGACGGCCGCGCGGCTCAAGTACACGCAGTTCATCGACGAGCCCAAGTACCAGATGGAGGACGACCACATCCCCTTCCTCGAGCGGGGCATCCCGGCCGTCGACATCATCGACTTCGACTACCCTTTCTGGCACACGTCGGCGGACACCTACGACAAGGTCTCGGCCGGGAGCCTGAAGGCGGTCGGCGAGACGCTCCTCGCCTGGCTGACGGGGAAATAAGCCCCGGCCGCCCAACGCGCGCCCGAGGGCGCGGGCGGCCGACGCCCTCCGCCGGGCCGCCCTGTTCCGCTACTTCACCAGGGTGAACGTCCCGAAAGGCGATTCGATCCGGTCCCCGGACGCCAGCGACCCGGACACCATCCAGACGTAGCGCCTCGAGGTCGCGAGCGCGTCCAGAATCTCGCGGGGCAGCGGCCAGCGCGTCGCTTTCAGGGAGGGGCTCCGGGCGATGAGGACGAGAGCCTCGTCGTAGACGTCGACGCGATAGCTCTCCAGCCGGAGGGGCGACGCCCAGGCGAATTCGAGCGAATCCTTCCTCTTGACGAGGTCGAGAGGCCGCAGGAGCTTGATCTCGAGGATTTGGTTTCCTCGGGTGACGTCGGACCCCGGGAAAACGGTCCGGTCCTTCGTCAGGAGAACGAGCAGGGCGAGAGCCGCGATGGCGAGCGCGGCAAACGCCGGGACGAGCTTCCACCGGAGCCCCCGCGCCCCCGATCCTCCGCGCGGCGCGCTCGCGGCCGGCCGGGCGCCGGCCGCTTCGCCCATCAATCCGCCGACCGCGGCCGCGAGGCCGTCCCCGGCCCGCTCCGTCTCCAGGAGCAGCTCGAACCTCCGCACGCAGTCGGGGCAGTGGGTGATGTGCTCGATGAGGCGGTCCTTGCGGCCCGCTCGCGCGCGGGGATCGAACAGGGCCCGCCAGTCCTTCCCCCCGAGGCAACGGCCCGCCCGGAGCGGCGGCTGGCCGCCGATGTAGCCGCGGTACAGGGTCCGGAGCTCGTCAGTCCTCATGCTCATAGTCGATGTTCTTGTCCCTCAGGATCCGCTTGAGATCGTTCAGCCCCCGGTAGAGGAGGTTCCGGGTCTTGTCCTTGCTCCAATGGAAATAGAGGGAGATCTCCTCGATGCTCATGTTCAGGAGATAGAGCTTCACGACCCTCCTCCGCGATTCGATCAGGCCGTCCACCGCCTTCCCGACGAGGTCCTTGAGGTCCATTTCCGCATAGACGCCCGCCCCCGGGGCGGCCGGACGGCTCTCGGCGATCTTCCGGTTCTTTTCGAAGAGGTAAACGCCCTCCTCGCGCTTGAGCCTGCGGAACTGGTCGATGACCGACGTGTCCACGATTTTCTTAATATAGGACGAGTAATTGGATATTTTTTTCTCATGGCGGATGATCTTCCAGATCTTGATCTTCACGTCCTGAAGCACGTCGTCGATCTCGATCCCGAACTTCCGGGGATTGTATTTCTGGATGCTGGCCCGGATGTAGCCGGAGAACCGCTCGATGATCTCGGCCAGCTCCTTGTCCTTGCTTTCGTCCCAGTTCATCTCTCGGCCCGATAAGCGGATAGAGCGCCCCCCTCGGGGTTCCCCCTCCGCACCTTATATAGATGCGGAATCCCCGGATTATTCTCAATCGGCCCGAAGGATCCCGAAAGATCCGGCCGGGGCGCGAGATCGACGGTCCGGCTCGGGCCTACGATTCAAGGCTGGCGGCATCTCCTCTCCGCCTCGCCCGAGACGATGATGTTGGCCCAATAATAGGGATGCGAGGCCTCGCGGCCGGCGATCAGGCCCAGCTTCGCCGCCCGCTGGGCGTCGACGATGGCCTCGCCTTTGCTCAGGCGGGCGTAGAAGGTTTCCATGAAGCGGGCCTCCGCCTTGTCCTCCACGTCCCAGAGGCTCATCATGACCGCCGAGGCTCCGGCGTAGAAGAAGGCCCGGCTCAAGCCCTCGATCCCCTCGCCCCGGACAAGCGGCCCGCGGGCCGATTCGCAGGCGGAGAGGACCACGAGGTCGGCTTTCATCCGCAGGCCGTAGATCTCGCGCATCTCGAGGAAGCCGTCCTCGGACGGATCGGCATTCTGGGCCAGGATGACGGCCGAGCGCATCGGGTTCAGGTTGTTGATCAGCCCGTGGGCGGCGAAGTGGATGATCCGGTAGCTCTCGAGGTCGAGGCCCTTGAGCGCCGGCTCCGACGCCTTGTCCCGGAGGAAGACGTCCACGCTCTTCGCCGGGAACGCCGCCGCGGCCGTCCGCGCCTCGATTCCGCTGAAGGCGAGGCGCGGCAGGACGGCCGCCGGGGAGAAATAGTCCGGCGAGGGACGGCCGCCGGCCGCCGATTCGGCCTTGCCGTAGTAGGGGTCGCCGAAGGCGAGAAGGTCCTTCGCCGGCGGCGCGCCGCGCAGGGCGATCCTCTTCCGGATCTCGCGGAGCGAGGAGAGGGACGGGGCGTAGGAAACGGCGTAGCGCTCGACCAGCCATGTCCCGTCGCCGCTCCGCAGGGCGTCGAAGGGGAGGTAGGCCAGGGCGTCGTCGGGGACCACGACGAGCTTCCTGATCTCGGGGCCGAGGGCCGCCGGCGCGACGAGCATCGCGTAGAGCTCGCGGCCGCCGTCGAAATCGCGCGCGTCCTTGTCGGACAGCGCCCCGAGGTACGCCGTGATCCGGGGGAGGAGATCCTTGCGGGAGGCGAGGGGGAATATCCGGAGGCCGTTCCGCGTCAGGGCGAAGCCGAAGGAGCGATCCCTCCCGACGGCGTAGGCCAGGGCGGCGGTCCCGCCGTCGAGCAGGGTCTGCCGCGCCTCGTCGGCGGTGATCAGCTCGGGGTACTTGAGGTCGGCATAGACGGGATCGGCCGCCCGGACCGCCCTCTTGATCCGGTCGTATTCGGCCTCCGCTTTGTCCAGGCCGTCGGTGAGCTCCTTCCTGCGGGGAAGCTCGAGATCGGGCGCCAGGAGCTTCTTGTGGAGGGCCGCGATCTCGGCGTTGGCCCGCGTCTCGTCGGCCGCGAGGCGGGAGTCGACCGACCGGGACAGGGAGACCTGGGCCACTTCGAGGCTGTCCAGGAACGCGCGCGCCTTGGCCTGTTCCAGGCAGGCGAAGGCTTCGGCGTCGCGGCCCTTGCCGGGATCGGTCCGGTCGAGACCGGCCAGCAGATCGATCAGGCCGTAATACGCCTCGAGGCGGTTGGCCGTCCCGAGGAAGCTCGCCTTGAGCTCCTCCAGGCCGAGCGCGGAGCGCACGTTCTCGACGACCGCGATCGATTTCCTGTAGCTCGCCAGGGCGTCCTCGATCCGTCCGAGCTTCCGGTCCGCGTTGGCCAGATCGAGGAACGCCTCCCACAGGATCCGGCTGGAATCGACCTTGGCTCCCAGATCGATGGCCTTCTGGAAATACCCCAACGCCGTTTCGTAGTCGCCGAGGTCGTAGTGGACGATGCCGATGTTGTTCAGGATGAAGCCCTGGGTCTCGGCGTCGCCCGCCTGGGAAGCGAGCTTCAGGCCGAGGTCGAACTTCGCCAGGGCCTCGGGGTAGCGCTCGAGATCGACATCGACCGTCCCCAGATTGTTCAGGACGCGGATCCGCAAGGGGAGGCTCTTGTCGTCTCCGACGAGAGCGTAGGCTTTCTCGTAATATCCCATCGCCTCTTCGAAAGCGCGGCGGTCGCCGGTCAGCAGTCCGCGCTTGCGGTAATTGCCTCCGATGTTGTTGAGGTCGATCGCGGCGTAGGCCGAGCCGGAGGATGCCTGGGCCAGGGCCAAGGCCTTCTGCAGGTATTCGAGCGCCTTGTCATAGTCGCCGATCCCGTTGAAGATGATGCCGTAGTTCGCCAGGCACTCGTTCTGCCCCTGGGCATAGCCGATTCTCCGGGCGATCTCGTAGGCCGGGTCCAGGTTGGCCAGGGCCCGGGCGTAGTTCTCGGTCCTGAGATAATAGACGGCGAGGTTGTTCAGGCAGATGCTCTCGTCCTTGGCCAGCTTGAGGCTTCTCGCCAGGGCCAGCCCGGCCTCGTTCAGGCGCCTGGCTTCCGGGAGATCGCTGTCGAGCAGGCAGATGCTGAGCTGGCGAAGGCATTTCAGCTCGAGGTCGGGGGACTTGAGCCCGCGGGCGATCTCGACCGCCCGGCGGAAGCCTTCGTTCGATTTCCGGCAGTCGTTCGCTTCCCGGCTCGCCTTGGCCTCGTTGTAGAGCTTGAGGAGTGCGAGGGCGCTTCCGGCCTCGGCTTCGGGCGCGGCGAGACCCGCTCCGGCCGCCGTCTTGGAGGCTTTTTCCCAGGCCGCCCCGGCCTCGGGGAGCCGACCGAGGTCCCAATACACGGTCCCCAGGGCCAGCGCGGCTTCGGCGGCTTCGGCGGCGGGGGCGGCCGCCGGCGCGGTCGCCAGGGCGGTTTTCAGGACATCGGCGGCCTTGTCGAACTCTCCGGCCTTGCGCAGGGCGTCCGCCCGCTCGATCTGGCCGCGCAAGGAGCCCGCGGCCGGTCCGGGATTGGCTTGGGTGATGACTCGGACTGGGGAAGCGGCTTCCCCACCCGGCCAGGGAAAGGCGTTCTGCCCCGCTCCCGCGAGGAGAAAAGCCAGGGCGATGGCCCGAGTGGCGTCGGCGCTTCTTTTCACGCTCTCCCGCGGGCGGCGCTCCCTCGTGGAGGCGCCGCTCCCGTCCTTTCTGGACGTGATGATAGCGAAAACGCCGATAAAAGGGAACCCGGCCCGCGCCGGCGCGGGTGGAGTGGAAGGCGGGCTCCCCCGTCGGCCGGACGGAGGAGCCCTCAAGAGCGCCTAGGAAGCCCGATCAGTCCCCGGTGCCGGGCTTCGGGATGTCGATGACGTCGGTCGGCCGGACCTTGCCGGCGCCGGCGGGCGTCACGGCCGTCACGTCGATAAGGGTGTTGCCCAGCGTGCCGGTGAACGCGTGCAGGGACGGCGACAGGAGCGTCGGCAGCTTGATGATCTGGGCGACGCTCCGGGGGGACGCCTTGTGCTCGGCCGAGTTCACGGCCGGAACGATCGCCAGGACGAAAGCCAGGCCGAGAACGAGCGCCGCGGACGTTTTGAGGGTTGCCTTCATGTGATCCTCCTTACTAAAGGATTAGTCGGCCTTGGGGGCGCGACTGAGAATCGGCGGACGAGGAGATAGACGCGGAACGCGTCGTTTTTTTCTCACCCCCCGCGCTGCGATCGACGGGCGGGAGGTGGGCGTCAACGGGAGGCGGGGTCAGCCCTTGAAGAAGTAGGCGAGCTCCCATTCGGCGGTCTCGGGGGCGTCCGAGCCGTGGGTGGCGTTGCTCTCGATCGAGAAGCCGTAGAGGCGGCGGAGCGTGCCCGGCTCGGCCTTGGCCGGATCGGTGGCGCCCATGACCTTGCGCCAGTGGGCGATCGCGTTCTCGCGCTCGAGCCGCATGAGGACGACGGGTCCGGAGGACATGTAGTCGGTCAGGGGGCCGTAGAACGGCTTGTCCTTGTGGACGATATAGAAGCCCTTGGCCTCGTCCTTGCTCAGCTTGGCCAGGCGCATGGCCGTGATCTTGAACCCCTCGTCCTCGATCCGGGATATGATCTTGCCGACCACGGCCTTCTTGACCGCGTCGGGCTTGATGATCGCCAGCGTCTTCTCGATCATGAGGGCCTCCTTATCTTGTTTGAAGGCCGTTAGTTATAGCCCAAATGCGAGTCGGCGTCAATCGGCGCGGGCCGCCCGGTCGCGGCTCGAGGCCCGGTGCGCGACCCAGGCCCGGCCGTCCCAGTAGAGGACGCCGCTCTTCAGCGCTTCGTAGTACGCCGGCCCGAGACGGCTCTTGATCTTCCCCTGCTGGAGCAGCCGCTCGTGTTCCGTTTCAAAATAATAGGACGGGCCGACCGAAAGGACGGAAAGATCGTAGCCCAGCTCGAAGATCACCTTGCTTCTTTCCGGCATCACGCGGATGGTCCGGTTCTCGGGCAGATCGATCCTCTCCAGTCCCTCGCGCGGCGGAGAATTCACGAGGTCGACATCCGTCCGGGGGAGAAGGACGTAATATTCCTCGGTGCCCCGCCCGAACTCGCCGTCCGTGTCGGCGGCCTCGATTTGGGGCGAGTAGCCGTGCATGTTCTTCGGATCGAGGACGATCAAGCAGGCCTTGCCGTACTCGTTGTTGGTCCCGACGGCGAGAATTTCCTGCGTCCCGTCGCCGTCGATGTCCGCCCAGGCGAGATACGTGATGCGGCCGCCGTTCCAATATTCGCCCATGATCCGGCCATCCGGCTTGACGACGAGCAGGGCGCTCGGCCAGTCCTGCATGTGGGCGACCATGACCATGATCTCGAGATCGCCGTCCCCGTCGAGGTCCGCGGCGGCCAGGCCCTCGATCCTGTAGTCGGCCGCGAATTCCACGCCCCCGAAACGGTGCCTCCCGCCGACATGGATCTTGTTCCAGAGGAGTCGGCCCTTGTGATCGAAGCCGTAGAGATCGCCCTCGCCGAAATTGTCCGTCGTCTGCGTGCTGAACACGACCTCGGAGAACCCGTCATGGTTGATGTCCTTGATCAGGATAAAAGGAAACGCGACCTGCGAATGCTGCTCGGCAAAGGCCTGCGGGGCATGGTACGTTTGTTCGCCGACGAGCTTCTCGTTGCACGTGTCGAAGCTCCACAGCCCGGCGCCGGCGGCGTTGACGACGACGAGGCTGGACCCGACGATGTGGAAGTCCGCGGGATTGGACTCGATCAGGGCCGCCCGCCGCTTCGCCGCGGGCAGGAGGAAGGCGAAGACGCCGAGCTCATAGGCGGCGAGGACGGCGATGACGGTCAGGGCGCCGGCGAGATAAGGAAAAATCCTGCGCTCCTTGGGAGGCCGAGGGGCGCCGTTGGCCGCGGGGCCGACGACGTCGTTCTTCTGGAGCCAGGCCGTCAGCTCTTCCGGATAGGCGAAGACCCGCGATCTCTTCGACCCCTCGAGCCGGTGGACCGGAAGACCGCGCTCCTTCTCCCAGCGCTGGCAGGTCTTGACGTCCTTGCCCAAATAGCGGGCGATCTCTTTCCACGAATCAAGTGTCGGGCCGTTCATGGAGCCAAGATTCTAGCGAACGAGGGCGGCCTGTCAAGACGCCCCGGGCGCGCCGGGGCCCTTGCCGCCTCGCCCTCGACCAAGTACAATGCCGCCGTCGCCGCGGATCCGCCGCGGCCGAGAGGGCCGCCATGAACGAGCTCATCACCTTTCGCCCCGTCGACATCCTCGTCATCATCGTCTACGCCGCGGTGATCTTCTTCGTCGGCTTCTTCGTCGTCCGCCGGCCCAAGACGAGCGAGGGCTATTTTCTCGCCGGCCGGCGCCTGCGCTGGCCGTTCATCGGAGCCTCGCTCCTCGCCTCGAACATTTCGGCCGAGCATTTCGTCGGCCTGGCGGGCAGCGGCTACCTGATCGGGATGGCCATCGGGGCGGCCTACGAGTGGAGCGCCATCTTCTGCCTCCTGCCGCTCATCCTCGTCTTCCTCTCGTTCTACCTCAAGAACCGGATCTTCACCGTGCCCGAGTTCCTCGAGCGGCGCTTCGACCCCGGCGTCCGGCTGCTTCTGGCGGCGATCATGGTCGTCTTCTCCGTCCTGACCAAGATCGCGATCTCCCTCTGGGCCTCGGCCCTGGTTTTCAAGACGCTGTTCGGCTGGGACCCGGCGCTCGTGATCTGGGTCGTGGCCGTGATCACGGCCCTCTATACGATGAAGGGCGGCCTCGCGACCGTCGTCTACACCGACGCGATCCAGACCGTCGTCCTGCTCGCCGCGGCCTGCGTCTTGACCGTCCTCGGCCTGCACCAGGTCGGAGGCGTGGCCGCCCTCAAGGCCCAGGTGCCGGCGGAGCTCTTCCGGGCGTTCCGGCCCGCGACGGATCCCAACATCCCCTGGACGGGCGCGATCTTCGGCGTGATGTGCCTCGGCGGCGCGTTCTACTGGTCGATGGACCAGGTCCTCGTCCAGCGGGCCTTCGCCGCCAAGGACCTCAACGAGGGACGCAAGGGCGCCATCTTCGCCGGCGGCCTCAAGCTCCTGATCCCGTTCGTGCTCCTCGTCCCGGGCATCATCGCCCGGGCCCTCTGGCCGAGCCTGCCCCAAGCCGACCAGGCGTATCCGAAGCTCCTCGGCGCGGTCATGCCCCACGGCCTGCTCGGGTTGACCGTGGCCGGCATCTCCGCGGCCCTCATGGGCCACATGAGCGCCACGTTCAACTCGGTCTCGACCATGGTCACCCGCGACTTCTACCTGCGCTGGCGGCCTGAGGCCGGGCACGGCCGGCAGATCCTCGTCGGCCGGGCCGCGGTCGCCACCGTGGCCGTCCTGGGGGCGCTCTGGGCGCCCATCATCGGCAAGTTCGGATCCCTCTGGGATTACCTCCAGCAGGTCTCGTTCGGGCTCGTCGTGCCGTTCGCCGGCGTGTTCTTCCTGGGCGTCGCCTGGAAGCGGGTCACGACGAAGGGGGTCTGGGCCGGGACGCTGACCGGCTTCGTCATCGCCGTGGTCCTGATGGCGGACCGGATGTGGACGCACCTCTACGGCCACGCCCCTGTGCTGCGGTTCATGCACACCAGGTACCTCGAGCCCTGGCTCCACGGCGCCATCCTCGAGTTCCTGATCAGCGCGGCGGTCATGATCGCGGTCAGCCTGAGGACGGCCCCCGAATCGGAGGCGAAGCTGGCCACGACGACCATCGTTTGGGGAAGGGCGAAAAGAGCGGCCGGGGCCGCGGGCGCCGTCGAAGCGGCCGCCGGCGAAGCCGCGCGCATCTCGTTCCTCAAGGACTACCGCCCCTGGCTCGTGCTGGTTCTGGGCCTGGCGATCGCGCTGTACGCCGTCTTTTCAATCTAAGCCGCCATGAGGAAAGAGCGCCTGGACAAGGTCCTCGTCGACCGCGGCCTGGCCGAGACGCGGCAGAAGGCCCAGGCGCTGATCATGGCCGGGCTGGTGACGGGCGGCGGCGAACGCCTCGACAAGCCCGGCCGTCTCGTCCAGGCCGACCTTCCCCTGGCTGTCGAGAAGCCGCTGCCCTATGTCGGGCGGGGCGGGCTGAAGCTCGAGGAGGCGCTGGACGCGTTCGGGATCGACGCCGCCGGCCGCGTCTGCGCCGATATCGGCTCCTCCACGGGCGGGTTCACGGATTGCCTCCTGAAAAGGGGCGCGGCCCGCGTCTACGCCGTCGACGTCGACGTCCGCCAGCTCGACGCCCGGCTGCGGGCGGACGCGCGCGTCATTGCCGTGGAGAAGAACGCCCGCTATCTCGAGCCGTCCGATCTCGGCGAAACGCCTTCGCTCGTCGTCATGGACGTCTCGTTCATCTCGGTGCTGAAGGTGCTGCCGGCGCTGAAGGGAGTGATGGCGGCCGCGCGCGCGCCGATTCCCGCAGAGGGGGTTGCTTCGTCGGGCCCCCCGTCCTTCGCGGCTCTCTTGGGCCAGCCGCCCCCGCGCCTCGCGCGCCCGGCGGGCCGCCCTCCTCGCAATGACATTTTGCTTTTATCCCTCATCAAGCCCCAGTTCGAGGCTGGCCGGTCCCAGGTCGGGAAAAAGGGCCTCATCCGCGATCCGGACGTCCATCGCGCCGTGCTGGCCGGCGTCACCCGAGGCGCCGCGGACTTCGGGTTCCGGCTGCGCGGGATCATCGCCTGCTCGACGCGCGGCCAGAAAGGCAACCGGGAATTCTTCGCCCTTTGGTCTCTCGCCGGGGACCCGCCCCCGCCGGCGACGGCGGATGGCTGGATCGCGGCGGCCCTCGAATATGGAGACACGATACCTTTTTCCTATCTATCTCCCCAACAAAAAGGGAAATAGGTATTGTGTCTCCATAAAAGGCGGATTTCTCCGAAAAAGGGGGATTGAGGCGGGAGGGCCGCGCGCTCCCGATCCTCGATCACTCGATCTCGGGAAACATCCGGGCCACTTTTCCGTCGGATTTCAGCTCGAATGTGTAGTCGACGACGCGGGATCCTGCCGTAAGCCGATAACGGCAAATCCAGCGGATACGCTGGCCGAATCGGAGCACGCCTTCGGCGCCGAGATCCTCTTTGTCGATGGCGGCGAAGCGGTCGGGCGTTCCCCGGAAGCCCCAATCGCGGGGAAGGGCGGGCTCCCCCGACGCCCGCTTAAGGCTCGGGGCGAGAAGATCCGCCGGGCGGCCTTCGGCGATGTCGGCCAGGAGGGCGAGGAACCTCGTCCCTGCGGTCGGGTCCGGATCGGGCATCTCGGCGAGTTCCGCGTTCGATAGCCCACGGACGAAGAACGCCGCGACCCGGGTGGCCAGGACGTTGACCGCGTTCCAGCGGTCGAGGTTCATCAAGGCCGAGACGGCGAGCCGCTCGGCCGGATAGCGGTAGACGACGCTCGAGAACCCGGCCGTCGTGCTTCCGTTGTGGAGGAGAAGCCGGCGGCCGCGGTACGTGTCGAGAAACCAGGCCATGCCGGCATCGTAAGGCGTGCCGTCGTTGAGGCGCAGGGGCGCGGTCATGAGATCGAGCGTCGCCGGCTTGACGAGCGCGCCGTTTCCGAGGGCGATGCTCCAATTCGCCAGATCGGCGGCCGAGCTCATGATGCCGCCGTTCGGGGCGATGATCGCCGGCCGGAGCGGCTCGCCATTTTGCAGGGTTCCGTTGTTGTCGAGATAGCCGGCCGCGCGGCGTTCGACGATTTCTTCGGGGTGCTTGAACCGGGTGGAGGCCATACGGGCCGGTTTGAAGATGCGCTCGGCCACGAACGCCTCGAACGGCCGGCCCGATACGGCCTCGACGATGAGGCCGAGGAGGGGAAAGCCGCCGTTGGTATAGACGGGCCGCTCGCCGGGTTCGAACGCGAGGGGGTGGGCGGCGAGGATCCCGACGTATTCGGCGGGCGTGTATTCGCGCCGATAGGAGAAGTCGGGGGCGCCGTCCCAATCGTAGAGGCCGGAGGTATGGGTCAGGAGGTGGCGGACGGTGATCTTCGACCAGGCGGCCGGGACGGACGGCAGCCAGCGGCCGATGGGGTCGTCGAGCCCGAGCGTTCCCTCCTCGACGAGCATCAGGACGGCTTCGGCCGTGAACTGCTTGGAGATGGAGCCGATCTCGTAGAGGGTCTTCTCGTCGGCGGGGATCTTCCATTCGAGATTCGCCGCGCCGTATCCCGCCGCGAAGACGACCGCGCCGTCCTTGACCACGGAGACCGCGGCGGACGGCACGGCGTGGCGCTGGAGGAATCCCCTGACGTAATCGCCGATACGGTCGGGGAGCGCGGTTTCTGGCGCGGCCGGGGCGATCGCCGCGGCCGCGACGAGCGCCGTAGCGAAGAGCGCGAGCCGCGCGCGGCGACCGGTTTCGCAGGAGCGGAGCGTCATGGCGGCCTCCTCACTTCTTGTCGAGGTCTTTGAGCAAAGCCCGCACCTGGGCGGCCCGCGCCGTCCTCGGTTCCAAGGCCAGGAAAGCGGCAAATGTGTCCCGCGCCTTGTCGATCTCCCGGACGTTGACATAGGCCAGCCCGAGCTTGTAGGCGGGATCGCTCCACGAAGGCGCGATCCGCCGCGCCTCGAGATAATAGGGGAGGGCGGCGCCGGCGTTGCCCGCGTCGAACTGGATCTCGCCGATGTTGTAGGCCAGGACCTCGTCGCCCGGCGCCAGGGCGAAGGCGCGTTTGTAGAAATCCAGGGCCTCGTCGGCCGCTTTCCGCTTCATGGCGCATTCGGCCAGCCCCGTGAACGCCTTGGACGCGGCGTAGGCGCCCTGCGGGTCCTTGGCGGCGCGGTCGGCGATCTCCCGGAACGCGGCGGCCGCGCCTTCCAAATCGCCCTTTTCCTGGAGGCAATAGGCGACGCTCAAGGCGACGAGGTCGTCGCCCGGCTCGAGCCCGAGATAGCGGCGGTAGAGGGCCAGGGCTTCGTCGTAGCTCCGGGAATAGAAAAGCTCGTTGGCCCTCTCGAGCAGGGCGGACCTGTCCTGCCCCGACACGCCGCTCTTCAGCTTCTCCAGGACGAGAGGGACGCGCGGGTTCTCGGAGAGCTGCCGGACGGTGACGTCGCGGTGGACGGTGGAGTACCCGTCCGCCGACGCGCTTACGTTCCACAGGCCGGTCGCCAAGCCGACGTAACTCCAATGACCGTCCTTGTCGGCGACCGTCTCGAATCGGCCCATGTCCTTGTCGAGATACTGGAGGACGATTTTCGCCCCCGCGACGGGATGGCCGGCGTCGTCCACGACCGAGCCGGCGAGGCGGCCCTTGCCCCGGCCGCCCTGGCCGCCGGGGAGCGCGGCCCAGACGATCAGGGCCAGGGCGAAGGTGAGGACAAAACGGACGGGGCGCCTCGAAGGGCGGCCTTTGGGCGCGGCGGTGGCCCGGGCGAAGTCCTCGCGCGTCATGAACGAGCTCCCACCGGAAGAGCGAGGCGTTGCCCGCCCGGTGCGACCCCCTTTTTCAAATCCGGTAATTCAATCCGATCGTGAACTTGTTCCCAACGGCGTATTCGTAATCGACATGATCCGAGTAAACATTGACGGCCCCGCTGCTGATGAGGACGTTGTCCCGACTGTACGAGCTGACGACGCGCTTGTAATCGATTCGAAGGCTGAGGGCGCGGGACAGCTCGTATTCCGCCCCCAAGCCGACGAAATAGACGATCGAGCTCCGATGCCAGGCCCCGTTTCCGTCGTAATCGCCGAAGTCGAACGATTCGGTGCCGTTCAAAGGGCTGGAATCGTATCCCCGGCCGACGGCATCGGCCACCGAGGGCGAGGTGAACGATTGCCGTCCGTAGCCGGCTCCCGCCGTGACGTTGAAGCCGAGGTCGAAGGAGCGGAACGGAAACGCCCCGAAGATGGCGGAGAAGTCGAGGAGCCAGAGCGAACGGCCGCTTTGTGTGAACGTTCGGACGGTCTCGGTCGTCTCGAAGTCCTGCCAGACGTCATCGGTGAGGACTTCCGGGCCGTCGCTCACGGCCACACTCTGGAACTCGATCTCGGCCCCCCACGTCAGCCATCCCGTCCGGACGCGGTACCCCCCGGCCAGTCCGAAACCCGGACGCGAGGAGAACGCGCCCGTCTCATCCAGGTAGATGGCGGTGGGGGTGGCGGCGCCGCCGATGCTCTTGTAAGTCCGGTAGGCCCTGGGGAAGGTCATCGAAGTCATGAAGGCGGTCTGCGCGGACAGATAGAACCCGCTCCGTTGTCTCTGCCCGTCGTCGGAGTTGTCGGCGAAGAGCGAAGCGCCGCCCGTGAGCAAGAGAAGAACGGCGGTCGGCCAAACGAAAAAAGACGTACGGGAATAAAGTGGCATGCTCCCTCCTTGCGACCGGACTCACCCTCTCCTTGGTCGGAGGATATCCCGATCAACGAAGGAAGTCAATTCGGAAGGATTCCGGCGCGCGCCGCAAACGGGCGGCGGCCCGAGCGGAAAAAACAGAGGGCGCGGAACCCGTTCCGGGCCGCCCCTCGGGGAGCTGCCGGGACCGGGCGCCGCGCCTTGGATCTATGTTTACTGCTTCGTTCCGCAGGTCGGGCAATAGGCGTGGGCCGGGGCGACCGGCTTTCCGCACTGGGGGCACCCGGGCGGCTGGGGCGGTTGCGGAGCGACGGGCGGCGCGGCCGGGGCCGGCGGAGGCGTCGGGCCCGCGGCGGGGGCCGGAGCGGGCTGTCCGGGCGCGCGCTCCGGATGGCTCGAGCGGACGATCAGGTAGATGATCAACCCGAGGAGGTGAAGGACGATGACCAGGACGACCCAAAGCGCGCCGCTCAGGCCGCGCTTCTCGGCGTCGTTGTAGACCCAGACGAGGATCCAGATCCCGATGGCCAGGAGGGCGAGCCCGAAGAGCCCGGCGAAGCCGATCCAGGGCCAAGGGCCGAGATGGATCCGGCCGACGTGGATGCCGTCCCAGCCGTCGAAGATGCCGTGGAATACTCCGGACGGCGCCAGCCAGAGGAGGCGTATCGGCCAGAGGAGCATCAGAACGAGGAGGACGAGAAGGATGATCCCCAGCGTTTTTCCGGTCGAAGCGTTCATGATCTCACCTCATTCTATTAAACGTAAGCGGGCCGAAAAGGTTTCCGGCCGCCCCGCCCCGCCCCGCGGTATCATTTTCCGGGCGATCTGGTTTAGAATAGGGCCAGGAAAGGTCGGGAGGGACTCCATGAACAAGCGTCACCGGATTTGGCTTCCCCTGCTGGCGGCCGCCATGCTCTCGAGCTGCATCGTCTGGGACACCGGCTACGATCGGCCTTATCCGGGAGGCGGCCCTTATGCCGGCGGCGCCTACGGCGCGCCGCGCGACGTATCCTTTTTCTACGAATACCTCTCCCCGTACGGGAGCTGGATCACGCTCCGGCCCTACGGCTACGTCTGGGTCCCCCGCCATATGGGCTACCGCTGGCGGCCCTACGCCGACGGCCGGTGGGTTTGGACGGATTACGGCTGGACTTGGATTTCGGAGTATGACTGGGGCTGGGTCCCCTTCCATTACGGCCGGTGGGGCTGGGACGACGACCTCGGCTGGTTCTGGGTCCCCGACACGATCTGGGGACCGGCCTGGGTCTCCTGGCGGACGAGCGCCCTCTATTTCGGCTGGGCGCCCCTCCCGCCCGGCGTCGCGTTCGCCTACGGCCCGGGGATCACCCGGATGGGCGTCGACATTCCCTGGAATTTCTGGATCTTCGTCGAAGGCCGCGACTTCCTCGAGATGCGCCTGGGAGGCTTGATCATCCCGCCCGAGCGGAACGCGACGATCCTCCGGAGCACCGAATTCCGGGTCAACATCTTCACCCGGAACAACCGCGTCTTCAACGAGGGGCCCGATTTGAATCTCGTCCGCCGCCTCACGCTCCGGCAAGTCGACCGCCTCGAGATCCTGGACTCGCGGCAGGCGGGCCCGGATCAGGTGGTCGGCGGCCAAGTCCGGGTCTTCCGGCCGAACATCCGCATGGACGAGATCGCCCGGCCCAAGGAGGCGCTCGACTACGGGGACGCCCGGCGGACGCTCGGCGGGGCGAAGATCTACGAGGGTCCCGGCGCGACGCCGGATGCCGCGAGCGCGGACATCCTCCGCCAGCGCCATCTCGACGAGCTGGCGAGGGGAGGATCAGGGACACGGGCGAACGGGCGAAGGTCCAGAAGGAGCTCGACAGCTCATTGGCCGATCTCAAGGCCAAGCACGTCCAGGAGCGGCAGGCCCTGCTCGACCGCCAGAAAAGAGACCAGGACGCGGTCGTGAGCCGCATCAAGAAATAGGCGCCGGTCCCCCCGGGACGGGCCGCGACCCCGCCGGGACTAGAAATAGTACGTCAAGGCCGCGGTGAGACGGTCTCCGAACGTGTAGGTGATCCGGGGCGTGATTTGCACGGTGATGGCCCCGGTGACGGTCTGGT
>Ga0335071_10002373_pt1 | contig 20169 bp, 25 predicted proteins | sample Lox_Sample_15_FD_206724 | JGI IMG/M metagenome (GOLD analysis project Ga0335071, IMG submission 206724) | Soil microbial communities from Loxahatchee National Wildlife Refuge, Florida, United States - Lox_Sample_1.5 | ecosystem: Environmental > Terrestrial > Soil > Wetlands | place: USA...
CCTGAGGAACTGTACATCGGCCTCGATTGAAGCCTGCTGGTCTGCCCGGACGTCGGACTTGTCGTAATCGAAGTACAGATCCTTGATGTTCTGGCTGAAGAGGTCTTCATCCGAGACCGTGGGAGCCGGAGGAGGTGGTGGCGGCGGAGTGACGATCAGTCGCGCTGTAGCTTCCTGCGTTCCACCCGAACCCTTGGCAACGAGGTGATACACCGTCGAATTGGCGGGAGATACCGTTTGCGAATCGTTGGGCTGGACGGATCCAATGCCGTCGATCGACACCTCGGTTGCATTGCTGGTCTGCCAAGCTAATGAGGCGGACTGTCCAACTTGAATCGTGTTTGGGCTCACGGAAATCGAGGCCGTGGGAGCCGGCGGTGGCGGCGGTGGCGGCGGTGGCGGTGGTACCGCTTTCTTCCCGCACGCAGTCAGCGCTAGAAAGGAGCTAAGACCAACTATCAGCAGGATCCACTTGATATGTTGTTTCACTGTATGTTTCTCCTCACGGTTCTCGCTTGCTGTAAGCATGAGAAGATTATGGCGCCCCGGTTGGATCAACAACTGTCAGAACTGACAGCGCTCATCCCTGGCCGGATGGAATCGCTAAAACCGGGGCGCTTCGTAAATCGGGAATCGGAGTAGGAGCGCTGTGTCCTTCTTGGCGAGGAGGCTCTCAGCCTTCTCCTTGTAATAATCAATGTAGGCTTGATCCGACGGCTCATTGTCTATCTTGTGCGAGTGAATGTCGCCGGGCGCATCATAGCGAAGCTGTACAATGCCAGACTCCTTGTTGACGACCAGAACAATGATTTTTGACTCTCGAACGTCGGAAACTGCTTGTGCCGCCTGTCTACCTTTATGTGGATGTGTTGCTCGTTCCATTTCGCACGAAAACTTGAGTTATTGTTGATAGCGTAAACAAGAGTGGAAGTCGCTTTGGGTGATACAGAGGGCGCTCTTTCGGTACTGAGGGGTACCCTGCTCGACAGAATACAGCCTGCGGCGAACTTGCTGGCAAAGCTGCCGACTATCGCTGCCCGAAGCTGGGAGAACCGGAAAGAACGCATCGCAGCCGATTCAAAAGCACTCGTGCGCCGTCTTGATGACCAACAGGCTTTGAACCGCCAGACGATTGAGGCCCGCGTTCGCGGTACGCTTTCCGCGACTGACTTCGAAACGCTGAAAGCATCCATTGAAGCGGAAATTGTCCGTATTCAAGAGCAGATAAAAACCCTAGATTCAGAGGTCTGCACGATGGAGGCGTTAGTCGCTCAGACAGAACGCGAGGTCATTAACTTCGGAGAATCATGGAGGCAGGCAAACGGGAGGCGCAAGCGAGAGATTCTAACAGCCTTGTTCCCTGAGGGACTGGTCTATGACCAAAAACAGCTGTTTTTGAACCGCTTCAATCGTCTGCTTGTTATTGATACCGAGGGCCTAATCGACCCTCAGCACATCATCGATGACGACTATTGTCTCATTGGCGTCCCCGGCGGGATTCGAACCCGCGTTACCGCCGTGAAAGGGCGTAATTTTCCCCACAATTCAATGACTTAACAGCATAGCAGCGCACGGGCGGGAACCGTAAAGACTGCTGAGGACGCTGTTTCGTTGTGGGATTGTTGTGGAGAATATTTTTCAACACACAGATATCGAACCGTCTTCCGACTCTTCAGAGTCGCTCGCCTCGGCGTCGGACAAAGCGCGTACCGGAATCATCACGGACAACGGTTTAGCAAACTCAACCCGTCCCCTACGTATTGCACGGAATCAATCAGATACAGTCGGATTGGGCGCTCCTAGTTGGGCCGAAATTGAGTGTCCGGCAAGCCTCAATGCACCTCAATATGCACCTTGCTCAAAACGATTGGATCGGCACTCGCCGCTGAGCTGGCAATCTCGCCTCATTTCCTGCCCTGTTAGCGACCTCCGCCCACACCCAAGCTATGCGCGCCACAAACTCTCAGTGGACGCAGCCCAGTTGTCCACTTTAGCCGACCGTGGTGATCGAGCCTTTTGCGATCCCATCGCGATCACTTTCGACCGCGTTGTTATCGACGGGTACGCACGATTGGAACTGGCAAGACGCAGAGGCCGACCAATGTTGGATTGTTTCGTGCACGAACTCGGTACGGAAGATGCTCTCGAGGAGCTGATCAGAACACATTCTGGATCTCAGGGTCTGCCCGACTTTGTTCGGATAGAAATGGCGCTGGATTTGGAACCACACTTTCATGCGAGAGCACTGATGAACCAACAGTCCGGCGGCCAGGGCAAGGGTTTGTCAAAGCTGACAGCAGCTCAGCAAATTAATACTCGGCGAGAGGTGGCCCGGCTCGCTGGCGTTTCCTCCGGGAATGTCCACAAAGTGAGGAATATCTTGACGAATGCGTGCCCCGCGCTGCTGGAGGCCGCACGAGAAGAAGAGGTGTCAATCAATCTCGCCGAAAAGTGGTGTCGTAAGCCAGAAGCCCAGCAGCAGCAATATCTGAGGCTTATGCGAATAGACCGGGGACTAAGAAGGAAAGCACGAAACCTCGTCGCGGCCCATTTGGACCGAATCTCGCCATCTTCCTCTCAAGTAATACGGCTGTCAGATCTCGTTGAACTTCTAACCGACATTGGCTCAGTTGAGGTCGCGATAGTGGACACTCCAGGCAAGGCGATAGTTGTGACAAGAGAACTGATCCACTCTCTCGCGCCACGGCAGGGGGTACTGGCTGGATGATTGGTGAGCACCCAATTAAACAAATCATTCTCGATACCCGAGAGCACTGGGACCATGGCGGTACTCCCTCCCACGTCCGCGAAACCTTCTGGAAAATCATCAAGTGCGGGACCATTGCGCTTGGTGCCGAGGTGTATACATCGGAGATTGAATCCAAGCTGGTCTTTCACACTTGCAAGTCGAAATTCTGCACGAGCTGCGGCCAACGCGCGACTGAGGCGTGGCAGGCAGACCTGGAGGCCACACTCCCAGACCTACCTTACATTGGAATCACACTCACTATGCCAATGGAATTTCGCACTATCCTCCAGCACAACCGCCACATCTTGCACGATATTCCGGCGATGGGAGCGGAGGCTGTACAACAGTGGGCTAAAGCACGCTATGGCGTGCGTTTGATTGTGATTGTCGTACAGCAGACCTTCGGCGGCCTTCTCAATTTCGTGCCCCACCTCCATGTCATGGTCTCAGCCGGTGGTCTGCGGGAATCCGCAGGGTGTTGGATTCATCGTCTCAAGTTTGAACAAAGAGAGCTAATGCTTGCTTGGCGCTATGCGGTCGGCGCACTTCTGTCACAGGCATATGAAAAAAGAGTGCTCCGGTCCAGTTTATCGAGCGAGGAATTTCGAGCCATGTTGGAATCTCAACACGGGCGCGACTGGATCGTTGATGTCAAGAGGGCAAGTTCAAAGGCGTATCGCCTAAAGCATGACGGAAGATACATACGCCGACCTCCGGTGGCTCAACATCGGCTTGCCCTGATCGGAAATGACCACGTCACGTACCTCGCAAAGGACACACGAAACAAGCGGCACCTTTTGATTAAGTGTAAGAACGAGGAATTTGTCGACCTCTTGATTCAGCATGCACCCGGTCGCGGTCTGCATTCAATGCGATATTTTGGGCTGCTTGCTCCCCGCTGTAAGGCACGGGTGTGGGCTGCTGTTTTCCTCATGTTGAATCAGGAGCCCCGGCCACATCCTCCTCGGATCGCATGGCGACGGCTACGGGTCAAGACGTTCGGGACGGACCCTCTGCTCGACAGTCAAGGCCAGCTCATGTCCTGGGCACGCCGCTTACCGCCAGATCTAGCTAGCTTCGAACTTGACCTTCACAAGTTGTTTGGAAGGAGAGGCAATACATGAGCACAAAATTATTGAGGCGCCCTGCGGCCAAACGCGACCGGGGGCGAATCGGGCGAGTCGACAGCTGGGAAATGCTTAAGTTAGTCGTCGATCTCATCAAAACAAGCCTTCCCATCGATGTCGAAATGGTGTTGAACGATGCTGACATTTCTCGGCTCCCTGTGGTGCCGTCGCCCTATGACCCCAGTGAGGGAAGCTTAGGCGGTGTTCCAATGCCATTGCCTGCCACGGTACGCGTGTCGCTCTTCGTCGATGAAGAGCTTGCATGGATGCTGCCGGTGCATTTCTATATTGGCCAACTGCTCACGGGGAATGAAGTCATCGTGAGGCTCGCGGATGCAGTTCGGTTCCTCAGGGCGTGGTCACAAGTTCATGACCTGGAGGGCCGTGAACACCTTGGACTACAACTTCTTCAAGCCCAATACCGCTGCACCCCACCAAGTAATCGTGTTCAGTAACAACAGGTAGCCTAATCGTTGCCCAGCGACACGTTATTACCATGCCGCTGTTGAATCGAGTGGCATCCCCCTATTCCATCCTTAAGAGATGGATTTTTGTTTTTCCTATACGTCAAGTTACGCAAAACACTGCATGTTGCTGAGCGTGCAAGCTGTGGAAAACGGATTCAACCAAATCCCCCTCCCGGCACCAGCCTTAATTAGCTGATGCTTCAATCACTTGGCGCGTGGGCGCGTGGGCGCGGGGAGCGCTTGCGCCTCGGTCCGTTGGGCAACGTGACCTAATTCGTGACCAATCTGGACAGTGGCCTGTTCCAGAGCCTTCTCTGAAAGCTGAAGTTTCTTCATAGCATCGGCGATGTCGGTGCGGCTGACGATCGCGTACCGCTCGAAGACAGAGCGAGTTTTCCACCCGCCGATCTTCATGATCACACCTTCCGGATTGAACGCAGAGAATGAACTGTCTTTTTGCGCGTTGAAAGTCCTTTAGCTCGTAGAGTGTGTAGCCGAAGTAGTAGTGGAATCCTGATCGCCAATCATCTCCCACCCCAAGCGCATCTGCGCGCTCGAAATGCTCTTTGGCGATGGAGTATTCATTGGGAGCTCTTCCGGCACTATGACTAGCGGATTGGTGGCCGGACGAGATCAGCGGGCCTGAGCGACTAATAGCGTCAGGTCGTCGCTCTGTTCACCGGCGCTGAACTGCTGCACGGCGTCGATGACGGCGGAGAGAAGACTACGAGCGTCCATGCGCTGTCTCTCCCGGAGGATCCCCAATAGGGTAGCCTCGCCGAATTCCTCATGGTCCGCGTTCATGGCCTCGACGATGCCATCGGTATAGATAATGAGGATATCGCCGGGGAGAAGCTGCGCTTCGGCGACCTGACACTCCCACTTGTCAAACAGTCCAAGAACTGTGACTGTGGCACGCAGGCGCTCCACGTTTTGACCGCGCAATAGCAGCGGCGGATTGTGTCCGCAGTTGGCATAGCGCAGGCGGCGCGTGGCGTCGTCATAGATGCCCAGGAACAGAGTGGCATAGTTACTGGGTTCCGTGGACTCGTAAAACATCCGGTTTACCGACTGCAAGGAGCGTGGCAGATCTTGCACCAGAAGGGCGGACTGACTGCGCAGGTGGGCTTGCAGATTGGCCATGAGCAGGGCGGCGGACATTCCCTTGCCTGCGATATCAGCGAGGACGAAGCCGGCGCGGCCCTCGCCCAAGTCGAGAAAGTCATAGTAATCGCCGCCGACAGCCCGAGCCTGAATGCACATTCCGGCGTAGTCGAGGGTGGCGAGCGGGGGCATCTTCTGAGGCAGGAGCTTGCTTTGCACCTGCCGTGCGATCTCCATCTCCCGGGCCGCGCGGCGCTCCGCGTCCATCCGCTCCGCCATCTTCTCAGCGAGACCGATGTTTTCGAGCGCAACCGCGGCCTGCCCCGCTGCTGCCGCCAGCAGTCGCTTGTCCTCTCCAGAGAATGGTTCCTCTGAGAGTCGCGACCCCAGCGCCAGTAGGCCAAACAGTTCGCCATCGCGCCCCGACATCGGCACCAAGCACTCAGGAGATAGCGGCGCCAGGAGCGAGAGGGTGCGAGTATCGTCGGAGCCGGACAACACTTCCCACGGTTGCCCTTGGCTGGCTAGCTCCATGAGTACCGGTAAGTCCCGGGGCAGAGGCTGCAATTCTGGAGAAGCCGGTCCCCCCACGGGAACCAGGCGGTTTGCCGGACTCGCGAGATAAACCCCAAGCGTAGCTGGCTGCAATGCGTCGCGAATGTGGCCGGCCAGCAGATTAACGAGTGTTTCTCGCGTCTGAACGGTGCGAGTCTTAGCGACTAGATCCTCAAGGATCTGACGCGCATCGTAGGCGCTGCGAAAGAAAGCGCGGTCGATACGCTCAGTTCCGCGCCGCACCATCGGCGCAGATACCCAGACCAGGAGGATTCCGAAAACGGCACTTGAGGCCATTCCAAGAGTCGACCCCGCGGGAAAGAACCGCGAGAATATCCGGGTGAACAGCATGATCGCGCTTGCCGCTGCCGCCAGTAGCAAGACCAAGAACCCGCGCTGTACCAGAACGTAGCGGGCGCTGCGCTTCAGCAGCACCGGGATCTCCAGTACCCGGTCCTTCACGACAGCATAGGCGAATGACAAGGGATAGAGGATCAAGATCACGACCATTGCAGAATTGAGCCAGAACGATGGCTCGAAGCCGAAGAAATCGACTGCAGCCCGCTCGAGAATGATTGGAAGGAAGCCGACCAACGTGCCCACCAGGATGATCCGCGACTTTCGCCGTACTTCCGGAGCGCAGAAAGGTGACAGTCTGTTCCATCCCAATGACACCAAACCGAGGGCATACAGGACATAGCGCATGAAGTTCAGCAGGACATCAGCCCGGTGCGTCCCCAACACTTTCGGCACCAATGCGGGCCAGTGTGGATCGGCGGTCGAAATACCGGGCAGTGCCGTGCAGACGCCAACAGCGAGGCCTAGCCATTTCAGCCAGGGCGCTCGCCGTTCCAAAGGAGAACGGTCCGGAAACAGCGCAAAGAAAATGTAGAACACTGCGGGGAACAACCCGAAGAAGATGGAGCGAAACGCGAAGGCAAAGCGGCGCAGTACCACCGGCGCGGGAACATAAGAATTTCCAAGAGCAGGCGCTGCGATGAAGCCGGTGAACATTAACGCGAGCAGCCAGGCGTTGCGATCGTCAGGACGCAGGAGAAGAACGGCGAAGCCGATTACCAGAAAAAGTACCGGGAACGAGCCCATAATCTGCTGGGCAGAGCTGCGCGCCAAACTTTCCGGGGCGGCGGATTGAGCGTGCGCGCGAAAAATACCGTGCAGGTCAAGCGGACGGGGCTCGCCGGGCCGTTTGACCAGCAGTTCGACCGCGTCGCCGGGACGGCTTTGCGCCCAAGTCTGGTCGTAGGGTGCGGAGGTTGTGAGCTGTCGGCCATTTACTGCCACAATTCGATCGCCGGGACGCAAGCCCGCACGCTCCGCCGGGCTCCCCGGCACGACATCGAGCACGGCGACGCTATGGGTCGCCGGATCGTATTCTTCCTGGTGCGTGAAGTTAAAACCCAGTTCCACAGGATTGCTAGGCTGGTAGCGGACGTAGTACATCCACACGGAGGCGTAGAGCAACGTTATCCCTGCGAAGACCGTGGCGAGCGCGATCAGTGCGGGACGGGGCAGCGAGAGCCGGCTGGTCAAAGCGACCTCATCTCTCGAAAATTTGAGGTAACTCTTATCGCCAGCTTAATGGGAGCATGTCACGCAGTCAATCGCGATCACTAAGTTATTCGGCCGCCGAACGGTACTGCTTACTACGAGCGACGAGCGCACAAACTTCAGCGCCGCTATGGCAGCCAGGCCACTGAACCCCGACACGTCCGGTTGGTGGTTCGGTCCTCCCAGACGAACCTCCGTGATCTTCTTCATCAGAGGGTAATGAATCTTGTTGCCCATCTCTGGACCTCGGCCCGCACTTACAGAATCGCGGGAGCGGTTGCGGGCGTGGTCGTGCTGGTGCATACAACCGGAATTCTTCGCGTAAAGGGTCGGCTCATTCAGTTCGACACTGAAGACGATATCGCCCTCGCCAACGCGTTCGGTCGGATCCCAAAGCTCGGATATCGGCTGTCGACAAACTTAGATGTTTTTGCGTGGCAGCAAGGTATGGCCGATCTGAAATTCAATTAGGGCTTATTGGTCGCTCATGGTCGAGCAGAATCTCTTTGTTGCCGAGAGCCCGGCTAACGCTCATTCAAGAGCAAGACGCTTTTCTCGCTCGGAATGCGGCCCGCAACGGTGTTGCCGCTTAGTTTGTCTCCGGGTTGGACACCGGTGGTAGTGCCCCAAGCGCCTCAACGATTTGACCCTTTATGCCGGACGTATCGTGTAGCCGAAGCGCCTGTGAATTGGGGCGATCCACCTGAGCCAGCACCTTGTAGTCGGAATATTGAATGGACAATGTAGCGTGCCCGCCCAGACGGACATCAGTAGTTGACTCGTTTTGCATCGGAAGCCAAAATCCTCCGATTTTTCCATAGATGTGGTGCACGACTGTCTTACTGATCCATAGCGACGGCCGTTTTGCGGGTTCGGCTTCGATCTTGGCCACGGCAAAATCGGATTCATCCACCCAAATCCTGCCCCGATAGAGCAATTTGTTATTCGCCTTGGGTTCAACCTTCAATACATACGCAAGACGGCCTTCCACAACTTCCTGCCCGAGCAGTTCGAAGCGGTAGTTATCGCTGTTCACGGCGGTGCTAGCCTGCGCTTTCGAGTCAGCCGCTTCCTTTTCGGTCTCGAGCAGTTTCTTGAACACCCGGTTTACGATGAAGCCCGAACCGGTTTGCGAGACGATGGTAAAAGTCTTCGTGCTGGGGGCGTCGTAGCTCACTTTGACGACCATTTCCGCCTCGCGCCTGCCAGGGAAACCCGTATAAAGAAGATAGTAGGTGCGCTGGCCGGTATATGACTGGAGTTCCTGTTGACGACGACGATTACTTTCTGCCAGACGACCCACGATATCATCGGCAGTAATGTTCCCCGGTGGACTGAAACCACTCGTCTGTCCCACCGCAAACGACGTCCACAGGATGATGGTGCACAGAAGTAAAGAGATCTTCATTGGCGTTGTTGGCCCTCCAACCCAGTTCGCATTGATGGTGGATGAAATCTGAACGTGTTTGCTATCTGATGAGCCCAGGCGTATGCGACAAAGGCCTTCTGGCTTAACGTCGATGCAAAGCTGAGGCAGTTGCCATAACCCTCGTCTGGAACGGAAGAGATGAAGGCTGGCGCTGAGGCTTGCAAAGAGCGCCGTCCTTCGACGATGTCGAAAATTTTGGTGTAAAGGTCCAGGAAGGACTCGGTAACCTTAGGCCAAGACAGGGCCTCCGCCGTCGCGCGGGCAGCGCGGAGTTTTGCCGCGTTCTCTTCATTGACCTCGCACGCTTGGAGTACCGCTTGTGCGAAGGCTTCTGCAGTGGGAGCGGCGAGAAAAGAGTTTGTGTCATTGGCGTAGCTGGTGACGCCACCCCGGTTCGGAGCAACAAGCAGGAGGCCGGATGCCATGGCTTCAAGAGGAGCGATCCCGAAGGGCTCAGCGGGGTTGGGATGCACGAAGATGTCGCAACTGGCATAGATGCGGGCGAGTTCCTCGCGATTTTCCGTGTGCCCAAGGAATAGGACCTTGCCCGGTACACGGTCGCGTGCCGCGCGTTCCAGAGCCTCTCGCGCAATTCCGTCGCCTGCCAGAACCAGGTGAAATTTCCGCCGCGTTTTTTCCAGTTCCGCCAGTGTCGAGATCAAGAGATCCAGATTCTTTTCCAGTGCGAGGCGTCCGACGTAGAGCAGCAATGTTACGCCTTCAGGATTGCCACAGCGCTCGAGCAGACTCCTTCGGATTTTCGAGTCGCGCTTGGCCGAGTGAAGATGCTCGACATCTACGCCCATCGGGGCCACCCAAACGCCGCGCGATACGATGTGGCCGTCGGAAACAGCCTTGAGTTCCGCAGCTGTGTTACTCGACACCGCAATGTGATGATCGAATGCGGGGAAATAAACGTGGCGAATATAAAAGCGCGAGAATGCGCTGCCCCACCAGGAACGGTTGACATAGGTGGCAAAATTTTCGTCCATGCGCTCGCAGGTAAGACCGACGACTACCGGCCGGAGATTCAGTCCCTTGAGGAGCCGCAAGCGTAGCAAGGGACCGAGATGCACGAGGCTGTACTTGTCGCAAATCTCGACCAGATCGGGGCGTTCGTCGGCCAGGATTTTCTGAACCTTGCTTCCGGGCAAAAGAAACTCGCGGGGATAGATGGTCCGATAGTCGCGGTTCAAGGGAGAAGAGGGCGCGGCTATCTTGTAGATCGTCCCGTAGTCGCCGACGGCTTGCACCTCATCCCGCTGGCCCGGAACGACCAGGACCATCTTCCGCTGATGGCGATTGGCAGCTTCCAGCAGATGGCGATAGAACGTAGCAATGCCTCCTGAGCGCTCATGCCAGTAATTCGTGAGGTGAAGTGTCTTCATAAACGTGTGCTAGACCAGCGCGGTACAAAAAGATTTCAGATTGCGCCACAGCAAGACGAAGGGCTCGGACAAGAACCTCATGATCAGTATGGGCAGAGCCAGTATGTCGGCGCCGAATGGCCGGGCCGCCGCGCCGACTAATAACGTCCCGCGGCGCATGCTGTACCAGTTGAATGCTGACGACAATACCGAGACTGCAAGTGAGACTAAAACCCCCGTCACGAGATTTGGCGTACGCATTACGTAGTGGACAAGCGCATCCATGCCCAGAGTGATTCCAGGCAATACCACAAGAAGTAAGGCGGCAACCATGGATTGCGGCTCGGAAAATCGTATCGCCTGGGTGAGCGCAGCATAAACACCGGCGACGACGGCGGCGAAGATAGCCTCTACGAGCCCTGCAAAACTTGCGGTCTTCCAACCATATCGGAGCGTTGTTGCGACGTACACGGGGGCCCGCAAGATTATGCTCAGGGCGGCGGCTTTCCAGTTCCAACAGGTCACGAACGAGTACAGCGGATGCGACAGAAGTTCCCGAATCACCCAGCCTAGCCTTCTCGAATTGTCTGAATTAGCTGGCATCTTCCATCCCAGGGCCTGTTAGGCTTGGGCAAAATTCGCAACCAGCTTGTTTATGGCCCGGCCCGGCGACAGCGTCGCGCCGTACACCTCATAAACGTGCTGGAACACCGCATCCCACGAGTAGCGCAAAGCTTGTCGACGGGCTGCCTGCGACATTTGGCGACAAAGGTTGCGGTTCGCGAGGAGCGACTCAATCTGTGCCACAAACTCCTCATCTGAGCGCGTGACAAAGCCGCTAACTCCGTCCTGCACGATGAACTTAGGACCGCCTCCGTCTGTCACAACCGCAGGCACCCCAGAGGCGAGAGCCTCAAGCACGACATTGCCAAAGGTGTCGGTACGCGACGGGAATGCGAAGACATCGAAATTTGCATATGCCTCGGCGAGTTGCTCGCCACGTAACACTCCTTTGAACTCGCCATGGCGCAGATGATCCTTCAGATAGGATGCGTCGGCTCCCTGGCCAACGACTACAATACGGAAATTGCAACTTCCGCGCTCCAGCAGGGCAGACTCGAGGTCAATAAGAAAACGGATGTTCTTCTCGGTGCTTAATCTTCCCACATAGCCAATGACGAACTGATCGTCATTGTAGGAGCGCGTGCGCTTCGTTGGACTGAACGTGCCGGCATCGACTCCTCGCGACATGAGATAACACGGCTTGCCAGTCAGCTGTTCGAGTTCGGAGATGAGTTCCTGATTGGGGGCGAAGAGCACGCGCGCAATCTTGTAAAAGCGCGCAGTCAGACGGAAAGTCACATTGCGCACCTGATCTCCAAGATGTTTCTTAACCGGAGAAGAACAAAAACCGAGGAGAGGCAACAGCCGTTTCTGCGCATATTCGTGGACATTCGTCTGCCAGGACGCCACAAGCGGAATGCGCAATCGATGCGCGACCAGCGCGCCGATCTGGCCGATATCGCTCGGGCCGGTGATGTGCAACACATCGGGTCGGAAATTTCGAACTAGGTTTTGGATCTGGGGAAGATAACGCCAAAAGTTCACATCGAAGTCGTGGCGCTCGTCCAGGCGGAACTTCGGCCAGCGGCGGCGGAATTCCCACTGCTCCAGGCAGCCATCCTGCCGCTGATAAGATTCATAGCCGCCATGCACGTTCAGCAGTGGCAACCGTTGCCGCCTGGCGAACGCCTCGAACTCGTGCATCGTGTTGGCAACGCCGTCAATCTCGTTGTACGCACAAGGGAACAAAGCCACGCGCAGCGGAGGCATTTAGGCCTCCTCCTGGCTCAGCAGGAACTTCATCTGCTGCCGCCGCTGCACATGCGAGGCGATGGCGTGGCGGACCGCTCCGTGCTCGAGGAGCCTGAAGACGCCGAAGACACCTTCGATAAATGCCGGTTTATGCTCCCATAGTTCGGAAAGTGGCCGGAGAGTTCCCGCGCTATCGGGATGAAAAGTGCGGTCATCCCACTCCGGACCCAGCGGGTGTCCCGGCTGAGTCCCGGTTGTATCCAGAACCACCTGCAGCATGCGCTCCCAGAGCGGCCTGACATATTGAGGCATGAAAAGAATGTGAGTCCGCTTTTCCTTGCGTACTTCTTCGACAAATTCAGACAGGCAGCTTGCGTTGGTGAGATTCAGACAAGCGCTAGGTTCACAGCCATGGCGATCGCCTCCGGCAATCACCGGGACGTTCCATTGCTCCGCCAATTCGTAGACTTTGCGGTTTTCTTCCCAACTTCTTAGGCCACCCAGTTCGAATGCGTGCACGTATTGGCCGTGAACCGCCATAAAGGAGCGCACCGCACGCGTGTGAATCAGCTCGCCAGCTCCGACGATGTCCCACATCGGGTGATTCAGAACGATCAGCACGCCACTTGTTCGATGAAGCTCGGTCAGCAACTCCCGAAGGAGAGCGTCTTTCGGCTGGGCGGTGTAGGCATTCATGGTGGTGACGATCGACCGCGCTGCAGACGGCGGCAGATTGTGAATTCCGATGTGCAGCTCGCCTCCAAGATAAGGAACGCTCCACTCAGTCGAGATGGGCACGTCCGCCGTGTCCTTGTGTACCCTAAGCAACAACGGAGCGTGGACATTGTCGTGGTCGGTCAGTGACACGATGCTCCGCAATCCCAGTTCTTCGTTGACTTGACGGGACTCAAGCTCGTAGGCGGCACTTGGACTGAGGGGCGGGGTCCAATAGGCGCGGTCAAAGTCCAGCCGGACTTGCGATTCGCGCATCGCCTTCTTTTCTTTCATGGCAAGCATCCATCGGAGAATGTGAATCCTGCCTGCAAAATTCGAGATGAAGTGGAGACTCTCTTTCGAATACAACGTGTGGCCATGGAGGGATACTGCGGTCTGGTACGCCTCAGCGGCGCGAGGTTCCTTCCATAGGCAGCTGATCTTCTGATTCATTCGGGCCTCTCCCCTTTGCTCGTGAGAGCAACAACACCGCTGACGTTAATGTCTTCAGCTCCGATGAAAAGACAGTTACGGCAATGTTGTACTTGCGTGAATGTATCGAAATGATTAATAGCCGCGGCTCCTCTCCTTCAAGTCCATCATGCAAAGACTAGGACCGCGAACCTAGGATTCTCGGATTCGAGGATTTGTACTGACGAAGGTTTTCTCGAAAGACTCTGTGGTCGGCGAGATCGCCGCCAACGGCGAACGAAGCATTGAATTGGGCGCCCGTATCAAAAAACTATGGGGTCTTGAATGTTCCGTCACCATTTCCCAACAGCACTGCCACGTTGAAGTATTCGGTCGCAAGCAGGAGGTCTCGGATGACGGTACCGGCCCGCTGAAAGAAGTTCAACCGCCGCTGCCACCCGAGACGGACTATTCAGGCAGGTTACCGATGTGGCATGGGATTCGGCGGGCAACACTTATATCAGCGGCGGTTACATCAAATTCACGCATTGCGAAAGCCGACAAAGGTGGCAAGGGTCCGCATGGATACAGTGGCGATGCTCTCATCTGCGCAGGGGACAATTGCGACTCGGCTGTCGAATACTTTCGTACATGCTCGCTGGAAGCGAGGCTGGAGGCTCCCTGGAGACAACCCTCTGAATACGATATTCCCGTGATGCTGTGCCGCGGGATACAGCGACTAGTTGTGGAATTGTGGCCACGGGCGAAGTTCTACGACTGACGAAGAACCGCCCACAGAACGCTAACGAGACTGCGATGTCGAACTTGCTCCGGCAGTCAAGTATTAAACATCTCGAGGCAGCCGATGAGCGCTGGTATCAAAGCAGCCGGAAGCCTTATCTGGCGGTCCATATCGTCAGCCTCGAAAATCGTGACGGTGCCTTCTTCTTTGAGGATCTCAAGAACAGGAATTCCGTTCTTGTCGGACACAGTTTTGAGTTGTTTCGCGTCAACCATAAATCTCCTCCCTGCCCTGGCTGAAGATTATCTTTTGCCTGCAACGATAGACAAGGTGCAACTTCCCGACCACTAAATGCGAGATATGACCAGGGCCAGTCCCGGATCGTTTGGTCACAAGCCCGTAGTACATGCGTCACAGCAATAGCCCCCTCTGCTTAGACCAGAATCGGCCAGAAGTGGCAGCGCGGAACTTTGCAAGATCGACGCGACAGTGGCGGAAAACGAATGGAGGTCAATTGAAATGAAAAGGCACAGACTTGGTCCCGTGATTGCGGGAGTTGGTGCGGTTTACCTCGTGGCGGTGTCCTGGATCTCATCGTGGTGGTACGTGCCGGCTTTACGGGAACTCGGGCCCCAAGTTTTGACTGGGCCCGCACCTCACGGTGAAACTTCCTTCAACATATGGGCGGGGTCTGGGGTGGTGGGAGCAATCCTCGTGGCTTTTGGGGTAGCGCTCTACTCTGCGGTTAGCACCTTCCGGTTACTGCTTCTCGCAGCGGGTAGCGCTTTGCTGGTTATCTGGCTGGCATTCTGGTCGACGTCTTCGCATCATGCCGCCGTGTTTGGCATAGGCGGCGGTTTGATTCTTTTGTGCTTCTTGAATTCATGTGCGGATTGGGCGAGAACACGAAGCCATCTCGAGGCTTCGGGGAAGACCGCGTCTGACCTGCAATTGGCCGCTCGCGTCAGCTTTTTCGTCGCGGCATGGGGACTGTGCGGCCTTCTGGGTGCGCCCGTTTTCGGCCTCCGTCCAGAATTTGCTAGCTTGCGGCGAACCGCAGCGGAATCGAACCTGGCGGTCAAAATACTTGTGTGCCTGGTACTCGGATGGGGATTCACAGCGCTTGCGCAAAGAACAGAGCGACGTCAAAGGACGGCGGTGACGACAACCGTAAAAGCAGTCGAGCTTGACAGCCGTAACTCAGAGCTGGTCAGAGTACCTTAGACCGTTGAGCGTAACTTTCGGTCCACCAAGGAGGTTGCTATGGACGAAGGGTTTCTTCGTACGACCCTCGGCCGAACTGGTTTTCGTGTGTGCCGTCTGGGCCTTTCGGCGAGCTACAGGCCAGGCCGACGAGCCATCCTCAATGCCCTTGACAGAGGAGTGAACTACTTGTTCGCGTACGGCTTCGACACTCAGATGATGGCCACCTTGGGCGAGGTATTCAGGACGCGGCGCCACGATCTCATCATCGCCACGGGTGGCTACAACTGGGTGCTCTGGCACTCGAACCTGCGTAAAACCCTGGAGCGGCGCTTGCGCCAGCTTGGCACTGACTACCTCGACGTTTTCCTGTTCATGGGCGTGATGAAACCCGAACACTTCCCCGACGCCGTTGTCGAGGAAATGGTGCGCTTTCGCGAGGAAGGTAAGGTGCGAGCAATTGGGATTTCCACGCACGATCGTCAGTTTGCCGGTGCGCAGGCTGCAAAAGGAATTCTCGACGTGCTGATGATTCGATACAACGCAGCTCACCGCGGCGCTGAAGCGGACATCTTCCCTCACCTGGCAACGCACGACCCAGGCCTGGTTAGCTACACTGCCACGCGGTGGAGCTTTCTTCTGCGTAAGACGAAAGGATGGCCGGCTGACCGGCCGGTTCCAACGCCAGGCCAGGCTTACCGGTTTGTTCTCTCGAATCCTCACGTCGATGTGGTGTTGACTGCCCCTGCTAATCAGCGCCAACTTGAAGAGAACCTCCATACCTTGGAGGCCGGCCCGCTCGATTCGACGGAGATGGCGTTTATGCGGGAGTTCGGAGACGCTGTCTATCACAACAGGAAATGGTTCATGTAGGCTCACGAGTTGAAGAGGCTAACATCGCACAAGCATTACTATTGCAGCTTCATGACCAGCAGGGCATTCCGGACAGCATCGACAAACGCGTGGGACACTCCGGTTACAGCAAGATTGTTGCTGCGCCGCCACCACATCGAGAATGGCACCCCGATAATGCAGCACACCAGCACATTGTTGAGAACTAAACGCGGAAGTGGAGCATTCGCGAGTGTCACCGGAACATGCCACAAGCCCCAGAGCACCGATACATAGAGCGCACTCAGCCAGGGATGAGAATCGCCGGCATGATGAATGTGCGAATCGAATGCACCGCGGAATGCAACTTCCTCGAAAACGAAGACGACTGGCACGTAAACGAGAAACGAATCCATGCCAATCCATAGCTTTTCATAGAGCGTGCGGACGGCGACAGTATGCGAAGCGAATGCGCCTGCCCACATCATGGCGATGCCGATGATACCCGGAATGACCATGCATCCCAGCAAGGCTCGTGTGGTCGCCCGTTCGAACCGGCGGAGCGCAAACGCTGCTGGGAATGCCCCCGCCATTGCAGCACAGTGGGCCAGGGTGCGTATGAGGGGAGTGGTCGCGCGCAGATCCTGAATTACGTGAAACGCAGGGAAAACCGCCAGCAGCAGGGCAATCATCCAGCCGAATCCGTCCAGGCGGAAGCTGTCCGCGTCGCGAACCCAGAGGGTACGGAGCGGTTGACGACGCACTGCAACCTGAAACATGAGCACCAAGGCTAATCCCGTCATCTGGTACTCGCTTGTTGTCATCTTGAACAAGAACCCAAGCACAATCCAGATCGCGATCGCAGTGGTCGTTTCACACACCCGTTGTAGGCGATCTGAAGCGGTCGCCAAGCCAGTAGCTGTCGACATCAACTCCTCCTGCTTTACCGAGAATTCGCGTCATCCGCGTGTTTGTAACATCTTCTTAATACTCGCGAGCTACCGTAAAGCAACCGACTTATGGCCTACTTGGTTGCCTTCGCGCCGTTGGTCGTAGTGATCTTGCTTCTCGCGGCGATGCCGTGGAAACGGCCGCATCCGAATCACGTATTCATCTTCACGATGCTGGCACGCTGGTCGGACGAAAACCCTGATCTGTCATGCGAGGCTCAGGGCAACACTCGTTCTCAATCGCCGGTAGAGGTCTCGATAATCCGCCGGGATACCGATTTGCATACCAATTAACCTGTGCTTCCTCGCCGCTTACTTGGAGATATAAACCAAGACTCCGAAACCGGAGAAGTCAACTAGAAGATGTGATAGCACCGTCCAGCGGACTGACTTGGTCCTGAAAGCGGCAATTCCCCAGCACAAACCTAACAACAGCGCACTCGCGACGAAGGCGACTCGCCCATGCGAATAAGGGAGTATCGATTGGGGAGCAAAGTGCCAGACGGCAAAACCAACGGCGGGATAGATATACCCTTTCCAGAGGTCGGCAAACCGATCGATGTACACCCCGCGCCAGAAGATCTCTTCCAAGCTTGCGTTAATTGCCGCAAGAACAAACGAGAGCGTGACGACCAGTGGTGTGACCACGGCAATCCGTTGCCGAAAAGGCCCGAAGCAAAAAGCTAAAACCACGGGGAGCGCAAGAAGGATCCATAGCATTCGAGCCGGCCGTGCTGTCTTCAAGATGCGTAGCAGTCCGGTTCTTCCCAGGCTGATCGCACAAAGCGCCAGCAGCAGGCTCCAGTAGGTTGCCATTCCTAACAAGTGGGCCAACTTGGGCGCAAACAGATGAGAAAAGACCTTAAACACCGCGTACATTGCCGCTGGAAGGGCAACCGGCAGTGCGAGGAGTGATTTGGAGTTCATGCTTTGCTGTCGTCGAGATTACATGAGGGCCTTGCTACTCTCTCCGCCGTTACGAGACAGTGTAGGCTGTTGACTCGTGCAACAATTCTGCCTTCTTCATCTTTGAAAAATGTTTCTTCGAGCCCGTGTGCATCTCTCTCGTCGAGAAGATCCAACCCATAGGTCGAGAGACATTCTCGGACCATACCGCGTTCAATGCCGAAGTGCCATGTCTCACCAGCGCGATCCACGGACCGTCGCGCCTGTGCAGCCCCGTCATACTTAGTTTCACCGCGGAGCACAGACGCGTACACATAATCGAAGACGGCCCAACTGCCCTCCCCGCCATATTCCTGAATGGTTCGAAATGTCGCGTTCACTGACTCGGGCTGGAGATACATCAGCAGGCCCTCCAGTACGAACAGAGTTCTTTGACCCTTCTGAAACCCTGCATCTGTGAGCCGGGAGGATAACGAGTCTCTATCGAAATCAATGGGAATGAACGTCAGGTTTTGCGGAAGGAGCAAATTGCGTTTTTGGTACTGGGAGAGCTTTGCATTCTGCGTAACCGAAACATCGAGTTCGAAAATGCGCGAGTTCTGCGATTCCTGATGGAATCGCAATGCCCGGGTGTCGAAGCCAGCACCGAGGATCAGGATTTGAGGGAAACGCTGCGCCAATGCTCTCCGACACACGTTATCGATGTATTTCGTGCGCGCAACCACATAGTGATAGAGGCCGTCCGGCGCCATGCGCTTGAAAATCGCTCTGGCAGCCGAAGTCTTCACCATGGGCCTTAAAAACCATGGCAGGAGTTGGCACGCGAGTTGGTCGTCGCATCGGCAGTGACTGTCTGGTTCCGTTGACGAAAAGGCCCGCGCAACACACGTCCACTCAGCCGTTCGCGAAACCGTTGTCTCAATGCGCTTCATGCCAGAAGTCCATCGAATTGGAGGGCTCGTCGGGTCTGCGCTATTCTTGCAACAAATTAACGGGAGTTCGTCTCAGTCACCTTAGGCCACGTGATCTGAATCACGATTGTGGACGCCAGCGTCAGCAAGAAACTTGCTATTTGGGGATGCGCCGGCCAGATCACCCCTCCGATGCCGAACACCCAGGCACCCAACCCAACCGCCGTTCCGATACAAGTAGCGATCAAGGTGGTTTTCAAATTCTCATTGCCTCTTGGTAATGATCCGATAACGGAATCGTAGGTTCGGCTATATGCCACGTCAAGGACGGCTATCACAGAACCTTAGTATCAAGAGGAAGGGCTGGTAAGAAATGTCGGCTTATTGACAACGCTCTGAGCAAAGACTGCCCCAGGAAGCGCCTAGCACGAGAAGAGGAATGATTTCAGCAGAAGTTCTGTGAGCACAAGTATCGAAAACTCTGCGTGTCGACCTGATCGTGCTCTGACGATTTCTCGCGGGTATTTTGCTCTTTGATTTTAATTTGCTTGATTCGCTGCGAGAGCACTTCCGCTTCGAGGTCATCGTGACAGAGCAACGTCTTTTGGCTGGTGTCCATGTGGCCCTGATCGCACTCGCGCCGGATCCGCCCGCACGATAGCCGTTGAAAATCTCTATATCAGTCGTTGACTCGCCACAAGGCGAGCGCACGCTTCAGACTGCTTTTAGAATGAGGACTGTCGTCACTGCGCAGTCGGCGCCTTCTCCGCAACAATGAGTGACGGTCGGACGCTCCGAACCAAGGGAGGTTTTTTCGATGACTCTCAAATCGAGATTGGTCCTACGCTGCGCATTTATGCCAGTGGTGAGCGGGACTTTTCTATTCCTTCCCGCGGGCTCCTTCAAGTTTTGGCAGGGCTGGGTCTACTTAATGATTGCGCTCGCCTTCGTTTTCTCTGCTTTCGCTTACCTGTATAGGCATGATCCTCAATTAATCGAGCGCAGGCTGAGACGCGGATGGAGGCAGGAAACTGTCCGCGAACAAAAGTTCATTATGAAGTGTATGTTTGAGCCTAATCGATGCAAATTGCCAAGAAAAATCACAAGACCCAACCATGGAAACATCCGAATTCTCTTCGGTACTTCCTTTATCTGTCTGACCTGCAATTCGAAACTCTGCGTGGCATCAAGACGGCACATCGAATACACGCAACAGCCCCGATCCGCGACTCACCAGACCCGGCATGCGTTGGCCCTCACCATGGGTTGTCCGGGCTTGCAATGAAATGCCTGCTGGAACTCCGGCATGTTGGAAACGA
>Ga0335071_10002374_pt1 | contig 20165 bp, 21 predicted proteins | sample Lox_Sample_15_FD_206724 | JGI IMG/M metagenome (GOLD analysis project Ga0335071, IMG submission 206724) | Soil microbial communities from Loxahatchee National Wildlife Refuge, Florida, United States - Lox_Sample_1.5 | ecosystem: Environmental > Terrestrial > Soil > Wetlands | place: USA...
TAGAGCGCCGGCCTGTCACGCCGGAGGCCGCGGGTTCAAGTCCCGTCGCTCGCGCCATTTTCCGCCACATCCCGGCCCCGCTTAACCCTCTTGCGGGGGGCAGAGAGGGGTCTATATTGCGCCGCATATAGCCGCCGTAGGTGTCTGTTTGCGGCGCGGTACCGGGCCCCCGGTCCGGTGCTAAACCTTTGCTTTTCTTGTTTCCGACCGGTCGTTAGACTGCCGGCCGGCAACGCGGAGTCGAGGCGCGCCGGGGATGGCTCGTGCCCGGCGCCTCGAGACGGGGTCCAGATGAACAGTCAGCTCAATCTGCTCCGGGAATACCTCCCGATCCTCATCTTTCTGGGAATCGCGACGGGGCTGTCTGCCCTGATGGTCGTCGTTTCGATGATCGCCGGGCGCCAGAAGCCGGATCCCGAGAAGCTGTCCCCCTATGAGTGCGGCTTCGAGGCGTTCGAGGACGCCCGGCGCAAGTTCGATGTCCGCTACTATCTCGTCGCCATCCTCTTCATCATCTTCGACCTCGAGGTCGCGTTCCTGTTCCCCTGGGCGGTGTCGCTCGGCGAGATCGGCGTGTTCGGCTTCTGGTCGATGGTGATCTTCTTAGCCGTGCTCACGGTCGGATTCGCCTATGAGTGGCGCAAAGGAGCGCTCGAATGGGAGTGATCATGACCCCGCAGGCGCCGCTGCCGCCCGGGCCGCAACAGGACGCTCTGCTCAAGGCGGTCGCCGACGATTTCACCGAGAAGGGCTTCGTCGTCGCTCAGCTCGACAAGCTGGTGGCCTGGGCGCGTTCGGGCAGCCTGTGGCCGATGACGTTCGGCCTCGCCTGCTGCGCGGTCGAGATGATGCACACGGCGGCCAGCCGCTACGATCTCGACCGCTTCGGCCTCGTGTTCCGGCCGAGCCCGCGCCAGTCCGATGTGATGATCGTGGCGGGCACGTTGTGCAACAAGATGGCTCCGGCGCTGCGCAAGGTCTACGACCAGATGGCCGAGCCCCGCTGGGTGCTGTCCATGGGCTCCTGCGCCAACGGCGGCGGCTACTATCACTACTCGTATTCGGTGGTGCGCGGCTGCGACCGCATCGTGCCGGTCGACGTCTACGTGCCCGGCTGCCCGCCGACCGCCGAAGCGCTGCTCTATGGCATCCTCCAGCTCCAGAAGAAGATCCGCCGCACCACCAGCATCATGCGCTGACAGACGCGCTCACCTTCCGCATCGATCCGACGCTCATCTTTCCTATGTCTCTTCCGCCCACCGACACGTCTTCGCTGAAGAATCTTGGCGACCGCATCATGGCGGCGCTGCCGCGCGACGTGCTCGGCTGCGATGTGCAGCTGGGCGAGATGATCGTCACGGTCCAGGCGCCCTCGATCATCAAGGTGCTGACGTTCCTGCGCGACGACCCGGATTGCCTGTTCACCGTGCTGGTCGATCTGTGCGGCGTCGACTACCCGGAGCGCGAGAAGCGGTTCGAGGTCGTCTACAACCTGCTCAGTCTCAGGCATAACCGGCGCGTTCGCGTGAAGGTGATGACGGACGAGAGCACCCCGGTGCCCTCGGTGGCCGGGGTGTTCAGCACCGCCGGCTGGTTCGAGCGCGAGGCGTGGGACCTCTATGGCATCTTCTTCTCCGACCATCCGGACCTCCGGCGCATCCTCACCGACTACGGGTTCGAGGGCCATCCGATGCGCAAGGATTTCCCGCTCACCGGCTATGTCGAGGTGCGCTACGACCAGGAGCAGAAGCGCGTCATCTACGAACCGGTGAAGCTGACGCAGGACTTCCGTACCTTCGATTTCCTGTCGCCGTGGGAAGGCATGACTCGCGAGCTTCCGGGCGACGAGAAGGCCGTGAAGCCGGATTCGGGCACGCCGCCGGCTGCTCCTGTGCCTGCGCCCCCGAAGACCTGAAATGGCCCGCGAGAACCATGGCTGAAGTCCAGCTCAAGAATTTTTCGATGAATTTCGGGCCGCAGCACCCGGCCGCGCACGGCGTGCTGCGCCTGGTGCTCGAGATGGACGGCGAGGTGGTGGAGCGCGCCGACCCGCATATCGGGCTCCTGCATCGCGGCACGGAAAAGCTGATCGAATACAAGACCTACTTGCAGGCCGTGCCGTATTTCGACCGGCTCGATTACGTGTCGCCGATGTGCCAGGAGCACGCCTTCGCGCTGGCCGTCGAGAAGCTGCTGGGCATCGAAGCGCCGCCGCGCGCGCAGTACATCCGCGTGCTGTTCGCCGAGATCACGCGCATCCTGAACCACCTCCTCAACATCACGACGTTCGCGCTCGACGTCGGCGCCATGACGCCGCTGCTGTGGGGCTTCGAGGAGCGCGAGAAGCTGATGGAGTTCTACGAGCGCGTGTCGGGTGCGCGACTGCACGCGGCTTATTTCCGGCCGGGCGGGGTGTCGGGCGACATGCCGGTCGGGCTCACCGACGACATCCTCACATGGGCCGACGGGTTCCCGAAGATCATCGACGACATCGAGACCTTGCTGACGGACAACCGCATCTTCCGCCAGCGCACCGTCGATATCGGCGTCGTGACCGCGCAGCAGGCACAGGACTGGGGCTTCTCGGGTCCGATGCTGCGCGGCTCGGGGATGGCCTGGGACCTGCGCAAGGCGCAGCCCTACGACGTCTACGACAAGATGGATTTCGACATCCCGATCGGCAAGAACGGCGACTGCTTCGACCGCTATCTCGTGCGCGTCGAGGAGATGCGCCAGAGCCTCAAGATCATCCGCCAGGCGCTGGCGCAGATGCCCGGCGGGCCGGTGCGCGTCAACGACCGCAAGGTGGCTCCGCCGCCGCGCGCCGAGATGAAGCGCTCGATGGAGGCGCTGATCCACCACTTCAAGCTCTACACCGAGGGCTATCACGTTCCCCCCGGCGAGACCTACACGGTCGTCGAAGCGCCCAAGGGCGAGTTCGGGGTTTACCTGGTCGCCGACGGCACGAACCGGCCGTATCGCTGCAAGATCCGGGCGCCGGGCTTTGCCTTCCTGCAGGCGATGGACTTCATGGCCAAGGGGCACATGCTGGCCGACGTCGTGGCGATCATCGGCTCGATGGACATCGTATTCGGGGAGATCGACCGGTGAGTGCCAACGTAGCCACCCCGCGGGCCGACCAGCCGGAGGTGTTCGCCTTCACGCCCGAGAACCTGGCGAAGGCGAAGGCGTATATCGCGAAGTATCCGGCGGGCAAGCAGGCGAGTGCCGTGCTTCCGCTACTCGACCTCGCCCAGCGCCAGCACGACAACTGGCTGCCGCGCGCTGCGATGGATTACGTCGCGGGGCTCCTCGATATGGCGCCGATCCGCGTGTACGAGGTTGCGACGTTCTATACGATGTTCAATCTCGAGCCGGTCGGGAAATGGTTCTTCCAGGTGTGCACCACGACGCCGTGCTGGCTGCGCGGCTCCGATGAGGTGGTGAAGACCTGCGAGCAGAAGCTCGGGATCACCTTCGGCGAGACCACGCCCGACCGCCTGTTCACGATGCGCGAGGTCGAATGCCTCGGCTGCTGCGTGAATGCTCCGGTCATCCAGGTGAACGACGACGTCTACGAGGACCTCGACGCAAAGACGACGGCGCAGCTCATCGACGCCTGCCGCGCCGGGAAGGCGCCGCCGGTGGGCTCGATGGCCGGCCGCAAAGGCTCGGCGCCCGCGTCAAACCAGACCACCTTGCTCGACGTTCCCGCGGCGGGAGACGACTAATGCTGCAGGACAAGGACCGCATCTTCACCAACCTCTACGGCCGCCACGACTGGCACCTCGCCGGTGCCCGCAAGCGCGGCGACTGGAGCCAGACCAAGGAGATCATCCAGAAGGGCCGCGACTGGATCGTCAACGAGGTGAAGGAGTCCGGGTTGCGCGGCCGCGGCGGCGCTGGGTTTCCGACCGGCATGAAATGGTCCTTCATGCCGAAGCCCACGCCGGAGAAGCCCGGTGACGGCCGGCCGAGCTATCTCGTGGTCAACGCCGACGAGAGCGAGCCCGGCACCTGCAAAGACCGCGACATCATCCGCTACGACCCGCACAAGCTGGTCGAGGGCTGCTTGCTGGCCGGTGTCGGCCTGGGCGCCCATGCCGGATACATCTACATCCGCGGCGAGTTCTATAACGAATCGCTGCACCTCCAGGCGGCGATCGAAGAGGCGTATGAGGCGGGCCTGCTCGGCAAGAACGCGTGCGGCGCCGGCTGGGATTTCGATCTCTATCTCCATCGCGGCGCCGGCGCCTATATCTGCGGCGAGGAGACGGCACTTCTCGAATCGCTCGAGGGCAAGAAGGGCCAGCCGCGCCTGAAGCCGCCGTTCCCGGCGGCCTGCGGCCTGTACGGCTGCCCGACCACGGTCAACAACGTCGAGACGATCGCCGTGGTGCCCGAGATCCTGAAGCGAGGCGCCAAGTGGTTCGCGGGCTTCGGCCGGCCGAAGAACAGCGGCACCAAGATCTTCTGCATCCAGGGCCACGTGGAACGGCCCTGCAACGTCGAAGAGGAGATGAGCATCCCGTTGCGCGAGCTGGTCGAGAAGCACGCGGGCGGGGTGCGCGGCGGCTGGGACAACCTGCTGGCGGTCATCCCCGGCGGCTCGTCGACCCCGTGTATTCCGAAGTCGGTGTGCGACACGGTGCTGATGGATTTCGACGCGCTGCGCGATGTGAAGTCGGGCCTTGGCACCGCCGCGGTCATCGTCATGGACAAGTCGACCGACATCATCAAGGCGATCGCGCGGCTGTCGCAGTTCTACAAGCACGAGAGCTGCGGCCAGTGCACGCCGTGCCGCGAAGGCATGGGCTGGGTGTGGCGCGTCATGCTGCGCATGGTTGAGGGCCGCGCCACGGTCGAAGAGATCGACATGCTCGAAGAGGTCACGCGCGAGATCGAAGGTCACACGATCTGTGCGCTCGCGGACGGGGCGGTGTGGCCGGTGCAGGGCCTGATCCGCCACTTCCGGCCGGAGATGGAGAAGCGCATCCAGGCCTACCGGTCGCAAGCCGTGCGCCAGGCGGCGGAGTAGGGACATGCCGAAGCTCACCATCGACGGCCAGACGATCGAGGTGCCGGCCGGCATCACGGTCCTCCAGGCCTGCGAGATCGCCGGCGTCGAGATCCCGCGCTTCTGCTACCACCAGCGCCTGTCGATCGCGGGCAATTGCCGCATGTGCCTGGTCGAGATCGAGAAGTCGCCGAAGCCCGTCGCGTCCTGCGCGATGCCGGTCGGGGACGGCATGGTCATCAAGACCGACTCGCCGATGACCAAGAAGGCGCGCAAGGGGGTGATGGAGTTCCTGCTCATCAACCATCCGCTCGACTGCCCGATCTGCGACCAGGGCGGCGAATGCGACCTGCAGGACGAGGCGATGGCCTACGGCTTCGACCGCGGCCGCTTCCACGAGAACAAGCGCGCGGTGGTCGACAAGGATTTCGGGCCGATCGTCAAGACGTCGATGAACCGCTGCATCCATTGCACGCGGTGCATCCGCTTCGCGACCGAGATCGCCGGCGTCGAGGAACTCGGCGCCACCGGCCGCGGCGAGAACATGGAGATCACGACCTACGTGCACAAGGCGCTGAGCTCCGAGCTTTCGGGCAATCTCGTCGACATTTGCCCGGTCGGGGCCCTGACCTCGAAGCCGTACGCCTTCGTCGCCCGGCCGTGGGAGCTGCGCAAGGTCGAATCCGTCGATGCGCTCGACGCCGTCGGCTCGAACATCCGCATCGATTCACGCGGACCCGAGGTGCTGCGCGTCCTGCCGCGGCTGAACGAGGCGGTGAACGAGGAGTGGATCGCCGACAAGACGCGCCACGCCTGCGACGGTCTGAAGCGCCAACGCCTGGATCGGCCCTATGTGCGCAAGGGCGGCAAGCTGCAGCCGGCGAGCTGGACCGAGGCATTCCAGGCGATCGCGGCTCGCCTCAAGGGCGTTCCGGGAAGCCGCGTCGCCGCGATCGCGGGCGATCTCGCCTGCGCCGAATCGATGGTGGCGCTCAAGGACCTGATGACGGGTCTGGGCTCGCCCAACCTCGACTGCCGGCAGGACGGCGCCAGGCTCGAGACCGCCACGCGCGCGGCCTACACGTTCAACACGACCATCGCCGGCATCGAGAAGGCTGATGCGCTGCTGTTGATCGGCACCAATCCGCGCTGGGAAGCGCCGATCATCAATGCGCGCATCCGCAAGCGCTACGTGGCCGGCCGGTTCAAGGTCGGGACCGTCGGGCCGCAGGTGGATCTGACCTACAAGGCGGAGTATCTCGGCGCCGGGCCGCAGACCTTGTCGGAGATCGCGACCGGCAAGCATCCGTTCGCCGAGGTGCTGAAGTCGGCGAAGGCCCCGATGCTTATTTTGGGGCAGGGTGCACTCACCCGCCCCGATGGCTCTGCCGTGCTGGCGCTCGCCCGCCAGATCGCGGCCGATTTCGGCCTGGTGAAGGACGGCTGGAACGGTTTCAACGTGCTGCACACCGCGGCGGCGCGCGTGGGCGGGCTCGACCTGGGCTTCGTCCCCGGCCCATCTCAGGGAGGAGGGGGCGGACGCGACGTCGCCGGCATCCTCGACGGTGCGGCCAAAGGCGAGATCGAGGTGGTCTATCTCCTGGGAGCCGACGAGATCGACACGAGCCGCCTCGGAAAAGCGTTCGTGATCTATCAAGGCCACCATGGCGATGCCGGCGCACACCGCGCCGACGTGATCCTGCCGGGTGCGGCCTACACCGAGAAGAACGCCACCTACGTGAACACGGAAGGACGCGTGCAGCAGACGCGCCTCGCCGTGTATCCCCCCGGCGAGGCCCGCGAGGACTGGAAGATCCTGCGTGCGCTGTCCGAGGCCGTGGGCAAGACACTGCCCTACAACACGCTGGCCCAGGTGCGCCGCCGGCTCGTCGAGGTCAACCCGGTGTTCCGGCGGGTCGACGACGCGCCCGAGGCGGCATCGTTCGGCGCGTTCGGGACGAACGGCTCAGTCGCGGCCACGCCGTTCGTGAGTCCGATCAAGAACTACTACATGACCGACCCGATCAGCCGCGTCTCTGAGACCATGGCGAAGTGCACCGCCACCTACGTGACGGACCCAGGGAAGACCGGCACCCATGGATGACTTCGTCATGACCTACGTGGTGCCGCTCGCCATCATCGTCGGCGAGGTGCTGGCGATCATCGTGCCGGTTCTGATCCTGGTGGCGTTTCTGACCCTGGCCGAGCGTAAGGTGATCGCGGCCATTCAGCTCCGCAAAGGGCCGAACGTGGTGGGGCCTTTCGGCCTGCTGCAGCCCTTCGCCGATGGTCTCAAGCTGCTGCTCAAGGAGACGATCATTCCGGCGGGTGCGAACCGCGGCGTGTTCATCATCGCACCGATCATCACCTTCCTGCTCAGCCTCGTCGCCTGGGCGGTGATCCCGTTCAATCCCGGCGTCGTGGTGGCCGACATCAATGTCGGCATCCTGTACCTGTTCGCCATCTCCTCTCTCGGTGTCTACGGCATCATCATGGCGGGCTGGGCGAGCAACTCGAAATACGCGTTCCTTGGAGCGCTGCGCTCGGCGGCCCAGATGGTGTCGTACGAGGTCTCGATCGGCTTCGTGATGATCACGGTCCTGCTGTGCGTCGGCTCGCTCAACCTGTCGCAGATCGTGCTCGCCCAGAAGGGCGGCTTCTGGCACTGGTACTGGCTGCCGCTGTTCCCGATGTTCATCATTTTCTTCGTCTCGGCATTGGCCGAGACGAACCGGTCGCCGTTCGACCTGCCCGAGGGCGAGTCCGAGATCGTGGCCGGCTATTTCGTCGAATACTCGGCCATGGCGTTCGCGCTGTTCTTCCTCGGCGAATACAGCGCCATGATCCTGATGAGCGGCATGACCTCGATCCTGTTCCTGGGCGGGTGGATGTCGCCGTTCGATTTCGCGCCGTTCACCTGGGTCCCGGGGCCGGTGTGGTTTGGGGCCAAGATCGCATTTTGCCTGTTCGTGTTCCTGTGGGTGCGCGCGACGTTGCCGCGCTACCGCTACGACCAGCTGATGCGCCTGGGCTGGAAAGTGTTTCTGCCGTTCTCGCTGATCTGGGTGGTGCTTACCGCCGGCGTCCTCGTGACGTTCGGCTGGGCGCCGCACGGTTGAGAGCGGCTGGAGGTGTCGCGATCATGGGTATGATGGACCGCGGAACGCGCCTGCTCCTGTCCGAGATCGTCTCGGGCATGGCGCTGACGCTCAAGTACTTCTTCAAGCCGTCGGTGACGCTCAACTACCCCTATGAAAAGGGGCCGCTCAGCCCGCGATTCCGCGGCGAGCACGCGCTGCGCCGCTATCCCAACGGCGAGGAGCGCTGCATCGCGTGCAAGCTGTGCGAGGCGGTCTGCCCGGCGCTCGCCATCACGATCGAAGCCGAGCCGCGCGCCGACGGCAGCCGCCGCACCACGCGCTACGACATCGACATGACGAAATGCATTTACTGCGGCCTGTGCCAGGAGGCGTGCCCGGTCGATGCGATCGTCGAAGGGCCGAACTTCGAGTTCGCGACCGAGACCCGCGAGGAGCTGATGTACAACAAGGACAAGCTGCTTGCGAACGGCGACCGGTGGGAAGCCGAGATCGCGGCGAATCTCGCCGCCGAAGCACCGTACCGCTGAGGGGAAGGCGGGGGGACGGCACGTGATCATCGCCACCATCTGCTTCTATCTCTTCTCGGCCATCCTGGTCGCGTCCGCGGTCCTGGTGATCGCGGCCCGCAACCCGGTGCACTCCGTCCTGTTCCTCATCCTCGCGTTCTTCAACGCCGCGGGCCTCTTCGTCCTCATGGGGGCCGAGTTCCTGGCGATGATCCTGGTCATCGTCTATGTCGGCGCGGTCGCGGTGCTGTTCCTCTTCGTCGTCATGATGCTGGACGTCGATTTCGTGAAGCTGCGCAGCGGCTTCATGCGCTACGTGCCGATCGGCAGCCTCGTGGGTCTGATCCTCCTGGGCGAGCTGGCGCTGGTCGCCGGCGCCTGGACCTTCGCGCCGGAGGCGGCGTCGGCGACGCAGGTGCCGATCCCCGATTCGGCGCAGGTGACGAACACGCATGCGCTCGGCCTCGTGCTCTATACCGACTACGTCTACCTGTTCCAGGTCGCGGGGGTCATCCTGTTGGTGGCCATGATCGGCGCCATCGTGCTCACCCTGCGCCACCGGGACGACGTGCGGCGGCAGTCGATCAGCCAGCAGGTATCGCGCCGACGCGAGGACAGCGTTGCCGTCGTCAAGGTGCCGACCGGGAGCGGCGTATCATGACCATCGGGCTCGGCCACTACCTCACCGTGTCGGCGATCGTGTTCACGCTCGGGATCTTCGGCATCTTCCTCAACCGCAAGAACGTGATCGTCATCCTGATGTCGATCGAGCTGATCCTGCTCGCGGTCAACATCAACCTGGTCGCGTTCTCGACCCATCTAGGCGACCTGGTCGGCCAGGTCTTCGCCATGATCGTGCTTACCGTCGCCGCCGCCGAGGCCGCCATCGGCCTTGCGATCCTGGTCGTGTTCTTCCGCAACCGCGGCTCGATCTCCGTCGACGACATCAACCTGATGAAGGGCTGAAGCTCAACCGATGTACTCTGCCGTCGTCCTCCTGCCGCTGCTCGGGTCGGCGCTCGCCGGGTTGTTCCTGGCCAGCATGCCGGCCGGTCACGGCCGCGACCGCGCGGCCCAGCTCGCCACCTGCCTGTGCATGGCGGGCTCTGCGGTGCTGTCGATCGTCATCTTCTACGAGGTGGCCTTCCAGGGTCAGGGGCGCACGATCGAGGTCATGCCGTTCATCTACTCGGGCGGCCTGCAGGCGGACTGGGCGTTCAAGTTCGACACGCTCTCGGCGGTGATGGTGTTCGTGGTGAGCGTCTGCTCGACCGCCATCCACGTCTATTCCGTGGGCTACATGCACGACGACCCGGGCCAGCCGCGGTTCATGGCCTATCTGAGCCTCTTCACCTTCTGCATGCTGATGCTGGTGACCGCCGCCAACCTCGTGCAGATGTTCTTCGGCTGGGAAGGGGTGGGCCTCTGCTCCTATCTCCTCGTCGGGTTCTGGTATGACCGGCCATCGGCGGGGGCCGCGGCGATCAAGGCCTTCATCGTCAACCGCGTCGGCGACTTCGGCTTCGCGCTCGGCATTTTCGGCGTCTACACGATGTTTGGCACGGTGGTGTTCGACGAGGTGTTCACCGCGGTGCCGACCCATCTCACGCTGCAGCTGCACTTCTTGAGCTGGGACGTGCCGGCGCTGACGCTCGTGTGCCTGCTGCTGTTCGTGGGTGCCATGGGCAAATCGGCACAGATGCCGCTCCACACCTGGCTTCCCGACGCGATGGAAGGCCCGACGCCGGTCTCGGCCCTCATCCACGCCGCGACCATGGTGACGGCGGGCGTGTTCATGGTGGCGCGGCTGTCACCGATGTTCGAATACGCGCCCGATGCGCTGGCGGTGGTCGGCATCATTGGGGCCACGACCTGCATCTTTGCCGCCTCGGTCGGCCTGGTGCAGACCGACATCAAGCGCGTCATCGCCTATTCGACGTGCTCGCAGCTCGGCTACATGTTCTTCGCAGCCGGCGTGTCGGCGTACGCGGCCGCGATCTTCCACCTGATGACGCACGCCTTCTTCAAGGCGCTGCTGTTCCTTGGCTCGGGCTCGGTGATCCACGCGATGTCCGGCGAGCAGGACATGCGCAAGATGGGCGGGCTGTGGAACAAGATTCCAATCACTTACACGCTGATGTGGATCGGCAGCTTGGCGCTCGCCGGCATCCCGTTCTTCGCCGGGTACTACTCGAAGGACATGATCATCGAGGCGGCGTTCGCGAACCACTCGCCGGTCGGGCTCTATGCGTTCTGGCTCGGTGTCGCGGCGGCGGCGCTGACCGCGTTCTATTCCTGGCGCCTCCTGTTCATGACGTTCCACGGCGCCCCGCGCGCCGACCATCACGTGATGGAGCACGTGCACGAATCGCCCAACGTGATGCTCATCCCGCTTTACGTGCTGGCGCTCGGCGCCGTCGTCGCCGGCTTCCTCGGGTTCCCGTACTTCGTCGGCGACAAGAGCGAGGCGTTCTGGCGCGGGGCCATCCTGGTCCTGCCCAATCACAACTCGATCGAGGCGGCGCACCACAGCGAGATCTGGTGGGTCGGTATCCTGCCGACGATTGTCGGGCTCATCGGCATCGGCATCGCTTACGGCTTCTATATCCGCGACCCCGCGCTGCCGCGGCGGCTCGCGGCCCAGGCGCGCACGCTCTACCTCTTCCTGCTCAACAAATGGTACTTCGACGAGATCTACGACGCGCTGTTCGTGCGCCCATCCTTCTCGCTCGGCCGGGGCTTCTGGAAGAAGGGCGACGGGGCGATCATCGACGGGCTGGGACCCGATGCGCTGGCCGCCAACACGCTGCGCCTCGCGCGCCGCGCCAGCCTGCTGCAGACCGGCTACATCTACCATTATGCCTTTGCCATGCTGATCGGCGTCGTTCTGCTGGTCACCTGGTATCTGCTGGTCGGGTGAGGGCGCCATGACCGCCAACTGGCCGATCCTGTCGCTCGTCACCTTCCTGCCGCTCGCCGGGGCGCTGTTCATCGCGTTCGTGCGCGGCACGCCTGACGTCGTGGCGCGGAACGCACGCATGGCGGCCCTGTGGACGTCGCTGATCACGTTCGCGCTGTCGATCCTGTTGTGGATCGACTTCGACCACACGACGGCCGACTTCCAGTTCGTCGAGACTCACGAATGGATCCCGTCGTTCGGTATCACCTACCAGATGGGCGTCGACGGGATTTCGCTCCTGTTCGTCCTCCTATCGACCTTCCTGACGCCGATCTGCATCCTCGCGAGCTGGGAAGCGATCCACACCCGCGTCCGGGAATACATGATCGCGTTCCTGCTGCTCGAGACCCTGATGGTCGGGATGTTCTGCGCCCTCGACCTCATTCTTTTCTATCTGTTTTTCGAGGGCGTCCTGATCCCGATGTTCCTGATCATCGGCGTGTGGGGCGGTCCGCGGCGCATCTACTCGGCGTTCAAGTTCTTCCTCTACACGCTGACCGGCTCGGTGCTGATGCTGCTGGCGATCCTCGCCATCTACTTCGTCACCGACACGACCGACATCCCCTCGCTGCTGACCGCGCAGATTCCGTCCAAGATGCAGTACTGGCTGTGGCTGGCGTTCTTCGCCTCGTTCGCGGTCAAGGTGCCGATGTGGCCCGTCCACACCTGGCTGCCCGACGCCCATGTCGAGGCGCCGACGGCGGGCTCGGTGATCCTGGCCGGCGTGCTGCTGAAGATGGGCGGGTACGGCTTCCTGCGGTTCTCGCTGCCGATGATGCCGGAGGCGTCGGCCTACTTCACGCCGCTCGTCTACGCTCTCAGCATCATCGCCATCATCTACACCTCGCTCGTGGCGCTGGTGCAGGAGGACATGAAGAAGCTCATCGCCTATTCGTCGGTGGCGCATATGGGCTTCGTGACCATGGGAACTTTCGCCGGCACGGTGCAGGGCCTGCAGGGCGCCTTGTTCACCATGCTGAGCCATGGCGTGGTCTCCGGCGCTCTCTTCCTTGTCGTCGGCGTGATCTACGACCGCATGCACACGCGCGAGATCGCGCGGTACGGCGGGCTCGTGCACCGTATGCCGGTCTATGCCTTCGTGTTCATGGTGTTCATGCTGGCGTCGGTCGGCCTGCCCGGCACCAGCGGCTTCGTGGGCGAGTTCCTGGCCCTGCTGGGGACGTTCCAGGTGAACACGTGGGTTGCGTTCCTGGCGACGACGGGGATCATCCTCGGGCCCGCCTACATGCTCTATCTCTACCGGCGGGTGATCTTCGGCCAGTTGGTCCGCGACGACCTCAAGAACATTCTCGACCTCGACCTGCGGGAAAAGGTGATCTTCGCGCCGATCATCGTCGTGGTGCTGTGGATGGGCATCTATCCCAAGTCCTTCCTCGACGTGTTCTCGCCGTCGGTGGAGGCGCTGGTGAACCGCTACCAGTCGGCGCAGATCGCACCGCCGGCGTCGCCGGCGGTGTCGCTGATCAAATCGGCTCGGAAGGACTAACGGGGCATGGGCGACAACGGATTCATTCTGGCACCGGCTCTGCCCGAGCTGTTCCTCGCCGTGGCCTCCATGGCCCTGTTGATGTTCGGGGTGTTCCGCGGCGAGAGCCCGCGCGCCGCAGGTGCGGTGCGCCGGGGGACGCCGGCGGCCGCGAACGCGCGGGTCGTGTCGTGGGTCGGCATCGCGATCCTGGTGGTCACGGGGCTGTTGGTCGCGGGCGGACGCGTCGACCGCGTGTCGATTTTCAGCGACATGTTCGTCAGCGACGGCTTTGCGGGGTTCTCGAAGCTCCTGATCCTCATCGGCTCGGCGCTGACCCTCGTGATCTCGATCGACTACAACGAGCGCGAGGACATGGGCCGCTTCGAATACGCGGTCCTGATCCTGTTCTCGACCCTCGGCATGATGCTGATGGTCTCCGCCAACGATCTGATCTCGCTTTATCTCGGCCTCGAGCTGCAGAGCCTCGCACTCTACGTGGTCGCGGCGTTCCGGCGCGATCACACGATGTCGACCGAAGCCGGCCTCAAATACTTCGTGCTGGGCGCGCTCGCGTCCGGGATGTACCTCTACGGCGCCTCCCTGGTCTACGGCTTCGCCGGCACCACGTCGTTTCAGGCGCTGGCCGCGATCGTCAGCGACCAGGCCGGCGAGCCGCCGCTGGGGCTGATCTTCGGTCTCGTGTTCATCGCCGCCTCGCTCGCGTTCAAGGTCTCGGCCGCACCGTTTCACATGTGGACGCCTGACGTGTACGAGGGAGCACCCACTCCAGTGACGGCGTTCTTCTCGGTCTCGCCGAAGATCGCGGCCACGATGCTGCTGGTGCGGGTGATGATCCAGCCGTTCGGCACGGTCGTCGCCGAGTGGCAGCAGATCGTGGTGGCCATCTCGATCCTGTCGATGCTGCTGGGCGCGTTCGCCGCCATCAACCAGACGAACATCAAGCGGCTGATGGCCTACAGCTCGATCGGCCATATCGGCTATGCCTTGATCGGTCTCGCTGCGGGAGACGAGAGCGGCGTGCGCGGCGTTCTGATCTACATGGCGATCTACCTCTTCATGAACGTGGCGACGTTCGCGGTCATCCTGTGCATGCGCCGCGACGGCAAGATGCTCGAGCAGATCAGCGACCTCGCCGGGCTGGCCAAGACCCAGCCGGTGGTGGCCGCAGCGCTCGCTGTGGCCATGTTCTCCCTGGCCGGGATTCCACCGCTCGCCGGATTCTTCGGCAAGCTCTACGTGTTCCTCGCCGCCATCTCGGCCGGCCTCTACACGCTGGCGGTCATCGGCGTGCTGTCGAGCGTGGTAAGCGCGTTCTACTACCTGCGCATCGTCAAGCTGATGTATTTCGACGAGCCGACGCTCGCCTTCGACCGGCCGATCGGCGTCAAGCTCGGCCTGGTGCTGGCGATCAGCAGCCTGTTCACGTTGCTGTTCTTCGTCTACCCCGGACCGTTGGTCGCCGCCGCGAGTGCCGCGGCGACGTCATTGTTCCAGGGCTGACCGGGTTCCAGGGCGGACTGGGCCATGCCCGGCGCGGCCCTGCCGCCCGACGTTCGACTGGTGGCGCTGGACTCGGTCGACAGCACCAACGAAGAGGCCAAGCGCCGGGCGCGCGCGGGTGCTCCCGACAGGACGCTCATCTGTGCCGCCACGCAGACCGCCGGGCGGGGGCGGGGCGGCCGGGCCTGGATTTCGCCGCCCGGCAATCTCCATTTGTCGCTGGTCTTGCGGCCGGACTGCCCGGCGCGGCGGGCTGCCGAGCTCGGGTTCGTCGCGGCTGTGGGAGTTGCAGCCGCCCTGCTGGACATCGCCGCCGACTTGCCGCTGGCGTTCAAATGGCCGAACGACGTCCTGCTGCGCGGCCGTAAGCTGGCTGGCATCCTGATCGAGGCCGACAGCCATAGCGCAGGCGCCCTCGACTGGCTCGTGTTGGGCTTGGGCGTCAATGTTGCGAGCCACCCCTCCGGAACCGCATTTCCTGCCACCTCGTTGAGAGCGGAGGGGGTGACGGGGGTGGGGGTCGAGACGATCCGCGACGGGTTCGCCGGCCGGTTCCTGGAGGCCATGCAGGTCTGGCAGCGCTCCGGGTTCGCGCCGATCCGCGAGCGCTGGATCGCGCGGGCGGCGGGGATCGGAAGTGTCATCACCGTGCGGTTGCCCAATGCCACGCTTCGGGGCACATTCGTCGATCTCGACGCCGACGGGGCCCTGCTTCTGGCCCCGGGGACGAACGATGGTCCGGTGCGGCGGATCACCGCGGGCGACGTATTTTTCGGCTGAGGACGTGCCGTGCTGCTGGTCATCAATTCGAACAATACAAATACGGTCTTCGGCGCCTTCGACGGCGATGCGAAGCGGGCCGCCTGGCGCATCTCGACGGACCCGCGCCGCACCGCGGACGAATACGCGGTCTGGCTCACGCACCTGATGGCGCTCGAAGGCCTCAAATTCTCCGACATCGACGGGGTGATCCTGTCGAACGTGGTGCCGCAGGCGTCGTTCAACCTCGTGTCGCTGTGCCGGCGCTACTTCAAGGGCGATCCGGTGATGGTCGGCGACCCTTCGGTGAAGCTCGGGTTCGAGATCCGCCTCGACCGGCCGGAGGAGGCGGGGGCCGACCGCCTCGCCAATGCCGCGGGGGCACGGCGGTTCTACCCGATGCCCGGCATCGTGATCGATCTCGGCACGGCCACGACCTTCGACGTTATCGACGAGAGCGGCAATTATTGCGGCGGCGCCATCTCGCCCGGCATCAACCTGGCGTTCGAGGCGCTCTACATGGGGGCGGCCAAGCTGCCGCGCATCGAGATCCGCCGGCCCCAGCACGTGATCGGCAAGACCACGGTCAACGCCATGCAGTCCGGCATTTTCTGGGGCTATATCGGCCTGATCGAGGGGCTGGTGAGCCGCATCGAGGCCGAGTGGAAGCACAAGATGACCGTGATCGGCACCGGCGGGCTCGTGCCGCTGGTCGCCGAGGGCACGCCCTTCATCCAGCACATTGACCCGGATCTGACGCTCAAAGGGCTGGTCGAGATCTACAAGCTGAACAGCCCATGAACGACCCCGTAACGCCGGGCCGGCCTCGCCGCGCGCACGCCGGTCCCGACCTCCATTTCCTGCCGCTCGGCGGCTCGGGGGAGATCGGGATGAACCTCAATCTGTACGAGTACGGCGGCAAATGGCTGATGGTCGATCTCGGCGTCACATTCGCCGACGATGGCGTGCCCGGTGTGGAAGTGACCATGCCCGACCCGCAATTCATCGTCGAACGGCGCGACGACCTCGTGGGGCTCGTGCTGACCCACGCGCACGAGGATCACCTGGGTGCCGTGCCCTATCTGTGGCCGCAGCTCCGCTGCCCGATCTGGGCGACCCCGTTCACGGCCGCCTTCCTCCGCCGCAAGCTGGTGGAGACCGATTTCGGCAGCTCGGTCGAGATCAATATCGTGCCGCTGGGGGCGCGCTTCACAGTCGGGCCGTTCGACCTCGAGATGGTGACATTGACCCACTCCATCCCCGAGCCGAACGGCCTTGCCATTCGTACGCCTGCCGGCGCCGTGTTCCACACCGGCGACTGGAAGATCGATCCGGAGCCGCTGGTCGGCGACGTGACCGACGATACGCGCCTGCGCGCGATCGGCGATGCGGGCGTGCTCGCCATGATCGGCGATTCGACCAATGCGATGCGCGAGGGTGAGTCCGGCTCCGAGGCCGGCGTGCGCGCGGCACTGACCGATCTGTTCGGCCGCTATCAAGGGCGCATCGCCGTCGGCTGCTTCGCTTCGAACGTGGCGCGGGTGGAATCGATCGCGGTTGCGGCCGCGGCGCACGGGCGCGACGTGGCCCTGGTGGGCCGCTCCTTGTGGCGCATCCACGATGCGGCGAAGGAAACCGGCTATCTGGCCGACTTGCCGAATTTCGTCGACGAGCGCGATGCCGGCTTCATTCCGCGCGACAAGGTGGTGATGATCTGCACCGGCAGCCAGGGCGAGCCGCGCTCGGCCCTGGCGCGGATCGCCGAGGATGCGCATCCGCACGTGGTCCTGGAGCGCGGCGACGTCGCGATCTTCTCCTCGCGCGTGATCCCCGGCAACGAGCGCAGCATCCTGCGCATGCAGAACGGCCTGGCGAGGCTCGGCGTCGAGATCGTGACCGATCACGACCATCCCAAGATCCATGTGTCCGGACACCCCGCGCGCGATGAGCTGACGCGCATGTATCAATGGGTCCGGCCGCAAATCGCCATCCCGGTCCATGGCGAAATGCAGCACATGCAGGCGCATGCGCAGCTCGCCAAGACCTGCCAGGTGCCGCACGCGCTCGTGCCCGAGAACGGGACCCTGATCCGGCTGGCGGCCGACGGGCCGGAGATCGTGGACCGCGTGTTTGCCGGGCGCCTGGCCGCGGTCGGCGACCGGCTGCTGCCCGTGGGGGGTGCCGTGCTGAAGAGCCGGTCGCGGCTGATGTGGAACGGAGCGGTGGTCGCCACCGTCGTGCTCGACCGCAAGGGCAGGCTTGCGACCACGCCGAAGATCTCGGCGCCGGGCCTGCTCGACCCGGAAACGGACATGGAGCTGGCGGCCGAGATCGTGGCCGCGATCGAAGGCGGCGTCGCGCGCGCCGGGCGCGACGCCGGCGACGAGCAGATCGAGCACGCGGTGCGGCGCTCGGTGCGCGAGGTGATGCGGGAACACGGCGAGGGCCGTCCCGTCATCGACATTCATCTGGTGCGCATCTAGCCGGCCGGCGCTATACAGGTCGCATGATCGGGCGTTTGAATCACGTGGCCATCGTGGTGCCGGACCTGGGCGCCGCATCCCGGGTGTATCGCCAGACCCTGGGTGCGAAGGTCTCGGCACCGGTCGATCTGCCGGAGCATGGTGTGACGACTGTTTTCGTCGAATTGCCGAACACGAAGATCGAGCTGCTGCATCCCCTGGGAGCCGCTTCGCCGGTGGCGAAGTTCCTGGCCGACCACCCGACCGGCGGAATGCACCACGTCTGCTACGAGGTCGACGACATCCGCGCCGCGCGCGACGCCCTCAAGACGTCGGGAGCGCGCGTGCTGGGCGACGGCGAGCCCAAGACCGGAGCGCACGGCAAGCCGGTGCTGTTCCTGCATCCGAAGGATTTCCAGGGGACCCTGATCGAGCTGGAGCAGGCATGACGCTTGCGACCGGCATCATGGTCTACATCGTCACATGGTGGATCGTGCTGTTCACGGTCCTGCCGTGGGGAGCAAAGCCCCCCGACAATCCGCAGCCGGGGCACGCCACGAGCGCTCCCGAGAAGCCGCGCCTGCTGCTGAAATTCGCCGTCACCACGGTGATCGCGGGGATCGTCTTCGCGGCCCTCTACTGGTTCATCGCCGCGGATTTCATCTCGTTCAGGAACACCTGAGATGGGCGGCGCCGCATCGACCTATTGCGACATCGCCCCCGGCCACCCGTTCCATGGCCCGTACCACGACACGGAGTACGGATTTCCCCTCGACGGCGACAACGCGCTGTTCGAGCGCCTGGTCCTCGAGATCAACCAGGCCGGCCTGTCCTGGCTCTTGATGCTCCAGAAGCGCGAGGCGTTCCGCAAGGCCTTCCGCAATTTCGACGTGGCCAAGGTGGCCCGATTCACGGCAAAGGACGAGGCACGGCTGCTCGCCGACGCGGGCATCGTGCGCAACCGCCTCAAGATCGCCGCCGTCATCGAGAACGCCAGGCGCATTCGCGCCATCGCCGACGCGCACGGCTCGTTCGCGGCGTGGATCGCCGCCCATCACCCGCAGCGCAAGGCCGATTGGGTGAAGCTGTTCGGCAAGACGTTCAAATTCACCGGCGGCGAGATCGTGGGCGAGTTCCTGATGAGCATTGGGTATCTGCCGGGGGCCCATCGCGAGGACTGCACGGTTCACCGCAAGATCGCGCGCCTGAAGCCGCCGTGGCTCGCGGCCAAAGGGTTTCGGTACTGACGGTGGGAGGGAAGGGGCTCCCCGAAACGAACAAGTCCGGACCGTTTCCGGACCGGACTTGTTGACGCAGCTCCCTAAACTTGGCCCGTGTCGGCTATGCCGATCATGTTCTTGCTTACAGAACGAAACTATAGCGGCCCCACCCGGTCGTGTCACGCAACTTCGTGAATTTTATAGGCACACGAATAAAATTTTTGCACAGGTAGGGCGTCCGGCAAGTTCATGGTATAATTGATAAATGCGAGGGGTTTTTGGGATCGCGGGGATCTCCCTGCTGCTCAGCGCGGGTTGGGCCGCTGCCCAGACGATTGCCGTCACCGACGCCGACTGTGCCAAGATCGTCAACTACGTCACCCCCCCAGATGTCGCGTACCAGCCGGGGGTGGATGTCTATGGACGGAAGGTGGCCCCGGCCGACCTGCCGTCCTCGCAGCCGCAGATCGGCGCCGGGCCGATCACCATCGACATCACGGCCGACCTCCACAAATACGGCGTGCCGTCAAACTCGCCACTTCTGTTGCCGGGGGCTCGTCTCGGCCAGCTCACGGTCGACGACCTTGGCCGCAAGGTCTACTTCAACGGCCAGCCGCTGGGCGACAGCGAAGAAAAGGCGATCGCCGACGCCTGCCGGGAGCGGAACAACCAGCACCGATGAAGCGGCACCACCATCCGGTGCTTTTGCATTGGCAAGGCCGTTTCTCTAAAGTCGCGTCCCTCGCCGAACCGAGCGGCCCCGCGTCCAAGGAGTCTCATGCTGCTGTCCAAGTTCTTCCTGCCCACCTTGCGGGAAAACCCGAGCGAGGCGCAGATCGTCTCGCACCGTCTGATGCTGCGCGCCGGGATGATCCGCCAGGCCTCTGCCGGCATCTATTCGTGGCTGCCGCTCGGGTTCCGGGTGCTGAAGCGGGTGGAGCAGATCGTCCGCGAGGAGCAGGACCGCGCGGGCGCGCTGGAAATGCTGATGCCGACGATCCAGGACGCCGCCCTGTGGCAGGAATCCGGCCGTTATGAGGATTACGGCAAGGAGATGCTGCGCATCGTCGACCGGCACGAGCGCCAGATGCTCTACGGGCCGACGAACGAAGAGCTGATCACCGACATCTT
>Ga0335071_10002375_pt1 | contig 20151 bp, 9 predicted proteins | sample Lox_Sample_15_FD_206724 | JGI IMG/M metagenome (GOLD analysis project Ga0335071, IMG submission 206724) | Soil microbial communities from Loxahatchee National Wildlife Refuge, Florida, United States - Lox_Sample_1.5 | ecosystem: Environmental > Terrestrial > Soil > Wetlands | place: USA: Florida...
CGCGGCCCAGCAGCATGAAGCGGTATCCGTCGTCACGCGACAGCGTCGAATCGGCCAGGCCGGCGAACATGGCCGCGCGGCCCTCGATGAACGACAGGAATTCATGTGGCCCAAGACGTTTGGCGGCGCGCTCGCGTTCGGCCAGGGCGTGGTAGGTGGTGTTGAGGCATTCCCAGATCTCGATGGAGGTCACCTCCCGGGCCGACTTCGCGTTCTCCCGCGCCGCCGTGATGGCGTCGACGATCGAACAGCCGCCCGAAGCGTTGGTGCTGAAGGCCACCAGGTCGGTCAGCGACCAGACATCCAGGTCGTGGTCCGGGGGGTCGATGCCCAGCACCCGCAGCAGCAGCCGGGACGCCTGGTCCGGGTCGACGCTGGAGTCCTCGAGCAGTTGGTGCAGCGCCACGTTCAGGATCCGCGCGGTGTCGTCGGCGCGCTCGACGTAGCGGCCGATCCAGTAGAGCGCCTCGGCGTTGCGGGCCAGCATCAGCGCATCCTCTGCTGTTGTTGCTGCTGGGGTTGCTCGTCCGGGACCTGCGTCGGCTGCGGCTGCTGCTGGGACAACCGCGGCGCACCGTCGAGCGCCGGGTCGGGAATGGACTTCGGCAGCGATCGCACGACCTCCGCGGCGCCCAGCTCCCGCGGTCCCGACGCGGCGCGCGGCGCCAGCACCCAGGTGTCCTTCGACCCGCCGCCCTGGCTGGAGTTGACCACCCGCGAGCCCTCGACCAGGGCCACCCGGGTCAATCCGCCGGGCAGGACCCACACGTCGTTGCCGTCGTTGACCGCGAACGGCCGCAGGTCGACGTAGCGTGGCGCCAGCGTGCTATCGACCTGCGTCAGCACGGTCGACAGTTCCATCATCGGCTGCGCGATCCAGCTGCGCGGATCGTCGCGGATCTTCTTGGCGACGGTGGCCAGCTCTTTATCGGAGGCCTCCGGGCCGAACACGATGCCGTAGCCGCCGGATCCCTCCACCGGCTTGAGCACCAGCTCGTCGATCCGGTCCAGGACCTCTTCGCGCTCGTCGTCCAGCCAGCACCGGTAGGTCTCGACGTTGGCCAGCAGCGGTTTCTCGCCCAGGTAGTACTCGATCATGGTCGGCACGTAGGTGTAGACGAGCTTGTCGTCGCCCACGCCGTTGCCGATCGCGCTGGAGATGACGACGTTGCCGGCGCGGGCGGCGTTGACCAGGCCGGCCACGCCCAGCACGGAGTCGGCGCGGAACTGCAGCGGGTCGAGGAAGGCGTCGTCGATGCGCCGGTAGATGACGTCGACCTGGCGCTCGCCCTCGGTGGTGCGCATGTACACCTGGTTGTCGCGACAGAACAGGTCGCGGCCCTCGACGAGCTCGACGCCCATCTGCCGGGCCAGCAGCGAATGCTCGAAGTAGGCCGAGTTCGCCACGCCCGGCGTCAGCACGACGACGGTGGGATCGGCCTCGTTGGTGGCCGCGGAGTTGCGCAGCGCGCGCAGCAGGTGCGACGAGTAGTCGTCCACGGCGCGCACCCGGTGGGTGGCGAACAGGTTGGGGAAGACCCGCGCCATCGTGCGCCGGTTCTCCATCACGTAGGACACGCCCGAGGGTGAGCGCAGGTTGTCCTCGAGGACCCGGAAGTTGCCTTTTTCGTCGCGGATCAGGTCGATGCCGGCGACGTGGATGCGGACGCCGTTGGGCGGGACGATGCCGAAGGCCTGCCGGTGGAAATGCTCGCAGGAGGTGATCAGCCGGCGCGGGATGATGTCGTCGTTCAGGATTTCCTGATCGCCATAGATGTCGTCGAGATACAGCTCGAGGGCCTTGACGCGCTGGGTGATGCCGCGCTCCAACCGGCTCCACTCGGCGGCCGAGATCACCCGCGGCACCAGGTCGAGCGGGAACGGCCGCTCCTGGCCCGACAGCGAAAACGTGATGCCCTGGTCGATGAACGCGCGTCCCAGCGCCTCGGCGCGGGCCTTCAGCTCGGAGGCGTCGGAGGGGGCGAGCTCGGCATAGATGCCCTTGTACGGACCGCGCACGGTGCCCTGGGCGTCGAACATCTCATCGAAGGCCATCGAGTAGGCGTCGGATTGGTTGTATCCGCCGAAGATGCGCTCGGCGCGCGCGTCCGGACGCCCTGTAGCGCCGCGCGGTCCCCGCCTGGTTTCTTCAAGCTGGCTCGGAAGACTCACTTGGTAGATGCTGCCTCACATTGACTTTGTGGCTGGCCACGGTCTCACTTTTGGGAGAAAACGTAACCGACTGCTAACCTGGGCAGTCGCGATCGGGAGTGGGGCGAACCCCGGACAAACACCGCAAATACCGATTCGAAGAAGGAAATTACGCGTGGCCAACATCAAGTCGCAGCAGAAGCGCATCAAGACGAACGAGCGCGCCCGGCTGCGCAACAAGTCGGCGAAGTCCTCGCTGCGCACGGCCGTGCGTGCCTTCCGCGAGGCCGCCCACTCCGGCGACAAGGAGAAGGCCGCCGAGCTGCTGGTGTCGACCAACCGCAAGCTGGACAAGGCGGCCAGCAAGGGCGTGATCCACAAGAACCAGGCGGCCAACAAGAAGTCGGCGCTGGCGCGGGCGCTCAACAAGATCTGAGCCCCCACCAACCAGCGCGGCGGCTCCGGGCTCCTCAGCGGCCCCTGTCGGCCACCAACTCGGCAACCTGCCGGACCGCGGATTCCAGTGCATAGTCGGCGTCGGCGACGGCACCCTTGACGTTGGCGTTGAGCGCCGCCACCACCTTCATCGCGGTCGCGACCGTGTCGCGCGACCAGCGCCGGGCCTGTTTCTGCGCCTTCTGCACGCGCCACGGCGGCATCCCCAGCTGCGCCGCCAGGCGATACGGGTCGCCGGACAGCGGCCCCACCCGGCCGATGCTGTGCACGGCCTCGGCCAGCGCGTCGGCCAGCACCACCAGCGGTTCGCCGCGCAGCATCGCCCACCGCAGCGCCTCGGTGGCCCCCGCGACGTCACCGGTCACCGCCTTATCGGCGATGTCGAAGCCCTTCACCTCCGCTTTGCCGCTGTGGTAGCGGCGCACCGCGGCGGCATCGACGTCACCGGCGGTGTCGGCGACCAGCTGTGAACACGCCGCGGCCAGCTCGCGCACGTCGGAGCCGACGGCGTCCAGCAGGGCGGTCACCGTCTCCTCGTCGACCTTGACCCGCAGCGCACGGAACTCCTTGCGGATGAAGTCGACGCGCTCGCTGAGCTTGGTGATCCGCGCGCACGGATGGACCTGGGCGCCCAGCGACTGCAGCTCGCCGGCCAGCGCCTTGGCCCGTCCGCCGCCCGAGTGCACCACCACCAGCACCGTGCCGGTCGGGACGTCGGCGGCGGCCGCGGTGATCACCGCGGCCGCGTCCTTGCCCGCTTCGGCGGCCGCCTCCAGCACGACGATGCGCTCGTCGGCGAACAGCGACGGGCTCAGCAGTTCGGCGAGTTCGTAGGTGCCGACGTCGCCGGCCCGCATCCGGCTCACCGGAACGTCTGGGTTCTCAGAGGTGCCGGCGCGTTTGCGCGCCGACCGCAGCACGCCGGCCACCGCCCGTTCGACCAGCAGCTCCTCGTCACCCAGGACCAGGTGCAGGTGGTGCGCATCCTCGCTCACCCCACGATGGTGTCACGCGGGACCGACGAGACCGAAGGGTGGCGACCCGCCGCGCCCGGCTACGCCGCGCTCGCGATCGCCACGAGGCGGGACAGAGACCAGGCCAGCCAGCACATCCCGACCGCCGATCCGGCGAGCCCGAGCGCCCCGCGAAACCAGCGCCGTCGCCACAGCCGCACGGCCACCGCGAACACCAACGCCGTGCCCGCCCCGACCACCACCACGCCGGGCGCACAGGCCGGAACGGGCACCGTCGCCGCGGGCACATCGGCCGACCACTGCGCCACGTGCAACACCCACCACAGTTCGGGTCCGGTGAAACGGATCAATAGCTGCGCACCGGGCGGCCACAGCAGGCAGCCCACGGCCGCCGCGCTGCCCAGCACGGTGATCGGCGCTATCACGGGTGCCACCGCGAGGTTGGCCGCCGCGGCCACCAGGCTGACCCGGCCCGAGATCCCGGCCACCAGCGGGGCGGTCACCACGTGCGCGGCGCACGCGACGGCAACCGCATCCGCCAGCGGCTTGGGCCAGCCCCTGCCGACCAGGCGCCGCGACCAGGCGGGCGCGATGACGATCAGCGCGGCCGTCGCCAGCACCGACAGCGCAAAACCCACGTCGACGGCCAGCTGCGGAGCGAGCGCCAGCAATATCAGCACCGTGGCCGCCAGCGCCGGAATCGCTTGCCGCCGACGGGAAGACAGCATCCCGGTCAACGCGATCGCGCCCATCACCGCCGCCCGCAAGACGCTCGCCGTCGGCTGCACGACGATGACGAACGCCACCAGGGCGACGGCGGCGAGCACGACGGCCGCGCGGGGTCCGATCAACCGGGCCGAGAACAGCACCGCCGCGCACACGATCGTGACGTTGGCCCCCGATACCGCCGTCAGGTGCGTCATGCCCGCCGCCCGAAACTCGCGGCTGGTCTCGCCGGTGACCGCCGCGGTGTCGCCGAGGACCAGCGCCGGCAGCATCGCGGCCTGGTCCGCGGGCAAGGCGTCGCGGGCTGCGGCCGCGAACCGGCGGCGCACGGCGTGAGCGGCCCGCTGCACCGCACCGGCGGTTCCCATGGTCGGCCGGCCGGACGCGGTGAGCACCGCCACCGTCAGGTCACGGCGGCCCGGACGGTTGATGCGGGCGGTGAACCGCACCGGCTGACCCACCATCAGGTCGCCGAAGTCCGATGCCCGGGCGAAGACGACCACCCGGCCGGACACCTCGTCGTCGCGGAGGCGTTGCAGGGTGGCACGAAACATCAGCCGGCCCTGATTTCCCGCGCCGAGCGACAGCGCGGTCTCGGTGGGGGTGACCGTCACGGGGGCGGCCGTGCCGAACGCGGCGGTGATCGGGTGGCGACCTACCGCGTCGGCGCGCAGCCCGATCGCCAGCCCAAACCCGGCGCCCACCACGCCGACCGCCACCAGGCCCGCGCCGACCGCCGGAAGCCGCGGCGTCCGGTCGGACGTGCGCACGCCGTAGCAGGCCAGCGCCCCCAACGCGACCAGCACCAGGCAGCAGGACGCCGATACCCGACCGACCGGCCACCAGATCCCGGCGGCGGTGACCACCCAGGCGGTGAGCGCGGGCGCCACCAGCCGCACATCGACGTGCGCGTGCACAGCGCGTCCACAGAGCGCGGTTCGCCGCGGCCCGGCTGGCGCACCGGTGTCAGACACGGACGAGCGGGCGAAGTTTCTCCAGCCGCGCCGGACCGATGCCATCGACATCGGCGAGCTGGTCCACGCTGGTGAACTTGCCGTTCGACTGCCGCCACGCCACGATCGCGGCGGCGGTGACCGGTCCCACCCCGGGCAGCCCGTCGAGCTGCTCGACGGTCGCCGTGTTGAGGTCGAGCACCTCACCCGCCTTCGGCTTCACCGTCCCCGAGGCCGGTCCCGCTGCCCCGGACACCGGCGGCGTACCCGAGGCCACCGAACTGCCGAGCGCCGTCGGCTGCCCCGGCGCGGGAGCGAGCCCGACCACGATCTGCTCGCCGTCGGCGACCGGGCGGGCCATGTTCAATCCGATGGTGTCGGCGCCGTTCACCGCGCCGCCGGCGGCCTGCAGCGCATCGGCGATGCGTGCGCCGGGCGCCAGCGTGACCAGTCCGGGGGTGTGCACCAGGCCGACCACGCTGACCACCACCGGTCGCTCGGGCCCGGCCGGCGGGCCGGCACCCGGGCTCGCCGAGGATCTGGGGCTTGCCGTGACGGCCTTGTCCACCGGTGGCAGCTTGGCCGACATCACCGGCGGGGGCCGCTCACGCATCAGGGTGAACACCGTGACCAGCACGGCCAGCGCGGCCACGATCGCCAACGCGATCGCACCGGCGCGGCCGGGGTCGGCGCGCATCTTCGCCAGCCAACCGCGGCTCTCGGCTGCCTCCGGAAGCCACCGCGGCAGCAGGGAATTCTGGTCGTCGTCCGGGGTGCCGTGGTCCGGCCCCGATTCGTCCGCGGCCAGGGCCTGTGAATCGGTCTCCGGGTCTGCGCCGAGCCTGCGCTGTAGCCGCTCGGCGGGCAGTTCTGTTCTCATGGCCCGACGGTAGGCGCGCCGACCGCCACGACGGTCCCGCGCGGCCGCGGCGCGGGGCCGGCGTGTGGACTAATCCGAGGCTGTGCACGGGCACCGAATCCGATGGGTCAAGATGGAACGGTCGCGACGTTCACCTCAACCAAAGGAGGCTGCCATGCAACTGGCGCTCACGCCCGAGGAAGCCGCGTTCCGCGACGAGCTTCGCACGTTCTACACCACCGAGATCCCCGAGGAGCTGCGCGAGCGGGTGCGCGCGGGTTCGGCGTCGGTGCGCCGCGAGGACATCGTCACCAGCCACAAGATCCTGCACGAGCACGGGCTCGCCGTGCCCAACTGGCCGGTCGAATGGGGCGGCAAGGACTGGACGCCCACCCAGCACCAGATCTGGGCCGACGAAATGCAACTGGCGTGCGTGCCCGAGCCGCTGAACTTCAATACCAAGATGGTCGGCCCGGTGATCGCCGAATTCGGTTCCGAAGAGATCAAACAACGCTTCCTGCCGCCGACGGCCAGCCTCGACATCTGGTGGTGCCAGGGATTCTCCGAGCCCGAGGCCGGCTCCGACCTGGCGTCGCTGCGCACCACCGCGGTCCGGGACGGCGACAGCTACATCGTCAACGGACAAAAGACCTGGACGACGCTCGGCCAGTACGCGGACTGGATCTTCTGCCTGGTGCGCACCGACCCGCAGGCCCCCAAGCGCCAGGCCGGCATCTCGTTTCTGCTCTTCGACATGAAGACGCCGGGCATCACACTGCGGCCCATCAAGACGATCGACGGCGGCCAGGAGATCAACGAATTGTTCTTCTCCGACGTCCGGGTGCCCGCCAATCAGCTTGTCGGACAAGAGAATCAGGGCTGGACATACGCGAAGTTCCTGCTGGGCAACGAACGCACGGGCATCGCCGGCGTGGGACGCACCAAGGTGCGCCTCGCCGAGGTGAAAAAGCACGCCGCCGAAACGGGACTGCTCGGCGATCCCCTGTTCGCGGCGCGACTAGCCGAGGCCGAGAACGAGGTGCTGGCGCTGGAGCTCACGCAGTCGCGGGTGGTCTCGGGCTCCGCGGACGGGCAGCCCAACCCGGCGTCGTCGGTGCTCAAGCTGCGCGGCAGCCAACTGCAGCAGATCGCCACCGAGCTGCTCGTCGAGGTGGCCGGTCCCGACGCGCTGCCGGTGAACGGAGCCGACATCACGTCACCACACTGGGCGCAACACAGTGCGCCGCACTACCTCAACTACCGCAAGACGACGATCTACGGCGGCAGCAGCGAGGTGCAGCGCAACATCATCGCGTCCACCATTCTCGGATTGTGAGGCAGCAATGGACTTTCAGTTGAGCGACGAGCAGGCCCTGCTGCGCGACACCATCCGCGACCTGCTGTCGCGCACCTACGACCCGGAGAGCCGCAACAAGGTCATCGGCACCGATCTCGGCTGGAGCCGTGACGTCTGGAGTCAGCTCGCCGACACCGGGATCCTGGGCCTCGGGTTCGAGCCGGACGAGGCGGGCCAGATCGAGATCATGGTGGTGCTCACCGAGGTCGGGCGCCGGCTGGCCCCCGAACCGATCCTGCACGGGGCGCTCGCACCGGGCGCGCTGATCGCCGAACTGGGCAGCGACGCCCAGAGACAACAGCTCGACGAGGTCGCGGCCGGGCAACGGCTGCTGGCCTTCGCCCACCTGGAACCGGGCCACCGCACGCCCACTGCTGCGGTGACGACTCGGGCTGTGCGGCAAGGTGATTCATGGACGCTGACCGGACGCAAGAACCCGGTGCTGGCCGGTGACTGCGCCGACGCGCTGGTGGTCAGCGCCGCGTTGCCGGACGGCGGCACCGGCCTGTTCCTGGTCGAGGCGGACGCCGTGAACAGGCACCCCTACCCCACGTTCGACGGTCAGCGCGGCGCCCAGGTCGATCTGGACGGCGCGGCCGCGGAACCCCTTGGCGAAGCGTCCGAAGTTCCAGACGCCTCACCTGCAATCCGCGACGCCATCATCCGCACCCAGTCGGCGTTGTGCGCCGAAGCCGTCGGGGCGATGGAGGAAGCGCTGCGCCTGACCACCGATTACCTCAAGACGCGCAAGCAATTCGGCGTCACGCTCAACAAATTCCAGGCGCTCACCCAGCGGGCCGCCGACATGTACGTGTCGCTGGAAGTCGCGCGCAGCATGAGCTTCTACGCCGCGATGTCGATCGCCGACGGCAACCTGGACCCGCTGATCGCGTCGCGCGCCAAGGTGCAGATCGGCCGGTCCGGACGGCACATCGCGCAGGAGTCGATCCAGCTGCACGGCGGAATCGGCGTGACCGCGGAATATCCGGTCAGCCACTACGCCGCGCGGCTCACCGCTATCGAGCACACCCTGGGCACCTCCGGCGACCACCTGCACAACCTGATCGAGCACCTCGGCGACTACGACCTGGCCCGCCTCTAGCGCATGGCCGAGTCCGCGAAGCTCACGAAGCTGTCAGCGAGGGTTGTCTCATTCCTCTCCGCGGGCACCCGCACCGGGATGCTGGGGTACGTCGCCGCCGACGGCCGGCCGCTGGTCGCGCCGGTGTGGTTTGTGGTCGACGTGGATCAAGACGGGGGCCAACTGGTGTTCACCACCGGCCGGGACACCTCGAAAGGCCGTGCGCTGGCACGCGATTCGCGTGTCGTGATGTGCGTCGACGATCCTCACCCGCCGTATTCGTTCGTCCAGGTGCAGGGTCTGGCGTCGGTGGGCGAGGATGCGCAGGACGTGCTGGACATCGCGACGCGGACCGGTGGGCGCTACATGAGCGCCGACCGCGCCGACGAATTCGGCCGCCGCAACGCCGTTCCCGGCGAGCTTGTGGTGCGGGTGCGCCCGACCAAGGTCATCGCTGCATTCGATATCAGCGACTGACCCCCGCCGGGCGTCAACTTGGCTCGGGCTCCGCCTGCGATTCCGGGACCGACTCCGGCGCCGCGACCGACTCCGCCTCGCCCGGCTCCGATTTGGACTCCGGCAGCTGACCGGCGAGGTATTCGGCCAGCCCCCCGATCGTCGGATAGTCGAACACCGCGGTGGCGTTGATCGTGAACGCCCCCCCGAACTGGCTGTGCAACCGGTTGCGGAGTTCGACCGCCATCAGCGAATCCGTACCCAGGTCCAAGAACCGACTGGTCGCGGCGGGAGGTTGTGCCAGCCGCAGGAAACCCTGCACTTCGCGCTGCAGGAATTCGGTGATGAAACTGGCGCGCTGGGCCACCGGTATCTCCTGCAGTTGCCGCAGCATCTCGCTGTCGCCCGTTGCCTCCGTGGCGGCGCTGGGCAGCACGAGGTCGAGAATCGGTGGACGAGAACCGCCCAGCACCTTCGCGGCGCGCTGCCAGTTGGCCTTGATGACGGTTGCCTGCGCTGCCCCGTTGGCGACCACCTCGGCGAGCGCGCCGAGGGCGGCCGCGGGTTCCAGCGGAATGAGCCCTTGCGCACCGATATTGGCGCGCGCGGCCTCGGACGAAGCCATGCCGCCCTTGGCCCAGGGACCGAAGTTGAGGCCGGTCGCCGGCAAGCCTTGTGCCTGTCGTGCCGCCACCAGTCCGTCGAGCAGCGCGTTGGCGGTCGAGTAGTTGGCCTGCCCCGGTGTGCCCAGCAGGCTGGACAGCGACGAGGACACGATGAAGAAGTCGAGATGGTCGTCCTTCGTCAACCGGTCCAAGTGGCGGGCACCGAATGCCTTGGGCGCCAAGGTCGTCCGGAAACGCTCCAGGCTCTGCTGCGGCAGCAGCGCATCATCGAGCACGCCCGCCAGATGCGCCACTCCAGCGAGCGGCGGCAACTCCGCGCGGATCCGCTCCAGCAGTTCGGCGACCTGCGACTCGTCACCGACATCGGCCGCGAAGGTGTGGATGCGGCACCGATAGCGCTCGGTGATGTCGTCGATCGCCCGCTGCGCGTCGGCATCGGGCGCGCGCCGGCCGGCCAGCACTATGTCACCGGCACCGAGCTGGGCCAGGTAGGCCGCCGCGTGCAGACCGATCGCGCCGAGTCCACCGGTGATCAGATAGCTCCGATCGCCGCGCGGCTGCAGCGGCTTGGGCATCTGCAGCACGATCTTCCCGATATGCCGCGCTTGCTGCATCCGGCGGAACGCCGTCTTCGCCTCCGTCAGCGGGTAGATCTCGACGGGTAGTGGCTTCCATTCGCCCCTGCCCAGCCCGTCCGACACCTCGCCCAACAAGCCACGAATGCGCTCGGGCTCCTGGAAAGTGGTCGCGTCCAGCGCGACGATCTCGTAGGCGATATCGGGACGGGCCGCTGCCATCTGCTCCGGGGTCCAGATGTCCCGCTTGGCGATCTCGGCGAAGCGGCCGTTCCGGGCGGTGGCCCGTACGGTCGCTTCGACAAACCCCTCATTGGTCAGGCTGTTGAGCACCACGTCGACGCCCGCGCCGTCGGTATCGGCGAGGATTTGGTCCGCGAAATCCGTGCTGCGCGAGTCGTAGACATATTCCACACCCAGCTTGCGCAGTGTCGCGCGTTTGTAGGTGCTCGCGGTGGCGAAGACGATCGCGCCGTGCTGCTGAGCCATCTGGATGGCGGCCAACCCGACACCGCCGCTGGCGGCGTGAATGAGAACCCGATCACCCGGCTTAAGCTGCGCCCAGTCGAACGCGAGCCGGGCCGTCAATGCCGCAGCGGGGATGGTCGCCGCCGCTACCGCGCTCACGCGAGCGGGAATCGGCGCCAGCAGCTGCGCGGGCACATTGAACCGGCTGGAGAACGCGCCCTGCATGAAGCCGTAGACGCGTTGGCCGACCTCGAGTCCGGTGACGCCGCTACCCAACTGGGTGACGATGCCGGCGAAGTCGCCGCCGATCGCGCCCGGATCGCCCGGGTAGAGGCCCAACACGTTGAGCACGTCCCGGAAGTTCAGGCCGGCGGCCTCCACCCGGACCTGCACGTAATTCTCGTCCGGCGGCGCCACTTCGGCCTCGGTCAGACGCAGGTTGTCGATCGCGCCGCGTTCGGTGGGCGCCAGCACGTAATCGGCTGCGCGCGGCACCGCGAGATGACCGCTGCGCGACCATTGCAGCAACCGGGACGCCAGGAACTTGCCCTGCCGCAGCGCGAGTTCGGGTTCATCAATCGGTGCGCCGAGGAGGCCGGCCAGCGCGTGGACGGCCTGCTCTGAACCGTCGTAATCGACCAGCTTGCAGCGCACGGCCGGCTCCTCGTTGACGATGGTGCGCCCGAGTCCCCACAGCGCGGACTGCGCCGGGTCGACCGGCTCGCCGGACTCGGTGGCCACCGCTCGTTCGGTGACGATCCACAGCCCGCCGGGAAGTTTCACCGCATCGTTCGCCTGCACGGTGTGCACGGCGCTGAGCAGGTGGGCGATCTCGGTCTCCAGCCGCGCGGCAGATTGCGCGCTCGACTCCTCTGCTCCCGGCCCGGCGGCGCGCCAGACGATGCCGGAGAACGGCATACCGCGCTCGTGGGCCTGGGCCAATAGCTGTCCCAACGGCTCCGGATTCGTCGTCCGGTCAAAAAAGACGCAGCCCGGCAGGACGGCCGCCAGTTCGCCGAATCCGGCGATCAGCCATGTGCCGCTCGGGTTTCCCGCACCGTCACTCGACGGCGGGGCCGGCACCTCATGCCAGCCGAGGGCGTACAGCAGCCGGGTGGCATCGCCACCGAGCCCGCGCAGCAATGCCTCACGGGGCGCGCGTTTGACCGTGAACTCGCGAATCCCGCCCAGGCGGCGGCCATCTCGATCGACGAAGTCCAGATCGAAGACCTGGGTTTCGCTGTCGAGGGCGCTGGCGTGCCACCTCGCGCGGCAGTAGAACCGCCGCGGCATCTTCTCCCGCAGCTCCACCCGCCCGTACCGCAACGGCAAGAACAGATCGTTCACCCCTTGTTCGGCGGCAAGAAGCGCAGGGAACGCCGGGAAGGCGACACCGGTGCACAGGTCGAGCAGCACCGGATGCATCGGCTCGGTTCCGAGATGTTCGGCGAGTTCGTCGCCGACGGTGATATCGCCGATCGCCTCACCCTCGCCGAGCCACAGCGACTTCAGGGAACCGGACCAGTTGGGCCCCCATGCCAGCTCCATGTCGGCGAAGGTGTCGAACAACTCCTGCGGACGCATGCGGTTCATCCGCTCGATCACCGCGGCAATGGAATCCGCTGAGTCCACCGGATCGGGCGCCGGCTCGGCCTCGAATCCGGTGACGACGGTGCCGTCGGCGTTCAGCGACCATTCGGCATCACGCACGCCGTACGGGCGGCTGTGCACCCGGAAGCTCCAGCCCAGCCCGTCCCGGAAGCCGTCCTCCAGCGGATGCAAAGTCAGCTGCACCTCGCGAGAAGCCTTGTCGGGCAGGATGATCGGCTCGTAGAAAAAGACGTCATGCACCCGCGCCGGCGGCCCGACGGCGGCCAGGGCCATCGCGGCATACGTCGCCCCCGGAACGACAACGGTGCCATAGATGACGTGGTCGGAAAGCCACGGCTGCGATTTGACCGACAGCCGGCTGGTGTAGACGGAATCCCCGGAGGCGAGATCTTTTGCGCTACCGAGGATTCCGGACGCGGCGCCGTGTCCGTCGATGCCGGCGATGCCGCTGTTGCCGGCAGTCTTGGGCCAGAAGCTTCGGCGCTGGAACGGATAGGTGGGCAGTTCGAGTCTGCGGCGAGCTTGACGATGCATCGCAGCGAACCTGGGTCGGTGGCCGCTGACGTAGGCCCCGGCCAGCGCTTCGGCGATCTGGCGCCGGTCGGCGATGCCCTTGCGGAGCGAAACGATCGCCCGCGGCGCGGCGAGATGTTCCGGCCAGACCTGCACCGCGGCCCCGGTGAGCACCGGTTGCGGGCCGATCTCCATCAATACCGAGCACCCCAGCGCCGCCACGGTGCGCACGCTTTCGGCGAACTGCACCGGCTGGCGGGAATGCCGCCGCCAATATTGCGCGTCCAGCGGGGTTTCCGCCGTGAGCACGGCGCCGGTGCGGTTGCACACCAGCGGCAACGTGGGAACGGCGAACTGCAACCGCGCCGCGTACGACTCGAATTCGCCGAGCACCGGCTCCAGCAGCTCGGAATGGAATGCGTGGCTGGTTTCCAGCCAGCTGCACCGGATCCCGTCGTTGCCGCCCCTGGCGACGATCTGTTCGAGGTCCGGGCCGGGACCCGACAGCACCGTGTTGGGACCGTTGTAGGCGGCGACCGACACTCGGGGGAACTCGTTGGCGATCTCCTCGACGTACTTGGCGTCGGCGAACACGGCCGCCATTCGCCCGCCGTCGGGCAGGCTGCCGAACAGCCGGCCCCGCTCGGCCATGAGCCGTGCCCCGTCCTCGAGGCTGAAAACCCCGGCGACACACGCCGCCGCGTACTGGCCCACGCTGTGCCCCAGCACGACGTCGGGCTCGATGCCCCACGACTGCCACAACCGGGCCAGGCCCATCTCGATGGCGAAAAGCGCGGGCTGCGCAAAAGAGGTGTGCCGCACCGTTTCCGCGGTTTCCCTGTCGGTCGCGAACAACACCTCGAGCAACGGACGCGGCATCATCCCACCCACCGCTTCGGCGCAGCGCGTCACGGTGTCCGCGAAAACCGGTTCAGCGGCGAACAATTCGCGCGCCATCCCCGGGTACTGGCTGCCTTGCCCGGTGAACAACCACGCCGTCGTCGGCGGGTCCGTGCACTCGCCGCGTGCCACTCCCGGTCGTATCCGGTTCTCGGCCAGCTCGGCCAGCGCCTCCCGGGCGCCCTGAACCGAATCCACCACCAGCGCGGCCCGGTGTTCGAAATGCGAACGCCCGACCCCGGCCGTGAAGCACACATCGGCGACGTCGACCTTGGGATGGGCGTTCAACCATTCCTCGTATCGCTGCGCCAACGCCACCAGCGCCTGCGGCGACCGCGCGGACAGCGGCAGCACGCCGACCGTCTCCTCTTGAGCGTCCGACTCCGATGCCACGGCGACGTCGGGTGAGACCGTGTTGGAGTATTCGTCGGGGGTCGCCGGTTGTGCCGGCGCCTCCTCGATCAGCACGTGCGCATTCGTGCCGGTGAATCCGAAGGAACTGATGCCGGCGCGTCGCGGTTTCCCGTTGGCCTGCCAGGGAGTCGCCTTGTCTACGACTCGCACGGGCAGCGAATCCCACGGGATATGCGGCGACGGCTTCTCGAAGTGCAGGCTCTGCGGCAACGTTTCGTGCTGCAGCGACAACACGACCTTGATCAATCCGGCGACCCCCGATGCCGACTCGAGGTGGCCGATGTTGGTCTTGACCGATCCCATCAGCAACGGCCGGTCCGCCTCACGGGCGGCACCGTAGACGGCCCCGGCCGCCTGCACCTCGATCGGATCACCCAGCGGCGTACCCGTCCCGTGCGCCTCGAGGTAGTCAACATCTGCGCCGGCAAGACCGGCGCGAGCCAGCGCCGCGCTGATGAGCCGTTGCTGCGCGCCACCATTGGGCACCGTCAGACCGCTGGAGGCACCGTCTTGGTTGACCGCGCTGCTTGGGATGACCGCGCAAACCCGATCGCCGTCGCGCACCGCATCGCTGAGCCGCTTGAGCACCAGGATCCCGCAGCCTTCACTGCGCACGTAGCCGTCGGCGGAGGCGTCGAAGGTCTTGCATCGCCCGACGGGGGAAAGCATCCTGGCGCGTGACGCGGCGATGATGGACACCGGGCTCAGCAGGACGTTCACCCCACCTGCCAGCGCCAAATCGCAGTCACCGGAGTGCAATGCCTGGCAGGCCTGGTGGACGGCCACCAACGACGAGCTGCACGCGGTATCGACCGCGACCGCCGGTCCCTCCAGTCCGAGCGCGAAGGCGACGCGACCGGAGATGGCATTGAGCGCATTGCCGGTGATGAAGTGGGGCTCGAGCTTCTCGACCGAGTCGGCGGAGAGCAGATGCGAATACTCGTTGGCGCCCACTCCCACGAAGATGCCGCTGCGGCTGCCGCGCAACGCCCCGGGGGAATACCCGGCCCTTTCCAGGGCCTCCCAAGCGGTTTCCAGCATCAGCCGCTGCTGCGGATCCATCCAGATGGCCTCGCGCGGGGAGATACCGAAGAATTCCGGGTCGAATCCATCGATCTGGTCGAGGAATCCGCCGAAGCGGCTGTAGATCTTGCCCGGGGTGTCGGGATCCGGGTCGTAGTACTCGTCGATGTCGAAGCGGTCCTCCGGGACTTCCCGGATCGCATCGACACCGCCGGACAACACCTTCCAGAAAGCTTCAGGATCGGACGCGCCAGGAAAGTGGCACGCCACCGCGACGATCGCGATCGGCTCATCGGTCCGAGTCGTCACCGCGGCCAGCTGCGGCCCGGGATCCACCGACGCCTCGCTGAGGCCGAGCACGTCGCCGAGCAGGTAATCGACCACGTCGGACAGCCGTGGGTGGTCCATCGCCAGGGTGGCCGGCACCTCCTTGCCCACCGCTTGCTCGATGCGGCGCCGCAATTCGACGGCCATCAGCGAATCCATGCCGAGATCGAAGAATCCGGCGTCCTCGCGGATCTCCGCGGCGTCGACTCGCGTCACCTCCGCCACCGCGTCGCGCAGGTAATCCGCGAGCAGTTTCTTGCGCTGCTGCACCGGGGCGTTGGTGAGCTGCTCGACCAGCTGGGTCTTCCCGGACGGCGCCACCCCCGTCACCTCGGTGGGCACCTCGCGCTCCAACTCCGTCAGGAACGCTCGCCGTCCCGCTTGCTGGTAGAGCGGCAGGAAGCGGTCCCAGCCGATGCGGGCCACCACGCCCTGGGCTGACGACGCCGCCAGTAGATCGGACATACCCGCCAGCGCATCAGTCGGTGACAACGTCCGAACCCCGCGCTGATCCAGTCGGGCGCGGGCCTGTTCGTCGGCCATGCCCGCCGACCACGGACCGAAATTGACGCTGACCCCGGGAACACCCTGCTCGCGCAGCCGCCAGGCCAGCCCGTCGAGGAAGGCGTTGGCCGCCGCGTAGGCGGTCTGACCGAAGCCGCCCCAGACCGAGGCGATCGAGGAGGTGCTCAGGAAGAAGTCCAGCTGCAAGTCGGCGGACGCCTCGCTCAAATGCCAAGCGCCCCAGACCTTCCCGGCGAACACCCGATCCACCTCGGCGTCTTCCAGGCTGAGCAGCGGGGTGGTACCGATCTCGCCCGCGGCATGGACGATGCCGGCCAGCGGCGGCATTTCGTCCTGCACGGTGGCCAACAGGCGCGCGACGTCGTGCGCGTCGGAGACGTCGGCCGCGACCGCCCGCACTTCGCAGCCGTGCTGTTCGCGGAGGGCATCGATGCGCGCCTGCGCGGCATCGCCGGGCGCGCGCCGGCCGGTCAGCACCAGGTGCCGGGCGCCGTGCGCGGCCAGGTATCCGGCGATTTCCAGTCCGACCGAACCCAGCCCACCCGTCACCAGGTACGTGGCGCCGTCGCGCAGCGGGGGCGGCGTTGCGATCGGCTGCCCGACCCGTCGCACCAGCCGGGGCACGTAGACCGCTTGATCACGCAGGGCCAGTTGGTCTTCGCTGCCGGCCGAGCCGCGCGGCGACGCCACCCGGTCGATCAATCGCGACCATTCTGCCGTCGTCGGTAAGGCGGTGCCCCGGGCCAGATCCGCCAGCCCGCCCCACACCTGCGGATGCTCCAGCGATGCTGCGCGGCCGAATCCCCACAGGCAACTCTGATCCGGTGACACGGTGTCGGAGTCTGTGACTCGTTGCGCGCCGCGGGTCACCACCCAGATGGGCCTGCGCAGCTCGGTGGCGACCGCCGCGCGGAAAAGCCGGCGTGTTGCGCCCAGGACCCGGTGTTGCATCCGCAACAGCGATCGCATCGATGTCGCGGCGTCGGAGTCGACGGCCGCGACGTGCAATATACGTAGCGCCGGCTGGTCCGCCGCCGCGGCGAGCAACGCGATCTCGAGCTGTTCCTCGTCCGCGTCGGACAGCGGCAGCCCGTGAATCCGATACTGGTGCCCGCGCGCGGTCAGGGCGTCGACCAATGGCTGAAGTGCATCGGCATCGTCGCCGATGAGGAGCCAGGCAGGGCCCTCGCCGGCTCCCGCGTCTGAGACCGGGGCGGCAGACTTCTCCCACCGGATCTCGTAGCGCGCGTCGGTGATCGACTGGGTTCTACGCTGCTGGTTGTGTTGTGCGGCAAGCTTTGTCAGCACATTCCGGGTCTGCTGGTCGGCGCTCGCACCGTCGAGGAGCGTGGCGAGTTCCTCGATCCGGCCGTCCTCGAGGAGCCTGACGGCTTCGGTACGAGCGGCCTCGGTCTGTTGCTGGTTGGGGCGGACCCGATTGTCGCGATACCAGTACTGGCGATGCTGGAACGGGTAAGTGGGCAGGTCGAGCTTGCGCGCCGGTCCTGCGACGGCGCCGAATTGGGGCAGGTGGCCCGAGACGTATGCGTCGGCAAGGGCTTCGGTGATCTGGCGATGGTCCGCGGTGTTTCGGCGCAGTGACGCGATCGCCCGGGGCGCGGTGGCCGGATCGGGCCATGCGCGCAGCGCCGCGGCGGTGAGCACCGGCTGCGGGCCGACCTCCAGCAACACCTTGCAACCCAGATCCGCAAGCGTGCGCACGCTCTTGGCGAATTCCACCGGCTGGCGCGCGTGGCGGCGCCAATAGGCGCCATCGAGTTTCACAGTCCTGCCAAGCGCGGCGCCGATGCGGTTGCAGACCAACATCCGCTGTGGCGGGCCGAAATTGAACCGGTCCGCGTACGACTCGAACTCGTCGAGGATCGGCTCCAGCAGCGCCGAGTGGAACGCGTGGCTGGTGTCCAGCCAGTCACACCGCACACCGTCGGCTTCCAGCCCGGCCACCGCCTGCTCCAGGTCTTGCAGGGGTCCCGACAGCACGGTGTTGGCGCCATTGTAGGCGGCCACCGACAGGCTCGGGAACTCGTCGGTGAGGCTCTCGACGCGCTCGGCGGCGGCGAAGACCGCGACCATCCGGCCCCCCGCGGGCAGACTGCCGAACAGGCGGCCCCGCTCGGCCATCAGCAGCGCGCCGTCCTCGAGGCTGAACACGCCCGCGACGCAGGCCGCCGAATACTGGCCGACGCTGTGGCCCAGCACCACGTCGGGTTCGAAGCCCCACGACTGCCAGAGCCGTGCGAGCCCCATCTCCACCGCGAACAAGGCGGGCTGGGCGTAGGAGGTCTGCCGCAGCGTCTCTTCGTCATCCGGGCCGTCCGCGCCGAAAATGACGTCCAGCAAGGGCTTTTCGAGGACGTCTGCGAGCACTGCCGCACAGCGCTTCACCGTCTCGGCGAACACCGGCTCGGTCTCGAACAACTCCCGGGCCATGCCCGCGTACTGGCTGCCCTGACCGGTGAACAGCCACGCCGTCTTCGGCGTGTCGTCGGATGTTCCGCGCACCAGACCGGGCGCCGGGCGGTCGTCCGCGAGGGCACCGAGCAACTCACCGGCGGATTCCTTCGAATTGACCACCAACGCGGCCCGATGCTCGAAGTGGGCTCGCCCCACCCCGGCGGTAAGGCACACGTCGGCCAGGGTGGCCTCCGGGTGGGCGCTCAACCAGCTGCGGTATTGATCGGCGATCTGCACCAGCGCGGCGGGCGTGCGCGCCGACAGCGGAAGAACGCGGAACCGCCGGTCCCCCGCCGCCTCGACCGGACCCGGCGCCTCGGCGACCTGACCTGCCTGATCGGGCGCCGCCGGAGCTTCTTCGAGGATGACGTGCGCGTTGGTCCCGGCGAACCCGAACGAGCTGACCCCCGCGATGCGCGGCCGGCCGTTGCGCTCCCAGGCGGTGGCCTCCTGCACGACCTGCACCGGAAGCCGGTCCCACGGGATGTGCGGCGACGGATTGCGGAAGTGCAGGTGCTGCGGCAGCAGCTCGTGCTCGAGCGACAGGATGACCTTGATCACGCCCGCGATCCCCGCCGCCGCTTCCAGGTGCCCGATATTCGTCTTCACCGAGCCGACCAGCAGCGGCCGGCTCGCCTCGCGCCCGGCGCCGAGCACCTCCCCTGCCGCCTGGGCCTCGATCGGATCGCCCAGCGATGTCCCGGTCCCGTGTGCCTCAAGGTATCCGACGTCGCCGGGTGCGACGCCGGCGCGCTTCAGCGCCTCGGCGATAACCCGTTGCTGGGCAACACCGTTCGGCACCGTCAAACCACCCGACGCGCCGTCCTGGTTGATGGCGCTGCCCCGGATCACGGCCCGAATCCGGTCGCCGTCGCGGATCGCGTCCTCGAGCCGCTTCACGACGATGACGCCGCAGCCCTCGCCGCGCACATAACCGTCCGCGGCCGCATCGAACGTCTTGCACCGGCCGTCGGGCGCGAGCATGTGGGCATGGGAGAAAGTGATCATGGTCGCCGGGGTGAGCAGCACGTTCGCTCCGCCGGCCAGCGCGAGGTCACATTCCCCCAGGCGCAGCGCCTGACATGCCTGATGGATCGCCACCAGCGACGAGCTGCACGCCGTGTCGACGGCGACCGACGGGCCCTGCAGCCCCAACCGATAACTGATCCGGCCCGCAGCAGCGGCATTCGACGTCCCGACGGCCATGTAGGCCTCGATCTCGGGATAAGTCAGCTCGTCTGATGCCATCCCCAGGTAGTCATGGGTGGCCAAACCGACGAACACACCGGTGTTGGTGTTCGCCAAAGCCGTTGGCGCGGTGCCCGAATGCTCCACCGCCCGCCACGCCGTCTCCAGCAGGAGCCGGTGCTGCGGGTCCATCAACCTGACCTCGCGCGCCGACATGCCGAAAAACGGCGCGTCGAAACCGGTTACGTCGTCGACGAAACCCGCCCGACGGGTCACCACCTTCCCGGGCGCGTCGGGGTCCGGGTCGAAGAATTCATCTGCGTCCCACCGGTCCTCGGGCACCTCCGATATCGCATCCCGGCCCTCCCGCAGCACCTGCCAGAATTCGTCAGCTTCCGCGGCACCGGGAAAGCGCGCCGCGTAGCCGACGATCGCAAAACTCGATGCCCCCCGCATCGGGTCTTCGGCGGATGTCATGGGGTTGTCCTCCCTG
>Ga0335071_10002376_pt1 | contig 20145 bp, 24 predicted proteins | sample Lox_Sample_15_FD_206724 | JGI IMG/M metagenome (GOLD analysis project Ga0335071, IMG submission 206724) | Soil microbial communities from Loxahatchee National Wildlife Refuge, Florida, United States - Lox_Sample_1.5 | ecosystem: Environmental > Terrestrial > Soil > Wetlands | place: USA...
GCTGCGCCTCGAGCAGCTTGCCGTTGGCGCGGAAGTCGGCGAGGCGCGTAATGAGCTCGGCCTTCATGCCCTTGATCGCCTGCTGCAGCGTCGGGCGCGGCGTCACATAGTGCGAGTTGGCGTAGACCTTGATGGACTCGAGCGCGCCGGCCGGCTTTCCCGTCAGCGGATCGAACTCGGTGATCGAATCGACCACGTCGCCGAACAGCTCGACGCGCCAGGCGCGGTCTTCATAGTGCGCCGGGAAGATGTCGACCGTGTCGCCGCGCACGCGGAAGGCGCCGCGCACGAAATTGTTGTCGTTGCGCCGGTACTGCAGCGCCGAGAGGTCGCGCATCAGGTCCATGCGGTCGATCTTCCGGCCGTGCGCGATGGTGACGGCGGTGCCGGAATAGGTCTCCACCGCGCCGATGCCGTAGATGCAGGAGACCGACGCCACGATGATGACGTCGTCGCGCTCCAGGATCGCCCGCGTCGCCGAATGGCGCATGCGGTCGATCTCCTCGTTCACGCTGGAGTCCTTCTCGATATAGGTGTCGGTGCGCGGGATGTAGGCTTCGGGCTGGTAATAGTCGTAGTAGGAGACGAAATACTCGACCGCATTCTCCGGGAAGAACTGCTTGAACTCGCTGTAGAGCTGGGCGGCGAGCGTCTTGTTGGGCGCCAGGATCAGCGCCGGGCGCTGCACCGCCTCGATCACCTTCGCCATCGTGAAGGTCTTGCCCGAACCGGTGACGCCGAGCAGCACCTGGTCGCGCTCATTGGCATTGGCGCCGTCCACCAGCTCGCGGATCGCGGTCGGCTGGTCGCCCGCCGGCTGGTAATCGCTGACCAGCTTGAAGCGGATGCCGCCCTGCGATTTCTCCGGTCTGACCGGCCGGTGCGGCACGAAACCGGCGAGTTCCGCGCCGCTCGCGCCATGCAGCGGCAGGTTGCCGATTCCGCCGGCGCGCGCCATGTCGGCATTGAACTGGTCGAGGTCGGGCGGCCCGGGATCGTAGGCCGTCCCCGCCGGCTCGACGGGCGCCGCCGCGCCGCGGAATTTCGCCGCGGCCTCGCTCATGCCCTTGCCGCGCTTGCGCGGAACCGTGCCGTTATTATGCGCCATGGCGGCAATATAGGCGCACGTTCGCGCTTTGTGCAGCCCGTCGTGCTGACATCTGCTGTCAGCAGCGGCGCGGCGAATTCAGGGGCTAAGCCCGCGGTCCGGCGCGCGCATCATTTTCGACGGGCGGCGAAGGCCGCGCCGACGCTGGGCGTCACCAGCCAGGCGATGTCCTCGCCCATCATGTCGAGTTCCTTGGCGGTGCTCGACGAGACGTGCAGGAACGGCGCGGCGCAGATGAAATGCACCATGGGTATCGAGGCGTCGATGCGCTCGGCCACGCCGTGCAGGTTGAACTCCTCGTCGAACCCGCTCGCCTCGCGCAGGCCGCGCACGATGTGGGTCGCCGAAATCCTCCGCGCATAGGCGATCAGGCTCTGGTTGGCGAATTCGCCGATCTCGAGCGCGCCTTCGAACAGCGCGTCGCCCCTGCGTGCGCCGTTCGGGTCGGCGACGGCCTCGGGCCAGTGCTCGACGACCGACTGGAAGATCAGTTCCAGGCTTTCCGGAATGGCGAAGGTCCGCTGCTTCTTGACGTTCGTGCCGATCGCGACATGCACCGAGTCGAACGTCAATAGGGCCTTGCCGATGATGTCCAGATGGCCGCGCGTGATGGGATCGAACGACCCGGCGTAGAGGGCTTTGGTCTTGCCGGTTTTGCGCATCGGTCCCGCCATTGCTGCGATTGCAGGCAGACTAGCACCGGCCGGCGGCGGCGGCGAGGTTCAGCCGCGAGGCGGCAGCAGCTTTCGCGCCTGCATCGCGGCAAAGCCGTTGCGCAGCATGACTTCGCTGTCGAGCATCTCGGTGAATCCCGCGCGGCGCAGCTTGACCGTCGAGACGATCACCGGCGGGCGCACCAGATCGCCCGCCATCAGGAGGTCGACATAGTCGAGCGACTGACCGGCAAAGTCGTCGAGGTCAGGCGCGGCGAGGCCGTATTTGCGCCGGATCGCATCCCACGCACCGGCCTGCGGCGGAAGTTCCCGCGCCAGGAGCGCCGGGCGGTCCTCGCCGGTCTCCATGCCGAGCGCGTCGGCGATCGCCGGCCAGACGTTGCGCCACGTCATCACATCGCCGTTGGTGACGTTGAAGGCCTGGTCGCGCGCTGTCTCGGCCTCGCCTGCCCAGCGCACGGCGCGACCGACCAGATCCGCATCGACGCCTTCGAAGACGTTGCCGGCGCCGCCGGGGAAATGCAGCGGCTCGCCCCGCTCGCGGAGCAGCGCGCCATAGAGGCCGATGGCGGCGATCGGGTTCATCGCCGCGCCGAGCGCGTCTCCGAAGACTATCTGCGGCCGCAGGATTGTGAAGCGCCAGTCCCGCCCGCGCTGCTCGCCGCGCAGATAGTCCTCCTGGTTCCAGTAGAAGTTGGGCTGCGCGCGGTATTCGTCGCGGTCCTCGCGCGCCGGGATCGGCATCAGCCGGACATGGGCGCCATAGGCTTTCGTGCCTTGCAGGAGCGTGACGTGCGTCAGGCCTTTCGCCGCGGCCGAAAGAGGCTCGAACAGGTTGCGCAGCATCGCCGCGTTGCGTTCGATCTGCTCGTTATCCAGCCAGCTCGCGCGCAATCCGCCAGCCTTTTCGTAGAGCGCCGCATAGACCAGGTGCGTCACGCCCGAAAGCTGCGAGAACGCGGCGCGGCAGGCCCCGGCATCGAACAGGTCGACGCGGATGAACCGCCCGCCGTCTATTCCTTCCGGCTGGCGCCGCGACACCGCGATCACCTCGGTGTCCCTCTCCTGCAGAAACGCGCGGATGGCGCCGCGCCCGACGAGCCCCGACGCACCGGCGATGAGCACCTGTTTCATGGTTGGTCCTCCCCTTCCATGCTCGCGCCGCGCCGGTTCCGGTGCAAGCAGCGCGGAGCCGGCCGCGATCTGACGTCGTGTCCGGCGCTTTCCATATCAGGATGGCGCGCCGCTGACGCGGTCTAGGGCGCCTGCGAAAGCGAGAGCGTGCGGCTGACGTCGAGCGGATGGTCGATCAGCGTCTGCACCTGCTCCAGAAAGCGCCCGGTATGGTCGATGTCCGCATGGACGTTGAACGCGGCCTCGTCGGCCCAGACGGAATGGATGAAGAAAAGGCGCGCGTCGCGCGTCGAACCGAACGCGTCCATCGCCAGGCAGCCCGGTTCGTTGCGCACATAGGCGATCTGGTCGGCGAGCAGGCGCCGAAGTTTCTCTCCTGCATGGTCGCGGGCGTGGAAGCGCGCGAAGACGTAGAGCGGCATCCTACGCCGCCCGCCGCTCGAACTCGGGATAATAGCGCTCCAGCATCCGCGCCACGTATGCGACCAGGTTCTTGTGACGCAGCGCCGTGTCGCGCAGCCGGGATTCGAAGAAGGGCGTCATCACGCCCGCCAGCATGCCGGCCATCGTCGCGTCCGCGCCGCACGGCTTCTCGCCCATCAGATACGGCTTGTCGCCGAGGAAGATCGACAGCGATTCCAGCGAACGTCCCGCAAGATCGGCAATCTCCGAGACGCTGTGCCGGCCGAGTCCCTGGCCGTGCAGCATGGTGCGCACGCGCTCGCGGGCCTGCTCCGCGATGCCCTCGGGAGCGCCGTCGAAGAAGTGGATCGGCCCCTTCGCCCAGTTTTCGTCGTCGATCCAGCGGGAATGGAGCAGCGCGAAATAAACCTGGTCCTCGAGCATGCGCTCCATCGCCCAGGCGAGCGAACGCTCCACGCTGCACAGGCCGGCGTCGAGGTCGACGCGATAGGTGCGCTCGATATGTTCGCGAATGAACGTAGAGTCGCCGATGAGCACGCCGTCATCGTCGATGAAGGGAATCTTTCCCTTCGGCGCGGCCTGGGGGCTGCTGCGCTGCCATTTGTACGGCAGACCGGCCATTTTCAGCTGAATCTCGGTTTTCATGACGAAAGGGCTGGGATCGGGAAGGCCGAAGGCCGGGCCGAAGCCGAACAGGGTGATCATGCATTTCCTCCGCTTTATGCCGCTCATGCTTCTTCCCGCGACCGGCTCGGGATGAAAGGACACTTCAATTGCTCATCCCTGGTTGATCGAAGGATGAACCCGTCGAAGGATGACCCGGTCGACGGGTGAGGGCCTTTTCTTACTGCCATCCTGCTGACAACATGTTGTCAGGAGCCTGTTGGCAGGATGTCGGCATGAGACGCGCGGAACGGCTTTTCCAGATCATCCAGATCCTCAGGCGCAGCAAGCGGCGGCCGATCACGGCCAACGACATCGCGGCCGAACTCGAAACCTCGCTGCGCACGATCTACCGCGACATCTCGCAATTGCTGGCAGAACGCGTGCCGATCCGGGGCGAGGCGGGCATCGGCTACGTGCTCGAAGACGGTTTCGACATGCCGCCGCTCATGCTGACGGCGGACGAGATCGAGGCGGCGATGCTCGGCGCGCAATGGGTGATGGGCCGCGGCGATCCCGCGCTGATGCGCGCGGCGTCCGACCTCGTCGCCAAGATCGGCGCGGTGGTGCCGGCGCATCTCAAGCCGCTGGCTTTCGATTCGACGCTGGTCTCGCCGAACTGGCGGCCGATCCAGAACGATGCGATCGACGTGACCAAGGTGCGTTCCTCGATCCATGCTCAGACCAAGATCGCGATCGGCTACCGCGACGAAAGCGGGCGCGAGACGCGGCGCACCGTTTGGCCGATCGCCGTTTCCTATTGGGACCTGACGCGCGTCATCGTCGCCTGGTGCGAGTTGCGCAAGGGTTTCCGCAGCTTCCGCACCGACCGCGTGATGGAGGCGCAATTCCTCGCCGAACGCTATCCGGTGACGCGCACGCGCCTCACGGCCCAGTGGCGCAAGGAAGTCGCGGCGGCGATGGCGAGCGGCAATTACGAGAAGCGCAAGGCGGCGCAGCAGGCGCGGACCTGATCAGGCCGCCTTTTCGACGTCGTCGCCGGCGAAGCTCGAGCAGAAATCCTGGAAGATCGCGGCCAGTTCCTCGGCGTCGATCATGGGCAGCGCGTTCTTGGGAAAGCGGAAGCGCCAGAAGCTGACGATGTGCGAGATGGCGCCCATCTTCTCGCCGAGCTCGAGGAACAGGTGCGGTGCGCTGAGCAGAAATTCGCGGAAGGTCTTGGGATTGTTGTTGCGCACCAGGTCTTCATAGGCGGCGTCGTAGACCGCGAGAATCTTCTTCACCGCTTCGCCGCCGTCACGCACCTTGGTGATGATGTTGGCCTGGGACTGTTTGAGGAACTGCTTGGTGTCGAAGTCGATGGCGCCGACCGGGCGGATCTTGCGGATGGCGCGCAGCACCGAGATGATCTCGGGCCAGAAATTTTCCATGCTCCATTTGTAGTAGAGAAATCCGCGCCAGCTGAACACGCCCTCGCGGAACTCGACCGGGTTCATCGCCAGCGTCAGGCGCAGCGGCTCGAGCTTGTCGTCGACCTCGGTGGAAAGCAGGGCGCTGACCAGTCGCTGGGTGGAGCTGTCGCTGCTCTTGCCGCCGCCGCTGGCCAGCGAGATCAGCTTGTACAGCTCCGACGACACGTATGTCGACATGGCGATCTGGTCGGCGTTGGAGATCTTGAAGTAGCAGTCGGCGCAGCGGAAGTCCTGGGCGCGCAGATGCTCGCGCAGGAGGAACGGATCGAGCGAGGGCAGGCTGTTGAGGATGCGCAGCACGGCCAGATCGTGATCCATGCTCTTGTCGCCGTAATTGCCGACCTCGCGCAGGCTCTCGAGGAAACCGCGCTGGTCGACGAAGAAGGATCGTCCGCCGGCGCGCAGATCGTTGACGTCGAACGGAATGATGATCTTGGTCGCGACCGGGCGGCTGGACGGGAACAGATAGGTCTCGTCGGAGCGCACGCGGTGCTTGAGGATGATCGACGCGTTGACGATCGGGGAATCGAAGAACGGCGCGCTCTTGTGCTCGGGCTTGTCGGCGTTGGCGAGCGCGATCGACGCCAGGTTGAGCACCCGCGTGGTCGAGGCACCGCTGAGGGCGCTCAGATAGCGGACTGTCCTGTCTGCGCCTGCCAAGTTGGGCCTCGTGGAAATTTGAGCCCAGACAATGGAGCGAGTTAGTAAACTTCCGGTTTCCGCGGGCGGGTCCGGGCCCGAAATGTCGCCGAAAACCGCCCGGGCTACCCATTCGGCGGCCCTCCCGACCCGGTCTGCCAGCACAGCGCCTGTCCAGCGGCACGACCCGGCAGGTGTACGGCCGACTCAACCTGGCGGTTACTGAAACGTGCACCTCGTATGCCGACGGGTTTGCTGACTTCGTACGCACGATGACTTGCGAACACTTCATCGTGCAGGCCTTTGTCCGGACTATCCTTGGCGTGTTAGCACTGTCCGGTTACGTACAGAGAGCGACAAGGGGACGGTCGTGCCGCGAAATTCCGTCAAGCCGCGCCGGATACGGAACGCTGCGCACCGCTCGTCCGCGATCGCGTGGCACTCCACCGCCTACATCGTGACGGTGATGGGCGCGGTACTGCGCAGCACGCCGCTCGACGCGCTCGACCTGCTGATCACGCTCGCCATTTCGGCGAAGAACGGCGACGGCGCGCAGATGCCGCGCGGCGTCAGCCGCAACGCGGTGAGCCGCACGCTCAACGTTCCCCTCGAAACCGTCCGGCGGCGCGTCGCGCTGCTGCTCAAGAAAAGGGTCATCGCCGAACGCACGGGCGGCCTGGTGGTGCCCGCCGATGCGCCGCTCGGCAGGCTGCCCAACAACGCCGAACTGCTCGCGTTCAACGCGCAAACGGTCCGGCAGTTGTTCGCCGACCTGAAGGCGAAGGGCGTCCGGCTCGACTGAGCGGCAGACCTACTTGATCGCCTTCAGTGCCGCGGCGGCATCGTTGGCCGCCTTTTGCGCCGTCGCCAGATCCGTCGTCGCCAGTCCCGTGCGCACGGTCGCGGCCGCATCTTCCAGCGCCTTCTTCTTGGCGGCGTCGCTCGTATCCGGAATGGCGCCGCTGCCCGAGCCGGCGCAGGGATTGATCTGCTTGGCGTCGAAACCGTCGCCGCCGGCGCCGACCAGGCAATTCAGCGTGTGATGCAGATGCATCTGCACCATGCCGATGGCGCTCGCTTGCGCGGCGAGCGTGGCGTGCGTCGCCGCGGTCGAGATTTCGCCCGCGAGGTCTGCCGCCATCACCGGGAACGGCGCGAGCAGGCATGCCGCCAGCGCTGCGCCGAAGAACAGGTCACGTTGCTTGTTCGACATGGTCATCACCACACTGTTGCGAGGTTGCGTTGCAGTCGGTTCGTCTCGGGATTGCGGACCTTGTTGGCGAGGATCGCACCCACCGACGCGTCGTGTCCGTAGAAGTCGGCGTTCCATTCGTCGCGCGACTTCACGACCGAACCGTTGAAGGTGAGTCCGCCATAGGCGCCCGTGCCGGACGACCAGACGACGATGTCGCCGCCGCGACCGGTGGTGGCGCCTTCCGCACCCGAGCTCAGCGTCACGACGGTGATGCCGCCGCCGGCGCCCAGCTTGAACTCGCTATGCTCGATGCCGCGCAACGCGCGGTCGCTCATGATGATGAAGACGAGCTCGGCCTGCTCGAGGCCGACCTGCAGTCCGAACGAGGCCGAGGCCAGCGAATAGAAGGCCGGCGAGCTCCACGAACGGCCCGTGCGTTTCAGCAGCACGCCGTCGCCGCCCTCCGCGCCGAAGATGAAGCCGCCTTTGACGAGGCGCGGCACGATGAGCACGGCCCGCGCGCTGTGTATCATCCGCGCGGCCTGCGAGAAGGCGGGATCGCTTCTGAGATGGTCGACCGTGTGGCTCGCCCGCGCCAGCAATTCGGTCTGGTCCGACGCCAACGCCGCCGGCGCGGCGAACATCGCCGTGGCGAGCGCCGCAGCGGCGGCAAATTTCGTCACTGTCCTCATGACCCTGTCCCTTTTTTGTGAAATGCGGCGCGAAGCCTAGACGATTTGTCCCTATGCGAGAACCGCGGGCGGCGTAGTTTGTTCCCTCCGCCGGCGAATGTTTTCACCGGCTCGCGTCCGCTGCTGCGCTGCACTATCGTGCCGGGATGCAGTATGGACTCGTCGTCGTTCCGCCATCCGGACTGGCGGAGCGCATTCGCGCATTTCAGGACACCCATCTCGCCGCGCCGCCGCTCGCCGAACCGCACATCACGGTCAAGGCGCCGGGCGGGCTCGGTGCGGATGAAGCTTGGCTTGACGGCGCTCGCACGACGGCCGCGCATTTTCCCGCGTTCCGGACCGGCATCGGAAGCGTCGCGATGTTCGGTACCGACATTTTGTATTTGCGCGTCGAACCTTGCGAAGCGCTGGTGCGCCTGCATGCGGCGCTTCTCGCCGTCGTGAATCCTTCGCCCGCGCTGATCGAACGGCATTTCGAAGGGCCGGCCTATGTCGCGCATCTGACGCTCGCCGGTCCCGGTATCCCGGCGCTGCAGGCGATCAAGGCCGCCGCCGAGAAGACCTTCACCGAACATGAAACATTCGACGTACGCTTCCTGCGCGTCCTGCGGCAGGCCGAGCCGGGCGGCCCGTATCGCCCCTACCGCGACCTGCCGCTGGCTTAGACCATCCTTGAACTAGGGCTTTTTCAGCCCCACATTCAGGGAACCCGAGGAGATGGCCATGACCGACGTTTCGCCCCAGCCCGTTGTTCCGTCTGCGGCTCCCGCGTCCGAGGATACGCGTACGCTCGCGATCATCGTCTACGGACTTTACCTCGCATCCCTGTTCTGCATCGGTCTGTCCGGCATCGCGGGCGTGATCCTCGCTTACGTCAAGCGTGACGACGTGCGCGGCACGATCTGGGAAAGTCATTTCGAGAACGCGATCCAGGCTTTCTGGATCTGGTTCGGATTGACGGTGCTGGGCTTCCTTACCGTCTGGCTCCTGATCGGCTTCGTCATCATGGGCGTGGCCTACATCTATTTCGCCTATCGCACGATCAAGGGACTGGTCCGCGCGGTCGACTCGCAACCCTATGTCTGAACCGGGCGGCGCCGACGATCTGCGAACGATCCTGCTCATCGTCTACGGCCTGTTCATTCTTGCCGTGTTCAACGGCGCCACCGCGATCGCGGGTGTCGTGCTCGCCTATGTCAAGCGCGATGCGGCGCGCGGCACGTTGTGGGAAAGCCATTTCCGCAATGTCATCTACGTGTTCTGGATCGCGCTCGCCGTCGTCTTCGTCGCGGTGGCGATCATCGTCCAGGCGTTCGGCGGTCTCGCCTATTCGCTTTTCGCCACCAACGGAAATCCGTCGCCGGCGCTGATCGGCTCGCTCGTGGCGCTCGTGCCGCTTTTCTGGCTTGGGGGGATGCTGTTCTTCGTCTGGTATCTGTACCGGACGCTGCGCGGTCTCGTCCGCACGATCGACGCCAAGCCCTACTGACGCCGCAGGTCGCGCGCCGGTTTCGGCCGCATCACCAGACAGCCGAACAGCCCGAGCATCAGCGCCAGCGCGAACGCATAGGGCGCCAGCCCGTAGATCTGCCACACCACGCTTGCGGCTGCGTGGAAGCTCTGGCCCATATTCGCGCCCCAGAGGGCGCAATCGCCGACTCCGTATTCGCTGACGCTGCAGCCGGGATAGCGCGCGGAGTACACCGCCGCCATCGGCAGAATCACCATCGCGAGCGGCAGAAAGAGAAGCGAGAGCGCCGCGAGAAGCGGCCGCCTCGCGAGGATCGCCGCCAGCGCCGCCGCCGACGCGGCGAGCATGAGCAAGAACGAATTGCCGCCGGCCAGCCACGCGAGCGTCAGGGTTTCGCGCAGTCCCGCGCCGAGCGCGATGCCGCGACAGAGTTGCGGGCCGGGATCGCACTGCGCCGCGAAGGCCGCGCCGCGCAGCAGCCATACGAGCAGAGACGGCGCCAGGAGCACGAAAGAACATGCCGCCCAGAGTTTGAGCGGCATGTGCCTCGACGTCGGTGCGTCCTCATCCATGCGCGCAGTTTAAGCACGCGCATACGCGGATCGCCTCGCCGTTTATGCGCGATCGTTAATCCGGCGCTGTGACTTACAACGTTAGGACGTTGTACGTCGTTACGCTTTTGTCGACGGACGATCCTTGATGCCGTCGAACCAGGCGGCGACGTTCTTGAACTCCGGATTCAGCGGCTGTCCGACCTGTCCGCCGAAGTCCAGGAAGCAGAACAGGAGAATGTCGGCGAGCGTCAGGTTCTTGCCGTTGACGAACTTCTTGCCGGCGAGCTGGCCGTCGAGCCACTTGATGCGGTCCTGCGCGATCTTCTTGAGGCCTTCGGCGGCTTCGGGGACCGTGACGATGCGGCTCTGGAACAGCGGCAGGCCCTGGCTGAAGCGGAACCCGTTCGCCATCGGCTCGCAGATGTTGAGATCGATGCGGCGCGTCCACATCCGCGTGTCGGCTTTTTCCTCCGGCGTCGCGCCGATCAGCGCGGGTTTCGGATTCTTGTCTTCCAGATATTCGCAGATCGCGGTGATTTCGGAGACGAAAGAACCATTGTCGAGCTCGAGCGTCGGCATCTGGCCGTGCGGGTTGCGGCGCAGATGTTCATCCTGGCGGTTCTCGCCCGCCATCAGGTTCACTTCCTGCGTCGGGATGTTGAGGCCTTTTTCCGCGATGAACATGCGCACCACGCGCGGGTTCGGACCGACCGAGTTGTAGAATTTCATCTTCGTCTCCCTTGATTTTTTCGGACCCTAGGCAACGGCGCCGGAACGGTCAAACCGGCCGCGACGGAACTCTTCGCCGGACGAGCACCTTTTGCGTCAAGGGGTTGAACGTGTCGCCGGGCAGGGCGCGGTGTCACTCCCGTCGCGGGTGTCCGTGTCGGCGCGGGAGGGCGCCCGAGTGCCCGGATTGTTCCTGTCGCAACAAAATTGCCGCAGCGGTGCCTTGTCCAAGGCGGGACAGCCTGCAAATCCGCGCTCGCTGGCCGGGTCTGGGGACCCCTCGGTTGCGGATACGGCCCGGCTCGCCCATGTATGACTGGTCGCGAATCGGCGGGTTTACGTTGCGCAAGTATTTCATGCTCGCGTTGGGTTGGGTCCTGACGCTCGTCGGCATAGTCGTGACGCCGATGCCGATCCCGATTCCGCTGATCGGACTTTTGCCGCTGATGGCGGGACTGGCGATCCTCATCAACTATTCGCGCACCATGCGCCGCTTCATCCAGCGGGCGCGCCACCGCGTACGCTGGGTTTCCTATATGATCGAGCACATGGCCAAGCGCGCGCCCAAGAAAATCGCCCAGATCCTGCACCGCTCGCATCCCGCGCCGATCGAGCGCCATGCGCGGATACAGTCGCGCCCGCCGATCGAGGACAAGGACTGATGGCCATCCCGTTCATCCGCGAATTCGAGCCGCATTACGGCGAGCTGGTCGAGGTCACGCCGCTGATCCGCCGCGTCGTCGCCAACAATCCCGGCCCGTTCACGTTCAAGGGCACGGGCGTCTATATCGTCGGAGACCGGGATGTGGCCGTGATCGATCCCGGGCCTGACATGCCGGAGCATCTCGACGCCTTGAAGCGCGCCCTTGCCGGAAAGCGCGTCACGCACATCCTCGTCACCCACACGCACAGCGATCACTCGCCCGCCGCCGCGCCGCTGAAGCAATGGTCGGGCGCGAAGACCTACGCCTTCGGGCCGCACGGCTCCGGCCGCGACGACAATGAAGCCAAGGTCGAGGCCGGCGGCGACATGGATTTCGTTCCGGACGTGCGCGTGAAGGACGGCGAGATCGTCGCCGGCAACGGTTTCACCTTCGAAGGCGTGCACACGCCCGGCCACACCTCGAACCATTTGTGCTTCGCGCTCAGGGAAGAAAAGGCGCTGTTCACCGGCGACCACATCATGGGCTGGTCGACGACGGTGGTGACGCCGCCCGACGGCGACATGGCGCAGTACATCGCCAGTGTGCGCAAGCTTCAGGCACGCGACGACCGGACTCTATATCCGACCCACGGCGCGCCGGTCACCGATCCCAAGCCGTTTCTCGCCGCCTATCTCGCGCACCGGCTGGACCGCGAACGCCAGGTTCTGGACAGCATCCGCGCAGGACGCGTCACGATTCCCGCGATGGTGGCGCACATGTATGCGGACGTCGACAAGCGGCTCCATCCGGCCGCGTCGCGTTCGGTGCTCGCCCATCTCATCCAGCTTGAGAATGAGGGCCGGGTGAAGCGCGACGGCGAGCGCTACAGCCTCGCCGCCTGACGATGGCGCAGACGGCGGCGTTGCGCAGGCACCTTGCGCGTCAGTGGAACGCTGCGATCCGGTAACTGTCGGGCATGCCGAGCTTGAGACCCGGCGCCGGATTTCTGGCGAAGCCCATGCTCGGACGCCAGTTGATGTGGCCGAGATAGCGGCACGAGCCGTCTTCGGCGGTTCCCGACAAAGGCAGCTGCAGGACTTCGACGAAGTCGCGGATGCCCGGCCGCGCGCTATAGCCCGTGCGCGAGACAGCGACCGCGCCGTCGAGCAGCGACCGCATGCGCGCGACGCGCGTGACGCGATCGTCGCCGCTGACGAAGTCGAGAAGATTTGCGCCGGCAAGCGGGCGGCCGAGACCGCGATCGACGGCCGTGCCGGACAGCCGGCACACCGGTCCTTGCCCGACGTGCATGTCGACGAGAACGAGTCCGGGAAGCAGTTCCACCATGCGGCGCAGATCGAGATCTTCGCGCGACGGCGGCCTGTCCGCGTGCCACAGCGACAGCCAGTAGCAGGCGAGCTTCATGTTCGTCTCGGCGAGGCCGAGAGTCTCGATCGCCGAAACGGCGCTTTGATAAGACGACATACGCAGCACACCTTCCATCGCCGGAAAAAGCCTACCCGGTCTGCGGTTATCGAAAGGTTTCGAGACAGGACGTCAATGGCGGCAACCCATGCTTGCGCGTCTCGCTCGCGCGAGCCGTTCACAAACCGGCAGCGATGACGGTCAGCGGCCCAACACGGCCCTTTCGTAATCGCGGACGATCGCGGCGTTCATGCCCATGTCGTTCTCGCCCGTGCGGCTCTTGCTGCGGATGTCGAGCCGCGCGCCGATGCTGCCCGCCGGCTTCACGCGGATCGCGATGTCGGAGGTGAGACCGAACCAGAAGCTGGTGACATAGGCCTCGATCATGCCGCTCTTCTCGTCGAACGCGACGACGTGCCAGCCGGGCATCTGCTTGGCCACCTCGAAGCCGTGCCAGAACAGCTTGGAGGGTTTTTCCAACTCGCCGATCGCACGGATGTCGGGATAGGCCTTCTTCTGCGCCGCCGCGACATGGGTCTTGCGCCCGTCATATTCGACCAGCTTCATGCCGTCATATTCCGGACCGTTGGCCGCGCCGGCGCGCAACGGCAGGAGCGCCGAGAAAGGCGGCGCGAACTCGACGTCCGTCGTGATGTCGTGGATCGGCGGCGACGACAGATAGAGCCGCAGCTGGTTGAGCGGAATGAAGGCGACGACGAGCGAGCCCGCCAGGCCGACGATGCCGAAGCGCCAGCCCGCGCTGTCGTTGATGTTCAGCGCGCGGGCGATCCAGATCGCGCCGCTGAGCGAGCCGACGACCGCGAACGCGAATCCTGGCAAAAGGATCTGCAGGCCGGTGCCGTAGTCCCACCATGCGAACCGGGTGCCGTAGCTTGCCGTCAGGCCGATGGCGGCGCCGACGATGAAACAGCCGAGCGAAATGACCGCAGCGACGCGTTGCGAGCGCATGAATCCCTGCTACTCCGCGGCGGTCGGCAGGCGGTACGCGCCGAAGCGCTCGCGCAACACGGTCTTCTGGATCTTGCCGGTGGCGGTGTGCGGTATGTCGTCGACGAACTGGACGTCGTCCGGCATCCACCATTTGGCGATCTTGCCCGTCAGATAGGCGAGGAGTTCGGCGCGCGTCGCGCTCTTGCCGGGCTTGAGCACGACGATGAGCAGCGGCCGCTCGTCCCATTTGGGATGACGCACGCCGATGACGGCTGCCTCGGCGACGCTCGGATGGCCGACCGCGATGTTCTCGATCTCGATCGACGAGATCCACTCGCCGCCGGACTTGATCACATCCTTGGAACGGTCGGTGATGGTCATGTAGCCGTCCGCGTCGAGCGTGGCGACGTCGCCGGTGTCGAACCAGCCCTCGGCGTCGAACGCGTCCTGGCCTTCGCCGCGGAAATAGCCCTTGGCGACCGCGGGTCCGCGCACCTTGAGGCGTCCGAAGGCCTTGCCGTCGCGCGGCAACTCCCGGTCGTCGTCGCCGACGATCTTCATTTCGACGCCGAACACCGGATGACCCTGCTTGCACTTGTAGTCGAGCTGCCTGTCCCACGGCATCGCGGCGATGCTGTGCTTGAGCGTGCCGATGGTGCCGAGCGGGCTCATCTCTGTCATGCCCCAGGCGTGCATGACCTCGACGTCGTACTTCTTTTCGAAGGTCTCGATCATCGAGCGCGGGCAGGCGGAGCCGCCGATCATCACGCGCTTCATGTGCGGCAGCGTCTTGCCGGTCTGTTCGAGATATTGCAGCAGCGCCAGCCACACCGTCGGCACGGCGGCAGTCAGCGTCACCTCTTCATCGGTCAGGAGTTCGCAGATCGAAGGCCCGTCGAGCTTCGGTCCCGGCATCACCAGCTTGGCGCCGACCATCGGCGCGCTGAAGGACAGCGCCCAGGCGTTGGCATGGAACATCGGAACGACCGGCAGGATCGTGTCGCGACTGGAGACGCCTTGCGCATCGGTCTGCGCCGCCATCAGCGCATGCAGCACGTTGGAGCGGTGTGAATAGAGCACGCCCTTGGGATTTCCCGTGGTGCCGGAGGTGTAGCAGAGACCGCAAGCGGCTTTCTCGTCGACCTCCTTCCATTCGAACGTGCCGCTGCAGCCGCCGATGAATTCCTCATAGGCGACGAGATTGGGGATGTTCGCCTTGGGCAGATGGGCGGCGTCGCACAGCGCGACATAGAGTTCGACGCTCTTCAGCTTGGGCGCGATCTGCGACACGAGATCGGCGAAGGTGACGTCGAAGAACAGGACTTTGTCCTCGGCGTGATTGGCGATGTAGACGATCTGGTCGGCAAACAGACGCGGATTGAGCGTGTGGTAGACCGCGCCGATCCCGGTGATGCCGTACCAGCTCTCCAGGTGGCGCCAGGTGTTCCACGCCAGCGTCGCGACCCGGTCGCCGTCCCGGATGCCCAGACGATCCAGCGCTTCGGCCACCTTGCGCGCGCGCACGGCGATCTCGCGGTAGTTGGTGCGGTGGATCGGCCCTTCGACGCTGCGGCTCACGACCTCGCGATCGCCATGGTAGAGCGCGGCGTGATCGATGATCTTGTGGACCAGCAACGGCCAGTCCTGCATCTGCCCCAACATGCCCAATTTCCCCTGTTGTTCTAAACGCATAATAGGAATGCGGACGCGCCGGGGCAACGCGGCGAAGCCCCGGGATCGGAAGGGACCGTTTGGGTGCGGGACCGGGCGCCGGCCGCGGGGCCGGCAGCGCCGCTACGCTTTTCCCTCGAACACCAGATTGAACGGCGTTTGCGCGGCGCGGCGGAAGTGCCTGAATCCGGCCTTGGACGCGACCTCCTTGAGGCGCTTTTCGCCCGCCTGCGCGCCGAGCCCCAGTCCGACTTCCTGCGAAAGCGATGCCGGCGTGCAGATCATCGTCGAGGCGGCGTAGAAAATGCGCCCCACCGGATTGAGATTGTCCTGCAGCGCGTCGCCCGCGAAAGGCTCGACCAGAAGCCAGGTGCCGTCCTTGGCCAGCGCCTTGCGCACATGCTTCGCGGCGCCTACCGGATCGCCCATGTCGTGCAGGCAGTCGAACATGGCGACGACGTCGTAGCCTTTAGCGGGAAAATCCTTCGCCGCGGCCTTCTGGAAGGTGATGCGCTTTTCGACGCCGGCCTGCCTGGCGGCTTGCTTGGCGCGCGCGATCGAGGGGCCGTGATAGTCGAAGCCGAAGAAGTGCGACTTGGGATAGGCCTGCGCCATCAGGATCGTCGACGCGCCGTGGCCGCAGCCGACATCCGCGACGACGGCGCCGGACTTCAGCTTCTCCTCGACGCCGTCGAGCGCGGGGATCCACGAATTGACCAGATGCATGTTGTAGCCGGGGCGGAAGAAGCGCTCCGTGCCGGCGAACAGGCACGGCGAATGTTCGTGCCAGCCGACGCCTTTTCCGCTCTTGAAGGCTTTGGCGACCTTCGGCTCGTCCAGCCACACCGACTGGGCGACCTGGAAGGCGCCGGCGAAAAAGGCCGGGCTGCCTTCCTGGGCCAGCGCCATCGACTGTTCCGGACTGAGGCTGAACCGCTCGCTCGCCGCATCGTAGTCGACGAGTCCGGCGGCGGCCTGCGCCGAAAGCCACTCGCGCACATAGCGCTCCTTGAGTTTCGTCTTGCGCGCGACGTCCTTGGCGGTGCGCGGCGCGCCGTCCGCCATCGCCTTGTAGATACCGAGCCGGTCGCCGAGCAGGACCAGTGCGCCCGTCAGCGCGGCGCCCAGATCGCCGACCAGTTTTCCCATCAGCGCATTCAGTTTTTCAGGATCGGGATTTCTCATCTTCGTCACACTCCCCAGCATGAAAACCCGGCGAAATCCTAGCACCGCGCGGGGATATTTGGGACCGGCTGCGGGCGCCGGTCGGCCCTGCGCCGGACGCGCGCGACTCCGGCCGGGTGCCGGGCAATTGCGGGTCAATATCTGCTATAGGAACGGCCGGCCGAATTCAGGGACCCCGACATGCCTCTTTCCAATGCGCAGATGCGCGACGTGCAAAGCGTCCTGCATCCCTACACCAACCTCATCAAGTTCCGCGAAACCGGGCCGATGGTGCTCGACAAGGCCAAGGGCGTGCGCGTCTACGACGAGAGCGGCAAGGAATATATCGAGGCCATGGCGGGGCTGTGGTGCACCGCACTCGGCTGGGGCGAGAACGAGCTCGCCGAGGTCGCGGCCGAGCAGATGCGCAAGATGTCCTACGGCCATCTCTTCGGCGGCAGAAGCCACGAACCGGCCATCGCGCTCGCCGAAAAGCTGAAGGAGATTTCGCCGTTTCCGGTCGGCAAGGTGTTCTTCGCCAATTCCGGATCCGAAGCGAACGACACGCAGATCAAGCTCTACTGGTACGCGTCGAACGCGCGCGGCCAGACGAAAAAGAAAAAGATCCTCTCGCGCGTGAAGGCCTATCACGGCGTGACGCTGGCCAGCGCGTCGCTCACGGGCCTCGCCAACAACCACAAAAGCTTCGACCTGCCGTTCGACTTCGCGCTGCACGCCGATCTGCCGCACCATTATCGCAACGCCGAGCCCGGCGAGACCGAGATGCAGTTCAGCCAGCGCCTCGCCGCGAATCTCGACGCGCTGATCGGGCGCGAGGGACCCGAGACCATCGCCGCCATGATCGCCGAGCCCATCATGGGCGCGGGCGGCGTGATCATGCCGCCGGAGGGCTATTTCGACGCCATCACGCGCGTGCTCGACAAGCACGGCATTCCGCTGATCGACGATGAGGTGATCACCGGCTTCGGGCGCACCGGCGAGTGGTTCGGCTGCGGCACCTACGGTTTCGAGCCGGAAAGCATGTCGATCGCCAAGGCCCTGTCGAGCGCCTATCTGCCGATCTCCGCCGTGCTGCTGTCGCCGGAATTGTCGGAGATCATCGAACAGGAGTCCGGCAAGATCGGAACCTTCGGCCATGGCTTCACCTATGGCGGGCACCCGGTGTCCTGCGCGGTGGCACTGCGGACCATCGAGCTGTACCAGAAGCGCGACACGGTCGGCCATGTGCGCCATGTGGGGCCGCTGTTCCAGAAGCGGCTGAAGGCGCTGGCCGAGCATCCGCTCGTGGGCGAGGCGGTCGGCATCGGCCTGATCGGCGCGATCGAGCTCGTCGCCGACAAGAAGACCAAGCGCAGCTTCGAAGGCACGCGTCAGGCGGCGGCCACGCTGTGCGCCTTTGCGCAGGAAGAAGGGCTGCTCGTGCGTCCACTGCTCGGCGACCGCGTCGCCTTCTGCCCGCCGCTCGTCATCACCGAGGCCGAAATCGGCGAACTGTTCGACCGTTTCGAACGCGCCCTGAAGAAGTCGCTCGACTGGGCGACGAAGGAAAAGCTCGTCGCGGCCTGACGGATCGCGCGCCCGTCGCGCCTAGGCGCAGATTTGCGCGACGTCGTCGGCGAGCAGCGACAGTCCGCGCAAGGCGTTTCGCAGCGTTGCCGGATCGGCCGAAAGGGCGAAAGCGGCCTCCACCCGCGCCGCGAGATCGCCCGGCACGAGCGTGAAGCGCGCCGCCAGCGCCAGCGCGCCTTTCTCGTTGATCAGCCACTGGCGATTGCAGGCGAAGATCGCCTGCAAGAGGCAGGACACGGTACGGAAGGCGCAACCCGCGACATAGCTGACGTCAGCGCGGTCCGCCGCTTTTTGCGCGACGGCGAGGAAGAAACGGGCCTCGTCGAGAAAGCGCGACATCAGCGCGCCGCGCAGCGCTTCCGGATAAGGCGTCAGCCGGGACTTGGCCGACGCAACGAAGCCGGAGGGATCGTGCAGCGCGCGGCAGGTCGCGATCTCCCCCGCATACATCGTCGACACGAAGGCATGCGGATGGCCGTAGTGATAGGCGCATTCGAACGTGCCGGCGCGGCACGCGGCGATGACGCGTTCGACGCGCGCGACATCGCGATACAAAATGTCGACGGGCGCATCGTCAATGGTGAGCCAGCCGCCGCCATCGACCCAGGCGCCCCAGCCGCCGCGCGGCGTCATCAACGGCTTATCTGCAGGACCGCCGCGGCCGCCGCCGATCGACCGGGCGGCGCTTTCCAGTCCCGCGATATCGAGATCGCCTTCATAGTACAGCCCGACATCGTAGTCCGACGCCGCATGGTGCACGCCGCGCCCGCGCGAGCCGCCGAGCACGATCGCCCGCACGCCGCGCACGGACTGGAATGCGGCGACGATGCGTCCGAGCAGTTCTTCCGACGTCGATTCCGCCATGAGGGCGGCGTTTGCACCCCTGTGCCGTACGCGTCAAGCGTCGGCGGTCTGGTCCGGGCGGCTGTAGATCAGCCTGTCGCCGTCCCACACTTCCAGGTGCCGGCATTCGGCTGGCTTCATGGCATGGGCCAGCACCTTGGCGCGCAGGTCGCTGTCGAATTTTACCGAGAAGGCGCGAGCGAGCTGACCTTTGTCGTCGAGGTAGCAGATTTCATATGCAGGCATCGGTTCCTCCGATTTCTTCTTCGCGATGCCCCCGCGAGCAAGACTTTTCTACGCGGATATTGCGTAAGTCGAATGACATTGCTGGTCACGATGATCACAATTTCTCTCAATGTTTGTGCAGGTTGCGGCGATTTCTGAGTCTCGCCTGCGCGATGGCGCACGCGGCGCGGCGCTCCCGGCGGCCTTCGTCCCGACCGCGCAAATTCTTTCGCGAACGGGCGAATAACCCATTGACTTACCGCGAATCTTCTTGCTTGACGTTAACGTAAGGGTAAGCCAATAATCCGCCATTGAGAAATTGTCAGGGAGGATCCGGCGACGAGGCGCCAAGCCGAGCGTCCGGGTAAAACGATATGCAACGTTCATTCACCATCCGTCAGCTCACCAAGGAATTCGGCGTCACCGCGCGCACGCTGCGCTTCTACGAAGACGAGGGCCTGATCGCGCCGGAGCGGCGCGGCCAGACGCGCATCTATTCGTCGCGCGACCGCGCGCGGATCATCCTCATCTTGCGCGGCCGCCGCGTCGGCTTCTCGCTCGCCGAGATCCGCGAGATCCTCGACCTCTACAACTCCGAGGACCATGGCGTGCGCCAGACCATGCATGCGCGCAAGAAGTTCGAGGAGCAGCTTCACAAACTGGAGCGCCAGAAGGTCGATATCGAGGAATCGCTCACCGAACTTCGCCGGGCCATCACCTCGATCGACGAGGCGGTCGCCAAAGGCGTCCTCACCGCGCAGCCGCAGCGGCACGCCGCGGAATAAATACTGTCTTGCCGGACCAGCGTGGCGCGGACATGCTCCGCGCCCGTCGTCCTTCTTCGCCCTCACGCCACAGGAGCGTCCATGTCCTACAAGGAAATTCTCTACGACGTCGCCGACAATATCCTCACGATC
>Ga0335071_10002378_pt1 | contig 20133 bp, 20 predicted proteins | sample Lox_Sample_15_FD_206724 | JGI IMG/M metagenome (GOLD analysis project Ga0335071, IMG submission 206724) | Soil microbial communities from Loxahatchee National Wildlife Refuge, Florida, United States - Lox_Sample_1.5 | ecosystem: Environmental > Terrestrial > Soil > Wetlands | place: USA...
GATCGGATACTCGCGCTGGACCGAGGCTGCCCGAGCGAGCGGGCGACTGACGAGCCGCGCCTCGTCGGTGAGCGCGGTCATGCCGCCGCGGCCCTCGCCGCGTGCTTCGCGCGCGTCTTCGGCGCCTGCGCCATCGCCGCGCCGACCGTCGCACCGACGATCAGCACCCCGCCGTAGGCCACCTGCAGCCACTGGTTCGGGACGTTTGCGACGATCAGCAGGTTGTCGAGCAGGTAGATCACGGCCGCGCCGAGGAGCGAGCCGATGACGCCGCCGCGGCCGCCGTTGCCGAGCGGCGTGCCGCCGAGCGCGACGGCGGCGACCGCGATCAGCGAGTAGTCGAGGCCGACGTTCGGATCGGAGGCGCGGAACACGCCCGTGATCGCGAGCCCCCCGATGCCGGCGAAGAGACCGCCGAAGCCGTAAGCCGCTGCCCGCACCGCCGTCACGCTGAGGCCGGCGGAGAAGGCGGTCGCCTGGTTGCCGCCGACGAAGTAGAGCATCGGGTAGAAGGCCGTGAGCCGCGTCAGGCCCCAGATCGCAAGCGGGATCGCGATCAGGACGAGTCCCCACGGGATAGGCCCGAGGTCGCCGTTCAGTCCCATGATCCATCCGGCCGTCGTCGCGGTGGGCTCGGGCGCGAGGTGGTCGTTGAGGCCGAGCAGGAACAGCAGCATCCCCACGGTCAGCACGACGGGCGAGACGCGGAAGAAGGCGACCAGGAAGCCGTTGAAGAGCCCGATCGCCGTGGTGATCGCGAGGACGATCGGGATCGCGACCCACGGGCTGGCGAGCGTCGAGTTCGTCAGCAGGTGGTTGACGAGCACGACGTTCGCGAGGTTCGCCGACGGGGCGATCGACAGGTCGAGCCCGCCGCCCCCGGTCATGACCGCAGGAGTGCTCGCGATCGCCAGGATCGCGAACGGGGCGAAGGTCGCGAGCGTCGTGTCCCAGCGATCGACGGCCACGAAGGCCGGCAGGACGATCACGTTGGCGACGAACAGCCCGACGGCGACCAGCAGGGCGAACAGGAACCCGTGCTTGCGCAAAAGCTGACGGATGCGCTGTGTCAGGTGGGCCATCGTCGGCGGAGGAGAGAGCCTGTGTTACCGGGAAAGTGACACGGACGAGCCGAGCCAGTCTTCACGTTCTGGATACTGTATATTCTTACTCTGGACGAGGATCGCTGTCAAATGACCCCCGCCCTCCGCAAACCACGTTCTATACGTCCCGGATAAGAGGATCCTGATGAACGAATCTCCTGGCCGCAGGCTCCGCGACGCGCTCGCGGCGAGTACGCCCCTCCTCCTCCCCGGCGTGCACGACGCGCTCAGCGCGCGCCTCGCCGAACGGGCCGGCTTCTCGGTCGGCTACCTCTCCGGCTCCGCGACGGCGATGACGCTGCTCGGACTGCCGGACATCGGCCTCCTCTCGGGCAGCGAGATCATCGAGCACGCGCGGCGGATCACCGCCGCCTGCGGCCTCGCGCTCGTCTGCGACGCCGACACCGGCTTCGGCAACGCCGTCAACGTCGCCTACACGGTGCGCGCCCTCGCCGCCGCCGGCGTCGCCGGCGTGCAACTCGAGGACCAGACGTTCCCGAAGCGCTGCGGCCACTTCGCCGGCAAGTCGATCGTCGACCGCGAGGAGATGCTGCAGAAGGTCTGGGCGGCGGCCGAGGCGCGGGAGGACGACGACTTCGTGATCATCGCGCGCACCGACGCCCGCGCCCTCGCGGGTATCGACGAGGCGATCGAGCGCGGCCGCGCCTACGCCGATGCAGGAGCCGACGTGATCTTCGTCGAGGCGCCGCAGACGCTCGAGGATCTGCAGGCGATCCCGGCGGGCATCGGCGTGCCGACGCTCGTCAACGTCGTCGAGGGCGGCAAGACGCCGCAGCTCTCGCTCGCCGAGTACGGCGACCTCGGCTTTGCGATCGTCCTCTACCCGACTGCCGCCGTGCGCACGGTCGCGAAGGCGGCGGCAGAGCTCTACACGCACCTGCGCGCCCACGGCACGACGGAGGGCGCACCGGTCCAGATGGTCGCGTTCGCCGAGCGCAACGAGATCACGGCGCTCGACGACTACGAAGCCTTTGCAGCCCGCGCGTCCGAGCGCGCCGATGCGCGGTAACTCGATCCTCGTCGTCGGCGGCGGGATCGGCGGCCTCTCGGCCGCAATCGCCCTCAGCGACGCGGGGTTCGCCGTGCGCGTCGTCGAGATCCAAAACGACCTCCATTCCTCCGTCTTCGGCGTCGGGATCATCCAGCCGGTCAACGCCCTCCGAGCACTCGGCGCGATCGGCTGTCTCGACCCATGCCTGGAGGCCGGTTACGCGAGCTCCGGCTGGAGCCGCCTCTACGACGAGGCGGGCAACGTCGTGGACGAGGTGCGCGGGGCCACGATTCCCGGTTCGTCCCTGCCGCCGATGAACGGCATCGGGCGGCCGCAACTGCATCAGATCCTGACCGAGCGCGCGCTCGCGAGCGGCGCGCGGATCGACTACGGCGTCACCGTGTCGACGTTCACCGAGCGTGCCGACTCCGTCGACGTTCAGTTCACGGACGGCAGGCAGGCGTCGTTCAACCTGGTCGTCGGCGCGGACGGCGTGCGTTCGAACCTGCGCACGTACGTGGCCGCACGCGAGATCCAGCCGACCTACAACGGCCAGTCCGCATTCCGCCTGACAATCCCGCGCGACCCGGACGTCGACCGGATCGTCAGCCAGCGCGGGCGGAACGGCAACTTCGGGATCGTTCCGATCGGCGCGGAGACGGCCTACCTCTACATGAACATCGTCTGGGACCGTGCGCGCCGCGTGCGCGACGAGGAGCTGCCGGCGATGCTGATCGAGAGCCTCGCGCCGTTCGGCGGCCCTGCCGGCCACGCGCGCGAACACCACGTCCACGCCGACTCGCAGATCGTCTTCCGCCCAGGTGAGTGGCTGATCGTGGAGCCGCCGTGGCACCGCGGCCACGTCGTCCTGATCGGCGACGCCGTGCACGCCGTCACGCCGCACCTCGGGCAGGGCGCCGCGCAGGCAATCGAGGACGGGATCGTCCTCGCCGACTGCCTCCGCCGCGAGAGCCGCACCGAAGCCGCGCTCACCGCCTACACCGAACGCCGCTTCGAGCGCTGCCGCCTGATCGTCGAGTCGTCCGTCCGCATCGGCGCCCGCGACCAGGGGCGCACCGAGGACTTCGACCTCCCCGCGCTCGTGCAGGGGATGATCGAGGCGATGGTCGCGCCGATCTAGCGCTCGGCCCAGCGCGCGGCGATCTCGTCGCTCGTCGCGACGAAGGTCGCCTTCCGCAGCAGCGCCATGCCGTGCTCGTGCGCCTCCTGCGAGTAGCTCCCCACTGCATCCTCGGCGACGACCGTGAAGTAGCCGTGCGCATGCGCGTGCCGTGATGTGAAGTCGATCCCCTGCTCGGTCGCCACGCCGGTGAGCACGAGGGTGCGGATGCCGCGGGCCCGCAGCCGCGCGTCGGCCTGCGTCGCGTGGAACAGCGACGGGACCGTCTTCTCGATCACGAGGTCGCCCGGCTCCGGCTCCCAGCCGGGGACCCACGCGGTGTCCTCGCCGCCCGGCTGCATGTAGTGCTCGGGCCGGTTTTCGCCGTGCGTACGGCGCGTGATGCGCCAGCGCATGACGTCATCCATCAGCTCCGGCTGCGGCGCGACGTGCCGGCTGCGGACGACGAGCACGCCGTTCGCGCGCGCGGCGTCGACGAGCTTCCGCCAGACCGCGGACAGCGGCTCGAGCAACGGCGACTGCCCTGCGAGGCCGTTCTGGAGATCCCACAGGAGGAGCGCCGACGTCTCGGGTGCGAGGACGTCGGCCGGCGTCCGCGGTGCGGCGAAGTTCCCGCTCACGGAGATCAGGGCGCAGAGAACGGCAGCGGCGCCGTCTGGCGGGACTGGATCGGGCGGAGCGCCGGGAACTCCTCGAGCTGCTCACCGAGGCCGAGCTGCTGCGCGCGATCGATCACGAGCGCGGCGAGCGCGATGTCCTGCTCGGCCGTACCCACCGACTTGAACAGCATGCGGTCGCCCTCGGACTGCCTGCCGAGCGACGGATCGCGCAGGACCTGCCACAGCTCCGTCACGTCGTCGGGGTCCGTGAGCCCGAGCTGCGTCGCCTCGCGACCGTCGCCGCAGTCGCGCACGTGCTCGAGATCGTCGACGACGACGCGGCTCGCCCTCCAGAGCGACATGTCGATCTCGCGATGATCGGGGCGCACGCCGCTGATGCCGCAGACGAGCGCGCCGGGCCGGATCGCGTCGACGAAGAGCACCGGGGACGAGCCGGCGCGGAACGCGCTCAGCACCACGTCGGCCTTCGAGACCGCACGCTCGACGTCGCCCGCCGGCTCGACCGGCAGGTTCAGCCGCTCGGCCATCTCCTGGGCGAAGCGCTCGCGGTTCGCCTCCGTCGGGCTGTAGACGACGACGCGGCTCGGCGTCATCACGCTCACCGTCGCCTCGAGCAGCGCACGCGCCTGCGTGCCCGAGCCGATCACCGTCACCTGGTCGGCCCCCACCGGCGCGAGGTGGCGCACGGCGATCGCCGCGGTGGCGGCGGTCCGGTACGCGGTGATCCAGTCGGCGTCGAGCAGCGCGACGAGCGCACCGTCCTCGAGCGAGATCATCGTGATGAAGTAGCGGACGCCGTGCTCGGCGTGGAAGTTCATCGCCTTGAAGCCCATGTAGCCGGTGTCGTACGCGATCACCGGCATGAGCCGGAGGAAGCCGCGCCCGTGGCGCTCGTCGATCGTCAGCCGCGCCGGCAGCTCGAGTGCGCCCTCGACCGGCCGCGCCAGCTTCTGCTGCAGCCCTTCGACCACGTCGGTCGATTCCATCGCCGCGCGGATCGCGTCGTCTCTGAGCAGCAGCATCGGGCTCAAATCGGGTTCTGGCCGACGTAGAAGTCCGCGAGCGTGCCCGGCGTCGACTCGATGATCCCGGCCCGGATCGCCGCATCGGCGACACGCTTCGTGGCCGCGTCGTTCAGCCGCATCGTCGGCAGCCGCAGGGCGCCGCCGTTGAAGCCGACGAGCCACTCCATGTACTTCCAGCTGAGGCGGTGGATGAAGTTCGCACCGTGGTAGGCCTGCGTGTCTGCAGCACGGGCGGCCCGGGCCGGCTGTATGCGCCAGTAGATCTCCATCGCGTCCTCCCACCGATCCCGATGCATCAGGTCGAAGTAGCGGGGCACCGCGTCGCCGTAGTACTGGAAGAGGCTCGTCCCCATCCACTGCATGCCGAACCACTGCACGTGGCCGGGCGAGGTCGCCTCGCGCGGGTCGGAGAGGATCAGCTTGTCGCCGCACAGCCGAAGCACGTCGGCGTGCGCGCCGTTGCCGGGCGCGCCGCCCTCGCACTTGAGCGCGACCGCGCGCGGGTGGTCGGCGAGGCGCGCGACGAGCTGCGGCGACAGGTCGGCCGGATGGAGCCGCGAGAAGTTCCAGTGCCGCACGGCGAAGAGCACCGTGGCGAGCGGGATCGCGTCCATCGCCTTCGTCGAGTAGTCGTAGACGTCCTCGTCGCTGAGCGGGTAGAAGCTCGGCGGGTACGAGAGCAGGAACGTGTCGGCGCCGGCGGCCGCGCACGCCTGGCCGACGCGGATCACGTCCTCGAGCGTGTCGAAGCTCCCGTGCACCATCACGTGGTAGTCGGGACCGCCCTCGTCGACGGCGATCTGGACGAACCGGATGTACTCGTCGATCGTCGTCCCGCACTCGGAGACGGCGAGCGAGCCCCAGAACCCGAGCTCCTTGCACCGCCGGACGTCGTGCCGGATACCGGCCTCGTTGAGCTGCTTCAAGTCCTGCGAGAACGACGGCATAAGGACGTTGCAGACGCCGCGCATCGTGGCGCGGGCCCAATCCTTCGTCTCCGCTTCCGTGTAGAGGCGCACCGTTTCCCCGGGTCTCACGCGTTGGTCAGGAGCTGCCAAAGGGGATCGAGGCCGTCGAGCTCCTCGAGATGCATGACAGTCTCGAGCAGCTCGGCCGCCTTGGCGTCGCCGACGCGGCGCGCGGCGAGGTCGGTGAACTTGCCGTTGATCTGCTGCGGCGTGAGCGGGTAGCGGGCGCTCCCGGGGGCGGCGTCCGCGTGGCCCTCGACCGTGCGGCCGTCGCGCAGGTCGATCGTGACCCGCACCTCGTGCCGCGCGACGCGGCCCTTCGCGTCGATCTCCGGATCGCCGTGCACCTCGAAGCGGCGCGCGAGGTCGAGGATCCGCCGGTCGGTGAGCCGGCCGTCGGCGAACTGGTCGACGAAGCACTCCCGATCGATCAGCGCGACCGAGCTCGCGAACGACAGGTTCATCTGCGCCGTGATCGTCTCGTCGGGGACGTACTGCCAGCCGACATGCTCGGCAGTGGCGGTCGACGCGTCGACGCGGACGTGCTCGACGTCGTCGGCGCTGAAGTCGTGCTCGCGCTGCAGCTGCAGCATCAGCCCGACGGTGCTGTGCGTGCTCCCGCAGGACGAGAAGGGCTTGAAGCCGACGCCGAGCGTCTCCCAGCGGGTGCCGAGGTCCTTCGAGGTCTCCTCGATCACGTATTCGTCGGCGAAGGTCGAGTAGAAGCCGCCGTACGGCTCCTCGAAGACGGCCGCGATGCCCGTGAAGCCCTGCGCGGCGAGGAGCCCGGCGCGGACGCCGACCTGCGCCGCGTTACCGGCGTGCGCGCGCTTGACCATCGCGCCGTACTGGGCGGCCATCAGCCCGCAAGCGAGGCTGCCGGCCATGCCGAGCGCGTTCTGGCAGCCGTCCGCATCGAGGCCGAGGACGCGCGCCGCGCCGCTCGAGGCGGCGATCGCGCCGAGGACGCCGTTGTTGTGCCAGCCGCGCATCAGCAGCGGGACGCCGACGGCGAGGCCGATGCGGCAAGACGCCTCCAGGCCTGCGATGTGGGCGACGAGGAGGTCAGTTCCCGTGCGGCCCCCGTCGACTTCGGCAACCGCCGCAGCGGCGGCGAGCGTCGGGCCGCCCGGATGCAGGATCGCGACGTGGTGAAGGTCGTCGAGCTCGAACGAGTGGACGAGGGTCCCGTTCACGAAGGCGGCGGTCGCCGGCGAGGTGCGCCAGGCGCTGTCCCCCCAGACGGACACCGAGCCGTTCTCGTCGCCGGGGCGGAAGGCTGCCTCGAGCGTGCGCGCGATCGGCAGGCCGCGGCCGAAGAGAGCGCACCCGAGCGTGTCGAGGATGTCGAGCTTCGCGTGCTCGCGCACGTTCTCCGGGATGGCGTCGAGCGAGAGCTCCGAGATGAACTCCGCCAGCGCGCGGGTGTGCATGGGGGCCGTCGGCTCGCCGCGCTGCTTGTGTTCCCTTGTCGACTGCGCTTCCTGCACGCTCATACGGAGATCCTCCATCCGCCCGGAGTTGTGTCGGTAGTGGATACAGTATAACAACTGACTGACAGCGTCAACCCCGGGGCGGCATAGCCGTCCGGGTCGGGGTCAAAGCTGAGGGAGTGGTTCGGCGCTAGCTGCGGCGCGTGGCGCGGCGGGCCGGCGCCTTCACTTCGCTCTCGCCGTCCGCAGAGTCCGCGGCGAGGCGGTCGACGATGAAGGCGCGCGACTTCATCACGTGCTCGGTCAGCAGCTTGCGCGCCCGCTCGACGTCCTTCTTCTCGAGCGCGGCGATGATCTTCGTGTGCTCCTCGGTCGCTGTCGTGCGGCCCGATTTGCCGGACGTCATGCTGCTGACGTACTTGTGCACGCGGTCGCGGACCTCGTCGATCATCCCGACGATCAGGGTCTCGGGACCGGCGAGGAGCTCGTGGAAACGGCGATCGAGGTCGCGGAAGTTCGCGCTCGTCCCCTGCGCCATCTGCTGGTTCAGGCGGCGCATCTCGTCGAGCTCATCCTCCGTCAGCGGCGCGCGCTTTGCGAGCGCGAGGTCCTCGAGTGCGGCGCGGATGTCGACGAGCTCGAGCACCTGCTCGGCCGTCACCTTCCGCACGACGAACGGGTGGTACGGCATCGCGACGACGAGGGACTCGGCCTGCAGCCGCCGCAGCGCCTCGCGGATCGGGATACGGCTGACGCCGTAGCGCTCCGCGAGCTCGACCTGGCTGAGCCGCGAGCCGTCGGGGACGTCGCCCTGCATGATCTCGTCGCGGAGTCGCGCGTAGACGGCATCCGCAAGCGACTCACGCGGGACCAGCTTGCTCTTTTCCGACGTTGCCATTTTCAGCGCCCCCTGCGCACGAACAGATCGACTCAAGTGTATACAACCCTCCGGCGGAGCCCTTCGAGCTGCTCCCGGATCGGCTCGAGATCCTGCCAGTGCGTGTCGGGCAGGTAGAGGCCCGGCCCGGGCGAGGAGGCACCGAGCTCGGCGAGCACCGGCTTGAGGAACACCTCGACCGCAAGCGCGTGCCGCTCCGAGGCGCCGAGCATCAGCGGCACCGCGACGACGCCGGCGAGCGAGCCGGCGGAGAAGCGGTCGAGGAACAGCTTCAGGAGGCCGGTGTAGCTGCCCTTGTAGGTCGGTGTCGCGAACACGACGACGTCGGCTGCCTCGACCTCGGCCACGATCTGCGCGACCTCCGCGTCGTCCCAGTCGAGCAGCTGCGCTCCGAGCTCCGCCAGGTCGACGACGCGATCCGGCTCCCGACCCGTGACGGCCCGCGCGACCTCGGTCGCCGCCGCGAGCGTGCGCGAGCCGGGCCGCGGGTTGCCGACGACCACGACGCAGCGCGACGCCACGCTAGAGAACCGTCAAGTAGTCCGAGCCCTCGTCGCGCGGCAGCGCCGGGATGACCTCGTCGCGGAAGCGGTTCAGGTCATCGAGCCAGTTGCGGCTCTGGAAGAGCGCCATCTCGAAGCCGTGTCGGCTGTAGTCGGCGAGCTCCTCCGCGATCCGCTCCGGCGTGCCCCACAGCCCGACCTTGAGGCTGCCCGCGAACACGCGCACCGTCCGGTCGTGCTCGGCCTGCTCGTTGAGCTGCGCGATCTCACGCTCGGCGTCCTCGACCGAGTCGCGGATCATCAGGAGGCCGCTGATCGCGAACCGCACTGTGCGGCCGTACTTTTTCGCGCGCTCCTCGACATCGGCCTTCATCTCGAGGATCTCGGCCTTTTCCTTGCCGCTGATGAAGTACCAGTCGCACTCCTTCGCGGCGAGCTCGCGCGCCGGCGGCGAGGAGCCGCCGAGGAACGTCGGCGGCAGCGGATGCTGCACGGGTTTCGGCTGCATGTCGACGTCCTTGACGGTGTAGTACTTGCCCTCGTACGAGGCCGGCTGCTGCGACCAGATCTCCTTGATGATCCGGATGTACTCCTCGGAGAGCTCGTAGCGCTCGTCGTGCGGCAGCCAGAGCCCGCCGTACATGCGCTGCTGGAACTCGTGGTCGTCGGCGCTCGACACGAGGTTGATGTGGAACCGGCCGCCGCTGATCTGGTCGATGTTCGCCGCCATCTTCGCAACGAGCTGCGGCTGGAAGAGCCCAGAGTGCACGGCCGTCAGCAGGCGGATCTTCGAGGTGATCGCCGCCATCGCCGCGGTCGTCGTCCACGGCTCGAGCACGGCGCCGTACCAGCGCGCGGCGATCAGCTCGTACTCGAACCCGAGCTCCTCGGCGAGGAGCGTGATCTCCTTCGCCTGCTCCCACGTCGGATCCTGGCCGCCGCTCGTCTCGCGCTTCGTGAACCCGCCGCTATGAATCGGACAGAACAGGCCGAGCGTCAAAGGCATTGTCGACCTCCAAGTCGTTTCGTATACTGTATTCAGCATCCGTTGATCGTGTCAACAAGAAGGAGCACGGTGGCGACGCAGACGTTGCAGGAAGCGATCGACGAAGCAGGCTCCCCCGTTGCGCTGCTCTGGAAGCCGAGCCCGCCGCCGTGGGCACCTCCGGTAATCGCGCCCGAATACGCCGGCTGGGCCGAGGAGCAGGCCGCTTCGAACGACGCGGTCGCCTTCTCCGATCTCTCGCACCACATGTCCGACCTCTTCATCGAAGGCCCGGATGCGCTGCGGCTGCTCTCGGAGTCCAGTGCGAACAACTACGAGAAGTTCGAAATCGGCCAGGCGAAGCAGTTCATCGCGGTGACCGAGCGCGGGCACCTCGTCAGCGACGGGATCCTGATGCGCGACGCAACCGACCGCTTCACGCTCAGCGGCGCGCCGGCTTCGCAGAACTGGGTGCGCTACCACGGCGAGCACGGCGGCTACTCGGTCGAGCTCGGGAGCGACCCCGATTCTGCACACCGCGGCGGCGGCGATCCGGTGCTCTGCCGCTTCCAGATCCAGGGGCCCCACGCGGTCGCGCTCGCCGAGAAGGTGTTCGGCCCGCTGCCGAAGACGAAGTTCTTCCACTCGACGCCGGTCGAGCTCGAGGGCCGGGACTACCGCGCCTTCCGGCACGGGATGACGGCGCAGCCCGGCTACGAGTTCATCGGCGCCTACGCCGACGGCGCGTTCCTGAAGGAGCGCCTGCTCGAGGCGGGCGAGGAGTTCGGGATCGTCCACGTCGGTGGCCTCGCCTACTCGACGAACGGCATCGAGAGCGGCTGGATCCCGACGCAGGCGCCGGGCATCTACACGTCGCCCGAGCTCGCCGGCTATCGCAGCTGGCTGAGCCGCGACTCCTACGAGGGGCGCAGGCCGCTGAGCGGCAGCTTCTTCTCGGAGGACATCGAGGACTACTACTGCACGCCGTACGAGCTCGGCTACGGCCGGTCGATCAGCTTCAACCACGACTTCGTCGGCCGCGACGCGCTGCAGGAGAAGAAGGAGAACGTGCAGCGCACGAAGGTGACGCTCGAGCTCGACGATCCGGAGCAGAACGGCTTCGTCGTCGACTACGGCCGCCACCGTGTCGAGCGCGACGGCGCGCTCGTCGGCATGACCTGCCACATCGGCTCGATCGCCCCCGTCGGCGGCCTGCTCGCACTCGCGCTCGTCGCGAACGAGCACGCCGAGCCGGGAACGCCTGTCACCGTCGTCTGGGGCGAGCACCCGGGGCCGGGCGCTAGCCCGAGCGAGAGCAACTTCAGGCGCGTGACCGCAACGGTGCAGCCGTCGCCGTACAACGAGTTCGCGCGCACGCAGTACCGCAAGGACACCTAAACCCGAATCGATGGAGGGAAAGACGTTGCCCGAGCAGCAGAAGGTGATCGTGACGGGTGCAGCCGCCGGACTGGGCCAGGCGATCGCCGACGGATTCCTCGCCTCCGGCGCGCAGGTCGGCGCGATCGACATCCGCGACGAGGTCCGCCGCGACGGCTCGTCCGAGACCGAGGAGGGCCGGTGGCACGGCTTCACCGCCGACCTGACGAACGGCGCAGCGGTCAAGGAGTCGGTGGCGGCGGCGATCGAGGCGCTCGGCGGCGTGACGACGCTCGTCAACGGCGCGGGCGGCATGCGCGCCCGCGGCACGCTCGCCTGGTACGACGCCGTGACGCTCGACCTGACCGAGGAGCAGATCGACGACACCTTCGGCCTGAGCGTCAAGTCGGCGCTGCTCGCCTCGATCGAGGCGGCGCGCTGGATGATCGACCACGACCAGCCCGGCAGCATCGTCAACATCGGCTCGTATTTCGGCGAGCGCCCGGCGCCGCGTCGCGTCCCCTACGGGATCGCGAAGGCCGCGATCACGAACCTGACGCAGAGCCTCGCCTCCGAGTGGGGCGAGTACGGCATCCGGGTGAACGAGATCGTCCCCTACGCGAAGACGAACGCCACGCGTGCGCGGATGGAGGCGCCGGAGACGGGGCCGCAGATGATGGAGAAGATCGCACTGCGGCGCTTCGCCGAGGCGGAGGAGATTGTCCCGACCGTGCTCTTCATGTGCTCGGACGCCGCTGCGTACATGAGCGGCGCGCGGATCCACGTCGACGGCGGCCGCCGCAGCTGAGCGTCAGATCTCGTCCTGCGCGGCGAACGCGGCGTCCGCGTTGCGCTGCGCGTAGGCGACGAGCGCCTCGACGGCCGTTGCGACGCGGCCCGAGTCGCGCGCGAGGCATCCGTCGAGGATCGCGACGTACGCATCGCGCACGGCGTCGCGGCCCTCGGCGGTGACGAGCGGATTGCCGAGGGTCGCGGCGACCATCGGCCCGAAGTTCGCACGCGTGTACGCCTCGAGGAGCGCCTCGCCCCCGACGCGGCCGATCAGCTCGCGCAGGAACGTGACCTGGCGCCCGCGCCACTCCTTCAGCCGCTCGGCGCCGTCGCCCGGCACGTCGAGGCCGGCGGCGAGCTCGCGCAGAGCGTGCAGCTCCTCATCCCCGAGCGTCGACATCGCCATCGTCGCTGCGCCGAGGAGGATCGCGTACCGCGCGCGGATCGCACTCTCGACGGCGGCGCGCGAGTAGGAGCGCACGACGAAGCGCCCCGCCTCGTTCTGCGTCACGAGCCCCTCCCCGCTCAGCTTGACGAGCGCGTGGTAGACAGAGCCGCGCGGCGTGTCGAGTTGCGCGGCGAGCTCGTCGAGCACGAGCGGCTCGCCGACCGGCAGCTCGCGCGCGAGGATCCGCGCGCGCAGCGCGTCGAAGGCCACGTTGTCCTGCGCGAGCTCGAGGCGGCCGAACTGGCCGCGGAAATACGCGAGCGGCGCGCCCTGCCGTCCCTCCGCCTGCTCAACCTCGGCGAGGAACACCCAGTGCGTGCCGGCGCTCACGACCTCCGAGACGGTGCATTCGAGCGTCGCGAGCGCGCCTTCGAGGAGCGGGTCGCCGTGACCGCCCTCGCTCGTCGCGACGGCGGCGAACTTGTCGCCCTTGCCCGCGAAGTGCAGCGCGAGATCGGCGTGATCCTCGTCGAGGATGTTGACGGCGAAGTGGCGCGCCGCCGCGATGCCCTGTCCGGTCGACGAGGTGCGGTTCATGCAGACGAGCAGCATCGGCGGCTCGAGCGAGAGCGAGCTGACCGCGCTCGCCGTCGTGCCGAGACGCTGCCCGTCGTGGAGCGTGGTGATGACGGTGACGCCGCTCGCGAAACGACCGATCGCGTCGCGGAACTCCGCGGGCGTGAGGCGCTGGCGCTCGCTGTTCGCCGCGGGCGTCGTCATCGGCTCACGACATGCAACTCGAGCTGCCAGGGGTCGCGAACGGCGAACCCATCGGCGAGCGTCTCGACCTGGCGCCCCGCCGCCTCGAAGCGCCGCCGCGTTTCGGCAACGGCCTCGTCGTCAGAAAGCTGAATCGTCCAGTGCCGGAGGCCGAGCGCGCCATCGCTCTGCGGCGGCAGGCCTTCGCCGCGGCGGATGTTCGCGGCAGCGTTGTGGTGGTAGCCGCCGACCGAGAAGAACGCGCCCCAGCCGACGTGGTACATGAGGTCGAAGCCGAGCTCGTGGTGGTAGAAGGCAACGGCGTCATCGAGGTCGCCGATCGTGACGTGCACGTGGCCGACCTCCATCCCTCGCGCGACCGATGCCCGGACGTCGCCGTCGCCGCCTGCGGCGAGGAGCTCCTCGCGTTCGATCGCCACCGGCTCGTGGCCGTAGGGATCCGTCGGCCACTCGGCGCGCGGGCGATCCCACGCGAGCTCTAGCGTGTTCCCGTCCGGGTCGGGCAGGTAGATCGCCTCGTGCGTGCCGCGGTCGCGGATGTTCGTGATCTCCGCGCCGGTCGACTCGAGCCGTGCGAGCGCACGCCCGAGCTCCGCCCGGCTCGGATACAGCAGGCAGTAGTGGAAGAGCCCAGCGCCGGCGTCGTCCGCGCGGCCTGCCGCGTCCTCGTGCAGGACGACGAGCGTCTCGGCGCCGTCGCCGAGCGCGACGGAATGCGCGTCGCGCCCGGCCACGTGCAGCCCGAGCGAGCGCTCGTACCAGTCGAGCGAGCGCGCCAGGTCCGGAACCGTGAGGTGCACAGCGCCGAGGCGGAGCGACGGGGGAAGAGTCCCGGCGGCAATCATGTATACAGTCTACACTCCGTCTGTGTAATCGACGAAGGGCTCGACCGGGGCGAAGAGCTCGGCCACGTCGGCAGGCGGCGCCTCGACCAGCCGCTGCTCGACGGCGTAGCGCACGAAGGCCTCGAGGGTGACGCGGTTCGGCTCGACGCCGTACGGGGCGATGTCGCCACCGAAGAAGTCGCGCAACCGGTCGACATGTGCGGCGAGCGACGGGATCGGTACGCGGCTCGCGCGGATGTCGCCCGCGCGCGCATAGAAGCGGCGCCGCGCGACCTCGAACGCGCGGTAGAGGTTCGACGCCAGCCAGCGGTGCTCGTCGAGCAGCTCGCTGCGCACGACGAGGACGCGCAGGATCGGGAAGACGCCGGTCCGGCAGTAGAAGTCGCGCTCGGACTCGCCGGGCGGGTCGAGCAGCCGCGCGAACCCGTCCGGGAGGCTCGCGAGCGGCGCGATCACCGCGTCGGCGTCGTCGGCGCCCTCGCTCCACTGCACCCCGGCCGAGTCGACGCCGTGCAGCTCGGCGAGCATCCCGCGCACGTAGACGGACGCCGTGTCGCTCCAGTCGGTGCCGATGCGAGCGCCGCGGAGCTCCTCGGGCGTCGACGCCGCGCGGACGCCGACCGATCCGTGCGCGAACCCACGCGACGTGAACACCGGCACCGCCGTCAGCGTCCGGTCGCCGGCGAGGCGGCGGGTGACGTAGTCGAGCAGGGGCACGTCGGTCACGTCGTAGTCGCCGGCATCGCCGGAGCGCCCGAGCGACGGCGACGGCAGCTCGACGAAGGTCGGCTCGATGCCTGGGAGATCGAGGTCGCCCGAGACCAGTTCGTAGACGTGGGCATAGGGCGGCAGCGCGATCGTCACCGGCACGCGGTTCCGGCGCCGCGAGGAACGGATGTCGACGACGCTCACCGGGCCACCGCCTGCTCGGGTGCGCGCTGCGCCGCGAGCCACTCGGGGAAGAGGTCGTCCGGCTCGAACGCGCGCGCTATCAGCCCCTGCTCGCGTAGGTAGCGGAGGTAGGTCTCGAGCGTCGGCCGGTTCGGCTCGACGCCGTAGGGCCACGGATCGTCGCCCGTCACCTCGCGCAGTGAGTCGAGGTGCTCGTCGACCCACGGGATCGGCACGAGGCCGGCCGGGTCCGCGACCTGCTCGAAGTACTCACGGCGCGCACGGTCGAGTGCCTCGTAGAGGCGGCGGACGATGTCGTTGTCGCGCTCGTAGAGCGCGCGGTCGAGCGCGACGACGTGCATGATCGGCACGCACCCCGTCTGCTCGCGGTACCGGCGCTCCTCCTCCCACGGGTCGTCGTAGAGCAGCCGCACGAGGCCGCCTGCGCGCACCGACGACTCGACGCTCGCAGGCGGCGACGGGACGATGATCGCCTCGAGGTCGCCCGCCCAGAGCATTTCCTCGATGCCCCGGTCGGTGGCAGGGATCACGCGGACGTCGTCGGAGAGGTGTTTCGCCGGCACGACCTCGGGCCGGCCGGGCTTCTCCACCCCGCCCTGGTACCAGGTCACGTCGGCCGGACGGATGCCGTGCATGTCGGAGAGCAGCCCCCGCGCCCAGACCGCGGCCGAGTTCGACCACGCGACGATCCCGATGCGGCTGCCTCGCAGGTCCTCCGGCTCCCGGATGCGGTCGGAGCGCACGAAGATCGCCGTCTGCCGGTAGACCCGCGAAGGGAAGACGGGCAAGCCGACGATGCGGTCGTCGCCCGAGGCGCGGACCGTCCCGTACTGGACGAAGCTCATCTCGGACACGTCCCAGTCGCGCCGGGCGACGAAGCGGCGGAACATCTCCGGGATCGGCATCTGCACGAAGAGCGGCTCGGCGCCCTCGATCGGAATGCGTCCGTCGACGAGCGCACGGACGTGGTCGTAGGAGCTGATCGCGAAGGTGAACCGCAGCGGCGCGCTCATCGTCACTCCGCGCCGGCCGGCGTCGCGCGCAGCGGCAGTCTCACGTATCCCGTCTTCATGCCCGAGACGGGCATCGGCTCGCCCGCGAGCTCGAACCGCTCCGTGCGCGCGAGCAGCTCCTCGATGACGAGGCGCAGCTCGAGGCGCGCGAGCGGCGCACCGATGCAGATGTGCGCGCCGACGCCGAAGGCGAGATGTCGGTTCGGCCTGCGCGCCAGGTCGACCTGGTCTGCGTGCGGGAATTGCTCTTCGTCGTAGTTGCCGGAGGCGAAGACGAGACCGACGAAGTCGCCCCCGGCGACCGGGCAGCCTCCAAGCTCGACGTCGCGCGCCGCAGTGCGTCCGATCTGGTGCAGCGCGGTCCCCGTGCGGAGCAGCTCCTCGACCGCGGTCGGGATCCGTTCGGGCTCCACACGCAATGCGTCCTGGTCATCGGGATGCGTCGCAAGATAGTGCGCGGCATAGGTGAGCGAGCGCGTCGTCGTCGAGTGGCCCGCCGAGATGAGCTGCCAGCCGATCTTCGCCACCGTCTCGTCGTCGAAGCCCTCGGCCACGAGACGCGCGAGAAGATCGACCGCAGGATCGTGCGGGACGCGCCTCCGCGTCGCGACGAGCTCGAGCCCCTTCGCCATGAACGCGTCCGCCGAGGCCTGCTGCGCCTCCGCGCTGCCGCCGCTCGCTGCGTCGGCGAGGTCGGTCAGCTCCTTGAACGCCGCCGACTCGTCGTCGGACACGTTCAGGAACGCCGCGAGCACGCGCGCCGGCAGCGGATAGGCGACGTCGGGATAGAAGTCGGACTCCCCGCGCTCGAGCGGCGCCAGGTGCTCCGCGATCATCGCGCGGATGCGCGGCTCGAGCGCCTTCATCCGCGCCGGCGTGAAGTACGGCGCGAGCAGCTTGCGGAAGTAGAGATGCCGCTCGTCGTTCAATGAGAGCGGGATGAGCTCCGGCGAGGAACGCCTCTCCACGAACGGTTGATCGGAGCGAAAGGTCTTGGTGTCCTTGGCTACGGCGACGATGTCGTCGTAGCCGAAGACGGCCCAGAAGCCCCCGAAGTCGTCCGAGTACGCAACAGGGCACTCCCCTCGGAGCCGCCGATAGACATCGAGCAGCGCCGGCCCGGATGCATCCGAAGTCGGACTCCAGTCCGCTTTCGTCATTGTGGATACTGTATCCTTTGCGCCGAACCCCGTCAATTCTGGAGCGACGGGCGGGATCGCCGCTTCCTGGTCTCGATGCGACGCAACTCGCGTCTTCCGCAGCCCACCAGCGCGGCGATCAGGCTTTCGGGCCGGCGGCGCTGATCGTCGCGTCGACGTCGGCGAAGCGCTCCGCGAAGTTCTCGGCGAACATCGCCGCGAGCTGCCGGGCCTTCTCGTCGTACTCGTCCGGGTCGGCCCAGGTCGAGCGCGGGTCGAGGAGGCTGCCGTCGACACCGGGCACCGCGGTCGGCACCTCGAACCCGAAGGTCGGATCGGTGCGGAACTCGGCCCGGTCGAGGTCGCCGTTGAGGGCGGCGCGGAGCATCGTGCGGGTCGCCTGGATCGGCATCCGCTGCCCCTGCCCGAACGGCCCACCCGTCCAGCCGGTGTTCACGAGCCAGACGGTCGAGCCGTGCTGGTCGAGCTTCTCGCCGAGCATGCGCGCGTAGACGGCGGGCGGCTGCGGCAGAAACGGCTGCGCGAAGCAGGTCGAAAACGTCGGCTGCGGCTCGGTGACGCCTATCTCGGTGCCGGCCAGCTTGGCCGTGAACCCGGAGAGGAAGAAGTAGAGCGCCTGTTCGCGGCTGAGGCGGGCGATCGGCGGCAGGATCCCGAACGCGTCCGCGGTCAGGAAGATCACCGACCGCGGATGCCCCGCCTGCTTCGCCGGCAGCGCATTGCTGATCTGCTCCAGCTTGTAGGCGGCGCGGGTGTTTTCCGTCTTCGAGTCGTCGTCGAGGTCGAGCACCCCATTCGGATCCACGGTGACGTTCTCGAGGATCGTCCCGAACGTGCGCGTCGTCTTGTAGATCTCCGGCTCGGCGACCGGCGAGAGCCGAATCGTCTTCGCGTAGCAGCCGCCCTCGATGTTGAAGACGCCGCTGTCGCCCCAGCCGTGCTCGTCGTCGCCGATCAGGTTCCGCTCCGGATCCGCGCTCAGCGTCGTCTTGCCGGTGCCCGAGAGCCCGAAGAACACCGCGACCTCACCCTGCTCCGACACGTTGGCCGAGCAATGCATCGGGAACACACCCTCCAGCGGCAGCCGGTCGTTCATCACCGTGAAGATCGACTTCTTGATCTCTCCCGCATAGAACGTCCCCAGCACCAACAGCTCTGTCTTGCCCGGGTGCAGCACGATCGCCGTCGAGCTGCGCGTCCCGTCCGTGGCGGGATCCGCCTCCAGATCAGGTGTGTGCAGCACCAGCGCATCCGGCGTGAACCCCTCGACCTCGTCCTCGGCCAGGTCGATGAACATCGTCTTCGCAAACAGCGCGTGATACCGGTGCGCGGTCACCACGCGCACACCGATCCGATGCGCCGGATCCGCACCCGCCCACGCATCGACCACATAAAGGCTCTGCGCCGAGCCCAGCTGCGCGGACACCTTCTCGCGCAAACCGTCGAAGCTCGACTCCGCAAGCTTCTGGTTCACCTCACCCCACCAGATCCGCTCCGACGAGCCCGGCTCGTCGACCAGGAACTTGTCCTTCGGCGAACGACCCGTGAACTTCCCCGTGTCGACCACCAACGGGCCGCCCTCGGCAAGCCGGCCGTCACCGCGCTTCAACGCATCCGAGTAGAGCAGCGACGTCGTGGGATTCCGATGCACGACACCGGCTGCGTCGATCCCGTGTGCGTTCAGAACTCCTTCCGTGCGCGTAACGGTCGTCATGGCCGGATTCCTCCCTGTCGGCAGATGAGCGTCATGCCGCCGCCGATCGGGAGGGTGACCTCACGGACGCGATCGTCAGCGGCGATATGTTGATTGAACTGCGCGATCGCCACGTTCCCGTCGCGATCGAGGAGCGTGTCGTCGGCGACGATCACGCCGCGCTCACCGAGCTTCGGGATCACCGCCTCGTACAGTTCGAGATAGTCGCGCTTCGCTGCGTCGATGAAGACGAGATCGAATGGACCTTCGAGCTCCTCGATCACCGCTGTCGCCGCGCCGGCGCGAAAATCGACACGGTCGGCGAGCCCGGCGGCCTCAGCATGACGTCGCGCGATCTCTGTGACCTCCTCGCTCACGTCGATGGTCACGAACCTGCTCCCGGGAGGGAGCGCCGCGGCGATCTCGAGCGTCGACCACCCGGTGAACGCCCCGATCTCCAGGACGAAGTCTGGTCTTGCAAACCATGTCAGCAGCCCGAGGAGCGCCCCCTGTTCCGACCCGAGAGCCATGTGCGGCTCCGACTGCGTGCGCTCCGTTTCAGCGCGCAGAGAGCGAAGGATCTTGACGAGATCGCGTGCTGCGGAATTCACCACGGCTCCTGTCTGGTTCACACGCATACTGTATACACATTCTTCTTCTCGACGAGTCGGCTTCCCTGCCATGGCCTGATGCACGGCAGACGATCAAGTAGACGGAGGCTTCCGCAGTCGCACCGACGTCGCGCGCCGACGAACCTCGCTGGAGTCCCTCTGGAGTACCGGTGAGGCGCGGTTCGCTTCGGTCAGGCCGGCTGCTGGAGCTCGAGGAGCAGGTTGCGCAGAACGGCGAAGCGCTTCGGGCCGAGCCGCCGCTCCCAGGCGGCTTCCATCTCGGCGACCGCGTCGCGGATCACACCGACCGCGGCGATGCCCCGCTCGGTGAGGACGATCCGTTTCGAACGGCGGTCCTCCGGGTGCGGTTCGCGCTGGAGGTATCCGAGGCGCTCGAGCTCGCCGAGCAGGTAGTTGAGCGCCTGCGGGCTGATCCCCACCTGGGCGGCGACGTCGGTCGGGCGCGCGCCCTGCGGCCCCGGGTACCGGAACACGACGAAGTAGGCACGGTCGAAGTCGTCGAAGCCGCGCTCGCGCAGCCGCTCGAGCATGTGCTGCTGGACCGCCTCCCAGGGCATGCGCAGGAGGGCGCCGATCAGCGGCGGCCCGAACGGCTCCGTGTCGGTGTCGGGGAATTTCATAAAGTCTCTTGACAATACCGGTCCTGCTCGCCTATCATCAAGTCACTTTATCACTGGAGACGAGGAGACCTGGCGATGACGACAAGCACACGCGAAGAGATCAGAGTCGGAGAGCTCGCGATCCGCTTCCTGCTCGAGGGCGGGCAGTCGGACGGCTCGGTGGCGGTGTTCGAGTTCGACGTCCCCGCCGGCTCCAAGGTCGCGGCGGCGCACAGCCACGACGGCTTCGACGA
>Ga0335071_10002380_pt1 | contig 20130 bp, 19 predicted proteins | sample Lox_Sample_15_FD_206724 | JGI IMG/M metagenome (GOLD analysis project Ga0335071, IMG submission 206724) | Soil microbial communities from Loxahatchee National Wildlife Refuge, Florida, United States - Lox_Sample_1.5 | ecosystem: Environmental > Terrestrial > Soil > Wetlands | place: USA...
TCCGGGGCGGCGTCACGCGGCACGCCGCGCGGGGTCGTCGACCAGGCTCTTGCCGCCGTGGTCGATCATGTACTCGAACTCGTGGCGGAAATGCTTCAGGAAGCTCTGCACCGGCCACGCGGAGGCATCGCCGAGCGCGCAGATCGTGTGGCCCTCGATGCGGTTGGCGACGTCGACCAGCAGGTCGAGCTCCTCGCGCCGCGCCTGGCCGTCGAGCACCTTGCGCACCAGCCGGTTCATCCAGCCGGTGCCCTCGCGGCACGGCGTGCACTGGCCGCAGGACTCGGCGCGATAGAAACGCGTGATGCGCTCCAGCACCCTGACCATGCAGGTGGTCTCGTCCATCACGATGACCGCCGCCGAGCCGAGGGCGCTGCCGATCTTGCGCAGCGAGTCGTAGTCCATGTTGGCGCCGAGCATCGCCGCCGCCGGCACGACCGGCACCGACGAGCCGCCCGGGATCACGGCCTTCAGCTGCCGGCCGCCGCGCATCCCGCCGCAGACGTCCTCGAGCAGCTCCTTGAACGGGATGCCGAGCGGCAGCTCGTAGTTGCCCGGCCGGCTGACGTGGCCGGACACCGAGAAGATGACCGTGCCGCCGGAGTTCGGCACGCCAAGATCCGCGAACCACTTCGCGCCCTTGCGCAGGATCGTCGGCACCGACGCGTAGCTCTGCGTGTTGTTGACGGTGGTCGGCCGGCCGTACAGGCCGAAGTTCGCCGGGAACGGCGGCTTGAAGCGCGGCTTGCCGGGCTTGCCCTCGAGCGACTCGAGCAGCGCCGTCTCCTCGCCGCAGATGTAGGCGCCGGCGCCCGCGACCGCGTACAGGTCGAAGTCGAAGCCGGAGCCGAGCAGGTTCTTGCCCAGCAGTCCTGCGGCGTAGGCCTCGCGCACCGCCGCCTCGAAGCGCGGGAACGGCTCGGCCAGGAACTCGCCACGGATGTAGTTGTAGCCGGCGGTGGCGCCCATCGCGTAGCCGCCGATCGCCATGCCCTCGACCACCGAGTGCGGGTTGAAGCGCAGGATGTCGCGATCGTGGCAGGTGCCGGGCTCGGACTCGTCCGAGTTGCAGACCACGTACTTCTGGCCCGGCGCGCCGCGCGGGATGAAGCTCCACTTCATGCCGGTCGGGAAGCCCGCGCCGCCGCGACCGCGCAGCCCCGACGCCTTGACCTCCTCGATGATCTTCTCGGGCGGGACCTTCTCGCGCAGGATGCGCTCCCACGCCTCGTAGCCGCCGATGCCGCGGTAGGTGGCGAGCGTCCAGCTCTCGGGGAGCTTGAGCGGCTCGAACACGACCTGGTTCATTTCGCGGGGCATGCGCGGCTCACTTCAGGCTGTCGAGCACCTGGTCGACCTTCTCGGGCGTCAGGTTCTCGTAGTAGACGTGATCGATCATCATCATCGGCGCGTTGTTGCAGGCGGCGAGGCATTCCTCCTCGCGCTTCAGGAAGAACTTGCCGTCCGGCGTGCTCTCGCCGGTCCGGATCCCGAGCCGCCGCTCGACGTGCTCGACGATCTTGTCGGCGCCGCACAGCATGCAGGCGATGTTGGTGCACACCGAGACGTGCAGGCGGCCGACCGGCCTGGTCTCGAACATCGAGTAGAAGCTCGCCACTTCGTACACCTGGATCGGCGGCAGCGACAGGTAGGCCGCGACCGCGTCCATGAGCTCGGCTGTCAGGTAGCCGTTGTTCTGGTGCTGCGCGACGCGCAGCGCCGCGATCACCGCCGAGCGCTGCCGCCCTTCCGGGAACTTCGCGCGCCAGTGGTCGATCTCGTGGCGGCTGTGCTCGGACAGCTCCGCGGCCGGCGCCGCGCCCTGTGCATCAGTCATCGGTCGATCTCTCCGAACACGATGTCGATCGTGCCGATCACGGCGACGACGTCGGCCAGCATGTGGCCGCGGACCATCTCGTCCATCGCCGCGAGGTGCGCGAAGCCCGGCGCGCGCGCCTTCAGGCGGTACGGCTTGTTGGCGCCGTCCGAGACCAGCCACACGCCGAACTCGCCCTTCGGCGCCTCGACCGCGGCGTAGGTCTCGCCGGCCGGCACCGAGTAGCCCTCGGTGAACAGCTTGAAGTGGTGGATCAGCGATTCCATGTCGCCCTTCATCTCGACGCGCCGCGGCGGGCTGATCTTGCGGTCGTCGAGCATCACCGGGCCCGGGTTGGCGCGCAGCCAGTCGACGCACTGGCGGATGATGCGGTTCGACTGGCGCAGCTCCTCGACCCGCACCAGGTAGCGGTCGTAGCAGTCGCCGTTGACGCCGACCGGGATGTCGAAGTCGACCCGGTCGTAGACCTCGTAGGGCTGCTGCTTGCGCAGGTCCCAGACGACCCCGGAGCCGCGCAGCACCGGGCCCGAGCACGACAGCGCCATGGCCCGCTCGGGCGACAGCACGCCGATGTTGACCGTGCGCTGCTTCCAGATGCGGTTGTCGGTCAGCAGCGTCTCGTACTCGTCGACGCACTTCGGGAAGCGGTCGGTGAAGTCCTTGATGAAGTCCAGCAGGCTCCCGGAGCGCGCCTCGTTGAGCCGGTCGATCTCCTTGCGCGGGCGGAACTTCGACGGCGCGTACTTCGGCATCGCCTCCGGCAGGTCGCGATACACGCCGCCCGGGCGGTAGTAGGTCGCGTGCATGCGCGTGCCCGAGACCGCCTCGTAGCAGTCCATCAGGTCCTCGCGCTCGCGGAACGCGTACAGGAACACGGTCATCGCGCCGATGTCGAGGCCGTGCGCGCCGAGCCACATCAGGTGGTTCAGGACGCGCGTGATCTCGTCGAACATGACGCGGATGTACTGCGCGCGCAGCGGCGCCTCGATGCCGAGCAGCTTCTCGATCGCCATCACGTAGGCGTGCTCGTTGCACATCATGGACACGTAGTCGAGCCGGTCCATGTAGCCGATGCTCTGGTTGAACGGCTTCGACTCGGCCAGCTTCTCGGTGCCGCGGTGCAGGAGCCCGATGTGCGGGTCCGCCTTCTGCACCACCTCGCCATCCATCTCGAGCACGAGCCTGAGCACGCCGTGCGCCGCCGGGTGCTGCGGGCCGAAGTTCAGCGTGAAGTTGCGGATCTCAGACATCCGGCTTTCCCGGCGCCGGGGCCGCAGCCGGGCGGCCGTGCAGCGCCGCCTCGTAGCGGTGGTCGTCGCGGATCACGCGCGGCACCAGCACCCGCGGCTCGATCGTGACCGGCTCGTAGACGACGCGGCGCTTCTCCGGGTCGTAGCGCACCTCGACGTGGCCGATCAGCGGGAAGTCCTTGCGGAACGGGTGGCCGATGAAGCCGTAGTCGGTCAGGATGCGGCGCAGGTCCGGGTGGCCGCGGAACAGGATGCCGAACAGGTCGAAGGCCTCGCGCTCGAACCAGTTCGCGCCCGGCCAGACCTCGACCACCGAGTCGATCAGCGGCGGCTCGCCCGGCGCGCAGTAGGCCCGCAGCCGCAGCCGCCGGTTGTGGCGGATCGAGAGCAGCTGGTAGACGACCGCGAAGCGCCGCTCGGGCGCGGCCGCGGGCTCCGCGCCCGGGGCCGGCGACTCGGCGCGGTAGCGGCCGGTGACGCCGCGGCTGAAGCCGGTGCCGGTCGCCTCGTGCGTGTTCCACTCGTCGCGGCCGTAGCTCAGGTAGTCGATGCCCGACAGGTCGACCAGCATCTCGAAGCCGAGTCGCGCATCGTCGCGCAGCGCGGCGCAGACCACGACGATCGCATCGGCCTCGACGTCGAAGGCGAGCTCGCCGGGCAGCGCCGCGGCGCGCACCGCGCGGCCGTTCGCGGCGTCGATGACCGCGGCCGCGAACAGCTCGGCGCTGTCCGGTGCGCGGCCCGCGGAGTCGGACGTGGGGGCGCTCATCGGGTCACTCATCGAGCGATCGTGCTGGTGCGGCGGATCTTGTTCATCAGCTGGAAGATGCCGTACATCAGCGCCTCGGCCGACGGCGGGCAGCCCGGCACGTAGACGTCGACCGGCACGATGCGGTCGCAGCCGCGCACCACCGAGTACGAGTAGTGATAGTAGCCGCCACCGTTGGCGCACGATCCCATCGAGATGACCCAGCGCGGCTCGCTCATCTGGTCGTAGACGCGGCGCAGCGCCGGCGCCATCTTGTTGGTCAGCGTGCCGGCGACGATCATCACGTCCGACTGGCGCGGGCTCGCGCGGAACACGACGCCGAAGCGGTCGAGGTCGTAGCGCGCCGCGCCTGCCTGCATCATCTCCACGGCGCAGCAGGCGAGCCCGAACGTCATGGGCCAGAGCGAGCCGGTGCGCGCCCAGTTCATCAGGTCATCGAGACGCGCGGTCACGAAGCCCTTGTCCTGCAGTGCGCTGTCGACCTCGGCGACTAGTCCCATTCCAGCGCCCCCTTCTTCCACTCGTAGATGAAGCCGACGATCAGGATCGCGAGGAACAGCCCCATCGACAGGATCCCGAAGTGGCCCACCGCGCTGAGCGACACCGCCCAAGGAAACAGGAACGCGATCTCGAGGTCGAAGAGGATGAAGAGGATCGCCACGAGGTAATAGCGCACGTCGAACTTCATGCGCGAGTCCTCGAAGGCCTCGAAGCCGCACTCGAACGGCGCGAGCTTGTCAGGATCCGGCCGGCGCGGCCCGAGCAGGAATCCGAGGACGATGAGCACGCCGCCGATGGCTGCGGCGACGCACAGGAAGATCAGAATCGGCAGGTAATTGGCGAGCATCACCGGCGTTCCCGGGCCGCGTGCATCGCCGCCCGTGTCATCCGCGGTATTCTAGACGGCTGCGCGCCGCCCCGTCACCCTGTTACCGGTGCTCCGCGGGTCCATCGAAGGGTGGTGCCGACGGCCGGACTCGAACCGGCACACCTTACGGTGCTAGCACCTCAAGCTAGTGCGTCTACCAATTCCGCCACGTCGGCAATCAATGATTCGGATCGTCTGCTGCGTCCGGCTTCGGCAACTACTTAGGCGGCGCATCCGGCGGCGGCGTCGCGGGCACCGCCGGCAGCTCGCTGACCGGCGCGGGCGCCGTGGCCGGCGCCGTGACCGGCACCTGCTCGACCAGGCTCTTCGGGCCCGTGGTCGTGCGATGGCTCGCGAGATACGCGAGCGACAGGCTCGTCATGAAGAAGCACGTCGCCAGCACCGCGGTCATCTTCGAGAAGAACGTCGAGGAGCCGCGCGCGCCGAACACCGTGCCCGAGGCACCGGAGCCGAAGCCCGCGCCCGCGTCCGCGCCCTTGCCCCGCTGCAAGAGCACGAGGCCGATGATCGAGGCCGACAGCAGCACGTGTAGACCAAGCAGTATCTGTTGCAGCATAAACAACGTATCCGAGCAGCCGCTCAGGCGGCCGCAGCGCAGATCCTCACGAATTCATCCGCCTTGAGCGAGGCGCCGCCGACGAGCCCGCCGTCAACGTCGGGCTGGTCGAAGAGTTCGGCGGCGTTCGCCGCCTTGACGCTGCCGCCGTACAAGAGCCGCAGGCCACCGCCAATCATAGCATCCCGGGCGGCGATCCGCGCGCGGATGAAGGCGTGCACCGCCTGCGCCTGCTCCGGAGTCGCGTTCTTGCCGGTGCCGATCGCCCAGACCGGCTCGTAGGCGACGATCGCCCGGGCGAAGGCGGCGACGCCCGCGACCGCAAGCACCGCGTCGAGCTGGCGGCCGACGACCTCCTCGGTGACGCCGCGCTCGCGTTCCTCGAGCGTCTCGCCGACGCACAGTATCGGCACCAGCCCGGCGCCCTGGGCGGCGACGAACTTGCGCGCGATCAGCGTGTCGTCCTCGCGATACAGCTGGCGCCGCTCCGAGTGGCCGACGATCGCGTAGCTGCAGCCGACGTCCTTGAGCATCGCCGCCGAGACCTCGCCCGTGAATGCGCCCTGCGCCTCGGCGCAGACGTTCTGGGCGCCGAGCCCGATCGGGCTGTCCTTGACCTGGCGGCCGATCTCCCACAGGTAGACGTGCGGCGGGCAGATCACCACGTCGCAGGGGGCCTCGTCGCTCGCCTCGATCAGCGCGTCGACGAGCCGGGCGTTCTCCGCCCGCGTGCCGTGCATTTTCCAGTTGCCGGCAACCACTGGTCGTCGCATGGGGGTGTCCTCGAAAGGCGCGGCAGGATACCCGCGAAGCCCGCCAAAATCAACGATTTGGGTTCAGTCCGCAGCCGCCCGCCGCACCACGGCCGCGAGCGCCTCGGCCACCTCGCGCACCAGCTCCTCGTCCCGGCCCTCGGCCATGACGCGGATCACGGGCTCGGTGCCGGAAGGCCGCAGCACGATGCGGCCGTCGCCCGCAAAGCGGGCCTCGGCCGCGGCCACTGCGGCCGCGACCGGCCCCGCCGCGAGGTCGACGCGCTTCGGGGTGCGCACGTTGAGCAGCAGCTGCGGATACTTCGGCATCTCGGCGACCAGCTCGGCGAGCTTGGCACCGGTCTGCCGCATGATGGCGAGCACCTGCAGCGCGCTGACCAGGCCGTCCCCGGTCGTCGTCTTGTCCAGGCACAGCAGGTGGCCCGAGCTCTCGCCGCCAAGCTCGCCGCCCTGCTCGCGCAGCAGCTCGAGCACGTAGCGGTCGCCGACCGCCGCGCGGCGAAACGGCACGCCGAGCGCCCCGAGGGCGTGCTCGAGGCCGAGGTTGCTCATCACGGTGCCGACCACCGGCCCCTTCAGCGTCCCGGCCGCGCGCCGGCTCTTGGCGATCACGTAGAGCAGCTGGTCGCCGTCCACCGTCCGCCCCAGGTGGTCCACCATGACGACGCGGTCGCCGTCGCCGTCGAGCGCGAGGCCGGCGTCGGCGCGCACGCCCGGAACCGTGAGCTGCAGCAGCGCCGGCTGGGTGGAGCCGCAGCCGTCGTTGATGTTGCGGCCGTTCGGCGAGCAGCCGATCGGCACGATCTCCGCGCCGAGGTCGGCGAGCACCCGCGGCGCGACCTTGTAGGCGGCGCCGTTGGCGCAGTCGACGACCAGTTTCTGGCCCGCGAGGCTGACCCCTGCCGGCAGCGTCGCGCGGCAGAAGTCCTGATACACGGTGCGCGAGCGGTCGGTGCGGACCGCGCGGCCGAGGCGGCCCGACTCGACGGTCGTCGGCGGCTCGTCGAGGCGCGCCTCGATCGCGCTCTCGAGCGCGTCGGAGAGCTTGCCGCCGGTGCGGTCGAAGAACTTGATGCCGTTGTCCTCGTACAGGTTGTGCGAGGCGCTGATGACGACGCCGAAGTCGCAGCCGAAGTGCTGCGTCAGGTATGCGACGCCCGGCGTCGGCAGCGGCCCCATCAGGCTGACGTTGACGCCCGCGGCGACGAAGCCGGCCTCGAGCGCCGACTCGAACATGTAGCCGGACAGGCGCGTGTCCTTGCCGATCAGCACCGAGCCGCCGTCCGGCGCGAGCACGCGCGCCGCGGCGCTCGCGAGCCGGAGCGCGAACTCGACCGTCATCGGGTGCTTGCCGACGTGCCCGCGGACGCCGTCGGTGCCGAAGTACTTCCTCGTCATCCCTGCTCTCCTCTGCCGCGGCCGAGCGCCGCCGCGACGCGCACCGCATCGACCGTCTCGGCCACGTCGTGCGCGCGCACGATCGCGGCGCCGCGCTCGACCGCGAGCGCCGCGAGCGCGACGCTGCCGGCGAGCCGCCCGCCCACCGGCCGGCCGGTGAGCTGGCCGACCAGCGACTTGCGCGACAGCCCGACCAGCAGCGGCACGCCGAGCGTCGTGAAGCTCTCCAGCGACCGGAACAGGGCCAGGTTGTGCTCGGCGTTCTTGCCGAAGCCGAAACCCGGGTCCACCGCGATCGCGTCGGCCGCGATGCCCGCCGCGCGGCAGGCGGCCACGCGCTCCTGCAGGAACTCGCGCACCTCGGCGACCACGTCCCGGTAGCGGGGCGCATTCTGCATCGTCCGGGGGTCGCCCTGCATGTGCATGACGCACACTGCCGTGCCGGCGCGCGCCGCGGCGGCGAGCGCGGCGGGATCCGCGAGCGCGCGCACGTCGTTGACGAGTTGCGCGCCGGCCGCCACCGCCGCCTCGATCACCTCGGCGCGGCTGGTGTCGACCGAGACCACGACGTCGAGCTGCGCGGCGATCGCGCGGATCACCGGCACGACCCGGGCGAGCTCCTCCGCCGGCGACGGCGGCGTGGCCCCGGGCCGGGTGGACTCGCCGCCGACGTCGATGATCCGCGCGCCGTCCGCGACCATCCGGCGCGCAGCGGCGAGCGCGGCGTCGGGCTCCTCGAAGCGGCCGCCGTCCGAGAACGAGTCCGGGGTGACGTTCAGGACCCCCATGACGACGGGGTCGCCGAGCGCGAGCAGGCGGGAGCGACAGCGCAGCTGCACGCCCGCCGCCGGGCGCGGAATCAGTGCTGTCCGGCCGGCGTCCCGACGCCGCCCAGGCCCGGCTTCTTGTCGGCCTCGGCAGGCGGCGTCGGCGATCCGGGCGGTGTCAGCTGCGACTCGTCCCAGTCGTGCGGCGGCTTCGGCTCCTTGCCGGCCATGATGTCCTTGATCTGGCCCTCGTCGATGGTCTCGTAGCGCATCAGCGCCTCGGCCATCTTGTGCAGCTGACCGAGGTACGTCTGCAGGATGCCCTTGGCGCGTGCGTAGTTCGAGTCGATGACCTGGCGGACTTCCTCGTCGATCACGTGGGCGGTCACGTCCGAGACCTGCTTGTGCTGCGTCACGCTGCGGCCGAGGAACACCTCGCCCTGGTCCTCGCTGTAGGTCTGCGGGCCGAGGCGCTCGGACAGGCCCCATTTCGTGACCATGTTGCGCGCCAGGTCGGTCGCCCGCTCGATGTCGTTGGACGCGCCGGTGGTGATCGACTCCTTGCCGAACACGAGCTCCTCGGCCACGCGGCCGCCGTACAGCGTCGCGATGCGGCTCTCGAGGCGGCGCTTGGAGGTGCTGTAGCGGTCCTGCTCCGGCAGGAACATCGTGACGCCGAGCGCCATGCCGCGCGGGATGATCGTCACCTTGTAGACCGGGTCGTGCTCGGGCACGTTGAGGCCGACGATCGCGTGCCCCGCCTCGTGGTAGGCGGTGAGGCGCTTCTCCTCCTCGCTCATGACCATCGAGCGCCGCTCGGCGCCCATCATGATCTTGTCCTTGGCGCGCTCGAACTCCTCCATCGACACGACGCGGCGGTTGCCGCGCGCGGCGAACAGCGCCGCCTCGTTGACGAGGTTGGCGAGGTCGGCGCCCGAGAATCCCGGCGTGCCGCGCGCGATGACCAGCGGCTTGACGTCGTCCGCGACCGGCACCTTGCGCATGTGGACCCTGAGGATCTGCTCGCGGCCGCGCACGTCCGGCAGCGGTACGACCACCTGGCGGTCGAAGCGGCCCGGGCGCAGCAGCGCCGGGTCGAGCACGTCCGGACGGTTGGTCGCGGCGATGACGATGATGCCCTCGTTGCCCTCGAAGCCGTCCATCTCGACCAGCAGCTGGTTCAGCGTCTGCTCGCGCTCGTCGTGACCGCCGCCGAGGCCGGCGCCGCGGTGCCGGCCGACGGCGTCGATCTCGTCGATGAAGATGATGCACGGCGCGTGCTTCTTGGCCTGCTCGAACATGTCGCGCACGCGCGAGGCGCCGACGCCGACGAACATCTCGACGAAGTCCGAGCCCGAGATCGTGAAGAACGGCACCTTCGCCTCGCCGGCGATCGCGCGCGCCAGGAGCGTCTTGCCGGTGCCGGGGCTGCCCACCATCAGCACGCCCTTCGGGATCTTGCCGCCGAGCTTCTGGAACTTGGCGGGGTCCTTGAGGAAGTCGACGATCTCCTTGACCTCTTCCTTCGCTTCCTCGACGCCGGCGACGTCGGCGAAGGTCACGTTGACCTGGTCCTCGTTCAGCAGCCGGGCGCGGCTCTTGCCGAAGCTCATCGCGCCGCGGCCGCCCGCGCCGCCCTGCATCTGGCGCATGAAGTACACCCAGACGCCGATCAGCAGCAGGATCGGGAACGACGACACGAACAGCTGCATCAGCATGCCCTGCCGCTCGGGCGGCGCGGCGCGGAACTTGACGCCGTGCTTCTGCAGCGCGCCGATCAGCTGGGTGTTGTCGGTCTCGGGGCTGTAGGTGACGTACGGCTCGCCATTGCCGCGCGCGCCGGTGATCGTCTCGCCCTTGATCTCCGCGTCGCGGATCGCGTTGTTGTCGACCTCGGTCAGGAACTGCGAGTACGGGATCTCGGGACTCGAGCCGGTGCGCGCGCTGAAGTTCGAAAACACCGCGAGCAGCACTACCGCGATGACCACCCAGAGGATGATGTTCTTCGTCAGGTCGTTCAAAGAGAGCTCCGTGCAGTGCTCGAGGCCGGCATTCCCAACCGACGCTACAGGATACGCCTGCCGCTCGCCAGCAGGTACATCTCGGCGCTGCGCGCGCGCGACGCCGGTGGCTTCTTCATGCGGACCTTCTCGAATTCCCGCCGCACGGCGCGCAGCAATTCGTCGAAGCCCGCTCCCTGAAACACCTTGGCGAGCAGCACGCCACCCGGCCTTAACACTTCCCGGCTGAACTCGAGGGCGAGCTCGGCGAGATGCAGCTGGCGCGGCTGGTCGACAGCATCGATGCCGGACATATTGGGGGCCATGTCGGACATCACAAGATCCACCGGCCGGCCGCCGAGCGCCTGCTTCAGGGCCGCGAGCGGCGCCGCCTCGCGAAAGTCGCCGAGGATGAAGGTCACCCCGGGCAGCGCATCCATCGGCAGGATGTCCAGTGCAAACACAGAACCCTTACCATTCAATGCCTTGGCCGCGTACTGGCTCCAGCCGCCCGGCGCCGCCCCGAGATCGACCACGACCATCCCTGGCTTTAGGAGGTGCTCGGCGGCGTCAAGTTCCTCGAGCTTGAAGGCTGCCCTCGAGCGCAGGCCCTCCTTGCGGGCGCGCTGGACGTAGGCGTCGGAGTGGTGCTCCTTGAGCCACTGCTCGCTCGACTTGCTGCGCTTTGCCATCGTCGCCTCGCACCGTGGCCGCCCCGGCCGTCCCTATAATGTGCGCATGCAGCTGAACGAACGCCAGAAGAAGCACCTGCGCCGGCTCGGACACCCGCTGCACCCGCTGGTCACGCTCGGCAACGCCGGGCTCACCGACGGCGTCGCCGCCGAGCTCGAGCGCGCGCTCGCCGATCACGAGCTCGTCAAGGCCCGGGCCCGGCTCGGCGACCGCGAGGCCCGCGACGCCGCCTTCGCGTCGCTCGCGACGCGCACCTCGAGCACGCTCGTGCAGCGCATCGGCAACGTCGCGCTGTTCTTCCGCCCGAACCCGAAGCTGACGCGGATCGTGCTGCCGGACTAGGTGCGCAGCTCGCGCACCAGCGCGACCGTGACCCAGACCGCCGCCGCCCAGTACAGCGCGCTCGCGAGCGCGTGCCAGGCGGCGAACGCCGACGCCCCGCCGGCGCCGGCCGCGCGCGCGGCGTCGAGGAGCGGCCGCACCCCGAAGTGGCTCGCCGCGAGCAGCAGCGCCGGACCGACCGCCGCCGCGCGCCCGCCCGCCGGCGCGCGCGGCGCGAGCGCGACGAGCGCCGCCGCGATGGCCGCCGAGAGCGCCGTCGCGATGCCGAACAGCGCCCCGGCGACGGTGCCCGCGAGGTGGCGGTCGTCGAGCACGGCGAACAGCGCCGGCGCGACGACCGCGCCGAGCGTCAGCAGCAGGCCGGCCCAGAATGCGAGCAGCAGCCGGCGCGCCAGCCTCACTCGTAGCGGACCGCGACGATCTCGTAGGAGCGCACGCCGCCGGGCGCCTGCACCTCGACGGTGTCGCCCTCCTCCTTGCCGACCAGCGCGCGCGCGATCGGCGAGGTGACCGCGATCAGCCCCTGGCGGATGTCGGCCTCGTCCTCGCCGACCACCTGGTAGGTGACGCGCACGCCGTCCTCGGTGCCCTCGAGCTCGACGGTGGTGCCGAACACGACCTTGCCGGTCTGCGGCAGCTTCGAGACGTCGATGATCTCGGTGTGCGACAGGCGGTGCTCGATCTCCTTGATGCGGCCCTCGATGAAGCCCTGCTGGTCGCGGGCCGCGTGGTACTCGGCGTTCTCGGACAGGTCGCCGTGGCCGCGCGCCTCGGCGATCGCCTTGATCACGGCCGGGCGCTCCTCGGACTTCAGGCGCTTGAGCTCCGCGCGCAGGCGCTCCGCGCCGCGCACGGTGATGGGACTGCGCTTCACGCCACCAACTCCTTGTGCAGGTCCTGCAGCCGGTTCACCTCGACCTCGTCGAGGTGGTCGAGCGCGTCACAGGTCGCGCGCGCCGCGGGCACGGTCGTGTAGTAGGTCACCTTGCGCGCCACCGCCTCGCGCCGGATCGAGCGCGACTCGCGCACCGCCTGCTTGCCTTCGGTCGTGTTGACGATCAGGTCGATCTCGTCGTTCTTGATCATGTCGACGATGTGCGGACGGCCCTCGCGCACCTTGAGCGCCCGGCGGCAGGCGATGCCGGCGGTCTCGAGCGCGCGCGCCGTGCCCTCGGTCGCGACCAGCTCGAAGCCGCGCGCGATCAGCTCGCGCGCCAGCGCCACCGCGCCCGGCTTGTCGCGCTCGCGCACCGACAGCAGGCACACGCCGCGCCTCGGCAGCACCACGCCCGAGCCGCTCTGGGCCTTGGCGTAGGCCTCGCCGAAGGTGCGGCCGGTGCCCATGACCTCGCCGGTCGACTTCATCTCCGGCCCGAGGATCGGGTCGGCCTCGGGGAACTTCGCGAACGGGAACACCGACTCCTTGACCGAGTAGTACGCCGGCACGCGCTCCTCGCTCGCGCCCTGCTCCCGGAGCGAGCGGCCGGTCATGACGCGCGCCGCGATCTTGGCGAGCGGCCGGCCGGTCGCCTTGGAGACGAACGGCACGGTGCGCGAGGCGCGCGGGTTGACCTCGAGCACGTAGACGACGCCGTTCTGGATCGCGAACTGCACGTTCATCAGGCCGATCACGTTCAGCGCCTGCGCCATGCGCCGCGTCTGCTCGCGCAGCTCCGCCTGGGTCTTCGCCGTCAGCGCGTACGGCGGCAGCGAGCACGAGGAGTCGCCGGAGTGCACGCCGGCCTGCTCGATGTGCTCCATGATGCCGCCGATCAGCACGTCGGTGCCGTCGCAGATCGCGTCGACGTCCACCTCGGTCGCGAGGTCGAGGAAGCGGTCGAGCAGCACCGGACTGTCGTTGGAGACCTTGACCGCCTCGTTCATGTAGGTGCGCAGGTCGTCCTCGTTGAACACGACCTCCATCGCCCGGCCGCCGAGCACGTAGGACGGGCGCACCACCAGCGGGTAGCCGACCTCGCGCGCCAGCTGCACCGCCTGCTCCTCGGCGCGCGCGGTGGCGTTGGCCGGCTGCTTCAGGCCGAGCGTCTGGATCAGCTGCTGGAAGCGCTCGCGGTCCTCGGCGACGTCGATCGATTCCGGCGTCGTGCCGATGATCGGCGCGCCGGCCGCGGCCAGCGCGCGCGCGAGCTTGAGCGGCGTCTGGCCGCCATACTGGACGATCACGCCCTCGGGCTTCTCCTTGGCGATGATCTCCATGACGTCCTCGAAGGTCAGCGGCTCGAAGTACAGCCGGTCCGAGGTGTCGTAGTCGGTCGAGACGGTCTCCGGGTTGCAGTTGACCATGATCGTCTCGAAGCCGTCCTCGCGCAGCGCGAGCGCGGCGTGCACGCAGCAGTAGTCGAACTCGATGCCCTGGCCGATGCGGTTCGGGCCGCCGCCGAGGATCACGATCTTGCGGCGCCCGGTCGGGTTCGCCTCGCACTCGTCCTCGTAGGTGGAGTAGAGGTACGCGGTCGTGGTCGCGAACTCGGCGGCGCAGGTGTCGACCCGCTTGTAGACGGGGTGCAGCCCGTAGGCGTGGCGGCGCTTCCTGATCACCGACTCCTCGACGCCGAGCAGCCTGGCGAGGCGCGCGTCCGAGAAGCCCTTGCGCTTCAGCTGCCGCAGACGCGCCTGCTCGAGCTGCGCGAGTCCGCCGTCGCGCACCTGCGCCTCCTCGCGCACCAGGTCCTCGATCTGCGCCAGGAACCACGGGTCGATGCCGGTCAGCTCGTTGAGCTTCGCGATCGGCCAGCCGGCGCGGAACGCGTCGGCCACGTACAGCAGCCGGTTGGCGCCCGGATGGCGCAGTTCCGCGACCAGGAGCGCCTCGCGCTCCTCGTTGAGCGGGAACTGCAGCTGCTCCTCGAAGCCGGCGAGGCCGGTCTCGAGGCTCCTGAGCGCCTTGTGCAGCGACTCCTGCAGCGTCCGGCCGATCGCCATCGCCTCGCCGACCGACTTCATCTGCGTCGTCAGGCGCGTGTTCGCGCCCGGAAACTTCTCGAAGGTGAAGCGCGGGACCTTGGTGACGACGTAGTCGATCGCCGGCTCGAACGAGGCCGGGGTCGCGCCGCCCGTGATCTCGTTCTTGAGCTCGTCGAGCGTGTAGCCGATCGCGAGCTTGGCGGCGACCTTGGCGATCGGGAAGCCGGTGGCCTTCGAGGCCAGCGCCGAGGAGCGCGACACGCGCGGGTTCATCTCGATGACCAGCACGCGCCCGTCCTTCGGGCTGATCGCGAACTGCACGTTCGAGCCGCCGGTGTCGACGCCGATCTTGCGCAGCACCGCGATCGAGGCGTTCCTGAGCCGCTGGTACTCCTTGTCGGTCAGCGTCTGCGAGGGCGCGACCGTGATCGAGTCGCCGGTGTGCACGCCCATGGGGTCCAGGTTCTCGATCGAGCAGACGATGATGCAGTTGTCCGAGGAGTCCCGGACCACCTCCATCTCGTACTCCTTCCAGCCGAGCACCGACTCCTCGAGCAGCACCTCGCTGGTGGGCGAGGCGTCGAGGCCGCGCGCGACGATGGTCTCGAACTCCTCGCGGTTGTAGGCGATCCCGCCGCCCGAGCCGCCGAGCGTGAACGACGGCCGGATCACCGTCGGATAGCCGATCTCGGCCTGCACCGCCAGCGCCTCCTCGAGGCTGTGCGCGATCATCGCGCGCGGCGTCTCGAGGCCGATGTCGCGCATCGCGTTGCGGAACAGCTCGCGGTCCTCCGCCATGTCGATCGCCTCGCGCGAGGCGCCGATCAGCTCGCAGGCGAACTTGTCGAGCACGCCCTCGCGCACCAGGTCGAGCGCGCAGTTGAGCGCCGTCTGGCCGCCCATCGTCGGCAGCAGCGCGTCGGGCCGCTCCTTCTCGATGATCCGCGCCACCGTGCGCCAGTGCACCGGCTCGATGTAGATGGCGTCGGCCATCTCGGGGTCGGTCATGATCGTCGCCGGGTTGGAGTTCACCAGCACCACCCGGTAGCCCTCCTCGCGCAGCGCCTTGCAGGCCTGGGCGCCGGAGTAATCGAACTCGCAGGCCTGGCCGATGATGATCGGGCCGGCGCCGATGATGAGGACGCTCTTGATGTCGGTGCGCTTCGGCATGGGTCGGTCTTCGGTTCCTCAGCCTTCGGCGACGCCGGTCTGCTCCGGCGCCGCCTTGGTGACCTCGCGCGCGCGCAGCTGGGACTGCAGGCGGCGCAGCATCAGGTGCACGAAGTGCTCGAACAGCCCGGCGACGTCGTGCGGCCCCGGGCTCGCCTCCGGGTGGCCCTGGAAGCTGAAGGCCGCCCGGTCGGTGAACTCGAGTCCCTGCAGCGAGCCGTCGAACAGCGAGCGGTGGGTCGCGCGCACGTTCGGCGGCAGCGTCGACTCCTCGACCGCGAAGCCGTGGTTCTGGCTCGTGATCAGCACCCGCCCGGTGTCGAGCTCCTGCACCGGGTGGTTGGCGCCGTGGTGGCCGAACTTCATCTTGACGGTGCGCCCGCCCGCGGCGAGACCGAGCAGCTGGTGGCCGAGGCAGATGCCGAACACCGGCACGTCGGTCGCGAGGAACTCCTTGATCGCCGCGATCGCGTAGTCGCAAGGCTCGGGGTCGCCGGGGCCGTTCGACAGGAAGATGCCGTCCGGGCTCATCGCCAGCGTCGTCTCGGCCGGCGTCTGCGCCGGCACCACGGTCACGCGGCAGCCGTGATCGGCGAGCAGCCTCAGGATGTTGCGCTTGATGCCGTAGTCGTAGGCGACCACGTGCAGGCGCTGCGCGGCGCGCACCGGCCGCTCGGCGGCGCCGTTGAAGTGCGTGCCGTCGTTCCACTGGTAGGGGCGCTTGGCCGAGACCACCTTGGCGAGGTCCATGCCCTTGAGGCCCGGGAACTTCTTCGCGGCGCGCACCGCGGCCGCGGCGTCGACGGTCTCGCCGGTCATGATGCAGCCGGCGAGCGCGCCCTTCTCGCGCAGGATCCGCGTCAGCTGGCGGGTGTCGATGTCGGCGATCGCGACCAGCTTGCCGCGCTTCAGGAAGCTCTGCAGCGACTCGGCCGCGCGCCAGCTCGAGTGCAGCAGCGGCAGGTCGCGGATCACGAGGCCGGCCGCGTAGATCGCCGCGGCCTCGAGGTCCTCGGGGGTCGCGCCGGTGTTGCCGATGTGCGGGTACGTCAGCGTGACGATCTGGCGGCTGTAGGACGGGTCGGTCAGGATCTCCTGATACCCGGTCATCGCCGTATTGAAGACTACCTCGCCGGTCGAGTTGCCCTTGGCGCCGATGGAAATACCCCGGAAGACCGTGCCGTCTTCCAGGGCGAGTACTGCGGGCGTCGTCAAGGCTCACTCCCGTGGCGAGTCATCCCTCGCGGGGCGTAACCACCGGTTCTGGGCCGCAGATGCGCAAAGCGGGTGGAGCCTTGGTGAAGACTCCGCCCGCTTCAGTCGTTACGGCGTGGATTTCCGATCCGGGCCGGTATTTTACGACAGCGGCCTGCGCCGCACCAGCCCGGCAAGCGATCCCGGTCAGCCGAAACCGAGGACGTTGCCCATCGTGTAGCGCCCGGCGGCCCGGCCGCGCAGCCACTCGGCGGCACGCAGCGCGCCGTAGGCGAAGGTCATCCGGTCGTGCGCGCGGTGCGTGAGCTCGAGCCGCTCGCCCGGCCCCGCGTACAGCACCGTGTGCTCGCCGACGATGTCGCCGCCGCGCAGCACCGCGAAGCCGATCGAGCCCGCGCGCCGCGGCCCGGCGGCGGTGCCGCGCGCGGCCGCGGCCACCTCCTTGAGCTCCTCGCCGCGCCCGGCGGCGGCGGCCTCGCCGAGCCGCAGCGCCGTCCCCGAGGGGGCGTCGACCTTGTAGCGGTGATGCGCCTCCAGCACCTCGATGTCGTACTCCGGCGGCAGCGCGGCAGCAGCCCGCTCAACGAGTTGCGACAGCAAGTTAATGCCGAGGCTCGTGTTCGGGGCGACGAGCAGCGCGATCCGCGCGACCGCGGCGTCGATCGCGGCCAGGGTGGCACCATCGAGGCCGGTGGTGCCGACCAGCAGCGGGCAGCCGCGGGCGACGCAGGCCGCGAGGTTGCCGCGCACGGCGTCGGCCACGGTGAAGTCGAGCGCCACCTCGGCGCGCGCGAGAGCCGCCGCGGGCTCGGCGGTCACCACCGTGCCGAACCGGCGGTTGAGGCCGGCGACGTCGCCGGCGTCGGCGCCGAGCGCGGGGCTCTCGGGCGAGGCGAGCGCGCCGACCAGCTCGAACTCGGTGCTGTCGTGGATCGCGTGGATGAGGCTGCGGCCCATGCGCCCGGTCGCGCCGAGCACCGCGACGCGCACCGGCGGCAGCGCGGCGGGCGGCGCGCTCACCGGCTGATGCCCTCGAAGAACTTCTTGACGCCGTCGAGCCAGGTGGCCTCGCGCGGGTTGTGGTGCTTGGGGTTCTTCTTGAGCGAGGCGTCGAGCTTCTTCAGGAGGTCGCGTTGCTCGGCCGACAGGTTGACGGGCGTCTCGACCACGACCCGGCAGTAGAGGTCGCCGGTGGCCCCGCCGCGCACCGGCCGCACGCCCTTGCCCTTGAGGCGGAACACCCGCCCGGACTGGGTCTCGGTCGGCACCTTGATCGAGGCGTGCCCGCCGAGCGTCGGCACCTCGACCTCGCCGCCGAGCGCCGCGATCGTGAACGCGACCGGCACCTCGCAGGAGAGGTCTGCGCCCTCGCGCTCGAAGATCTCGTGCTTCCTGACCGCGACCTCGACGTACAGGTCGCCCGGCGGACCGCCGTTGCGGCCGGCCTCGCCCTCGCCCGAGAGGCGGATGCGATCGCCGCTGTCGACGCCGGCCGGCACCTTGACCTGCAGCGTGCGCGGGCGGCGCACGCGGCCCTGCCCGTAGCAGCTGTCGCAGGGCTGCTCGATGATGCTGCCGCGGCCCTTGCAGCGCGGGCAGGTCTGCTGGACGGCGAAGAAGCCCTGCTGCATCCGCACCTGGCCGACGCCGCCGCAGGTCGTGCAGCGCACCGGGGTGCTGCCCTTGGCGGCGCCGCTGCCTGAGCAGGTCTCGCACTCGCTGAGCGTCGTCAGCTCGATCTCGGCGGCATGGCCGAACACCGCCTGCTCGAGGTCGAGCTCGAGCTCGTAGCGCAGGTCCGCGCCGCGAAACACCTGCCGGCCGCCCCGGCGCCCGCCGCCGAAGATGTCGCCGAACACCTCGCCGAAGATGTCGCCGAAGACCTCGCCCGGGTCCACGCCCTGGCCGCGGCCGGGCTCGAGGCCGGCGTGGCCGAACTGGTCGTAGGCGGCCCGCTTCTGCGGGTCGGAGAGCACCTCGTAGGCCTCCTTGGCCTCCTTGAAGGACTCCTCGGCCGAGGTGTCGCCGGAGTTGCGGTCCGGATGGTGCTTCATCGCGAGCCGGCGGTAGGCCTTCTTGATCTCGGCGTCGCTCGCGGTCCGCTCGAGCTCAAGGACCTGGTAGTAGTCGCGCTTCGCCATGCACCCTCAGCTCCCCCACGAGCGCGCCGCCGCAGGTCGGCGACCTGCGGCGGCGGTTCTCTTCATAGCGGACCGGCAGCCCTCAGGCCTTGCGGTCCTTGCCCTTCACTTCCTCGAACTCGGCGTCGAGCACGTCCTCGTTGGCGGGCTTGGCACCGCCGCCCGCGGCGGCGGCGCCGGCGGCCGCCTCGGCGCCGGCGGCGCCGGCGGCGGAGGCGCGCTGCAGCACCTCACCGGCGGCGCTCGACAGCGCCTCGGCCTTGCGGTCGATCGTGTCCTTGTCGTCGGCGCCCATCGCCTTCTTCAGGTCGCCGAGCGCGGACTCGATCTTGGCGCGGTCCTCGCCGCCCACCTTCTCGCCGAGATCCTTGAGCGACTTCTCGACCTGGTGCGCGAGCGCATCGGCGCGGTTGCGGGTCTCGACCAGCTCGCGGAACTTCTTGTCCTCGGCGGCGTGCGCCTCGGCGTCCTTGACCATCCGCTTGATCTCGTCCTCGGAGAGGCCCGAGGAGGCCTTGATGACGATCTTCTGCTCCTTGCCCGTGCCCTTGTCCTTGGCGGACACGTGCAGGATGCCGTTGGCGTCGATGTCGAAGGTCACCTCGATCTGCGGCATGCCGCGCGGCGCCGGCGGGATGTCGGAGAGGTCGAAGCGGCCGAGCGACTTGTTGTCGGAGGCCTTGTCGCGCTCGCCCTGCAGCACGTGGATCGTCACCGCCGGCTGGCTGTCGTCGGCCGTCGAGAACACCTGGGTCGCCTTGGTCGGGATCGTGGTGTTCTTCTCGATCAGCTTGGTCATGACGCCGCCGAGGGTCTCGATGCCGAGCGACAGCGGCGTGACGTCGAGCAGCAGCACGTCCTTGACCTCGCCCGACAGCACGCCGCCCTGGATCGCGGCGCCGACGGCCACCGCCTCGTCCGGGTTCACGTCCTTGCGCGGCTCCTTGCCGAAGAAGTCCTTGACCGCCTTCTGCACCAGCGGCATGCGGGTCTGGCCGCCGACCAGGATCACCTCGGCGATGTCGCCCATCGAGATGCCGGCGTCCTTGACCGCGGTGCGGCACGGGCCGATGGTGCGGGTCACGAGGTCCTCGACCAGCGACTCGAGCTTGGCGCGGGTCAGCTTGACGTTGAGGTGCTTGGGGCCGGACGCGTCGGCCGTGATGTACGGCAGGTTGATGTCGGTCTGCTGGCTCGAGGACAGCTCGATCTTGGTCTTCTCGGCCGCCTCCTTGAGGCGCTGCATCGCGAGCGGGTCCTTGCGCACGTCGACGCCGGACTCCTTGCGGAACTCGTCGGCGATGTAGTCGATCACCCGCCGGTCGAAGTCCTCGCCGCCGAGGAAGGTGTCGCCGTTGGTGGACAGCACCTCGAACTGGCGCTCGCCGTCGACCGCGGCGATCTC
>Ga0335071_10002381_pt1 | contig 20127 bp, 14 predicted proteins | sample Lox_Sample_15_FD_206724 | JGI IMG/M metagenome (GOLD analysis project Ga0335071, IMG submission 206724) | Soil microbial communities from Loxahatchee National Wildlife Refuge, Florida, United States - Lox_Sample_1.5 | ecosystem: Environmental > Terrestrial > Soil > Wetlands | place: USA...
GCACGGCCCATCAGGGACGCGTGCTTCCCGTGACCACGAAACTGAAGGTCAACGGGAAGGACTACGAAGTCCTGATCGAACCGCACTGGACTCTTCAGCGAACACTGCAGTTCAAGCTGGGCCTGACCGGGGCGAAACAGATGTGCGACCGCGGGGTATGCGGTTCCTGTTCCGTCATCATCGACGGAAGGGTCGTCCTTTCATGCACCACGCTTGCCGTTGAATGCGAAGGCAAAAAGATCGAGACGGTTGAGGGGATCGCCGCCGACAAGAAGTGGAACCCTCTGATCCAGTCTTACTGCAAATGGGACGCGATGCAGTGCGGCTATTGCACGCCCGGCTTCGTGGTCTCCGCCAAAGCTCTGTTAGACAAGAATCCGAATCCGACGGAAGAGGATTGCAAACAGGCGCTGGCCGGCAACATCTGCTGCTGCGGAACGTATCCACGACATCCCACTGCCATCATGGAAGCAGCGCAGGTGATGAAGGGAGGCGTGTAGTATGGCAGATCTTGCTGGAGTCAATGGACAAAGACCGGATTTTAAGGTGGTTGGGAAACCAAACCTCCCCGGTAAATTATCCTATTCTCTCGCCACGGGAAAAGCGAGGTTCGGCGCCGACTATGTCTTTCCCGACATGTTGTTCGCCAAGTTTCTCAGAAGCCCTTATGCGAATGCGATTGTGAAGAGCGTCGATGTTGCCGCTGCAAAAAAAATCCCCGGTGTCGTCGACGTCCTTACATGGGAAGACGAAGATCTGAAAAACTTTGGCCGTCGTGGCGGTGGAATGATGGGCATGGGCGGCGGCGCACCCAAACCAAATACCGCCGGTGGTGCCCCGAAGAGCGCTCCTCCGGCCGCGCCGAATGCAGCCATGAGCGGACCCTCCGCTAACAACCAGGTGGCTTTCGGTCCCCCGGCAGCAGGCCTGGGAACAAACCCACCTCCGCCTTCATCTGCCGGCGGCGCCGCACAGAGGAACCAGGGCGGCGGCGGTGGCGGCTATGGCGGCGGAATGGGATTTGGTGGACCTGCGGCTGCTTACGTCGACAATATAGCCGACATGGAAGACGACGAATTGGCGGTGATCGTCGTTGCGGAAACGGAAGAAATCTGCGACGAGGCGCTAAAGGCCCTCAAACCGCAATGGGAACAGATGCCCTTCGTCATTGATATTCGGGAAGGCAGAAAGCCCAACGCCCCGGTCATCCGGGACAATCCGAGAGGCAAGGGCAACGTTACGGTCGCGACCAATGTGCAGGGTGACGTCGAAGCCGGTTTCAAAGAAGCCGACCAGATCGTCGAGTACGACTTCAACATGCCCGCTTTCTGCGGCCACATCCCCAATCCACCAGCGTCGATCGCCTATTGGTATGACGACCCGATGCAGAGCTCGGATCAGCCGAGCCTGCACATAGAAGGCGCCGTCCAGAGAAAGGACGCCGTGGGCGGCATGTACGGGCTTCCCTCGGAAAAGGTGAAGCAGGAGGGCCTATTCCAGGGCGGCAAATATTGCGACTGGGGTCTGCGAAAAACGCAGGAGATCACGCCGCTGCTCGCCAAAAGGACCGGAAGGCCGGTCCGGATGACGTGCATCCGAAGTGAGATGTACGACTTCAACATGAACCAGCGCTTCATGCACGTGAAGGTCGGATTTAAAAACAACGGCCTGATCACTGCGATCGACGACTTCTCGATTTCCGATGCCGGAGTTCCTCCCATTTCAACTCTCGGCACGTCGGGCGACCAGGGCTATGGTCCCTATTTCACAACCCGGTGCCTGAACATCAAGCAGGTCATGGAAGTCGTAAACAGCAACAGGGGCAAGATGTATACAAGCGGTCAGCATTGCCCCTTCAACTGGGATTCGCTGACAACGGCGATACACCTGATTGCCGAGAAACTGGGCAAGGACCCGATCGAGATCGCAACATTGAATCTTCACGGGCCTACGAGCCCAAAGGACACGAATCCCGTACCCAGTTACCAGGCATGTGTGGAAGAAGGAAAGAAGCTGCTGGACTGGAAGTGGCATGAGACGGGCGCGAAGAAGCTTCCTGACGGAAGACTGCACGGCGCCAGTTTCCGCTACCAGATGTGTCCACGGCATTCGTTTTCGGGATACAACTGCAAACTGGAACTCAAGAACGGCAAAGTGCACATGCCGACCCAAGGCCCCTGCACCGGCATTTATGCGGTGGAAGGCAACGCCATGGTTGTTGCCGAAGAGCTCGGCCTCAAGTACGAGGATATCAGCATCGATTTCGATTACAGGGAGACTTTCACGCCTGTCGGCGGCGGAAGCGACGGGACGACTGCCTCGGCCTGGGCTACAAAAGAATGCGCCAATATTTTGAAGAAACAGATATTGGAAACGGCGATCCAGAATGCGAACAATCCTCCGGCTCAAGGTGGTTTCGGGGGCGGCTTCGGCGGCGGCCAGGCTGCGCCAAGTCCCCTGAAGGGGCTCACTCCCGCGGACCTCGACATGAAGGATGGAAACATCTATGTCAAAGCCGACCCGAGCAAATCCGTCCCGCTTTCTCAGGCCACTCGAGGAGCAGACCTGTTTGCAACTTATTCAGGCAGGCCGCCGACGGCTCTCTGGGCAACCGGTATGGGCAAATTGCTCGATACCATGAACATCGCGATGTGCGAAGTTGCCGTCGACACGGAAACAGGACAAGTGGAGATCCTCCGGTTTGGAGTCGTTGCGGATCCTGGAAAGATCATCCGGCAAACGTCGCTCGAAAGCCAGATTCACCAGGTAATGGATTTCAGCGCCGGGTGCCAGTTGCAGGAAGATTACTTCTTCGACCAGGCAACCGGGGTGAAACTCAACTCGAACATGTTCGATTATAAGAAAGTCAGCATGCTGGACATGCCTCGCGTGGACATGAAACTGCTGGAAACGCGGGTAGGGAACGCGGCTTACGGCGCCAACGGGATTAGCCATTCTCTGGCGAATACCCATCTGGTTGTTTGTGCTATTCAAAATGCAATCGGCAAATGGGTTGATCCGCCGGCCACGCCGGATAAGGTTCTGAAAGCCCTGGGCAAGGCATAAAAAAGAGTTTCCAGTTCAGAGTTCCCAGTTACAGGTAACTGGGAACTGAAAACTGGGAACTGGGAACTCGATAGGAGACGAGATATGAAACCATTCAATCATGAGAACATGAAAACCCTGGCGGAGGCCAAAAACGCTCTTGCCGGCGGCAAGTCAACCATTATCGCCGGTGGCACCGATCTGATCGGGACGCTGAAGGACAACATTCTTCCCACATATCCCACGACGGTGATTAACATCAAGACCATTCCCGGTCTCGATTTCATCAAGGAAGAAGCGGGCATGCTCAAGGTCGGCGCCACGACACGCCTGGCCGACATTGCCGCGCATCCGGTGATCAACAAGAAATACACGGCGCTGGCGCAGGCGGCCTCCCGCGTGGCGACGCCGCACGTGCGGGACATGGGCACGATCGGCGGCAATCTTGCCCAGCTGCACCGCTGCTGGTACTTCCGCAAGCCGGAGGACCGGTTCAACTGTATCCGTAAGGGCGGCACGACGTGCTATGCGGCGGCGGGCGATAACCGGTATCACTCGATCTTCGGCGCTGTGAATAAGTGCTTTGCGGTGCACCCGAGCGATGTGGCCCCGGCGCTGATCGCGCTGAACGCCAAGGTCGTGACGACGGCGCGCACGATCGAGGCCGAGAAATTCTTCGATGTGAAAATCCCGGCCAATACCGTGCTCGCCCCGGGCGAGATCATTACCGAGATCCAGGTGCCGGCGCCGCCGGCGGGAGCCAAGAGTGCGTTCCTCAAGTTCGCCATCCGAAAGTCGATCGATTTCCCGATCGTCAACTGCGCCGTGATGGTGGGCGGCGGAGCGCCGCGCATCGCACTGAACGCGGTGGCGCCGAAGCCCTATCGCGCGGTCAAGGCGGAAGCGGCGATCGCGGGCAAGGCAATCAACGAAGCGACGGCGGAAGCGGCCGGGGTGGCGGCGATGGAAGACGCCAAGCCGCTGCCGGCGACCAAGTACAAAGTGCAGATCGCCAAGACATTGGTGAAACGCGCACTCCTGGCTACGGTCTAAGAGCTCTTCACCACGAAAGACACGAAGTGCACGAATATATTTTTGTGTATTTCGTGCCTTTCGTGGTTTTTTTGTTTTTGCTGCGCAACTGCAAGATCTCTATCGTTGGTATATACTTACAAAACCAGATTTCCAAAACATATATCGAGGGAGGAACGTTTATGCGTAAGGGCATGATTTTGGCAGTTCTGATTTTCATGGGTATGGCCAGCCTATTTGCCGCGGATATCACGGGGAAATGGAATGCCGCGTTCGATTCACAGGTCGGTCCTCAGAAATATGTCTTTGAGTTCAAAGTGGAAGGCACAAAATTGACCGGAATGGCGGTTTCCAATATCGGCGGCACCGAAGCCAAGACGCCGATCACAGAAGGCACGGTCAATGGCGACGATGTGGCCTTTGTTGAAAACCTCAACTACTCGGGGATGGATCTCCGGATCGCCTATAAGGGCAAAATATCCGGAGATGAGATCAAGTTGTCGCGCATGGTCGGAGATCAGCAGGGAGAAACGTTCGTTGCCAAGCGCGCGAAGTAGTTTTCCTCAGGCGATTCGAAACTGAAGCGAAATAGCACGGCATGGAAGACGAGTCGCGGGGATGCGGAAATCCCAAGCCGCTTACTCTCTCCTCGGCCTCCGTGCCGTATAAAATACGGCCGGCCTGAAAAAACCTCCTGCCAATCCACAAAATCTGCGTGCGATTCTATTGCCGTATCGGACAGCTTGCAGTATATTTTTAGCAACCACTTGCAGAACTCGAGCTCTCGATCGTTAGCCGCCCACTTCAAGTTCCAGTTATCAGAGTGAATGACTTCTTGTTTTAAGATTCAAACGCGGGCTGCCAAAAGCCCCGGAGATTCGCTTTTTAAAGCGATCTGTCTTTTGGAGGCAATCATGCGTACGGCACCCAAACCCAAGAGCGGAAAGAATAGCTCGAAGAAAAAATTCTCTGTGGATAGCCGGGAACCCGGTTTGACGGAAATCGCCGGAGCCGACAATCGAGCGTCCACCAGTATTTCCGAGGAGATTCTCGCAGCCGGCCCATCGATCAAAGGCATTTCGAGCGAGGAAAAATTTCAGTTGATCGCCGAAGCTGCCTATTTTCGTTCGGAGAAGCGCAGCTTCACTCCCGGGTATGAATTAGAGGATTGGCTGGCGGCCGAAACCGAGGTTGAAACGAAACTTTCGGACATCGGTACATCGATGGAGAGCCAAAGCCATGTGGATCGGAGGCCACGGCGCCGATAAAGGCCGGCGCAATGGCACCGGCTCCGACGCGGACGCTTTATCGAATCGTGTCGCCTTGCTCCTTGCCGGCGGAGACGGCACCCGTCTGCAGGATCTGACCAGCGAAATTACGGGCACCCCGATTCCCAAACAATATTGCCGCCTGCTGCAAGGGGCATCGCTGCTGGAAGCGGCGATTTCACGCGCGCACCTCCTGTTCCCCCTGGAACGCATCAACGTCGTCATCAATGAAAATCATATCGATCTGGCCAGGGATCAGGTGCGAACCCTCCCCGCACCCAATATTTTCGTGCAGCCGCTGAACCGGGACACCGGGCCCGGCATGGTGTTCGCGCTACTGACTCTGGAGTGCGCCTACCGGGACGCCACCGTAGCGGTTTTCCCCACCGACCATTACGTGGACCCGAATTGGGCGTTTATCGGGCATGTCATGCGCGCCGTTAATGCAATTTCGTATATGCCCGACAAAATCGCCCTTCTGGGAATCGCCCCGGACAACCCCGAGACCGGCTACGGATACATCCTGCCTGCCGGCCCGCTGAAATTATCCGGCAATGTGCATCACGTGAATTCCTTTACGGAAAAACCGAATTCCAATGACGCGAGGGAGATTATCGCGCGGGGCGGGCTCTGGAACACCATGGTCATGGTATTCAGGCTTTCACGGATGCTGGACCTGGTGCGGGAAGCGGCTCCCCGTGAAGTGCGTGACCTGTTCGAATTGCGCACTTCTCCCGAACGGGCTCCGGGATTGTATCAGACAATGCAGCCATGGAATTTTTCTACACAAGTGCTCGCGCGCATCCCCCAGCATTTGATCGTGCTCAAAGTGACGAATGTCTTTTGGAGCGACTGGGGGACGCGCGAATCCATCGAACGCACCTATAGGACGCTGAACCTTGTGCCTTCCTGGAAACTGGAAAAGGCAGTGGGAAGCAAGTCCTCCATATTCGATGAAGGCCTGGATGAGCCTATGCGTGTCGCAAAGCAAAGGCTGGAGCGGCATTGAAATAGTTTGCAGTCCGCAGTCGGCAGTGAGCGATTTAACAAATCGGCACGACAGAAACAATCAGTGGGAATCAAAACTCGAGTTTTCCCTGGTATCTCATCCTGCCGAGATCAAATCTGAATTTGACCGGCCTCTTGCCTAAAACTGTTTCGAAGAAAAGCTCTTTGTCGGCCGCTGTCAATAGAGGTGTCCCGTCCGGCAGGCTTCGAGGAAAGAAGTACAGCGCGCCCGCCGCCCCGGTGGCAGGCGGCCGATAGTTAGCCAGTTCGGATTTTTTCCCGGTATTTGTGGCCAGGCTGGTAGTCGAAACAATCGTCGACTGATCCACATCGGACAATTCATCGCTGCCGAAAATTTCCTGCTCGCTCTTCTCCCCCATGATCCCGAGGATTCGCACTTTTTGGGATACCCCAAGAATTATCTGCTTTTCATCCCCTTTAATCAGCAGGTCGTTCGGATAGGAGGCGAGCAGCTCCTCCGTACGCTTCCTGGACTCTTCAGCCGAGGTTGCCGGCTTTAGATCCCTGGTGCTTATCACTTTTGTTTCCAACACATGCAGTCGTAAAAATGCTTCGCGAATAGGCTTGGCTGTCAGAATACGAGCCTGGTAAAAAACCGTATCCGGCGGTTCCTGTTTTTTGTCCCCGCCGCTTTTGGTTGCCCACCGAGGTTGCCGGAAGTAAGCACTGCTGGTGCCCACCCACGGTGAATTGTTGAGAAAATCGAGCGCTTGATCGGATGACCACAGCGCGACCGGCTTTTCCTCCCACCATTCCGCGGACTTTGCCAGGCAGAGGATTGCAATAAACGCCGGAAATAGAAGAGCAACACATCGATGGCCAGTGGATCTCATAAGGTAGAGAAAAGCCAATCCTGCTCAATTATATCCGCAGCCTGACCGGCTTGCCAAGGAAGCTTCTTGAGTATCGTCACAGTGGGCTGGAGCACCTACGCTCATCTATAATGTCGCATTCCGGACCACATAATTTTTCGCTCAATCAAGTCCCTTGCCGGTTCGTAATAGTGCGGCTTCATGGCGACAGGAAGTTGAGCGAAGCAAATGGGCCTCTTTCCATCGGCGGCTATTTATAGCGCAAATAAATATCCTGATGCACAGCCTTTTTTGAATGCCGGGGATTCAACGTCTGCAAATCTGCCTTTGAATGTCGACCGCGCCGGCCTCAGGACTGCTTTGCGCTATAGGTGTATCAAAATCCCAATCAAGAACCCTCAATTCTGCTGTAAAATAAAATCGATCTCGATACATCGGCAAGATTGGATGTCGTAAGGTTACATATCACCCCATATCGGAAATCATTGTGGCGCCCGGATGGGAGGATTAGCGACCGAAATGGCAGCCTATTCCGACTATCCTTAGCGGACCTAACCCATATGATGAATGCATATATGAAGACCCATACAGCTCTCAGCCGAATTTTGGAAGCAGCCAGGAAACAACAGGGTCCAGAACCTTCGCAAACTCTGGGGGATTCATTAAACGCATTGGTTGATTTGCCACCCGATGAGCGCAGTAATGTACAAATCGGGCTGGCGCGTATGTTGGCGGAAGTCACATCCCCTGCTGGTGCGGGTTTATTGACTGTCTACCTTGGGGGTGCCGTGGAAGGCGGCATGGACCCGTTACCTGCAATACCATTCATACTAAAGGCATTCTTGGCGCTGTGTGACCGCATAGAAACCGGGAGCGAAAATACTGACCAACTGCCTGAACTTGAAGAGCAACTGGCAATTGGGCTGCGATATATGGGGCAGGGATTGGTGGCACATTTGGCCAGATGTCCCGATGAATGCAGAAAACTTGGCTCCGATGTGGGCATACTCGAAAAGCTGGAAAAAGCCGAGAACATTACTCCCGGAGCTTTATGGGTGCTTGAACTTATCCGCAAATGCAGTGGGGAAATTATGGTGCTGCACGGCATCGTACAAAAGGGGATTCATGTCCGCTATGAGAACATCAGCAACTGCTTTCATTTGTTCACGCTGCTTCAAGCAGCATTGGAGGGGCGGATGGATGGTTCAAAGCGAGTGGACAAAAACGTTTTATCAATCGCGCTCGGTGAAACCAGTGGTGACTGTTTGGACAGCGCCTGGTGGCATTATGGGCGAGGGGATTGTCCGAAGCCGGATATTATGGCCTCGGTATTTGGAGAAATGAGTCCGTGTACGATTCCTGAAATAAACGATCGACAGGTGATGATCCTGTGGCCACCCATCCTGAAGTCTCGTACGTGGGATGCAGGATTTTTCGGACCATACATTGAAGCAGTTCCTCCAAGAGTAAATATTATTGAAGAGCTGTCAGTTGAGAGAGCAAAGGAATGGCGCTGTCGTATTGGTTTGAAGGCTGAAGAGAGGAAGCCTGCCTGGTGGAAGTTCTGGTGATGCCGCCGGGTTCACTTCTGTATCTGCGCGATAGGTGTATCAAAATCCCTATCTAGAACCCTAAATTCTGCTTTAAGATAACATCGATCTCGATAAATCGGCAAGATTGGATGTCGTAAGGTTACAAATCATCCCCTATCGGAAATTATTGTGGCGCCCGGATGCGAGGATTCGCGACCGAAATGGCAGGTTATTGCGACTATTCTTATAACAGAGGTGCTGCCCGTCCCTTGACCTTACATCTCAAAGGGTATGCTGGCCCCAATGGCTGAACTTGCGTAGACTTCGCCTTCTTTGGTAATGAACACCGCTTCGAGGTCCTCGTTGCTCGCCACGAAGTCCAACGCCTTGTCCAGCCCCATGATTATGAGTGCTGTGGAGTAGCCGTCAGCATCCAGCGAGCGCTTTGAGACGATACTGGCACTGAGCAGGTCGCTTGTGGCCGGGAAGCCTGTCTTTGGGTCGAGGATGTGGTGGTAAAGAGTATCATCCCGCGTGAAGGCGCGTTCGTAGATGCCGCTGGTGACCACGGAGCAATTGCGGACGAGAACAGACGCGAAGTGCCCTTCGCCGTCTTGCGTAAGGGAAGACACCGGGGTTCTCAGCCCCACGCGCCAGGGGCTACCATCGGGCTTCTCGCCCAGCACGATGACGTTGCCTCCCAAGTTCACGATCGCGCTGGTGACGCCATCGGCCTTGAGTTGTCGGGCAAGCTCGTCTGCGATGTAGCCCTTGGCAATGCCGCCGAGGTCGATACGTGCGCGGGGGTCATCAAGCCAGACACTCGCCTCCTCAATGTGGATGCCACGATAATCCACATGCCGCAGAGCCTCTGCCACCGCACTCCGCTCGGGAACTGTTTGCTCGCAGAAGCCCCAGAGTTCCACGACTCCGCCCATCGTGATGTCGAAGAGCCCCCCGCTGCGTTCGCAATAGGCCAGCGCGGAGGCGAGGAAGGCCGCGACCTCCGGATCCACCGTCACAGGCTCACCGCCCGCTGTGTTGATGCGGTAGATCTGGCTATCGGGAAGTGTGCGAGAGAACAGGTGCTCGAAGCGCTCACAGGTTTTGACCACAGATTCCAACGCGTCCAGTTTATCCGTGTACGCTGTGACACGGTTAAAGGTATTGAAGGCGAAGAAATCCTTAATCTGTGGCGTCTGGGACATTTTTTCTCCAAGGTTTTACAAAGCGCGGTCGGGCCGGCTCGCCAACCGGGCAAATTTAAGAGCGCTCACAACAATGTGAGCGCTCTTAGGTTTTGCCCTATATCCGCTAGTCTATCTTCCTTGAAGATCTCATCTCCATATATCCCATTGTCTGATAGAAGCCGTTAAAAAAGGGCGACAGTTCACACGAGCTGAAAAACAAAGGTTTTCCCACCCTGCGGATGTCGCAGGGATTGTGCTCCAACCCCGCCGGCAGATAGAGTACAGTCGCCTTGGTGATGATGTGCCGTTCGTATTCCGGCCCAGTAAAGGTTTCGATTTCCGCGTCAAACGAGCCAACAAGATCCGGAAAAGATGCACCTAAGAAAAACTGGTATTCGTCGTGATCGTGATGATGCGATTCCATTTCCAACTTGTACGGCTTGGTGAAAATCTGCCATCCCATATTGATCTTCGCGCCGGGCAAATCGCTGTCGCCCCGGAAATACGCCTGCGGGCCAGGAACGATATCCGGTATCCACGAGTTCTCTCTAAGTTTCGTGCTGAATAGATGATCGTATTCATGCGTGTCAGTGCCCGTCGGCCATGGCGGCGGATTTTTGAAAAACGGCGATATGGCCTGTTTCGATTGGCCGCTCTGCGCCGGTTTCGCGCCCCGAGTCGCCCCGCCAATAGTATCGGGTTTCGGTTTCTCTTCGCCGCCCTGCGCCGCGTTCAAGATCGGCACTCCCATTTGAGACAGCGCCGCGACCATTGCCAGTCCAGTCACGCCAGTAACACCCTGAAAAAATTCTCTCCGATTGTTTATATTTTTTTCGTCTTTTGTGGAACTCATCCAAGTACCCTTTCAGATTTTATGACTGCCGTTATTCATATCCCGAATACCCGCCGTTAAACTTAGTCTATCTTCCTCGCCGACACGAACGTCCGATACCCCATTGTCTGATAAACGCCGTTGCAAAAGGGTGCCATGTGGAGCGAGCTGAAAAATACAGGTTTTCCCACTTTGCGGAAGTCGCAGGGATTGTGCTCCAAACCCGCCGGCAGATAGAGTACAGTCGCCTTGTTGATGATGTGCCGTTCGTATTTCGGCCCAATAAAGACTTCGATTTCCGCGTCAAACGAGCCGACAAGATCCGGAAAAGTCGAACCCAAATAAAACTGGTATTCATCGACACTGTGATGATGCGATTCCATTTCCAGTCTGATGGGCTTGGTGAAAATCTGCCATCCCATATTGATCTTCGCGCCGGGTAAATCGCTGTTGCCACGGAAATACGCCTGCGGACCGGGAATGATATCCGGAAGCAGCGAGTTTTCTTTTAGTTTCGTGCTGTATAGGTGATCGTAGATATGGCCGTCCGTACCCTTGGGCCATGGCGGCGGATTTCTGAAAAACGGCGATACGGCCTCTTTCGGTTTCGCTTCGCCGCCCTGCGCCGCATTCAGGACCGGTACTCCCAGTTGAGCCGCCGCCGCTAGCATTGCCGCTCCAGCCATGCCTGAAGTAACGCCATGAAAAAATTCTCTCCGATTGCTCATATCTTTTTCCTCATTTGCAGAACTCATTCCTTTTCTCCTTATAGAGAGCATGCCTACCCCTGCAATTCCAACGCCGCTGTTGGCGCATGCTGATCCCCGATGGTTCTTGATAGGCCTAAAGCGCCTATAAGCTAGCTTTGCCAACTCTTTATTGTCAAGGAGGTTTCTGCCAGTTTGCTCGATGCGGCCACCACTTTGTGGTACATACGTGCGATATGAATAGGAACGAGTTTTACTCCATTCGAACAAGCTTGGGCAAAATTCAGGCGCAAATGGCAGATTTGCCGAGAACGTCGCAAACGGGGCAGGCTCAAGGGGCCAAAATGAAACATCGGATCGAACCAAGATGCATTTTGCCTATCCGCAGAGGAAAAGGTTCACGAGCCTGAAGGTTTTCAGGTTCCAGGTTGCATGTTTCAGGTTCCAGGCTTAAACCCCAATCCTGCAATCTGAGCACTCGGATGAAAATTCATTGCCGCAGAAAAAAATCTCCGTCACATAATGTCTGCACGTTACTACCAAAAAAAACAGGGGATCTCCGGGAACTCATTCCCGAAGACCCCCTGGAATTGTACCTGTTGGATCCCGTTCTTATCCCAGTTTGTTTTTGGACTGGAGGTAGTCTGCGACCTTCGGCAATCCCAGTTCCGCGAGAGTCTTCCGTGTGGGATAGCCGGAATTGGGATTCCAGCCTTCAACATTGTAGAAATGGGTCTTGAACTGATCGATTCCTTCTCTGGTGAAGTAGAGCTCCTTGCAGTTTTGGATCTCCCATTTATCGCCGTTGAGTATGGGCAGATTATTGTAAAAACCGCAATAGGAGGCGCCGGGCTTGTAATGATATCCCGTAAAATTCTCCATATTTTTATGTCTGCCCTGCATCACAAAAATCGCGCGCTTCAGATTCCAGGCGCGCCGGCCGATTTCCAGCCCATCCTTGAAAGAATGGTTTCTTCCGGTGATTGCATTGAGAAATGTGGGTTCGGCGGTAGGAGTGCGTCCGTTGGGGCCGATGTTGCAGTACCCCCAATCGCAGAAGCCGACCGATTCTTTGTAATAGTTCCAGTAATGTATGTGCCAGGCGACCCATTCGGCTTTGTATTTGGAATAGATTCCTGTTTTGTAAGCCTGATCGCCCTGCCAAGTGTAATCGAACCATAGCGGTTCGTTCCCTAAAGTCGCGGCTGCATAATTTTTTACAGCCTGTTCCGCATCCCCTCGCCCCCAGGAAATATCATGGCTGTTGATATCCCTGGAATCGAGCAAATTGGCGTAAGCCCATTCGACATTAGGCATGGACCAGTGATCCATAAATCCCCACATCGTCAGCCGGCACAGTGTGTTGAAGTCATCCGTTCTTCCCAGCGCCTCCGCGAGGCGGGCGGTTCCTTCCCCGAGGAGCCTGCCAAAGCCTTCGCGGTTTGCGATCGCTCGTCCATAAACTTCCATGAATTCCTGGCTTGGAAATTTATCAAATGGAAGAGGGGCCGTATCGAACTTGGTGCCGGGGCCGATTATCTTCATGTCATACATCGTCTTCATATACCAGCCCAGCGCTGAGTAGGCAGGAATATTCGGCTGGATAGGGAAGTCCTTATTATGAGAAGTCGGAAATGACATAGGACCCTGGAAACAGGTTTCCATGCCATTGATCCCGAACTGCTGAATGATATCGGTCCCTTTCTGATTAATATCTCGAGGGAGCTGCACGCCATTGGACTGTTCTTTCGTAATTGAGAACCAGGTTGATTCTGCGCAATCATCGGAATCCGCGCTGTAAGACCGGTTTCGGTTGTGGCACATTCTGCTGCCCATGCCGCAACCCGCGCAGCACGAGGAAATATCATTTCCGCCGCCGCCAAATCCGCCGCCGCCGGGAAGGCCCTTGAAATATTTCTCCTTGGCATCCACTAGCGCTTTGGGATCGGCAATTTTGAGACTGCCGGAGCCTACGACCGCGACTGCTTTCAGGTTCTTGGAGCCGAAAACGCCGCCAAATCCACCCTGTCCTGCGCCGCTGCCGCCGCCATGTATGAGGGAAGCAACTCGTGTCATATTCTCACCGGCAGCCCCGATAGTGACGATTGAGGGTCTTTGCAGCGTATAGCCGCCATCTAATTGCTGCCAATCCGTTCCGTAGCGAACGCCGGTCCTTTTCCAGATTTCTTCCTGGCACTTCCATGTGGTCATGCCCCATAAATCCTTGGCGTTCTCTATCGTGACCTTATCATCAACAATATTGATATATACCGGAGAGTCCGCTTTGCCTATTACCGCCACGCCATCCCAGCCGGCCAATTTAAGCATCGCAGCAAACGTGCCGCCAAAATTGCTGTGACACCACCACTGAATCGGATAGCACTGCGGAGACATGCCCGAGACGCTTGTCCTGGCGGCAAAAGGAATTCCTGTTCCTGATACAGCGCCGGTCATCAAAAAAACCATATTCAGAGGATGGAATGCGTCATCGAGGTTCCATTTTCCCGGAGCTACGCTATATTCCCAAAATAGAGCTGTGGAGGTGCCGTGCCCTCCGCCGTACATTGCATATTGATCCGTATCCAGTCTTGTAATTTCTTTGCTTGTAAGATCGACTAATAAAATTTTTCCACCGAATCCTGGCGTTGCCATAATATCTATCCTCCTTTTTCTTTATGCCCCTTCTTTGGGTTTAGGTTTAGCTCCACCGCCGCCGAAGGGAAATCCGCCTTTAGGAGCAGGAGGGGCCAGGTCAACTTCGTATCCACCAGTTTCTAATGGAAGTTTATCTACGACTTTTAGAACTTTTTTGGGACAAGCCTCAACACAGGCCTGGGCTCCGTCAACGCCGCCCTTCCTGTTGAAAAAGGGTGTATTGGTACATAAGTCGCATTTCGTCGATTTTTTTGCTTTAGGATTCCAAATGGTGCGATGAGGAGTTTGCGGGCACATCTTAATGCAAGTCTGGCAACCAATGCATTTTTCAGCATTGATCATTCTGATGTTGCCGTTCTCGGCGCTGATGTGACAGGCGCCTACGGGGCAATACTTCACGCAGAGCGGTTCAGGACATTGCTTGCACACATGCATGATAATGTCAAAAGGATATTCATTGAGGACTGCCCGGTGCATTTGAATCCGGGACAGTGAAAAACTGACCTCCCCATCATGGGCCATGGAACAGGCGATCATGCAGCCGTAACAGCCGGCGCAGTGCTTGCTGTCATAAACCAGGTATTTGGTTGAAAGTGGGTAGGTTCCTTTGTCATCAGCAACAGCAACCGGAGTTGTGGTTGCGATTACTGCCAGAGCTCCGCCCGCGATGGCGGTCCCGCTCCCTACTACAAAATCTCGTCGTGAAAATTTCTTCTTTTCGGCCTTTTCAGGCACGTTATTTCCATCTCTAGCCATTAATGCTCCCTCCATTGGGATATGAGTATTTTACACTACTCGCGCATTACTCCCAATACTACTTTAATACTACGGCGCCTGCGTCAGCTTTGTTTCTATTTCCCCCGGAACGACCGCGCGCGCGGCGACTCTCTCCGCGGACCGGAAGGAAATGAAAAACCCGAAATCCAATTGTTGCGAATTAGGGGAAGTAAAACTAACATAGTCGCCCATATGAGGGAAAATCTCATAAGTGTCGCTATCGTAAATGGGTCTCTCGGTTTAATCAAGCAAATATCGGCATGCGCTAACCGGCATAGCCAGGAGTCATTTGAAAATGGATGAAAAGATGACTGCGGAACAGAAGCGGGAAAAGAGGTTTGAAAATTGGATGGATCCGAAAGGTATGGAGTTCAAAAGCTCCAAGGCAAAAGAAGCCTACCAGGAAAGGGTCACCAGGTTCATCAGGGTATTCAAGCTGGAAAAACCGGACCGTGTGCCGGTCATTTTGCCTGCCGGTTCGTATCCTTTGTTTTACGCAGGCATGACGCTGAAAGAGGCGATGCACGACAACAGGAAGCTCGTTCAAGCCTACCAGAAATTCTTCGCCGATTTCGAATGCGACACGTTTTCGAGTCCGGGCATGGTAGGTTCCGCCAGGGCATCGGAAATAGTCGACAACCTGAACGTGAAATGGCCCGGCCACGGTTTGCCCGACAACGCATCGATGCCGCAGTTCGTCGAGCGCGAATACATGAAGGCCGACGAATATGATCTCTTTCTCGAAGACCTCACCGACTATTGCCTTCGCTACTATCTGCCGCGCAGTCTGGGAGCGCTCGCGCCCTTCGCCCGTTTTTCGCCGACCCCTTTCATTCTCGGGATGGCAGGCAGATTTCTTATGCCGGCCGTGATGCCGGAAGTCCGGGCAGCCTACCAGGCCATCATCGATTACGGAGTGGAAACGGCAAAGTGGATGGGGCCGGTGATGGAATTCAACCGGGAAGCGACTGCGGCCGGATACCCGACCATTTTCGGAGGGCAGTCCCATGCGCCGTTCGACATCCTGGCCGACACGCTACGGGGCACAAAGGGCATCATCATGGATATGTACCGGCAGCCGGAAAAACTCCTGGCGGCGATTGAAAAGGTTACGCCAATGAACATCGCCGTTGGTGTTGACGGAGCCAAAATGTCAGGCAACCCGGTCATATTCTTCGCGCTGCACAAGGGCGACGACACGTTCATGTCCAACAAACAGTATGAAAAATTCTACTGGCCGACTTTCCGGAAAGTGATCCTGGGATTGATCGAAGAGGGCCTGGTGCCTCTGCTTTTCGCCGAAGGGCGCTACGACAACCGCCTGGAGATCATCAAGGACCTGCCCCGGGGTAAAGTCGTGTGGCATTTCGACCGGACCGACATGTTCCAGGCCAAGAAGATCCTGGGCGACAACGCCTGCATCGCCGGAAACGTGCCCGCATCGCTGCTCGTAACCGGTACCCCTCGAGAAGTCAAAGAGTATTGCCGCAAGCTCATCGAAGTCTGCGGGGAAGGCGGCGGCTTCATCCTCACCGGCGGCGCCAGCATCGACAAGGGAAATCCAGACAACCTGCGGGCCATGACCGAAGCCGTGATGGAATACGGGGTCTATTAAAAAGCCCTGCCACGGATTTCACGGATTTTTTTCAATTTTTATAATCCGTGGAATCCGTGACGTCTTTTCTGGATAGCGAATTTTATTTGGCCTTCGGGGCCGGGGTTTGTTGCTTGGCTGGAGCCGGTGCGACGGACTGTGCATTATAGGCATCCACTACGGCCTTGGTAATATCGACCGATGGTGCCGCCCAAAGCAGAGGACCCTGCGGCCACGGGTTTGAAGAATCCAGCAGCAGCCCGTAGCTATTCTCCGAAGCATACTTTTTAATCATCGGCGCCATCTTTTGCAGAATTCTCTCGCCGATATCATTCTGCTGTTTTTGAAACTCCCGCTGCGAATTTTCCGCTGACTGCTTCAGCGTCCTGGTCTTGGTATCGATGGTCTTTGAGAGTGTGTTCCGGGCTTCGGCGCTCATTTTGTCTTTCCCTGCACTCAGCTGCTTCTTCAGATCCTCCACCTCTTTATTGAGCTGTTGCAGCTCGTTCTGACGAGGTTCGAATTTTTTCGACAGAGCCTCGAATTCACGCGAGCCTTCGTTGCAAGCCATGATTGCCGCTCGAATATTAATGATCCCGATCCGTTCGTTTTTGGGTTTGGCCGAAGGCGAGGAGGTTTGTTGAAAGGGCGCCGCCGCAGCACAGAGCCACAAAACCAGCGGGGCGAGGAAGAGCAGGAAAAGCCGTGAATATTTGGGTAAAGAAACTACAGCAAATCTTGATGACATACATTCTCCTTGCACTCTCCCGGAATCCACACTCCTGCGTTCCGGGTCCGAGCTTTCCGCACGAACGCAGTTCCAGCCTCGATGTCGGCGAACTATAAACCACTGCCCGGTGCTCCGTCCATCCCGAACTGCAGAATGCAGTGCCGGATAAAAATACAGCCACGAATTTCACAAATCTCAAAATCTATCGGTTCGTGAAATTCGTGGCCTGTAATTTAATGCCCGATCTTCAAGGTGGCGCCCGTGCTGTAGGCGGCGAATTCCGGGGCGTACATCGGCTGCACGGTGGCCGGGGCGACCTTGAATGTGCCGGCCGTGGTGGCGCGGACACGATATTTAAATGTGTATTCGCCCTGTGGCAGCTGCTCGAAGAAAAAGTTCGTGCCCGAATCCCGGATTTCTTCGTACCAGCCGATGCCCAGGTCCCATTTGTATTTCGAGACGTTGCTCGACGGTTCGAATCCGGCTCCTCGCGGATCACGCAGGTGTACGTATTCCATGGGGTGCTTGCTCGTCACGGATAAATGGACTTCCACCTCGTCGCCCGGCGCGAGCGTCGCCCCTTCGCGAAGCGGCTGCAGCTCGAACTCCTTGCCCGTGTTCACCCGCTTGAAATAGGTGCGGGTCAGGTGGAGGTAATCGCCCCGCTCCTCCTCGGGGAGCTGTTCGGTGGAAAAGTGCCACGTGGCCGAGGCCAGGAGATACCCCTTGCTGGATTTTTCCACGGTGACGGAGGACGTGGATTTTGGATCGATCTTCTCTCCCGGGATGACGATCTGGTTCTTCTTGCCCGTGTACTGATCCGGCTCGAATACGAAATTTGTTTTCTGGTTGCCCACGGTCACGGTGGCGTCTTCCCGTATGCCCAGCTGTCCCGTTTGTTTCAGATAGTGCGCCAGCGAATAAATCACCTCCGCCGTGGCGCGCGTGGATTTCCAGTGGTTCAGCTTCTTGTTCAGAAAGATCCACAGCACCATGCCGTCGAGTTTCGGATCCGCGGGAATCAGTTCCATGTCGGTGCGGATGGCGAAGGCGTGCGTTTCGATCGTGTCGTTGTACCAGAGCCAGCTGCGATCTTCCGGCGCCCAGAAGGTGCCCTGGTCTTCGGCCGTCTTGGCGGAATCCATGACGCTCTCCCACACGAGAATCGCATCCTTCGGCCGGTCCATCCGCTTGAGCGTGAGCGCCAGGTAGCCTTTCAGGTACGGGCTGTGCGCTCTCCAGTGCTTGAAGCTGAAGTCGAGCATCGTCTTGCGCTCGGCCGGGGTGAAGGTGTTTTCGTACCAGGAGCTATCCGGATAGTTGGACAGGACATAATTGATGAATGTCACAAATTCCCAGCCGACATCGTTCGACATCATGTCATGCACGAGATCGTTGATGTAGTGCCGGTGCATGTAATCCCACGCGGGACGCACCATGTCGCGCGGCACGTCGACGCCGAATTCCAGAGCTTTGGAGAATCCGTATAGAATATAGAGCGTCATGTACGGCGACGGGGGACCGCCGGCGAACCAGGGAAATCCGCCGCTGGAAGTCTGCGACTTGTGCAGCTTGGCCAGGGCCGATTCGCGTTGCGCCTTCGCAATGCGCGAGTCGAGTACGTTGACCATGTCGGAAACGTTTGTGTCCCCGCCCTTGGCCATCTGGAGCCAGGGCGTTTCTTCCAGCGCCATCTTCCGGTTCGGATCCGCGGCGTCCCATTGCTCGAACTCGGTCTGCCGCGAGGAAAACTCCTTCGCCATGCGCTCGATGGCCGGGTACTGGTTGTACAGCGACGAGAGGATGCCGGTCGAGACGAATCGATTGAGCGTCTGCTCGGTGCATTCGTACGGATAGTTCACGAGGTAGGGAAGCGCAGAGAGCACGGAATAAAAAAGCTGCGAGTCGAGCGTCACCACCATCTGCTCGTTGATGCGCGTCGGGTCGTCGTTGCGCGCCAGATCGTCGAAACGCATCACACGCTGGCCCGGATCTCTCAAGGTGACAAACCGGGACTGCATCAGATGCATCCGCCCCGGCAGGATCGGGATGGGCCGCAACTCGCCATCGGAAAAGTCTCCCGACGTTGCGGTAACCTTGAAGGCGATCTGTCCCACCTTGGAAGGAGTCTTGATCGGGAATGTAATGCTGGCCCCTCCGCTCGCGGGAACAGCAAACGCCTTTCCTTCGGCATCGGACTTCGCGAGACCGAACTGCGAGAGAATGCTCTGATCGGATGCCGTGTCGATGATGTCGAAGCTGAGCGCTCCCTTCAGTTCCTTGTCGGACGCGTTGTTGACGACGACTTTGAGATCGGCCTGATCCCCTTCGCGCAGGAAACGCGGCAGGTATGGGCGCACCATCAGCTCTTTAACTGTTTTCGCTTCCCGCGTGACCGATCCCGATTTCAAATCGCGGGTGATGGCGTGCACCCAGACATTCCAGGAAGTGACGGAATCCGGGACCTTGAATTCGAAAGTCACCGATCCGTCCGGACCCGTAAGTAGGTGAGGCTGCCAGAAAGCCGTCTCGCTGAAATCGCTGCGCTGTTCGACAGCCGGGCTCGTGCCTTTTTCGTCTCTATTATCGGCTCTACCCGCTGCTGCCGCATCGACCGGAGCATTCGCCATCTTAAATTCGCCGACCATCTCAGCATTGAGAGTAACTGGGGAGCTCAAACCGGTAGCCCATCGAACGTCATTTACTGTGACGCCGTCTCGTTGAAGATTTACTTCTGCAGCCGCAATTCCGCCTGCTACACCGAGCGATTTCATTCTCCTTCCCGGTCCGCCGATGCCATACCCGCTGAGGAACTGCAGGCGATCCGCTGTGAGCGTTGGCGCAAAGGGTCCCTGGTTGAATCCGGCGCTATTGATCCAGACAGGGTTTGCCTGGCCCAGGTTCGCGCGGGCTTGCAGAGAGCC
>Ga0335071_10002382_pt1 | contig 20127 bp, 22 predicted proteins | sample Lox_Sample_15_FD_206724 | JGI IMG/M metagenome (GOLD analysis project Ga0335071, IMG submission 206724) | Soil microbial communities from Loxahatchee National Wildlife Refuge, Florida, United States - Lox_Sample_1.5 | ecosystem: Environmental > Terrestrial > Soil > Wetlands | place: USA...
ATGAGCATACAATGTTGGTGGCAACTGAGCTGACAACAGAAGATATGCTGGAACTGTTTATAGAACTTTCCAAAAAACTTGCATATAGATTAGAAGGTATGGAAAAGGATAGGGATATTTGGAAAGGCGCTTATGAGATGTATCAGTCGGCATGGGTTAGGGAATTAGGTGGTTACGCAAAGTATCAGCATAAACATCAGATAGATGCTTTGGTTATTAGTACAAGAGAAATGCGAGAGAAGGCTGTACAATGGGATCGTCAAGAAACTATGTTGTTGAACAAAGATCCATTTTGGAATGTACCGGAACCGGAAATCCCGAAAACAGATGTTTCTAGTTAGTTATGTTACCTAATTAAAATATTAGGTAAGATGCTAACGTAAATAAGAATATCTTGACGGGAAGAAGTATCGCCATTAGTATAATGTCACGGGGTAAGACCAATCACCGGCCATAGGCTATAGGACTGGCAATACCTATAGCCTACTCTCACGTTAATTAGATTATAGGTAATTATAGGAGAATACAATGCCACAAGACAGTCATGATGGAATGAAAGGTACAAGTCCTTCCAAACTAATCCAACAAGGTGTAGATCAGAGCTGGAATCAACAGAACAAAGCATCTACGAATCCTCAGGATATGATTAAGCAACAGTTCAATAAGAATCCTAAACCAGTCCCAGGTGCAGGAAAGTAACGATCGCCAGATAGTAAAGTCCCAGCTGGTAAACGTAAGTAGTTGTCGTCGATAGTATATTCATGATAAAGGAGATTATCTACATGAAGCATTTCTATTTAAATCGGGGGAAGTCATGGCGTCAATTAAACTTACACCGTCACGACGTGTATTGGCGGCGAGAAGGAACGGTAGGCTAGGTGGATTAGCTACCGCTAAGAACTCCTCCCAGGAGTTTCTAGAGGAAAGAGCAAGAAAAGCCGGAGAGGCAGTAAGAGAAAATTACGGTGTAGAATATTACGGACACATAGCAAGAAGTCACCGTAATCGTAAGAGTACAAAGAAAGTAATTAAAGAAGTAGTTAACGAAATAATTAGTCCCCCACAGGCAGCCCCGAATACCATAGAAAACGTAACACCGCTACAGCTTATGCAAGCTGCGGCTAAGTCTTGCTCTGGAAATTAATTATGAAATTACGCGAACTGAAAGAGAAGTTAGATAAATTAGATCCGAAATATTTAGACCGTGATGTCCAGAAGGCAGTAGCAACTGCTGGAAAGGCATTTCTTGGAGAACCAATAACCCGGATTCTTTGTACAGAAAATATAATGATAGTTAATGGAAAAGAAGTACGTGGGAACCCGGAAGCAGATAAAGATCTTGAGCATGTAATTTTGTTATAGCATATGTCTAAATCGAAACAAACAGACGAAACGGAAGATACAGAATTATTCGATGACGAATTCCTTGGCTTGTTGGACAAGTGTGAAGATATTCCTGTAAATCCGAAAGATCCACAAGCTGATAAATATGGCAAATCTGGATGGCAATATTATTTAAAAGTTAGACCATTATTACCAGAGTGGTGGGAAGAATTTAATAGTAAGATTTTAAGTTCTGGAAAATTAGCATATGGTTCGGTATTACAATTTGTAAAAGCAAAGACAAGAAGTAAAACTGATAGGCAGTATTTATATTGGATGATTGGCCCAAAGCCTAGTAGTGAAGTAAAAACTACAAACGGAAAATATGAAGTACCGTGGTTAGGTGATTGGGGTAAACGTAGAAAGAATGGTTATTGGACAGAAGATAATCATTTACCGATCCAGCAATTAAAGAAAGCTTTAAAAGCAAACAAACAGGCGGCTGATACAGTAAAAGCAAGTGCTCCATTTCTCATTCAAGACTTAATGAGAATAAATAAACGTATCGGACAGCTGGATGATTTATTCGGAGGCAATCCATTCGTTGTAGCAGAATCTCCGAACAGTAAAGGAAATATTACCAGATTCAAAACGTATATCACGATGTACAAAATGTTATGGAAACAAAAGATAGCAATTGTACACGAGATAATGAGAATCATGGGAATTAATCCACAACGTCCAAACGAAATGTGGGGAATGACTCAGTTAGCAGGAGTTGCTGGACAAATAGGAGCTAGTGCAGCATTGACGGGTGCCGCGGCTAGTGGAGGAATGGTATTACCAGGAAGTCCAGGTGGCCCACAATTACAGATTAGTTCTGATGCAATGTATCTGGCAGCACATTTAAGTCAGCATAGTAAAGATTTTGATTTACCATACAAGATAGACGGTAAAGACATAACGGAGTTAGTGAACACGGAAGTAAGTAACGAAAAGAAAGAGAAAAGAAATGGAAAGGCACATGTAGTATAAATGGAGTAATTAATGAATATACTCCAACGATTGTGGCAGTGGTTGGTAAACTTAATTCGAAGGGTTCTGAAACTAGAACCAGTCGGATTTAAAATAAAAGAAACAAACTTAGACAAGGAGACTAGTATGGCCGATGGTACAGTAGATCTACAAATTCTAGACGACGGAAAGGGAGTATTATTTACTCTCACACCAGTAAACAAAGCGGGAAATACGGAGCCTCTCCCGGCAGGATCAACAGTAAAAGCAACTAGTAGTGCACCAGCATCATTAGTAGTAGCAGCTAATCCCGGAGATACGACAGGGCTAGTATTTCTTGGAACAGTACCACAGCCTCCAGTTGATGCTACTGCAATTGTTGTTACATTTGAATGTGATGACAGTAATGGTAACGCATTATTTAGTACTGATGCGGCACCGATTGATGTAACAGCAGATAATACTCCAGTAGGATTTACAATTACTGAAACAGCTCAGTAGTAAATGCTAATCGTGACAAGGAGATAGTAACGGATACAAAGAATGAATTGTAAACTACGATAGTAACGTAGTGGTTGAATGTATAGGAGATGAGAGACGATTGACTCTGGCTGGGATGGTCGTCTCTCATTTTAAATATGACAAAATGGGAATTAAAACACGAAGAGTTATTGAAACAGATGCATGAATTGTTAGGAGTATATCCAGGATCACCGGATAACGTAATACAGGAAGCATACGATAAAGCAACACCAGAAGTTAAAGCCAAGTACGATGAATTAAAATGTCAAGATGATGAAGCAGTAGCAAAGGCAGAGAAACAATTATGAATCGAAGAAACTTTCTAACAAAGATAACGATAGCATTAGCAACAGTAGCACTAGCCCCACTGGCAAAATTATTACCAAAAAAGGAATTAAAGGAACCAATTGATAGACGTGTTTGGGAATATCCAGGATTAGGTGGAACAGTTGCTACAAATGGAGATTATGCTAGTGGTGTATTAACCAAAGAGATGATAGATAAGTTATGCAAAGATGTAAGAGAAAATTTCTGTGTTACACCGGATATAGTTTATTTATCACCAGCACAGATGGAGTTAATGAAAGAATATTTTCCAAATGCATCTGTTAGAGTAGACCCAAATTTATATGGCAGTATTGGTGGAATAAAATTAGTAGAAGCACCAAAGGAAATGGTAGTAACGTTAAACAAAGTAGCAGGAATTACATGGGATTTCGAATTATGAAAGAATTGTTCATATTTGGATTTGTAGTAATAGGAGTATTAATCATACTGATGATATTGAATTAGGAGATATATGGCGCCGAGATTGGAAAAACTAGATGACATTATAGTAGAAGGAATTAAAGTAGATGTATGGAAACAAGGTAATTTAAATACTTTAGTATTAGACGCAGGAAAGATTGATTCGAGATGGAAGAACATTTTTGCATTCCAGTTTAAAGATGGTGATAGTACATTAGATCTTTGTATTGATAAGGTAAGAGAAAAGATTAATCAAGTAAAAGATTGTGCACATATTATCGAACCTGCAGTATCGAACGGGCGTAAAGTTTCAAAATGCAGATATTGTGACGTGGAATTATGACAGCAGAAAAATTCTTTGAAACTTGGATACCACATCCAAAAGGTATAAAGTTATCACCACAGGAATTAAAGATATTAAAAATGGTAATGTGTGGCACGACAAGTAAAGATATATCACATAAGTTAGGAATAGCATTTGCAACTGTAAATACGCATAGAGCAAATATAGCAAGGAAGTTGCATGGCGATGAAGATTTCGATATTACAAGATTTCCGGAAAAGTGTTTTCCACTATGGATAGACTTTACGAATGATTATGTAAAGCATATAGTAGCAGATCTACAAGATCCAGTAGTTGCGATGAGATATGCGGCAAATCGTATCCATGACATACTTGATGAATTATCTATTGGTAAGATTAATTTGATGGAAGAAGTATTGGAAAATAGGAATACAAAATCTGTATAATATGTCATGGAGAAAAACATGCTCACCAGACAAGAAGCGGCAGCAGAACAGGCGTTAATTGAGAAAGCTAAAAACGGATGTCATGATTCTTTTACTGTCTTGTATAACAATTATAGATTAAAAGTCATAGGAGTATTAATAAAGATTACGGGCGGTAAAGTAGCAAAGGAAGAATTAGAAGATTGTACACAGGAAATATTTATTCAAGTATGGCGTAAGTTAAATCAATATCGTGGGGAGTCACAATTCAGTACATGGTTGTACCGTGTATCAATAAATCAGTATTTCATGTCAACCAGAAAGAATGCAAAGTTACATAAACGAGGATTAGGAATTGTAACAAGTCTGGAAGATATGCAATATGATGATGGAAGAAAGATGGATACACCAAAGCCATTAATAATGCATGATACGAGATTGGAAGGTGTACTAGATCGTATAACGATTCTACGGGCAGTTGAAGATCTACCACCCAGTGCAAAAAAGGTTTTTAGATTAAAAGAATTGGAAGGATATAATCATAATGAAATATCAGAAATAATAGGATGTTCGATGGGAAATAGTAAGAGTCAGTTACATAAAGCAAGACAGAAATTAGCTAAAGCATTAACACATCGTAATCCAAAGATGGTTTACACAGGTGTGAAGTTTAATCGAGTACATTGATTGTAACGATATAGATGAATGAATAGTATTGTACGATAGTAACGATTATCTAGAATGAATCGTGAATTACGATAGTAACGCTGAGAGGTAATGAATTGTAAATGAAGATAGTAACGACGCGGTGTAATGAATTGAGAAATAGAGATTGTAACGTTCTCTGGGAATGAATCGTATTGTACGATAGTAACTTTCTCTGGGGAATGAATCATAGGAAATGATTGTAACGGCCCGGGTTAATGAATTGTGAAAGGGACTAGTAACGAAATTCCTTTAATGAATCGTGAGGAGCTATAGTAACATTAACGTTGAGTGAAGTGTGAGATGCTATAGTAACGGCAAGCTTGAATGCATTGTTACGGATGATTGCAACTGCTATGCGTAATGAATTATAGGATGGGAAAGTAACGATTATCTAGAATGAATCGTGTAACGCGATAGTAACGACGAAGTTCGAATGAACCGAATCATGTAGTTTACCATTATCAAGGAGTTTAAAGCTCTGGAGCGGAAAGACTAGCCCTAGTCTTGTTGGTTAAACGTGAACCTTACCAACCTAAACTTGCGGAACAGGTATAGTCTGCTCCAGATTATTTTGAGGTAGATATGCAATTAATAAAGTTAACTCTGGCATTATTAATTTTAGTAGGTAGTTGTTCAGCACAGTTAATATTAAAAGCAGCTGAGACACAGACAGTATGTATACATGGTCCACTTGATATTATTAATCCATTTACTGGACAAATAGCAATGCATCTTGGAAGTGAATCATGGAGTAGTATATGTACACAAATGAGAGGCAGACAACATTGGTTCCAGCAATGGCCGTTAGGATTGCAAGTAGCAAATGAGTATGGAGAGGTAATAACGTTATATTCATTTACACCACCAATGCAAGGAGTATGTCTGACAGCATCAGGTAATTGGATAGAATGTAACGTGCATAATACTTTATTCAGATTTCCAAGTGAACAATGACTGACAGAGTAGAGAGAAAGATATACATAATCGAAACACCACCGACAAGTAAAGTATTTCAACAAGTTGTGTGGGTAGCATCAGAAGAAGAACTAGCACAAGCAAAGAAAGAACGACCTGATTTAATATTTAGACTTCCGTTACCAGAAGAACATGCAGTACTTCAAGGTGATGCGGAAGTAATGGAAAATACGGAAATACCCGATATAGAATTAACATCAGAACAGAAACACATCATGGAAGTAATTAATACACCAATGTCATTACATGGATTTGGAAGTAAGAAACTTGAGATCAAGGAGAGCGAATAATGAAGTCAGATATTGTACAATTTTCAGGAATGACTGTATTACCAAACGGGCGACAAATTACTTTCAACGCATCATTTCAAAAAGATGAACACTACGCAGCGACATTGCGAGCATGGCTGGAATTAACAGCTCCAATTTTAGAAGAAGTAAAGAAAGAATACAATTCGTTAGGACATAATTAAGTGAACTGGATTCGTAAACAATGTGATGTCTGTATGGAAGTAAATTCAGATATGACACTAAAGGATTGTACATACTGTACGAAATGTAATGCATGGATATGTAGAGATCATTTAAATAATTATCCTGCACGGGCGTTCGCGGCAGCAATGATATTCTTAAGGAAAGGTAAGAGCAAGTAATGAAGAACAATAGAAGAGGTAACCCAAACTGGGGAAAGCCATTATTGGATTCAGGTGTAATTCATGGAGTATTAGCAACAGAATTTGAAATTCTTTGCATGCACTTAAGATTATTTACATTCAAAGAAATGGTGGCATCAGTAAGACTTAAAGATTGGGTAATAAAAAATGCCAACAAAAGATATGTCCCAGAGAAGTTGTTAAAGGCATATGGAATCGATATAGCATTCGATGATTACTCAGGATACATTTAATAAAACAACTGTCAAGACTAGACATAGGCAGGTTTTGGTGCTGTTGTTATCAGCACCGTATACGAATAAAGAGATTGCCGAGAAGTTAAGTATCAGTCCTAGAACAGTTAAGAATTATGTTTCATCTATATACAAAAAGTTTAACTGTAAATCACGAGTTCAGTTTCTTTTATTTTTATCAAAATGTAGGAAGAAGTTACCGATAGATACTAAGAGTTTATCCAAGTCTGAATACAAGATAGCAGTAGCTACATTAGATGGGTTGGATTCAGTAGGTGTAGCAAAGCGATTAAAATATTCAGAACATTATGTACGATCCAAAAGATGTACTGTTTATGATAAATTAGGCTGTGATGATCTGTATGATTTCCTATGGAGATTTACGTATGCGAAAGATGATGCAAGTAGTCAGGCCAATTAGTCTAGAGGAGCATTCGCATGCGGAAATTGTTCCGTATCATAATGATGATCATGCTGCTTGCATCGGCAGCCATGGCTCAAGGCCCAAAGCCACCGACTGGATACATGCCACCGTATGCCATGCTCGGAATGGGCACGAACGGATTATTTAAATATTATAGTGTAGATGCAAATGGCGCAATGGTAATATCCGGATCGTCTGGACAAGGATCACAATTCAGTGGCTATCCAGCACCGTTTGCTCCTGTTGCAGTAGATCCTAGTGGTAATTGGTCGTATCTACACGTAGATAGTTCAGGGGCGTTAACAATTACTGGAGCAGTTCCGACACCACCTGGTGCTGGAAATTGTTTAGTAAGTACAGGATCAGGAGCGGGACAGTATAATTGGGGAGCATGTTCTGGATCTGCATCATCAAATTTTTCAACACTAGCAGCAGATGCTCCGAATACAACGGGCGGAACATTTCAGATTGGTAATGGTACACATTTTACAACAACTGGAACAGGAACTATAGTTGCTACAGCTGCACCGATAGCTGGATTAACTGGAGCAGGAACTGGAGTATTAACGTTTCTTGGAACACCGACATCTGCTAATTTAGCAGCGGCATTAACAGACGAAACAGGAAGTGGAGCAGCAGTATTTGCCACGTCTCCAACGTTAACGACTCCGAATCTTGGCATACCCAGTGCTGCTACATTAACTAACGCAACTGGATTACCGATAGCTACAGGAGTCAGTGGCTTAGCTACAGGAATAGCAACATTTCTTGCTACGCCAAGTAGTGCCAACCTAGCTGCTGCACTTACAAATGAAACAGGCAGTGGGCTTGCAGTATTTGCAACAAGTCCTACGTTAACTACGCCTAATCTTGGAACTCCGTCAGCGGCTACATTAACGAACGCTACAGGATTACCAGTATCTACTGGCATTTCTGGACTAGCTACGGGAATAGCTACGTTTTTAGGGACACCGAGTTCGGCTAATTTAGCTACAGCAGTTACAGATGAGACTGGATCAGGGGCACTAGTATTTGCGACATCGCCTGTATTTACTACTCCGAATCTAGGTACACCGTCAGCTGCTACGTTGACTAATGCCACTGGACTGCCAATTAGTACAGGTGTATCTGGATTAGCAACTGGAATAGCTACGTTCCTAGCCACTCCCAGTTCTGCTAATTTACTTTCTGCTATGACAACAAAGACTGGAACAGGGAGTCTAGTCTTTGGGACATCACCGACGTTTTCAACAGGAGTAAATTTTGCATTTATTACTGGAGGAACGGCACAGTGCTTACACGTAGATACAGCAGGAAATCTAAGTGGCACTGGATCTGATTGCGGATCAGGTGGTGGAGGGAGTGGAACTGTTACAAGTGTCGGAACTGGATTTGGATTATCTGGAGGTCCTGTTACAGTAACAGGAACGTTAACGAATCCATTTGCTAATCGTATTAGTACAGTAGGCGCTTCTGGAACTACTGTATGCGATAGATATAATACACAAGTAACAGCCAGTCCTGCTGGAGTAATTAGTTCTGAAAACGAAGCGGTAGGCTCTATTCTCCAGTGCGGATCTGTAGATATAAGTAACGGATCTAGTACATGGATACTAGGATCAGGTGGCAATGGTACAACAGGAATTGGTTCCTTTGGAACTAGTGTTGGATGGTCATTAGCAGATAGACAAATATTATTAGGAGACAATGTCGGAAAAGGTGGAACTAGTGTTTCGAATACAACAGGCAGTAACATTATTCCGACATCAACGTTTCCGACAAATAGAACAGGTGGTGCTGGATTAACAGCAACAGGAAGTACCAACGCAACAACAGTAACTGTAAGCGTTACGTCAGGAAGTACTGTACAAGTAAGACCAGGCGACGTTTGGGTATTCAACGGAGATAGTTCAAAAGAATATCACGTAGCGAATTGTACAGGTGGAACTGGTTCGGGTTGCGTATCAGCTAGTTCACCATGGTATGCAATATCAAACGGAACACCCGTTACAGTAAATCTGAAAGAACATCTTGCAGGGAATTTATCAAGTGCTGCAATTACACCTGGTCATCCAGCTGTAAACTTAGGCGATCCATCAATATCTGCATCAGGTGGTTCTGCACAGAATACTAGAATTAGTAACGCATTTATAAATGGAGACAACGTATTTGGGAGTACAGGATCTGGAATTGGATTAGCCGCAGGATTAGCTGCACAAGAAAATACAGGCGCAACAAATGTAAAGATTAGAAACTTCGCACATGGATTGCAGATATTAGGAGCACATAGAACACAATTCTATAGTATTGATGTTTCGTACAATGGTACATGCTCTACATTATCGTCATCAGGAGCAATGAATACAGTTCCAGTAGAGATCGCTCCATTTAATACAGAGATAGATGGAATGACAATATTTGCTGATACTTGTACATCGACAAATATGCCAACAGGAATGTTTGCATTAGTTGATAATCCATTGTCAGCATTAGGAAATGGTTCAGGAGATTTCCACGACATACATGGCGAAATGAATGGAGATTCTACACATGGAGATTTCTTTCAAGTAGGAACATTGTCTGGAGCGTTTGAATTTCATAACAATTCAGGTTGTCCATCTGGCAATGCTTGTATGGATATGTATCATTATTTAAGTACAGCAGCAGCCACAGTATATATTCACGATGACTTATGTAACAATGGAGTTACCAACTGGATTAAAGATGACAAGAACGGAAATATTCTACCGTGTCCAACTACAGGTGGATTAAATGCAGGCGGTGAATATAGAATACATAGTGATTTAACTGCAGATACAGATCAGCCTTGCAGTGGCACAGGAATTACATGGGCAAATGGATGGTGCGGACAAGGATTACAAAGAGCTCACTTTACATCAGGAGTTCTAGATTACGGAACAGATACATCAGGTAATTTAACAGCAGTATCAGTAACTTCAACAGGTCCAGCGGGCGATGCTGGAATGATAGAGTTTACAGGTAATACGACAAACCAGTCAATAGATGCTAACAAGTTTGCTATTGGTGGGTTTACAGTAACGAATGCAACAGCATATGGCATTCAACCATCGAATACAGCACCAGCAGCTAATCAGTTAATGGTATTTGGTGCTCCAGTGTCAGGTTGGTCACAGTGGGCATGGAAATCATTGGCAGGGTCTGGGGCTGGAATTACAACAGGACCAGTAAGTGGAGTTGGATCATTAGACGTAGCACTCTTTACTGGAACAGGCGGACAGATTACAGATTCCGGAGTATTAGGAAGTAATCTAGTTCGTAAAGATGCTGCTAACACGCAAGGCGCTTCTGGTTCGATAGACATGAGTGCAGTAACTGGAACGACAGGATTTAAAGTTCCATCCACAACAACGAATACAGCAACAGCTGTTGGAGTACTAGATTATGATACAACGAATTCAAACTATCACGCGTATTCAGGAGCAGATTCGTTAATAGGAATTGTACCAACAGCTTCTGTTCCAGCAAACGGAGATGTGATTGATTCATCGTTGGTAAGTAGTAAATTTTTATTACATGATTCAGGTGTAGCAACAGCTAATTTAGTTACTGCTGCAAGTAATTTTACAAGTGGTGGATTAGTATATGGCGCTGCCGCGAACAAGACAACAACGTCAAGTGCTGATTGGACAATTTCTTCCCATACACTAGGAAGCGGTGCATCTGGAATTTTAGACTTACATGCAATCAGTGTAACAGCAGGATTCTTGTTACCAGTAGCAGCAGGTGCAGCACCAACAACAGCAGAGGTAATGGCATACAATAGTACGATAAACAACATTGTATGGGGCAACGGTACAAATACAAGTAGAGCAGGATATTTTACCACAGCACCATTAGGTGGCAGTTGCGTTCAGACAAGTGGAACAAGTGGATTATTAGTTGAGACAGGTACAGCATGCGGATCAGGAGGTGGCGGAGATACAATTACAACGCCTAATAGTACATTAGCAGTAGGTGGAACGTCATCGAATACAACGCTTGATGTAGTTGGAGCAGCGGGAGAGATTCTCGCTGGAGCCACTCCGGCATTAACATACACACCGATATTTGGTGTAGATAATTCTCATGCAGGAACGTTGCAGTTAGCTAATGGATCATCTAACGCTCATACGATATTAGGATCTGCTGCAACAACAAGTAATACGTTCTTATTTCCAGCTACTGTATTTACTAATAATCATGTGGGATATTGTGTAGTCTCAAGTACGACATGTACTTTTACAGATGCAGGTTATGCATATAATTCAATTCCGAACGCAGACTTAGCTAACTCGTCAGTTACAATAGCAGTAACAGGACCGATTACAGGTGGTGGTGCAGTAGCTTTAGGTGCTACAGCAACAGCTATTGGATGTACAACTTGTGTGACTAGTGCATCATCGTTAACAAGTACAGCATTAATGACTGGTGCAGGATCACAAGGATCACAGACTCCGTCAGCTACAACAACACTAGATGGCAGTGGTAATTTACAAGTAGCAGCAGGTGGATCGATAGGAAGTGCTGATACAGGTACTCCAAAGTTTACGTTTGCGGCAAACAAGATGACAGCAAACCAACCGATATATGTTGGGGTTACTTCTAACCAGATGGTATTTGGTACAACCACTAATTTAACGACAGTAACTTATCCAGCATCGAGTGGTGCGGTAACACTGACGATGCCAAATGTTTCAACGAACATAATTGGTGGAAATTCAGACACAACAACGACTCACGTATTACACGCTTCAGCAACTGGAGGCATCGGATCATTCTCAGCAATTGCAACAGGTGATTTACCAATAGCTATTCCAATTGGAAATATTGGCTCTGCTGGTTTAAGTGGAAATGCTCCAATATCAATAGCAGCAACAGGAGCTATATCTTGTACAACATGTACGACAGCAGCTGCATCATTAACAGCGAATCAAGCAGTAAATGGTTCAGGTAGTCAGGCTGAAGCAACTGGATTTACTGACACAGCAGGAACAATAACTGCTGGAAAGTTAGCTTGCTATACTGCATCGAATACGATTGGCAATTGTCCAGGAACACCAGCAAATAATATTATTGGAGTATTTAATTCTAGTACAACATGGATAGCAAGTGGAGAAACTTCTGTAACATTAGATGCAACAGTAAACGTAACATTCGGAGATATACTGTGTGCATCGACCTCAGCAGGTGTGTCACATGATAATGGAACGGTAGCTTGTGCAACTGGAGAATGGGTAGGAATTGTAAAGACAACAGCCTCGAGTGTTTCATCAGCAACTGCAATGATAGTATTACGGTAACGGGGGAGACATGAAGAAGTTATTTCTACTACTTGCTGTATTATTCGGATTACAGTTATGTGCCCATGCACAGACTGTTCAGTGTATAGCGTCTAATGGCGCATGGGGTCCGTGCCCATTTGTTCAACCAGTAGTTGTGGCTACAGTAGGTGGTACACCGCAAGTAAATAACAAAGTATCTGCTGGCGCTGGAACTACAATTACCAACGCATTTCCAGGAGTAACATCAGCTGGAAATTCCATATTATGTGTAGGATTCGAAGGTGTAGCCGCTACACCAGTATTCACTGATGCACAGTCGAATACATATATAGTAATTCAATCGTCGGGTGCCGCAGCCCCTGGTTACACTGTAGTGGTAGCAAGTAACATCGTTGGTGGTACTACTGATACAGTAACATTAACAACGTCATCTGGTTCTGCTTCATTTAGTTGTTATGAATTAAAAGGAGCAGTAAGTGTTGGTCAAGCATGGGATTATGTGGGAGTAGCACAAGGAACATCTGCATCGTTAATATTTCCACAAGTATCAGCTGCTATTGCTAATGATTTTGTAGTGGCTGCAGTCGGAATGGGTGCAGGAACAATTAATGCAACACCGGGATTAGCTGGAACGCCTTCGACATTAACAACGGTAGATCAGTCAAATACAGCCCCACTAGGAACAGCAGCGCTAGCCGTATTCTATAGTGCTCATGCTAATGTAACTAATTCACCGACATTTACACAAAGTTTATCGTTATCAGCATCCGAAACTTATTCAGCAGTTCTTGTAGCAATTAAACCAGTATCAATATCGTTAGTAGGAAACGTACAAGATCCTTGTCAACAAGGTGCAGGAACATCGGGAAATATTAGTTTAACAGGCAGTGGACAATTAATTACTGGAACAGCTGGAAAGTTAACGTATATATGTAGCATGAATTTAATTTCCGCTACTGCACAAAACATTGCATTAGTTGAAGGAACAGGTTCAACGTGCGGAACAAACACAGCAGGAATGGCAGGTGGTTCTACAGCCGCAACCGGATGGAACTTCGCGGCAAATGGTGGCTTTGTGAATGGAGGCGGTGGTTTCTGGGTATTTAAAACTGCCACACCAGGTGATAACGTTTGTTTATTACTTTCAGGATCAGGACAAACATCTGGAAGTTATAGGCAGGTGCAACAATGAAGTTGATGCGTTTAATATTTGTATTATGTATTTTATGTGTATCATCATGGGCGTCGATTTCCTACGTCTCTGCTTCACATACGCTCTGTGCGCAAGCTACGGCGTCGACAGGTGTTGCATGTACATTAGGAGCAGCAACAACAGCTGGTAATACAGTCAAAGTTGCTATATCTATAAAAACTGCAACTAGAGTATTAAATAATTTAGTCGGAAGTAGTGGTTCGGCTTTTTTCATGCAAGTAACACCAGTAGTACCAAACGGGTCGACCATTGGAGTAGTAGTTGCAATTTGTTTTAACTGTCCGTCACTAACAACAGTTACACCAACATTTAGTGCTACAACCGTTTATGAATTAGATGTGAAGGAATATTCTGGAGCAGCTGCATTAGGAGCATGGGCACAAGCAACTGGATCGTCGACAACGCCATCGATTTCACTAACCACATCGGATAGTAATAATTGGATTCTAGCCGATACTGCAAACTTAGGAAGTACAGGTATTCCAACGGCTGGAACTGGAAATCTTAGAGATGCAGGTAGAACTGGAAGTACATCATCAGATGCAGCAATAGGTTCTTGTGACAATACAGTTGCGTCACCAGGTAGTGTTACATGTTCAACAGTTATAACGTCAGGAGCATGGGCAGCAGCTGCTATAGAATTAAGAAGTGTATCTACGCCTATATCATGTGCGTCCCCATGTCCGACTTTGGTGCAGTATAAACAATGGGGGTCGAATGATGGAGGATCACCAGAAGCGGCACAATTTAAAGGTTCTATTGATCAGCCAACAGGAGCTAATAATTTATTAATCTGTGGAACAGGATTCGATAATACTGATGGATCACATTCGTCAGCGTTCTCCAGTTTCACTATTGATGGAACTTCATTTACAGCAGGTCCGACTTCTAATGACGGAACGAGAGTTCTCGGACTTTACTATATAGCAGGAATAACAGCAGGTAAACAGAATATCGATTTTGAGTTAACAGCTACTACGTTCAATATTCAAGTGTGGTGTGCAGAATTTTACGATGTTGCTACGTCGACATCTGTAGATGGAACGTCAACAAGTGCATCAGGTATTACAGGACCGTTAATACAACCTGGCGCTATAACTACAACCGTTGATAATGACTTAGTGGTTGTAATGGGAGTAAATGATGCGACATTGAGTGCTGCACATACAACAACAGCGTATTCCCCGGCATCAGCAGCCGGAGTAGGAAGTACTAGTCTAACATTATTAGGAGATACACGACGATTTGGTCCGTTTGCATCTTTTATTAATCAGACAACACACGGCTCTATTAATCCAGCAATGTATGTAGATCAAGCAACAAAAGATACGTGGGGCATAGGTGCAATAGCATTTAAAGCTGCTTCCGCTGGTACTGCCCCAACAGGAATGCGTATTATACGTGATATAACAGAAATACCAAATGCTACAACGTATAGAATAGATGCTCCGTGTTCTGGTAATTTGAGAGTGTCTACAGGATCAACACAGCCTTCACAAGCCAAAATAAATAGTATTGTAGATGCTTCTGGTAACAGTGATTCTTGTTTAGGTACTTGTAGTGGAGCAAGCGGTCCTCAGATTTTACATACTGACAATGCGGTTTGCAATAATTCGAATTATCGCCAAGCTACAATTTCGATGAGTGGCGTCGGAGTAGTTGACCCAATTCATATTTATGATGTATCTGGCGCTAATTCAACCGCATTGGATACAGGTAGTACAACTAGTACAAGTGGAGCATCAGCATCAGGTGGGCTAGTTACTTCTGGATCCCAGACTCAAGCACACTATGCTGTTTCTTCTGTTGCTTGTAATAATAGTGCAAATTCTAATTCACAATTAAATATAACGCCATCGACAGCATCTGGAATTATATTTGGTACAGAAAACAATGGCCAAGGTCCTGAAGCGTGTACATTCGGCACAAACAACGTAGCAGACATGGGATGGTTCGGTGGTGAAGATGATGCATGTTGCGGAACGTTAGATTCATCATCAGGTTATTTGCATATACCGTATTCAAGCGCGGCACAACAGAATGCCATTTTCGGATGGGCAAATTGTTTAGCCGATACTCCAACAACAGGATGTGCGAGTGGAACAGGACCAGGCAATGCTCCGGGGTCTAGTTATTTTATGTCTCTTGCGGCATTCCAAGCAGCACCATCAGGCGGGGCAGCTTGTACAAATCGTATGTTACTAGGAATGGGGTGCTAAGATGAATAAATTTTTAGTATTGATATTTATGTTAAGTACGTTACCAGTGTTTGGACAAACTCAGGATCAAAAATTAATTACAGACATTAATACAACAACAGCTCAAATAGAAACTATAGCACAGGATTGGGGTAAAGATATTAAGGATCTAAGACGAAGTGGAAACTACGATAGTCAGCACATGGAAGATTTGCAACAAAAGTACAATACTGAGTTGCTACCAAATCTGGTAACGTTGAAATCATTGTTCGATCAGCTTAAAACAAAAATATCAGACAACCAACCAGGATTTGATTTACTAGATAGGATGGTTTCTGGTGAACCATTTACTCTTGGACAATTACGTGGTGTATTTGTACATGTGAAGCAACAAAGGTATCGATACGAAAATCCTAAAAAAGAGGATGGAAAATGAAGCGGTTAGTATTATTTATTTTGTTATTGGTCTTATCGTGTATTGCTAATGCACAGTTGTATTCGAATGTCATTGCTAATTCACGAGCAGGAAATAACACCTGGACTGTGGCAGGTGCTGATCCGACTTATGTTAATGAAGTCCGTACACAATGTAGTTCTACGATTGCCGCTTACGGAACTAGCGGCACTCCAGCATCCGCAGCGACAATTAATACAGCAATTAAGAACTGTGCTGCAGCCCATCCATTAAGTGGTGCAGGCGGATATGTTCTGTTAGGGCCGGGTGATTTTTATATAAATACAGAAATAACATTCTCTACACCAGCTATTTATAACAATGTTACATTAAGAGGATCAGGAGCTACACAGACTACGATTCATTTCAGTGGTAGTGCGACAGCGTGCCCATTCTCAGGTGGCGCAGATATTTGTATGTCGCAGAACATAGAAGCTAATGGATTTGGATTAGGATATGATGGCAGTGCAGATAATTCTTGTGCATGGACAGCTGGATATTCACAAGGAACGACAAACATTACGATTGGAACATGTCAAAAAGGTTCTGCTGCAAACATGCAAATAGGAAGTTTAATATTCCTAGATCAAACAGATACAGCATTTAATCCATCAATTCCAGCAAGTGGACTTTCTGTATGTAGAGATGAACAATGTGGTGGAGATAACGTTTCGGGAAGATTATTTGGCAAGGATAGTGGAGGAACAGGGGGTGCTTCTGATGTAATTACTGGTGCCACAGCCAGTGGTAATGGTACTAGTACAGTATTCACAAAGACCAGCGGAGTAAATGCTGCATATTGGGGAGTAGGCACAGTATTTTATCCTAGATCATGTAGTGGTTCCGGAAGCGCTACATTTAATTTCAAGAGTTTTACTGTGACAGCATTTGATGCAAACACAGTTACAGCAAACGGTCCAGGCAATGGATCAATGACAGGTTGTGCATTAGATCAACAAAGATCATTAACAGAGCCGCAAGTAGTTACTAATATCTCTGGTACCACAATTACCATTACACCAGGAATTAGAATGCCGAGTTGGTTTGCGGCTGGTAATGCTCCACAGATGTGGTGGAATACATCATTACCAATACAGCGTATAGGAATAGAAAATATGTCAATAGACATATCAAATGCGCTGAATAGATTTTCTACAAATCTTTGCCTTGGTTGTTACAATGTATGGATAAAGGGTGTTCGATTCTATGATACACATGGTGATACTGAAACAGGCCAAAATGGTTTTTACCATTTTTATCCCATTCAGTCAATGAGAGTTACGATGCAGGATAGTTATTCATATGGATCACCACCAGTATCGAATTATTATGTAATGTCGTGTTGGACGTCAGGTGATGAACTTTATCAGAATAATATTAGACAACATCTAGCATTTGGTTTTATGGCAGAAGGTTGTGTTAATTGGGTGCATGGTTATAATTTTGACATAGATGATTACTATACACACTGTCATGGTTGTAGTACAGATACACAGTGGCAACAGGCTAGTTCATATAGACACGGCGGAACAGATGCTCTTGGACTTTACGAAGGTGATGTAGGAATTGGAGGAGTAGGCGATCTAGTTTTTGGTGCTTCGACGCATATCACTCATTATAGAAATTTTTATAATGGTCGCGATCCAAATGGCGGAAGCACAGGTAGTGGAAAGACTGAACAGACAAACGCTATCTTGTTATATCCTGTAAATCGTTTTTGGAATATTATTGCAAATGTATTTGGAACAGCTGGTTATCACACAACGTATCAATGCGCATATCCTAGCCCAGGAACTTGTAATAACGATGTACAGATTTATTCATTAGGATATGCAAACGGCTACTCTGCGGCAGACGAAGCTTACGTTGCGACCAGCATGATGCGTTGGGGAAATTACGATACATTCAATCACTCAGTACAGTGGAACACAGGCGAAGTGCCGAGTGGCCTTACAGATGGATTTGCCAATCCCGTCCCAACCGTTATTTGTACAGCAGCTAGTCCGGCAACATGTCCAGCATCCTTTTATTTAGGAAGTCAACCAACATGGTGGAATTTTGGGTCGGGAACTGTATCACCGTTTCCCGGAATAGGACCAGATGTTACAGGTGGCACAGTTACATCAGGAACAGGTACTGGATCTAATCTTGGTACTCATGTTTATTTAAATCCAGCTGCTAATAATTATTTAAACGTGATGGGTGGACCGACAAATGGTGCTGCAACTCTTGTTAGTTTTGATCCAAGTATTTACTACAGTGGTAGTTCACCAGCTAATGCACCAACGTTTACAGCTCCTGCATCTTGTCCGTTTACAAGTGCACCACCGATAACAGTTACGTTAAGTGATTCTAACACAGGAACGCATATCACATGTTATACAACGGATGGATCGCTGCCAGTAACAAATGGAGCAGGAACAGCTTGTAGTAATGGTACACAATATACAACGTCATTTACAGAAAGTTCATCATTAACAGTGAATGCCGTAAGTGGTACAAGTACATTGACTGATAGTACAGAAGCAAGTTGTGTATTAACAGTTCCAGCAGGTACAGCTGTTACAGTAAAACAAGGCGGTGTAAAATCCTTAGGAGTAATTCAGAAATAATGTTTAAATTATTTATAATTGCGTACTCACTGTGCCGAATCTGTATAATAGATATCATGACCTAAGTGGTGTCTCATATGTAGCGGTGGCGGGAACATCACAGGCAATATAAGTAATGCCAATTATGTTAGAGCAAGCTGAACCAGCACAACCAACTAAAGTAACGGTAACAATACACTAAGGAGAATAGAATGAAAACGGTAATCAGTATCGTAGTAGGTTTTATGATGATTGGAGCAACATTAGCCCAGGAAAAAACGCCTTCATTAACTGAATCAGAGAAGTTGGAGATCAGGGCGTTACAGACAGACTTTCTTCAAAAGCAAGTGGATGCACAGACAGCGGAGAAACAAGCCGAAGAATATGTAAAGAACGCACAGAAGCAACTACAGGACTCTAGTATGGTATTTGCATCAAAGATTGGTACAATTCTTAAGAACCATAATTTAAACACCAATGAATATACTGTTTGTTCAGGACCATCTAGAGGAAGTGTTGCTGATGACCCATGCAAAGATGCTCCGGCAACAGATCTTGTAATTAGAAAATTAATTGTGAAAGAAGAAAAGAAACAAGTAACACCAAAGAAAGTAGAACAACCAAATACTGATAAGGAGAAATCGAGTGAAGACCATAAGTAAATCGTTGTTGTTAGTAATTGCTTTGTTAATTACACCTAGCATTCTTTGTGCAGCTCAGACAACAAGACCTGCAGTGGTATCTTGGAATGCTTCATCGTCTTCTGGAGTCAATGGATATAATCTGTATCGTTGTCAGATTACGAGTGGAACAAGTTGCACACCAGGTGGTACTGCATTAAATGGCAGTACGTTAATCACGACGTTATCGTTTACAGATAATCCAACAATTGGCAATTCGTACATGTACGGAATTGTAGCGGTGGCAGGAAGTTGCACAGCATCGACACCAGTAACTTCAGTATGCGGATCGTCACCAATGGCAACAAGCGCGGCAGTACCAGTTCCACAAGTGCCAAGT
>Ga0335071_10002383_pt1 | contig 20127 bp, 23 predicted proteins | sample Lox_Sample_15_FD_206724 | JGI IMG/M metagenome (GOLD analysis project Ga0335071, IMG submission 206724) | Soil microbial communities from Loxahatchee National Wildlife Refuge, Florida, United States - Lox_Sample_1.5 | ecosystem: Environmental > Terrestrial > Soil > Wetlands | place: USA...
GTTTTCAATTCCATTGCTTGAACGGCAACCGGCGCCTGAAGCTCCGTCTACTCTTCTCGAACGTGATGCGCGCCGGTTCCAGAAGGCGTTCCGCGGTGAGGATAACAAACGGTCCTCGGATACGCAAACGCTTAGGTTTGATAGTGGCGACTTAACTTGGGTTTGCCCAAAACCAGATTCCGTGTCGCAGGACTCGACAGGGCTGCGCCCTTGTCGAACTGACCGCCTCGAATCACGGCGGAATCGACGGATTGTTCTGTTACACTGCTGGAGTTTTGGAACGCGGTGGGGGCGGGAAGCGTCTGCGCGCGCCGGGACGTTCTTCCGACGATCCTTCCGCCAGGGGTGAACTCTATGGACAGCAATCCTCTCAACGATCTCCGCGCTGCAAATCAGACCATCACCCGGTTTGTCACGGAGGTGTCTGCCATCAGATCCTCTCCCGATGCGCAGTTGGCCACTCTGCGTGTGGACGCCCTGGCCCAGCAGCTTAATGGAGTCGGCGGCGTGCTTAAATCCCTGCCCCCCAAGGAAGAGCGGAGCGGGGAATTGGAGACCGAGGTCCAGTCCTATATCGTCAATCTGCGTCTCGCCCAGACTGCGCTTGAACAATTGGGCCCCGTACTGGAGGAGCAACTAAAGGTGGTAAAAGAGAAGATGGCTCGTCTGGAAGCCGCCCAAGGTTGGTCCGGCGCGGTGAAGGAGCTTGAGCGATAAACTACGGCTGGAGTTCCTGCATTCTTCTGGGTGTTCCGAGCTGCAATCGCCGTCTAGCTAAACCAATTGCACCCGGAGACACGACTCTGTCACCTTCTTCATTAGTCGTGATCCGGGTGTCCAAGATCTTAGCTGGACCCTAAGGTCAAGCAATCGGTAGTTTGCGATCCCAAGCTACTTAAGGTAATCCAGCAAACTCATCTGGGAAATCCGCCCGGCAGCTTCATAGCACGCGGTGAGTGCGGTTTCGGTCTGCGTGTAGTTGGAAATTACGCTGGCCATATCCGCTCCTTGGATGTTGTCCTGGGCGGTGGCGAGACCGGTTTGCTCCTGGGTAAGGTAACTTTGGGTGGTTTGCAGGCGGGACAGCGCAGTGCCATAGAATGTGCGCTGGGTGTTCAGGCGGCTGAATACCTGTTGCACCTGGGTGGTGGCGCTAGCGACATCTCCCCCGTTTTGGAGCGCCGTGACGAGTCCCTGCAAGGCGGCGAAGACGTCCGACCCCGAGGGCGTGAAGATCTGCGATCCCGATAGATTCTCCGGCACGTACTCGTTATCGCCGACCTGCACGCTGTTGGTCGATCCATTCCCGTTGTAGGTGACACCGGAAGCAGAACTGCTATCTGTGGCAAATGGCTGAGTGCTGACGGCGGTGCCAGCGAAAAGATAATTGCCGTCGTAGGTTGTGTTGGCGAGGGATAGTATCTCGTCCTTAATTCCCGACACCTGCGTGGCGATCGACTGCCGGTCGGCGGAATTCAGCGTGCCGTTCGCCCCTTCCGTTCCGAGAGAGATGGCTTGGCTCAGGGCCGTTACCACGGAATTGAGGGTGGAGTCTGCCATCTGCATGCTGTTCTGCACGGTGGTGACGTTTTGCAGGTACTGGGTGACATCGCTCGACTGCCCCTCGTTGAGCACGAGTTCGGCCACGGCCGCGGGGTCGTCGGAAAGGTTGTTGAACCTCTTCCCGGACGACATCTGCTCGAGGTCGGTATTCTCGCCCTGCTTGAGGTTGCCGATCCCCAGCACCAGGGTTTCGTATAAGTTCGGATTAACTCTAAGCTCCACTGGCTTGTGCTCCCAAGCTATTGATCACGAACTCCGTCAGATTACTGATGGCTGCAACTACCTGGGCCGCTGCCTGATAAGCTTGCTGATACTTCATCAGGTTGGCTGCTTCTTCGTCCAGGGACACGCCCGAAACCGAGGTCTGCTGGGTCTGGAGCTGCTGGACCACCAAGTTGGTGGCGTCCAGCGACGCGGAGGCGGTCGAAATACTGTTTCCTATCCCCCCCGCGAAATTCGCGTAGTAACTGTTAATGGTCTGTCCATCAACCAGGTGCTGACTCTTCAGATTGGTGAAGTTTTGTAGATTTCCCGAGCTCCCCGCAGAGCCATCGGAGCTGGCTGCGACCAGGGAGGCGTCGGTGATATTCATTGACATGGCCGCGGCGGCTCCCGCGTTCGATCCCGGCGTGGACGAAGTGAAGGGCGTGAAGAAAGCATCCCCCTGATTCCCGTTGAGGTCGTATCCTTGCTTGTTGGCTGCGTTGACATTGACCGTAATGGTTGCGGCGAGATTATCCAGCTTTTGCTCAAGCCCCGGAATCTCCCGATCGCGGACTTGGATGTCGCCGCCGAGACTTCCGCCGGTAATACTCGCCGTAATGTTCGATCCCTGGGAGTATATCTGGCTCATGCCGGTGCTGGGATTGGTGCCGGTGGTCAACTGGAAAGCCTGATTGCCGGCCACCAACGCTGAGCCGTTCCCGACGCTCACCGTAACGCTGCCATCATTGGCGGAAACAACGGAGGTCCCTACCAGACTGGAGAGCTTCTGGAGCGCCTCGTCCCTTTGCCCTACCAGGGCATCGACCCCTTCGCCGGCGCCCTGGGAAGATACGATCTGCCCGTTCAGGTCGGCAATCTGGCTGGCGAGACTATTTACCTGCTCAATGTTCTGGGCAACAGCCTGGTTCATGCCCGACTGTGTGGCCTGTAATTGACTGCTGGCCGAATTGAAGCTCTGGGCCAGGGTGCTGCCCGCATCCACGACGGCTTGACGCAAGGTGCCGTTGCTGGGATTGGCGGACAGGCCCTCGATGCTGCTGAAGAAGCCGTTGATGGCGCTCGATAGGCCCACTCCGGAAGCCTCGTTGAAGATGGCCTCGACTTGCTGCATTCCGTTCACATACGTGTTCAGGGAGCTTTGCTGCTGGGTCTCGGAATTCAAGCGCAGATTGAGGACATTATCGCGCACGCTCTGGATGCTTTCGACGGTCACCCCACCGCCCAGCAAAATGCCGCCGACGGTTGCGGGGGTGGACTCGCCAAAATTGGTGATCTCCCGTTCGTAGCCCGGAGTCGAGGCGTTGGCAATATTATTACTCGTCACCTGGGCAGCCGTCTGGTCCGCCTCCAGGGCGCTCAAGGCAATTGACATGCTGCCAAACAGAGAGCCCATATTATTCTTTCACCTCCAAGGCCATTCCGGCAGGCACCAGTAAGGGCTGGAGCTCGAATCGGCAGGTGTACTGCGCCATCACATTGATGAGCACGTTGACGGTCCGCTTGGACCGCTTCAGCAATTCCGCTTGTACCCGATTGAGGCGCCGGACGTCCGCTTGTATATGGCCAAGCCCCTGCGTCAGGATCTTTAGCTTGCGTTGCGAACTTTCGTCCAGGTGCGACATCAGGACTTCGGGCGTGGTCAGATCCAACTCCAGATTAAGGGCCGCGCGCAGGCTCTGGCTGAGTTCCCGAATCTGGTCGTCGAACGACCGGATCTCATGGCACAGGTTTTCCTGCCGATTGATGTACTGGTTGATTCTATCCAGGTCCATCGCGGTGTAAGCCTGTTGACATTCCTTAAGCTGGACGGCGAGTCGTCGGAGCGACTCGAGGCGTCCCTCCAGCAGGTTCAAATACCGATCGATTTCTTGCTGCATCTTCTCAGGCCTCGACGTCCAGCAAACGGCCGTCCTGCTCCGAATCATCCGGTTCTGCTTCTTGCTCCGGCTGACGGCGCTTCCGGCCGCTGCTGTCGCGCTTGGTAGACAATCTGGCGGTTTCGGGCTGTAAATCAGTCCCGATTCTGGAGGTCTGATCGATGGGCAGGGATGTTAAATCGCTCAAGGGGCATCCCTCCTTGCCTCTAATCCGACCCGAGGTCCGCCAGCATCGCGTCCGCTATTTTGTTTGCACTAACCTCGTACGTCCCGTCCTTGATTTGCTGCTGAAGCTGCTGCACCTTGTCTTGCCGAATGTCGGGCAAATCTGCCAACTGGGACTTCAGTTGCTGGACCTTCTGCGAATCGGCAGAAAGTTCGGTCACATCTTCGCCGGCGCCGGCACTGCTGACTTCGCTCTCCGGCTTTCGGGCGCCGGGGCTCACCGTTTTGTCGGTAATGCCAGAGTCCTGAGGGAACGATATGGAATCCAAAACTCGCATGGGCCATCCTCCTATATCAGAGAATCGGCCAACATTAGAGAATCTTTAGGCCCTTATTTCAAGTAATTTCTCTCCTCCAGGCCTGGTGCGGTCAATCCTCCCGTTTTTGGTATCAGGTGCTGAATCAACAGGTTGGCGATTCCAACCCCACCCGCGGCGGAAAGGCCCATGGCCAGCGCATGGACGCCCAAATCGGTAAGCGTGTCGTGCCCCGGATCGCTTTCGCCCTCGGCCTCTCCCAGGCTGTGCTGCATCTCCTGGTAGAACTTCGAAAGGAAATTCGCCTCGAATTCCTGGGCGTACTTCCGAATCTTCGCCGTCTTATCGCCGGAGGGCTGGGTGTTTCCTGCCTGAACCTGCTGCCAGAGTAAATCTGCATCGGCGTGGGATTGAATTCCGGTTGCACTGGACATGGTTTAGATCACCTCTAATTCGGCGTTCAGGGCGCCAGCGGCATTAATGGCTTCGATGATAGCGATGATGTCGCGCGCGGTGGCCCCGATGCTCTGCAGTCCCGCGATCAGATCCTGGACGGTTGCTCCCGATGGCAATTCAATGTGCTTGGCTGCGGCTTCCTGTGCCGTCACGGTGGTGTGTGGGACCACCACGGTCTGCCCGCCCGATGACAGTTCGGTAGGTTGGGATACCTGATATTGCGTGGTGATCTGCACCGCCAGATCGCCGTGCATGATGGAGCATGCACTCAAGGTTACCTCATGCCCCATGACTACGGTCCCACTCCGCTCATTCAGGATCACCCGGGCCGGCGGATGAACCGAGACCATCAGGTTCTCGATCCTCGACAGTAACAACGCATTGCCTTCAGCCGAGGAAGCGGCTGCCTTGACGACAATTCGCCGGCCGTCCACCGCCCGGGCTTGGCCATTGCCGAGGGCCCCGTTGATGGCGCCTGCCACTTCTTCGGCGCTCAAATAATCAGGTTCGTGCAGCAGCAAAGCGAGCTCGGAAAAGCGGCTCAGATCTACCGCCGCGTTCCTTTCTACGGTGCCTCCGTTCGGCACCCGGCCAGCGGTGGGATGGTTCAGCGTGACGGAATTCCCCTGCCCGCCGGCGGTGTAACCCCCCAGCACCACAGGGCCTTGCGCCGTGGCGTAGACCTCTCCGTCGGGCCCGTGAAGCGTGGCGAGTACGAGGAATCCCCCTTGCAGACTCTTGGCGTCTCCCACGGAAGAAACGTTCACGTCAAGCTGCGTCCCCGCCCGCGCGAAAGGCGGCAGGTTCGCCGTCACCATGACTGCGGCAATGTTCTTCACCGTAATCGACTGTGGGGAGGGAATATGGACTCCCATTTTCAGCAGCACATTACCTAATGTCTGTACCGGGAAGAGGGTTTGCTGGCGATCGCCGGTTCCATTGAGGCCGATCACCAGACCATAACCGGCCAAGGGGTTCTCGCGGACGCCTTCGACGGACGAAATGTCGCGAATGCGGGCCTGCCGAAGGTTGGCGTCCGCCGCCACCGCGCTGGTTGCTACCAGCGCTGCCAAAATGCTTTGCCACAGTAAATGTCGGATTTTCATAAGCTTAAAACTCAAGAATCTTCAGTATGGTCCGGATAACCGCGTTTGGCGGCCGAACCCCGTCGCTGATGACGCCATGTCCGTTCAGCAGAATCTCCAGGTTGCTGATGGAGGTGGAATAGACGGAATTGTCCGCCGCCAGATCACCTGGCCGCACCACCCCCCGTACCGTCAGTGTCTGCTCCTGATTATCCACGGCCTCTTTTCGGCTGGCCTCAATCACCAGTAGTCCATTCGGCAGCACCGCCACCACCGCCCCGGTCAAGCTGGTCTGCAACGTCGAACTGGAGCTCGCCTGGGCTTGCCCATTGAGGCTGTTGGAAGAACTCGGTGACGCCAAGTTGCGCAGTGAATTCCCCGCGCCGAGCTCCCCAAATAGCCCCGTCAGGCCAGAGCTCGCACTGAAGTTTCGGGCGGACTTGACGGCACCGTTGTTGGTGGAGCTGGTCTGTTCCAAGATGCGAATCGTGATGACATCGTTGATTCGTCCGGCCCGGTAGTCGCCGGCCAGATCGGCAAACGGGGACGCCGTCGACCAAAGGCTCCCGGGCGACGGGGCCGGAAGCGGCGTACCTTTGACCCGCGCGACGTAGGCCGTCAGGTTGTCCTCGGTTTGCTTGGCGGGCTTCAGCTTCGGCCGCCACGCCGCGTACAGCTCGCTGTGCAGGGCGCCGAAGATAATAGCGAGCAGGAAAGCCGTCTTCGTGATGTGCCGCTGTTTTCGCATCTTTCAATACCCCTAGAAATCTTCTTCCACCTGGTTGACGCTGGTTACCTTCGCCCGCAGGATCTTCCGCGATGCGGGGTCGCGGACGCGCAGCTCATCGCCGTTACTTCCTGATTCCAGAGGGATGACGCTCATTCTTCCCTGGAAATTCTTGCCCCGGATCAGAAGTTCCGCCGGCACCCCCACCTTAACCAGTAGGCTTGGGCGGGGATTGGTTTTTGTCTCGGCTTTCTTCGGCTCGGCGCTAATCCGGTTGCCAGCCGCCTGCCACAGTTGCGAGGCGGGCGCCAGCAGGTTGCCGGACGACCGAGTCGATTCGGCAAAATCCGCCGCCGACACCGCTTGGCCACTGCGTACGTCATGCCTTGCCACCGTCACTTTCACCTCGCGCCGCTTGTGCACCGTGATCATCAGGGCCGGGCGAGTGTTCCCTCTTTGCGAGGAAGCGAGCCAGAAAACCGTGACGTCTCTGACCGCGTCGTATTCCGCGTGCTTGACTGTAAACGCGAAATCGGCCGAGTCTTCCGGCAGGCAACTCTGTATTTCCAGGTTGTCCTCTTCTACCGTGACGGCCTCCGGGGACGTGCGGCGTAAGATCTCCTCCCGAATGGGCGCCAGCAGTTTCTGCCTCAGCACCCCGGCGCTCTCCCGGTTGCTGCACGCATTGGCGATGGCTCGCGGATTCACATTGGGTTCGGCGGCCGCGCCGGGAAGCGCCGCGAAGCAAATCGGCCAGGACGACAGGAGGAGCGCCACGGCCATGGTCAGTCGGGTGGTCATCGTCGGTTCCTAGGTTGTCGTGAGGTTGTTGAGTTCTTGGAACATCTCGTCCGCCGCGTGGACCACCTTGGAGTTCGCCTCGTAGGAGCGCTGCGCCAGTATCATGGCGATGAATTCGTCCACCACGTCGACATTCGACTGTTCCAGCATGCCCTGCTGGAGAGTGCCCATGCCGTCGGTTCCCCCCGGATTCCCCACAATGGGATCGCCGGAGGCCAGGGTGGGCGTAAACAGGTTCTTCCCCGTCGCGATCAGGCCGCCGGCGTTAGGGAAGGTGGCCAGTTGGATGGTACCCACCTGCTGCGCTTGGGTCTGTCCCGGCAGGGTGACGGTGACCGTCCCATCGGATCCGATGCTGATGTTCGTGGCGTTGGTGGGAATGGTGATGGCGGGCTGAATTGGATTGCCGTCGGCCGTCACCACATTCCCCTGCTGGTCGAGATGAAATTCGCCGTCGCGCGTATAGGCGATGGTGCCGTTCGGCATGGTGACCTGGAAGAACCCCGCCCCTTGGATGGTAATGTCCAGGGGATTGCCTGTGTGGGTGTAGTCGCCTTGTTCCTGAATAATTTCGGAAGCCGCCGTCCTGGTTCCCAGCCCCACTTGCAAGCCGGAAGAGACAGTGGTCTGCTGGGTCGCCGCCGAGCCCGGCACGACCATGCTCTGATACAGCAGATCCTGGAATTGCAGCCGGCTCTTCCGGAATCCCGTGGTGCCGGCGTTGGCGAGATTGTTGGCGACGTTGTCGAGATTGAGTTGCTGCGCGATCATGCCGCTGGCCGCGGTGTACAAAGCTCGAAACATATCGTGACTCTCCTCGGGTCTCAGACGCGGGCGATCAAGTCCGCCGCCGTCTTGTTGAAATCGGTGCTGAAAATTTGCAGCGCCTTCTCCAGCATCTGCGCATTGCGTTGAATCATGATGAGCTGCACCGTGCCATTTACCGGATCGATGTTGGAAGCTTCGATCATTCCTTGTCGCACATGCCTGTCGGCCACGGGTTTCTCACTACCGGCCGGAGCCGCGTACAAGGAGTTGCCTTCCGCGGTGAGTTGCGCGGCGGGCAGATCAACTACTTTCAGCCGCGCCAGCACTCCGCCCTTTTGGCTGATGGTTCCGTCCGGACTGATGGAGACCTGCCCGCTGGTCAGGGTTATGGGGCCGGTCTCGCCGAGAACCGCATCGCCGGCCGCCGTCGAGAGGTGACCTTTGGCGTCGATCCGGAAATTGCCATTGCGCGTGTACCGCACTCCCGCCCGGGTCTGGACCGCAAAGAACCCGGCGCCCTCCAGCGCCACGTCCAGATCGTTGCCGGTTTTCTGCAGGGCCCCGGCGTCGGAACTAACCACCGCGCCGCCTAGTACCCCGTAGTCGTTGATCGCCCGATTGAGCGCACCGGCCGGCGGCTTTCCGTTCATGGCCGCAGTGAGGGAGGAGTAGAACTCTTTCTGCGACTTGTAGCCGGTGGTGCTGACATTGGCGAGATTGCTGGCGGCCACATCGAGGGCGTCCATCTTTGCCACCAGGCCGGTCAGTGCTGCGTAGTATCCGCTATCCATAAGTTCTTCCCATGCCAGATTAAAGCAGCCTCATGACCAAAGGCGCCTCGCGGGGAGAAAAGTTTTATCTCATTAAAATGAGGGGATTACGGACGCATGATGAATGAAATTCTTGTGAAGGACCAAGGAGTCGCCGCGGTTGCCCGGCAACGTTTTCCCACTAGGCAATTCCTGCCGCCTGCGCTCGCTGCTCCGCCCGCCGACTCGTCGCAGGTGGACTTATCCCCCTTTCCTCAAAACCGCCGTGCTACACTCTCGGCAGCGGACTCCAGAACACTAGCGGGGCGTAGTTCCACGCGCCAGCACCTATGCTGCTCAGTGCAGGATCAGGGGATTCTGATGAAAGCTCTCCTTGTTGTTCTGTGTGGTGTATTGGCGCTGGGCAGTCTCACTGCGCAACAAGGAGGTTGGGAGCCGTCGCCGGGGCATACGCAGGTGCCGATATGGCCGCATGCCGCACCCGACCCCCAGCCTGTCAAGGGCCCGGAGGTCGTAGAGCGGTGGGGAAATGCACATCTAGTAGCGGGCCGGCAGATCATTGGTGTTAGCAACGTGACGCGGCCCATGATGACGGTATTTTCCCCCCAGGCAAATAACTCCGGCGTCGCGATCGTCGTCTTTCCCGGCGGGGGCTATCAAACTCTGGCCATCGACCTGGAAGGTACCGAAGTTTGTGACTGGCTGACGTCCAAAGGAATCACGTGCGTACTGCTGAAGTATCGAGTGACGGACGTGGGGGACTATCCGAAATCGGGGCCGTACCCGGAATCGCCGATGGCGCTGGAAGACGCGCAGCGGACCATGGGACTGGTGCGTGCGCACGCGCACGAGTGGCACGTCGATCCGCAGAAGATCGGAGTGCTCGGCTTTTCGGCGGGTGGGCATCTGGTGGCCGCCATCAGCAATCACTTTGAAAGGCGTCTCTACCCTGCCGTCGATGCTTTCGACAGGGAAAGCTGCCGGCCGGATTTTGCCGTGGCAATCTATCCGGGGCACTTGTCTTTGCGCGCAGCGGAATGGGACGCCGAACAAGGCACTAAGAAGTTTGTACTTCCGCATCTGGATTCGCAGTCGATTTCGGACCCAAATCTTGCTTTGAATCCCGACCTGCGCGTTACCAGTCGCACGCCGCCGACGTTTCTGCTGCAAGCCGAGGACGACCACGTCGACAGCGTGTACGATTCGCTGGCTTATTTCATTGCCCTGCAAAGGGCCGGGGTATCGGCGGAGATGCACTTGTACCCGCACGGAGGCCATGCTTTTGGGCTGCGCCGGACGAAGCGGGCGATAACGGAGTGGCCGGAATTGGTGGAGACGTGGCTCAAGACGATCGGAATGATTCTGAACTAGGGGCTCTGCTTTGCGCCACACCAAAGCCCTCAAAGCAGGCAGGGAAATCGTTAGGAGGAACGATGGAATACATTAATCTCGGCCAGACCGGACTGAAGGTCTCTCGTATTTGTCTCGGCTGCATGACCTACGGCGCGCCGGCCACGGGCAAGGCCCGGCCGGGCAGCCATGCCTGGGTCCTGAACGAAGACGAGAGCCAACCTTTCCTTCGCCAGGCGCTTGACCTCGGAATCAATTTCTTCGACACCGCCAACGTGTACTCAGCCGGCGCCAGCGAGGAGGTGCTGGGGCGATTCTTGAAGACTCACACTCGCCGCGAAGCTGTGGTGCTTGCCACCAAGGTGCATGGCGTGATGCGCGACGATCCGAACGGACGCGGCCTGTCTCGCAAGGCTATTTTCTTTGAGCTGGACGAGAGCCTGCGCCGCTTGCAGACGGACTACGTTGATCTCTACCAGATTCACCGCTGGGACTACGAAACGCCGATAGAAGAAACCCTGGAAGCGCTGCACGATGTGGTGAAGTCCGGCAAGGTGCGCTATCTCGGCGCCTCGTCCATGCACGCCTGGCAATTTACCAAGGCGCTGTATCTTGCCGACCGGCACGGATGGACTCGTTTTGTTTCCATGCAAGACTATTACAACCTTCTCTACCGCGAGGAAGAACGCGAGATGTTGCCCCTGTGCCAGTCCGAGGGTATTGGCGTGATCCCGTGGAGTCCGCTGGCACGGGGTCGATTGGCGCGTCCCTGGCAGGAGAAAACCAAGCGCTTTGAATCTGACCAGTTCGGCAAGACCCTGTACGCGCGGACGGAAGCTGCTGACCGTATGGTGATCGATCGCCTGGGCCAGGTGGCGGAACAGCGGGGTGTTCCCCGCGCCCAACTGGCGCTGGCCTGGGTGCTCAGCAAGCGGGCTGTCACCGCGCCCATTGTCGGAGCCAGCAAACCACACCACCTGGAGGATGCGGTTGCCGCACTTTCGTTGCGACTGACGCCGGAAGAAATCGCCGTGCTGGAGGAACCCTACACCCCGCGTCCGGTTCTGGGATTTGTTTGAGCAAGTGCACGTTCATGGTGCGCAGTCCAGCGAGGCTTCGGCACACGCCCTTACCCAAAGTTTGCCATTACTCGCAGAACAGACTGCTGCGTCCGCGCTCGAAGTCGGTGACTTTCTGGAGGTAGGTGATTTCTAGTACGTCTTTCAGTTGCCGCACCGATTCGTCGCCCATGCCGGGCACCCATTGGCCGAGGAGTTGGTGCAGATTGCCGGGCGGTAACGAGCTGGCCGGCTGCGGCTGCAACTGAAATTGTATGCCCCGTTCGACGCAGAAGCGGTCCGCGGCCGCCACGATTCCCACCAAGGTGCGATCGCCGGGGGACGCTTCCGGCTGGTGATGGAATTCAAGGACGTCGATGATCTCGGCGGGCAATTTCCATGCTTGGCCAATCAGCTTGCCGGCAAAGCAATGATCAACTCTCAGCCGGCGACGCTCAACTTCAACCAGTTCGCCGCCCAGGGTGTTGTCCATCGCTTCGGGTCCACGCGTGCGGATGGCCCAGCGCACCAGGGCGAGGGCGCCAGCATCGTGAAACAGTCCGGCCCGGTAGGCATCGGCGGGACTGGGATAGTCCATATAGCGTGCGATGCGCTCAGCGAGAGAGGCGGTCAGCACGCTGTGGCGCCAAAACGATCGGATCTGCTCGGTGGAGTAACCGGCCCCGAGGTCCGAGACCATGCAGCAGGCCAGAATCAGCGTGCGCATCTGATCGATGCCCAGAAAGACGATTCCGTGTTCAACGCCGGCGGGTTGGTCGTGGAAGCCCGGCATGGTGAGCCGGCAAAGATGGGTGATCGAGGCGGAGAGCTGGGGCTGGGAGCGAATGATTTCGGCAACCGCCTTCAGATCGACCGGGACACGGCACAGCAGCGCATTGAGCTCCGAGACATGTGCGGGATAATCGAAAATTTCCTCGACAATGTCGGATACCAATTCGCGCCCCAGCATCTTGATTTGCGGTGGACGCACGGAGCGTCCTGCTTCGAATGACTTCCTGGTCCTCACCGGCCGGCTCCTAGGCAACGTACCCCTTCATTAGAGATAATCGGCATTTCCCCAGGAGCATTAAGGCCCTCTAACTTTGTGAGGCAACAAAATTACAACCAGTGACATGTCACGAGTGACAAGCGACACCGCTTGGACGGTTCTTGCTCGCCACTTGTCACTTGTCACTCGTCACTGTTTTTACCGCCCCCGGATGGACGACATCCGGTCCGCCTGATTGACGATTTGGGTGACGCGCAAGGCGTAGTTGCCGTCCACCACCACAACTTCCCCCTTGGCGACCACCTTCCCGCGGACTAGCAGTTCGACCGGCTCATTCACTCGGCGGTTCAGTTCGATAATGGAGCCGGAGTTGAGGTTCAGAATTTCTCGCAACATCATTTCGCGTTCGCCGAATCGCAGGCTTGCTTCCAGTTCAATATCCAAAAACAGGCCAATATTGTCTTCTCCCAGCGATGCGGGGTTCGGCCTGGGCGCCACCTCCGATTCCTCCGGGGAGGACCCGGCCAATAACTGAGTGGCACTCTGCGCAAAACCTTCGTCCCAAGCAATCCAGACCTCGAGCGGCGGAGTATTCGGTCCGTGCACCTCGAGACGAAATCCGGAGGCGGCTTGCCAAGAAGGAGGCTCGGTGCCGCGGGATTGGAACTCGACTCGTTCGGTAGTCTTGGGTCCCAGCGCCGAGGCGGCGGCCTCAATGACACCGCGGAAGAATTCGGCCACCAGGTCGTCGCGGCGGTCCATCCCGGCGGACTCTTCCGGTGTCTTTCCCAAGACCAGGCCACTGAGTACCAGGGCGTCGCTGGGCGAGACGGAGAATCCGATTTCGCCCATCAATCCGGCCGGCGGCGAAAACAGCGCCCAAGCCCTGGACGCTTCATGTTGAATGGTGATCGGTTTTGAATCCAAGAGCCGGGCGGTGAATTCCTCACCCGCCGCTTGCGTGAGCTCCTGGCAGAGGCTGGATTGCCACACTTCCTGCAGCATCTTGAATACGCTGGAATCGAGTTCGGTCGATGTGGAAGTCAATTGGTTTCCTCCTTCACGGGGCGCGGAGCGGGCACTCTGGCACACATCTCGGCGGCGCGCTGCTCGCCCGTCGCCACGGGCTGAGCCCAGAAGAGCGTTTGGTTTTCCACCTTGAACAGAATGGGTTCCGCCGCCCGATACGGAAGTTCCAGCACTTCGCCCACGCGCAGATGCATCAGTTTCCTCGCGGCAACGGGGACTTCCGGCAACAGCAGTTCCGTACGGAAACGGCACTGCTCCAGCGTCTTGCGCAGGCGAGGATTGTCCGTAAATCGCCGGGCGGGTAAACACTCGGCATTATGCTCCCTGGGTTTGTTGGTCAGGGCATTGGTGACGACGGCAGGCAATGCCATTTTGAATAACCCTTGCACTCCTGAGGTGTGGATCTCCAGCGCGAGCAAAAGGACTCGTTCCTTGGGTGGCAGCAGCCGTTGCAATTGGTCCTGGCGCTGCCGTCGAAGGCAACGAAACTCCACCTTCAGGAACGGCTGCCAAGCCGTTTCCAGTTCCTTAAGGATCAACTGTACGAAGCTTCCCAGAATCTCCTGCTCGATGTCGGTGAGCTCGCGAACCTCGGAAACCGGACCTCCCAGGCCCCCCATCAGCATGTCGATAAGCGGCAGAGCCAAGGTCAAGTCCAACTGCACCGTTGCCAAGACCTCCAAAGGATGGAGGACGACGGAACAAACATAATGGGGTTCCGGGAGGTGTGCGATGAACTCGGGGCAGGTTTTCTGCTCCACCGATTCCAGGGCAACTTCACACGGGCGGTGCAGATGCAGCCCGAGTGAGGTGGTAAGGGCCCGCGCCAACGATTCATGGATCGAGCGGAGCGCTTGAATCTGCTCGGAGGTGAGCGCCCCCAGTTGCCGGAAATTGCAGGCCTCAGCGGCCGGTTCGCGGCCTGTTTCCCCTCGCGACGACGGTTTCCTCCTTGCTGCCGCTTGGAGGAGGGGTGTGGCTGGTTCGTGGTTGAGAAGCTTGTTCATCATCGTGCTCGTATCTCCCGTCTGATCAGTCCGCGTTTTGTGCAGCTTCGTTCATCCTCATATTCGCGCGCACTTTTCGCACGACGGCCGAATGCATCTGTGACACGCGGGCTTCACCCACACCCAGCACCGCGCCGACTTCCTTCATCGTAAGTTCATCGTAGTAATAGAGAGCGAGGAGCTGGCGTTCTCGATCGGAAAGCTGGGTAATCGCATCGCGCAGCAGGTCGCGAACCTCCTGCTGGTAACAGAGCGCGTAGGGACTTTCTTCCTCATCGGAAGGACAGTCGTCCATCCCATCGCCGTTCTCTTCGTCAATGGACTGCTCTTGCAGCGTCGCGAGGTCGGCCCGCAGAAGGTTTTCCTCCAACTGGCGAAGTTCCTCGATTCCGCAGCCGGTCTCTTTCGCCAATTCGGCTTCGGTGGGCTCGCGATGGAGAAGGGAAGTCAGCCGTTCGCGCACTTCATCCAGCGCGCGGCCCTTCTTGCGCAGTAACCGGGGGCTCCAATCCAGACCGCGCAAACTGTCGAGTATCGCCCCGCGGATACGATGGGTAGCGTAGATCCTCAGGTCCACCAGCTTCGTCGGATCATATTTGTTGATCGCATCCAGCAGTCCCAGGATCCCGGAGTTGACCAAATCGTCCAGCAAGACGCTCGAAGGCAGGCGATCGTGGACGCGCTTGGCAATGCACCGCACCAGAGGAAGGTGCTCCAGCACCAGGCGCTCTCGTTCCGCCGGGTCTATGGGCGTCTGGCTTTGGTAAGCCTGCTTCGCAGCCGCGAAATGGCCTCCCGCCCTCCCATTTTCCAGTTGTTCAAGCACTGAACCGTTCATCTGAGGACTCCTATGGATTCAACCGGGACCATGGACGGAATCTCGGCGGGTGATACCACAACCAACTTGGGCAAAAAGGGCTCGAGCAGGCGCCGCAGATGGAACCGGGCCGGGCTTCCGCACAGCAGTACGGGGTTAGTGAATTCCAAATGTTCTCCGATCAAGCTTTTCAGACCTTCCAGTATCTTGCGTAGAATCGAAGGTTCGTACCCGTTCTGGCGCGCCGGGTTTGCCTGCGTATCGAATGCCGCACTGAGCCGATCCTGAAGGCCGGGGTCAACCTGAATTACCTTGAGCTTTCCATCGCCCGCCAACAAGGGGCGAACAAACGAACGTCCCAGGGACTGCCGGACCGCCTCCACGAGGATGACGGGATTCTTGGAGGCCGGAGCAACATCCACCAACGTTTCGAGAATGGTGGTCAGGTCGCGTATCGGTACGTGCTCGCGCAACAGTTGCTGCAGCACCCGTTGGACTTCTCCGAACGTCAGCAATTTCGGGACGAGTTCTTCGATGAGCTTGGGTTGAGTCTCCGCCAGCCCGTCCAGCAAACGTTTCGTCTCCTGCCGCGTCAGCAGTTCGAAGGCGTGTTGTTTGACCAACTCGGCAAGGTGCGTGGCCACCACCGACGGCTGATCCACGACGGCATAGCCTGCTGCCAGCGCCGGCTCGCGATGCGTCGGCGGTATCCATTTGGCGGGCACATTAAAGGCCGGCTCGCGGGTGTCCTTCCCCTCGATCGGTTCGGGATTCGCCTCGGAACTGACCGCCAGCAGATGCTCCTGGAAAAGTTCCCAGCGAGCGATTTCTACACCGCGCAGCTTCAGCACATATTCCCGGGGTTTCAATTGCGGATTATCCGTAATATGAACCGCCGGGATGATGAACCCGATCTGCGTTGCCAGGTGCCGCCGCAAGGCGCGGATTCTCTTCAGCAGGTGGCCGCCGCGCGATTCGTCGACCAATGCCACCAGCCCGTAGCCGACCTCCAGCGCCAGGTCGTCAAGTGGCGGCACGGCATCCGGATGTTCGGCTTTCTTCGGCGGCGCGCTACTTGCCTGCTCTGCCTCGCGTGCTTTCTCGCTCTTCTTTGCCTGCATGGCCAGCCATACCAGGAGTCCGCCGACGGCGAAGAAGGCGAATTTCGGCAGCCCCGGCACCAGCCCCAGCAGGAACATAACTCCGGACACCACCCAAAGGGGCTTACTGCGGGCCAGCAGTTGGCCGCCGAGATCCAATCCCAAGGTCGCTTCCGAGGACGCGCGGGTGGCTACCATGCCGCCGGCTACCGACACCAATAAGGAGGGAACCATGGTCACCAGCCCGTCTCCCACCGTCAGAATCGTGTAGGTCTGCAGCGCTTCCGCAAAGGGGATGCCTTGCTGAAAGACCCCGATCAGGAAACCGGCGACAATGTTGATGACCGTGATCAGTATGGTGGCCAAGGCGTCGCGCTGGCTGAACCGGGCGGCTCCGTCCATCGCCCCGTAAAACTCCGCTTCGTGCGCAATCTTCTCGCGCCGGGACCGCGCTTGCTGCTCATCGATCAGGCCGGCCCCCAGGTCGGCGTCAATGGCCATCTGCTTGCCGGGCAACGCGTCCAAGGTGAAGCGCGCGGTCACTTCCGCGATGCGCACGGCGCCATGGTTGATCACCAGGTATTGAATCGCAATCAACGCCAGGAAAATCACGAAGCCCACGACGTAATTGCCGCCCACCACAAATTGGCCGAATGACTCGATGACGTGCCCCGCCGCGGCCGCGCCTTCCCCGCCGTGCAGCAGGATGCGTCGGGAACTGGCAAGATTGAGCGACAGCCGGAAAAGGGTCAGTAACAAGAGGAGTGAGGGGAAGACCGAAAACTGAACCGGCCGCTCGATGAACATCGAGACGATCAGGACCAGCACCGAGACTGTGATGCTGACGGAAAGGAGCAGATCGAGAATGAAGCCCGGTACCGGGATGAGCATCACCATGACCATGCTGACCACGGCGGCGGGTATAATCCAATCGCCTTGCCGTGCTGCCAGCTTCCTTGCCGGGACTGACTTCTTCTCTATAGCCATCGCTTAGACCTGCGCGTGCATGGATTTCTCTGCCGCTAATCGAGCGCGTTGTTCCTTCGCCTGCATCCGGTAGACAAAGGCCAGGATTTCGGCCACGGCCGTGTACAGTTTGGTGGGAATCGACTGGCCCACTTCCGCCGTGCGGTAGAGCGCCTGGGCCAAAGGCGGATTCTCCACAATGGGCACACCGTACCAAACCGCCTGCTGCCGGATCATGTGCGCCAACAGATTCTGGCCTTTCGCCAAAACCACGGGCGCTTCCATTTCCTGGGGCACGTAGCGCAGCGCTACGGCGAAGTGCGTGGGATTGGTCACCACCACGGTCGCGTCCGACACGTTCCGTAGCATCCGGCGTCTTCGCATCTGCCGCTGCAGCCGGCGGATCCTCCCGCGAATGGCGGGATTGCCGTCCGTTTCCTTATGTTCTTCCTTGATTTCTTGTTTACTCATTCGCAATTGGCGTTCGAAATTAAATCGTTCGAGAAGAAAATCCGCGGCGGACCAGACGGCGAAAATTAGGCCACCTTTCCACAGCATTTCGAAAGTCAAGGCCAGCACCTTCAAAAACGCAAGCTTGGCCGGCACAAAGGAAAGGCTGCTGATCTCACTCCAATGGGAAGTCAGGAGCACTGCCGCCAGGTAGACTAATATCGCCGTGGGAACGCAGGATTTCAGGACGCGGCGAATAGAATCCACCGAGAAGAGGCGTTGCATGTTGGTTCCCGGATTAAACTTCTCCGGCTTGAACGCTAAGGCCTGCGGAGCAAGCAGGAACCCTCCCTGGGCCAGGGACGCGGTGAGCGCTACCAGGAAACCGAAAAACACAGGCGGCCCTGCCCATTCCGCCGTCACAACTGCCGCTTTCGTGACGCATGCCGGAGACGCGTCGGCGCTGCCCTTTAACGCTTGCAGCAAGAGCCCGGAAAATAGCGCGCGCCATTCATACGGCCAGCGCATAACCGTCCACGACAAGCAGAGGGTGGTCGTCACCAGCGCCAATGCCGGGGCCAGCTCCCGGGTACGCGCTACTTGGCCGCGCTCCCGCGCCTTCTGCCTGCGCCGTGGTGTCGCTTGTTCTGTACGATCCGCTTCGGCCAACGAGGTCGACTCCTAATGCAACATGGTGGTTAGCTGTTCGGCGGTACGGAAGGCTCCCTCAAAATACCGCTCGAACAGCCTTGGCCAGTATCCGACAGCGGCGATCAGCACGCCGATGCCGACCAGACTCTTTACCGACATTCCCAGGAAAAGCACCGGCATTTGCGGGGCGACCCGCGCAATGAGGCCGAGCGCCAGATCAACCAGCAAAGTGGCAGCAAGAATGGGGGCAGCAATTTCCGCCCCCGTCGTAAACATGCCGCCGGCGAACCCCATCAACTGTCGCGCCGCTCCCACCGACACGGTGACGCTACCCGGCGGGACGTACTCGAAGCTTCTCACCAAGGCACGCAGCAGCCACTGCTCTACCCCCAACCGGAGGAAAATGAGTAGGACCACGCTTTCATGCAACGTTGAAAGCACCGGGGTTTCGACGTTCGTCTGCGGGTCAATGATGTTCACCAGCGAAAAACCGATTTGGAAACCGAAAATCTGCCCCGCCACCTGGACGCCCTCAAAAACCACTTGGACGCATAGCGCCAGGGCCAGGCCCGTTATCGCTTCACCCAACACCACTTGTACGAACTCTACCGGGCTGCTCGCCGTGACCTTGGGAGTGCAGACCGGATAGATCAACGCGGTCAACGCCATCGTGAGCCCGGCTTTAATGCGGGCAGGTATCGCTTTGCTCCCAAAGAAAGGCGCGAACGACATCAATGTCCCGAGACGGATGCCTACCGTCAGCATCGGCGTCATGACCAGTTCGAGGACCGAGTTCACGCAACCCTCTCAACCGAGATACTTATGAAAGTCTTGGAACAACCCGATCGTGAATCCCACCAGCTTCCGGAACGTCCAGGGCAGCAGCAGGAAAGTGGCAATGCCCACCGCCGCCAGCTTGGGGACGGTCGAAATGGTGGCGTCCTGAATGGAAGTAAGCACCTGGCCGATGCTCACCAGCACGCTCACCAGGGAGCCGATAATCAGAACCGGAGCCGCCAGCCACAGGGCGATCTCCAGCGTTGATCTCACCAGTCCAATAATGCCTTCCGTCGACACGCCGTTACCTCAGTAGAAACTCTTGATTAGGGATCCCACCACCAGGTTCCACCCGTCCACCAGAACGAAAAGCAGGATCTTCAGCGGGGTGGAAATCATGACCGGCGGAAGTTGCATCATGCCCATGGAGGTGGTTATCGAAGCGACCACCAAGTCAATCACCAGAAAGGGTAGAAACAGAACGAGCCCAATTTGAAATCCCGCACGCAGCTCCGAGAGGATGTAAGCGGGAATGACGATGCGCATGGAGAGATCTTCGGGCTGGCGCGGCCGCGGCGTTTTTGACAGCTCCACAAACAATGCCAGATCCCGCTCGCGGGCGAACTTCAGCATGAACCGGCGGAGCGGCTTGGCACTGAGATCGATGGCCTGCACCGCGGTGACTGAGTTTGCTTCCAAAGGTATAACTGCGCTGCGATAAATGTCCGCCCCCACCGGCTGCATCACGAAATAGGTGAGGAATAAAGTCAATCCGATCAGGGTTTGATTGGTGGGCACCGTTTGCGTGCCGAGCGCCTGCCGCAGGAAATGAAAAACCACCAGCAGCCGCACGAACGGAGTCATGCACAAAGCGATGGCCGGCAGGAGAACCAGGACGGTCAGCAGAATGACGATCGTCCAGGGCAGGGACTGCGGGCCTGTCGCGCCAAGCGGTATCGGCAACCCTGTGGTGTCGGCCGGCGCCCCGAACGCTGGGGTCGAACGGACCGTAACCAGCAGCAGCGATCCCAGGAGGGTTGCCGGAACTTGGCTCCAGCGAATCAAGCTTCCCTCCATTGCAGGGCGCCTTGGCTAAGGTGCCCCTCCGCGGCTGGAATACCTCCGTCCAACCCGGGGGAGGTCATCAGGACAGAAATGG
>Ga0335071_10002385_pt1 | contig 20120 bp, 13 predicted proteins | sample Lox_Sample_15_FD_206724 | JGI IMG/M metagenome (GOLD analysis project Ga0335071, IMG submission 206724) | Soil microbial communities from Loxahatchee National Wildlife Refuge, Florida, United States - Lox_Sample_1.5 | ecosystem: Environmental > Terrestrial > Soil > Wetlands | place: USA...
ATCTTCCGGCGAACCACACCGGCCAAGCCGAGCATGCCAGACGCCAGCATGACGAGAGTCCCGGGTTCTGGTGTCGCGCAGTTGGCTTGCGACGCCGTATAGGCAATCATACCTACGTTCAGCCCAGCCCCTAAACTGTGAAACTCCGAATCCGTGAGGCCACTGAACATGATATAGCCGTTTCCGTACTTCTCACCCGCCACGATGGCACTGACACCGTCGTTGTCACTGACCATGAAAACCGTAGGTGACCCCGTTACGCTGATGTAGTCATGCGCCAGGTAGCTTCCCGACTGGTTGGCGGGGACTCCAAACGCGGATATACCTGCCGCCGTTAGCGTGCCGCTCGGACTCAACGTATAGCCGTAGTCGAGTGTGAACGTGCCGTTCGCGAAGGTAAATGTGCTCGGCGTGTTCCAGCCGGCAGTCTGCAACAGCAGGGCGCCGCCGTTGCTCACCCAGTTCAGAATGGTCGACGAGTTTGCCGTCAGGTACGCCTCAAACTCCGACTGCGTGCCATCGCCGCCGTCCATGAACACGAAGCAGCAGGTGGAAGTGTTAAACACGGAACTGGCTGGAACCGTGAAATCGTATTCGGTATACGTTCCCACCGCCGCAGCCATATCTGCCTCGTTATACCCGTTGCTCCCCCAAGGGAAGTTTTGAATCAGTACGTTGCCCGCAAATGCCAGCGACGGCACAAGCAAGAGCAATGCAAGGCCCAGCCAGAGTCGCTTCATCAATGGTGCTCCTTTCAATGGTTATCGCAAAAGTCCCCGGTCAAGCTGCACGAGGCGTTCCCGGAACACGTGCCTCGACGGGAACTTGTGCAATTTCGAGGCCAAAACTGTCGGACTGCAACTGTCGGTCAAGTTAATGATAGTACTACTGCTTAACTGTCAGACATGGACAATCCTTGATTATTCTGCCACTTCAGTGGTTGAAACGTTCTTCAACTAGTTGGAATCGCCCTACCCACATCCGAGAGGCCGCTCGGCGTGGGGCGGTATCCGGCGCGAACGTTGCGTGGTGTGGTTGCCAGCCCACCACCCGCCCTTGCGCCTGCCTCGGGGCCGCGTCTGGCCGCAGGGCACTGAGCGTAATCCAACTCCAGGTAGGGCACAACCTCGTCAGCACAGCCGTTTGGCCAGATGTAATGCAATTCGACTATTGTGCCCTCCGCTCTTGCACCATAGATTCCTGTTATTCGAACTTGATTCGTTCGTCGCCGCCGTGGGGTTGCGGCCCGAGATAAGCGCAGAGTAACGGTCGCGAAGATCAGGCTTCGCATGAGGCTTTCATGCCTGCGACCTCTGACTTCTGCACTTGCAGCGCGAGTCAATTTCTGTCAAGCGGGGTTGTCCATTGCACAACAAAGGGGTGTTTGTTTGCGTTCTCGCGCTGCTGTGCGCAGCGCCGGTCTTCGCGCAGAACTTGGGTTCCGCAGTTCTCAGCGGTAGTGTCACCGATCCATCCGGTGCGGCCGTCAGCGGCGCCGACGTAGTCGCGCTGAGCAAGTCTACTGGGCTAAGCCGGAGCAGCACAACCAACGCAGCAGGGCTCTTCACCATCAATGCGCTTTCCCCCGGCGACTACGGCGTTACTGTTTCCGCCAAGGGATTCTCTCCCACCAGCTCGCAGGTCAAGCTCGAAGTTGGCCAGCAGCAGGACCTCAAGATTCATCTCCAGGTGAGGGCAGAACAAGTCAGCCTCAACATCAACGCTGCCGGCCCCATGGTAAATACTACTAGCTCAATTGTTGACGGCGTCATCAGCTCCGAGCAAATCGACACCTTGCCGCTCAACGGGCGCAACTTCCTTGAACTGTCTCTGCTCATTCCCGGTAACACGCCGGCGCCGAACTTCGATCCTACAAAGAGCGACACAGTCGTTATCTCTACCGACGGCCAGCTAGGCCGCGGCGGCAATGTCTCCATCGACGGCGCCGACAACAACGACGACGTTGTCGGCGGCATGCTGCACAACGTTCCCGAAGACGCAGTCCAGGAATTCCAGATCGCCTCCAATCAGTATTCCGCCGCTCTCGGACGCTCCGGCTCAGCCATAGTCAACGTCGTGACCAAATCCGGTTCGAACGACTGGCATGGCACTGCTGCCATTTTCGCGCGCGACGCTGCGCTGCAGGCGTCTTCGCCGCTGGTCGACCCTTCGCTCGGCACGCCGCCCTTCCGTCGCGAGCAGTATGCCGGCTCGATTGGCGGCCCGGTGGTCAAGAACAAAGCATGGTTCTATTCGGCATTTGAGTATCGCGACCAGCTTGGCGGCGTAGAAGTGGGCTATGCCGATCTCAACTCACAGACCATCATCAAGAGCTTCGCCAGCGCGCCGGCCACAGACGCAATGGGTACCGTGCGCGGCGATTGGCAGTTCACCAGTAACGACACTCTGATGACGCGCTATTCCATCGAGCAGCTCAACGCCACCGGTGCGAGCTCGCTCAACCGCGCTCTCGGCTCGGCCTCCCAGCGTCAGGTGCTTGACAACAAGTTCCAGGCCTTCGTTTCCACCTGGACCCACGTCTTCACGCCCACCTTGCTCAACCGCTTCAGCTTTGCTGAAAACAACTTCTACAACAACACTGTGCCGGTTGTTGCCTCTCCGCAACTCGACCTGCCCAGCCTGCAGGACGGTGCTTCCTTCCGCGTACCGCAATCCACCAAGCAGAACCGTTTGCAGTTTGCCGATGTGCTCGACTGGTCACGCGGCAAGCACAACTTTAAGTTCGGCGCTGAAGTACAACACATCTCAGCCAGCTTTGATCTCGGCGTCTTCCAGCAGGGCCGCATCGTAGCCGTCGAGAACTTCCCGGACTTCGATCGCAATGGCGACGGCAAGGTCGCCTGGGACGACCTGCTTTTCGCTGTGACTTTGCAAAGCCACTACCCCGACCGGCCGTTGATTCTGCCCGGTTGCAACAACAACTACATGGCCTTCTTCGCGCAAGACGACTGGCACGTCACCCGCCAACTCACGCTGAACCTCGGCCTGCGTTACGATCTCGACACTAATGTCAAAGACATCAGCTACTACAGCCAGATCAATCCCATCGTGCAACCCTTCCTGCACGGCACACGTGGCAAAGACACGAACAACTGGGGTCCGCGCCTTGGATTCAACTGGGCGAATGCCGCCGGCAACTTCACCTTTCACGGTGGCTACGGTATCTATTACGACCGCATCACTCTCGAAATCATGTCGCTCGAGCGCGGTCTGAATGGCACTTCACTACCCATCGACGTCCGCGCCGGCAACGCCATCAGCGGCCCCAACGGCCCGGTCTATCTCGACTCCAATGGATACTTCCTCCCCGGCGCCCCAACGCTCAACAACCCCTTTACCGGGTTCATCCTGCCGGGCGCGGGTGCTTCGGGCATCAACATCATCGACAACGCCATGCAGAACCCGCAGGTGCAGCAGTTCAACCTCGGTTTCCAGTGGGAGTTCGCCAACAACTGGGTGCTTCGCGCGGATGGCATTCACGATCTCGGCACCTTCTTCATCCTCGGCGTGCCCATCGGAACGGTCTACAACCCGGTCGTCGGCGGGCCTGACACGGTGAAGAACCTCGAATCCAGCGTTAACACCCACTACGATGCGCTCTTCCTCACGCTCGACAAGCGCTTCTCGAAACACTACCAGTTGCACGCCGCTTATACGCTGTCGAAGTCATTGAACTACGCCAACGACGACCAGATTCCGTTCGGCAACGGTCCCATCGATCCCCTCGACCTTCATCGCGACTACGGCCCAACGCCCAACGATCAGCGCAATCGCTTCGTGATCTCCGGCACCGCCGAGCTCAAGTGGGGTTTCCAGATTTCGCCGCTCTGGACCATCGCCTCCAGCGTTCCTATGGACATCATGCTGCCCGACAACAGCACCCGCGTGCCGCAGTTCGGTCGCAACGTCGGATGCCGCGCCTACCACAACGGCGCGCAACTCAACGCTGCCATTGCCCAGGTCAACGCCAATGGTGGCGAGAACGGCACGCCGCTGCCGCTCGTCGATCCCAACGTGAGCTTCTGTAATACTTTCGATTCATTCGATCTGCGGCTGGCCAAGCAGTTTCGCTTCGGCGAGCGTGCTTCGCTCTACCTGGTAGGAGAGGTCTTCAACCTGTTCAACACCACCAACATTCTCGGTGTCTCGAACACCAACTACTCGGGCTACTCGAACGTCCTCGTGCGTGACAGCAACACGCCGGGAACCGCGGGCTACCTCACCTCGTCCTCTTTCGGCGCGCCAGTCACCACCGCCGGAGGTGTCTTCGGCTCCGGTGGTCCGCGAGCATTCCAGTTGGCGGCGAGGTTCAGCTTTTAGATGGCGGACCTCGCTTCCTCCCCGCTGCCTGCCGCTGCAGCTCTCCGCCGTGAGCTCGGACTGGGCTCCGCTGCGGCGGCGGTTGCGGGTGAAGCTATCGCCGTCGGCATTTTTCTCACTCCCGCCGGAATGGCGCGCTCCCTCGGCTCCCCCTTCTGGCTTCTCGTGGTTTGGCTTGCCATGGGAGCCATCACCCTCAGCGGCGCTCTCTGCTTCGGCGAACTCGCTGCCCGCTATCCCCAAGCCGGCGGCCTCTACGTCTATCTCCGCGAAGCCTTCGGTGAGCGCGTTGCTTTCCTTTACGGCTGGATGAGCCTCCTCGTGATGGACCCCGGCGTCACCGCCGCACTCGCTGTGGGCGGCGCGAGCTACGCTGCCTACGTCTTCGGATGGTCTCCGCTCACCTCGAAGCTCGCCGCCATCGCCACCGTCGCCGTGCTTTGCGCCATCAACATGCTCAACACCCGCGCCGGAGCCGGATTTCTCCGCTACGCCACATGGCTCAAGCTCGGCATTCTTGTCCTCATCGTCGTATGGGCGCTCCTCCTCCGCCTCGGCTCCTGGTCGCACTTCGTTCCCTTCGTCGCACAGCATTCCGGTTCCGCGCCGCTACTGCCTGCCCTCGCCGGAGCCCTCATCGCTGCCTTCTACAGCTTCGGCGGATGGTGGGACGTCAGCAAAATTGCCGGCGAAATCAGAGACCCTGCCCGCACGCTTCCGCGCGCGCTTGTGCTGGGTGTGCTCGCTGTCGTTGCAGCCTATCTCCTCGTCAGCGGCGTCTTCCTCTATCTCGTTGCCCCCGAGAACGTCACTTCCGACCGCACCTTTGTCGCGCAGGCTGGAGCCATTCTCTTCGGTCAGTCCGGCGCGAAACTCCTCTCCGCCGCGGTCGTCGTCTGCGTCATCAGCAGCATGGCCGCCATGATCATGCTCTCGCCGCGTGTGTACTACGCCATGGCTTGCGACGGCGTCTTCCTCAAGCGTGTCGCTCAACTCAACCCGACGTTCGGAACGCCGCTTCGCGCCATCGGCATTCAAGGCATGATGACGTCGCTTCTCATCGCCTTCGGCGCTTTTGAGCAGATCATCGCTTACTTCCTCTTTGTCGCCGTGCTCTTTCTCGGCCTCACCGTCTGCACGCTCTTCGTCTTTCGCCGCCGCTCAGCCTCCGCGCCTGTTTTGGCTCCCGGATATCCGCTCACGCTGCTCGTCTTTCTAGCGCAAATCGCCGTTCTGCTCGCCCTCGTGCTAACCAACACGCCGCGTCAGGCGCTGCTAGGATGCGCGGTTGTCGCACTTGGCATTCCGGTCTACGCATTTCTCCAGCGCGACGGCATCGTCCCGCCACAAACTCACGCCGCGCCCGCTACCATGGTGAAAGAGAATGACTGATCCCAAGAATCCGATCAAGACCGCCGATCCCGTCATCCCGCCCGCTGACGAACCATCGACGCCACCCAAAATCCGCATCATCCAGGATGGTGAAGCTACCGGCGACACCGCCGCCGCCTACGACTACTGGCGCTCCGGTTCCGGAGGACGCCATCAGGTTCCCGGCATCATCAAGTGTTTCGGCGCGCGTCCCGATTTCCTGCGCCAGGTCGTTGACTTCTCCAACACCATCCACTTCTCCGAAGGCCACCTGCAACGCCGCCACAAGGAGATGATCGCCAGCTATGTCTCCTACCTGAACCGCTGTCCGTATTGACTGGACTCCCACGCTTACTTCCTGCGGGTTCAGGGAGCCAACCCTCAATGCGTCGCCGCAATCCTCGAAGGCAATCTCGACGCAGCCGGTCTCACCGCCGCCGAACGCGCGCTTATGGAATACACCGAAATCATTACCTTTCGCGCGCCTCGCTCCACTCCCGAAGACGTTCAGCGCCTTCGCGATCACGGCTGGACGGAAGACCAGATCTCCGAAGCCGTGTACATCATCGCTATGTTTGCCTTCTTCAATCGTGTTGCTGATGCATTCGGCGTTCCGCCGCAGCACTATCTTGAGATGGGCGGGATGACTCCGTAGCCTCGCAAGACAGCAAAACGCCCTCTCCGCGGAGAGGGCGTTGTTTTTGAACCGAATGAAACCAGCTTTAGGCCTTCACGACCTTGCCGCTGCGCAGGCACGAGGTGCAAACCCGCATGCGCTTGTTGCCCTGCGCCGTCTTGGCGTGCACCGGTCGTAAGTTGATGTTCCAGCGGCGCTTCGTGACGTTGTGCGCGTGGCTGATGTTGTTTCCGGTGCGCGGCCCTTTGCCGCAAATTTCGCAAACCTGTGCCATAACCTGCTCCAGAGTATTCCCGATGTCCTCGGCGAAACCCCTATTATAACGGCTCTTCTTTCCAGTCGGCAACCCTGCTACGCATTGATGGCGGGCGGTTTGCGATTCAAACGATTTTTGCAGCAATTCATCTTGCTTTTTCCCTGTTTGGGTCTAGAATCCGTGCCACGACTTTGCTGGGGTGAGCGACCGGTCGCCGCGAAGCGCATGAGCAGCGCCTCCGGCCAAGGCATTTTGCATACAATAACTTGCGAAAGCAAGTCAAGGTGTCTCCGGTTTCGTCGGAGTCCGTCGCCCCCACAAATCGTTTCTAATCAGGGGGTGGAATGTGTTCGCTCAGGGCGCTTCCGGCAATCGCATCGTTCGCTTCGCGCTTCTCGCAACCCTGCTGTTGACCATGGCTTACACTGCCTCCGCGCAGGATCCGATGGCGGACAGGCCCCAAATTACGCCGCATGCGGGTGCGAAGGGCTCCGCTCTGCTGCCTGCCAGCGCGACCTTCCCGGCGCTGGCCTCGCGTCCTATACGGGTGGACGTAAACCTCGTGCTTGTGCCAGTTACGGTGGTGGACTCGCATAACAGCCCGGTTCTCAACCTGCCTCGGTCGAACTTCGCGCTGCAAGAAGGCGGTATTCCGCAGCAGATACAGTACTTTTCGCGCGAGGATGCACCGATCTCGGTTGCCATCGTTCTGGACTTTAGTGGCAGCATGGTCAATAAGATAGAGTTCGTCCACCAAGCAGTTGACCAGTTCTTCCAGAATGCCAATCCGGAAGACGACTATTACCTCATCGCCGTATCCAGCAGGCCGATGCTGGTGGCTGACGCTTCGCAATCGACCGACACGATCCTGGCGCATCTGGGCATGCTCGAGGCCAAAGGCATGACGGCGCTATACGATTCCATCTATCTAGGCGTCAACAAGTTACGGACAGCCCGCTACAAGCGGCGGGCGATGGTCATCGTCTCCGACGGCGGCGACAACCGCAGCCGCTACACGCTGAAAGAGATCAAATCGGTTCTGGCCGAGTCAGACGTCCTTACGTATTCGATTGGAATCTTCGACGACATACCGATTCCGCTCTTTAAGACCATCGAGGAGCGGCTGGGCCGGAAGTGGCTGGATGACGTAACCCGCATCAGCGGAGGGCGCAATATCGCCGCCGATGATCGCCGCCAAATACCTGAAATTGCAGCGATTATCAGCCGCGAGATGCGGTCGCAGTACATTCTCGGATACAGGCCAACCAACCCAACCGACGATGGAAAATGGCGAAAAGTCTCGGTGAAGCTGACGGAGAACCCGTCTGACTTGCATGTGCATTTCAAACAGGGATATCAAGCGCCGGGGCATTAGCGCGGTGCTGGATTGGCTGGCCTGCGCAATTGTCCACAAAAGTCGGGCCTGGAAGAATTGCACCATTTTTAGTGCAACTACCCACCCCTGAAATTCCTTGTTTTCATGGGGATGGCGGGGCACTAATATACTTGGCTGACTTAATCTAAAACATTCCGCGCAAGGCCCCCTTGTCCACCACGGTGAGAAATCGGAATTGGTTACTCACATTATCAATAAGGTTTTCGCGGCGCAGCCATTCGATGTAATCATTCTGAGTAAAGCCCTTCTTCTGTATTTCCTCAGTTCTCGAATGTATATCTTGAAAATATTCGCGCATATGAAAATGTTGCTGGAGGCAAACCAATGTACGACGACATTCACTTTCCCCCAAAGGTTCTTACCAACGTGAATCGCACCTGGAAGGGTTCGACGGGGTGGAAAACGTCTGTGAATGCCGCCTCGGCCGTTGGCGTAATTCGGGAGGAATAGGCGTAATCAATGTCGTGATCCTGGCGGTCAAGCAAGTTAAAAAATTGGGCCTCACCACGCCATTTGTCACTGAAGTGATAGCCGAGCTCCGCATTGAGCAATATCGTGGAACTGGATTGGTAAATGGCGTCGGATGTCAAATTGCGCGGGCCAAAGGCGCGCAGGCGCAAACTCCCCCAAAAGCCCTTATAACTCTGCACTGTGATGCCCGATGAAATCACCAACCCAACCGCTTCGGGGACATACTTGCCGCCCGGGCTGCCGGGCGCGGCATCGTCGGGGTCTATTTCAGTAAAAAAGGCCTTCGAGTACGCAAAGTCAAAATCAAAAGCCAAGTGTTCCAGTGGCGTGTAGTAATTCGCCCACTCGACACCATAACGATTACTCGGCGATTTTGAAGCAGTCGTGCCTCCGGTGTCGCCGGACTGCTGCAGTTCGGAAGCACTGTGTAGATACCAGAGCGAAAAAGTACTCTGCAGATGTGGAATGGCCACAGTACGCACGCCGACTTCCGTGCCTTTGGTTGGGATCAGGGCCGGAATCGGCGTGGCGGGAGTGTCGGGGTAAGGATTTTCGCCCGAGATCGGCTCGATTCTTTGCGTTGTGCCACGTCCGTCGTTGCTGTGAAAACTGAATCCACCCTGCACATAGAATTCAGTCTTGGCCCACGGGCCGAAGATCAAATTTAGTTTGGGGCTGGGCAGCCACTTGCTGGCGGTGCCGGAATTGGCCGGGTTCACCAGACTGGTGACGTCAAAGTACTGGAGGTCACCGCGCAGGCCGAAAACCGAGCGAAATTTTTCCGCCCAGTGAACTTTATTTTCCCAAAACAGACCTAGTTGTGTATCGATAAGGCGGTCCTCTTGCGTTGTTGCGGGCAGAGTGTTGCCCGTATCCGAATCAGTTTTATCTGCACGCTCGCGATTTTCGGTCTGATACAGGCCGTTATGGATCCAATCGTTGCGGAGCTGCAGGCCAAAGGTATTTTCCACCTTGCGGCCAAACCATTGACTGAAGATCGTGTGCGCTGCGTCCAGTCCGGCCACCCAGCGATGGTCCTGCTGTTCAAACTGGTCGCCGCGCTCAGTGTCCGTCAGGTAGTAAGTGAAATCAGAGAACAGATCGAGGTAATAATAAAATCCGTACGCCATGATGGCCGTCGCGGAATTCACCCCCTGGCGATGCCATTCAGCCTGCAAGCTATAGCGCTGGGAATCGCCGCCGTCGGTGGGGTTCAGACTGCCGTCGAAACCAACTTCGGGAACGGCGGTGACGGGGATCTGATCGCTCGAGTACCATTTGCCGTAGTAACCGAGGGCCGTGATGCTGAGACCCTTGGTTGCGTCGCCCCGGCTGTAGGTCAGCAAGCCGTTGAATTTCTTGTAAGCATCCGGATGCGTCCATGGGCCGTCAGCGTAATACGCTTCTCCGCCGTAAAGTAGAGTGCCCGAGCCAAGCTTTCGCGAAACGCCGAAAACGGCCCGCGCATAATCGTACATACCAACTTCCACCTGGAAGAAGTTCTGGGGCAGGGTCTTGAAATATTGCAGGTTGGCCGATCCAACTGAGCCGTAGTTGCCGATATCAGCGTAATAAGGTCCTTTCTCGAAATTCACCCGCTGCACAAACTCCGGGATGACAATGTTCATGTCCGAATACCCCTCGCCGTGCGCGTGCGACGGCAGGTTAAGAGGCATATCATTGACGAAGACGGCGTAATCAGTGCCGTGGTCGAGATTGAAGCCGCGAAGGAAATACTGGTTGGCCTTGCCGCCGCCGGCGTGCTGGGTGATGATCATACCCGGAATCGTCTCTAGAATTTCTCCCGATCGAAGCAGCGGACGATCTGCGATTTGTTTTGCACCCACTGTTCCCTGAGTGGCGGAATCGGCAATTCCGATAAGGCTGTCCTCTCGGCCCTGCACCTCGACTGTAGTATTCACGGCGCTCACTGCCAGAGAGACGAGCAACGGGGCCGATTCCCCGGTGGTCTCTATGGTGACGGGCATTTCTTGAGTTGCAAAACCGGGATTCGATACGACAAGTTGATACTTACCTGCCGAGAGTCCAGAAATACTGAAGGAACCGTTGCTGTCTGACTGTGTCAGTCTTTCTACGGTGCCGTCCGCGCTCCGAAGCATCACGGGCGCCCCTGCAAGCAGGGCCCCAGAGGTGTCAACTACCTTTCCCGACAGCTGAGACGGTCGAGCTTTGTCGCTGGTGGTGGCCGGGTGATTCTGCGGATCGGGAGCCTGCCTGCCGTTCTGTGCTGCGACGGATTGCGCGGCTGCCATAAGCGCAAATGCTGTCATCCACAGGAGAAATGACACTGCTCTGCATCGCATGGCACCCAATTGCATGGGAGCTCCCATCTTTTATCCTTGGTACCGTTGTCCCCGCCGCCCCAATTTACCAGCGACACCCTTGCCCCGATGCTCGCGCCCTGCGGATCGAGAACTTCCCCGCACGTCCGGCCCAGCGGCGGCCTAGTCAACTTTTCGGTGACCGCGAACGACCAAACCAGCGCTGTTGAGCGGGCACGCCAGGTGGTCCTCCGGGGGTGCCCCGGTCGATGCTGACTGCGATGCCCGTCCCCGCCGCAACATGGTCTAATCCGTCTTCGAGTTGTAACACGTTATTCCAATTCGTGTCACGAAGTTTCGTGCGGGCGCGAACGGGCCCGATAGTACGGCGGGCTCGCACCTCGTTTATAGTGTTTCTTTGGTTGCGCGTTGATCGAAGGCGATCCAGCGAGGTACAGAACAAACATGACAGAACTCACCCGCACCGGCGTCTCCATCGACGAAGACCTTCTACAGCAATTTGACAGGCTCATCGCCCGGCGCGGCTACAAGAACCGCTCGGAAGCCATTCGCGACCTCATCCGCGAAAGCCTCGTCACTGAAGCCGTGGACCGCAACAAGCCGGTCATCGCGACGCTCTCCATGATTTACGACCACCACAAGCCCGACTTGTCGAACAAGCTCAACGCCATTCAGCATCACTCGCACGGCAACGTGCTCGCCGCCACGCACGTCCACCTCGACGCCGATAACTGCCTCGAAGTTGTCATCATGAAGGGACGCAGCGGCGAAGTACAGCACCTCGCCGACCACATGCTAGCCATGAGGGGCGTCAAGCACGGTAAGCTTGTCGTCACCGCCACTGGAAAAAACGTGAAGTAGCGCCAGCGCCGGCTCTCCGCACTGCTCTTCCGGTTGTCGCCATTCGCCCCTACACTACATAGATGGAACCGATTTCGCCGCTGTGGGCCGCGCCCGACCAGGCTGAGCGCCTGGCCGAACTTACCGCTCGCAGCACCGACATGCTTAAAGATGCTCCTTTGCGTCGTGACGTGCGCTCGCTCGGCATCTTGCTCGGTCGCGTCCTGGTCGAGCAAGCCGGCCCCGAATTGTTCGACACCGTCGAACGCCTCCGCCGTCTCCTCATCCAGCACCGCGAGCAGGCGTCCGGCGAGCCCGTCGCAGCAGGTGAACCGCTTCTGGAAGAGGCCAAGCGAGCCGTTGCTGCCCTCGACCTCAACACTGCCTATCGCGTGACCAAAGCGTTCGCTGCTTACTTCGAGCTCACCAATCTCGCGGAAACCAATCACCGCAAGCGGCGCCGTCGCGCCGCCGCGCTGCACCGCGATCAGCCGCCCCTGGCCGGCTCTTTCCGCGGAACCCTGCTTCGCATGAAAGGGGCGGGCATTTCTTTCGAGCGTGCGCTCGCCACCTTTCGCGAGATCGAGGTACAACCCGTTTTTACCGCGCACCCCACCGAGATCACCCGCCGTGCTGTGCTGCTCAAGCGCCGCCGCATCGCCGCCGAGCTCGAGCGCCTCGACCGCCTGCCGCTTACCGACGCGCAAGCCTTGGCGTCCGAAGAAGTCATCCTCAGCGAAATCACCGCCTTCTGGCAGACCGACGAAGTTCGCCTCCAGCCACCGACTGTCCTCGATGAGATTCGCACCGGCATCAGCTATTACGTCATGACGCTCTTCGACGCGGCTGCCCGCATCTATCACGAAATCGCCGACGCCTTCGACGTCGTTTACGGCGTCCAGACTGATATGGTGGCGCTGCCTACTTGCCTCAAATTCGGCTCGTGGATAGGCGGCGACCGTGATGGCAATCCGTTTGTTACGCCGCAGTGCGCGCGCGATGCGATCGAGCTGGCGCGAGGCATGGTCCTCGCGCACTACATTCAGGAAGTCGGGCAGATCGTGCGCCGGCTCACCGTTTCCACTCATCAGATAGCGGCTTCGGAAGAATTGCGCGAACGGCTTGAGCGCTATGAGCATCTCGTTGCCCAGCCTGCCGCCGAGCTCTCGCGCACGCCGCTCTCCGAGGCCTACCGCCGCCTGCTGCTCATGATGGGCGAGCGCCTCCGTCTGGCCCGGGAGAATGAGAGAAGCGCTGCAGCCTATCGCTCCGCTGCCGAGTTCGAAGACGATCTGCTTCTCATACGCCGCAGTCTCTGTGGCGGCGTTGCCACTCGCCTCGCCACTGAACTTCTCGATCCCCTCATTTGCAAGCTTCGCACCTTTGGCTTCCGCCTGCACACGCTCGACATTCGACAACATGCCAAGGTGGACCGCACCGCGCTCTCCGAAATCCAGGCTGCCAGCGCGTGGCTTGGCTGCCTTGAGGCTCCGGCGCAGATTCCGCCGTCGAGTTTGGAACTGCTAGAGACCTTGCGTGCCGTCGGCCAGGCCAAGCAGCACGTTGAGCCTGCCGCAATTCAGCGTTACATCGTCAGCGGTACCGAGTCCGCTGCCGACGTGTTTGCTGTTCTACGCTTGGCTGCACTCTCCGGTTTGCGCACGGCGGGCGATACTGACGACCCTGGTCTCATGCCAGTGCCGCTCTTCGAGTCCATCGAGGCGCTGCGGAATGCACCGGAAGTGATGCGTCAGGTTTGGACCTCGCCTGAGTACAAGCAACTGCTGCCGTCATGGCACGGCTGGCAGGAAGTCATGCTCGGTTATTCCGACTCCAATAAAGACGGCGGCATGCTCACCAGCGCATGGGAACTCCACAAGACGCATCGCTTACTTCATCAAGTGGCTCAGGAATGCGGCGTCCAGCTCCGCATTTTCCACGGTCGCGGCGGCACCGTGGGTCGTGGAGGCGGCCCCACTCACCACGCGATCCTCGCCCAACCCGTCGGCGACTTCAGCGGCCACATCCGCATCACTGAGCAGGGCGAAGTGCTCAACTGGAAATACTCCGACATCTCGCTGGCTGAGTGGAACCTCGAAATTCTCGTTGCCGCCAGTCTCGGTGCGCTCGTACGCCCCACCACCGCTTCCAATCGCGACGAAGAGCAGTGGGTTGAACCGATGGACGAGCTTTCACGCCTCGCTCTTGAGCGTTATCGCTGCATGATCGCCGACAACCCGGAGGTCCTGACCTACTTTGAGCAGGCCACGCCCGTCAACGAGATGGAACTGGCGCGCATCGGCTCGCGCCCAGCGCGTCGCAGCAGCAGCCGCCGGCTCGAAGATCTACGTGCCATACCTTGGGTCTTTGGGTGGATGCAGAGCCGCCATGCCGTTCCCGCCTGGTTCGGCGTCGGCTTTGCTTTGGAGGAGTACGCTGCGCGCGGTAGCCGGGAAGAGCACATACTGCGCCGCATGGTGTCCGGCTTCCCGCTCTTCGCCGACATGCTGCGCAACATCGAGCTGGCTATGGCCAAGGCCGACTTCTCAATCGCCCGGCTCTACTCTTCTCTGGTCGAAGACATCGACCTGCGAGATCGCGTCTTCGCCATGCTCGCGGAAGAATTCAACCGTTCTCGTGCGATGGTGCTTCGCACCACCGGCCAGCGCGAGCTGCTCGAGCGCAATCCCGTCCTTGCCCGCTCGATCCGCCTCCGCAATCCCTACGTCGATCCCATCAGTATGATTCAGGTCGATCTGCTCCGCCGCAAGCGCCGAGGCGAAAAGAGTGCTGACCTCGACTACGCCATCGGCACCACCATGAACGGCATCGCGGCCGGTCTCCACAACACCGGGTGACCCCGCTGCCGAATCGCCGGAGGCTGCCACTCGCTGGTTGCCTCTGCGCTTTCCACGGCAGCGTCGGCGATAGCATGAATCGCACAATCTCTCCGGTCGTCAGAACAGCCGCCCAACCCGGAAGAAGAACTTGGCGTGTCCCGCGTTTCCATAGGCCCCGCCAATGGCGATCGGTCCGAACAGGGTATTCACCTCGAAGATGCCGGCTACATCTCCTTCAACCGTTGGGAGGTTCGGTATGTTGTACGCCTTGCCGACCTCCCCCCGCAGATTAAAATAAAGGTCGCCACCCAGGAACGGCGGAAGATGCGCCAGCGAACGCAGGAACCCGGTCTGAAACAGAAAGTACTGGTTCGTCAGCAGTTCGTTCGTTCCATAGGCTGAAAGCCGCAGCGTCCCACCCAGTGAGAACGGCGGCAGCCCCGTGTCATATCCGTACGTCGTTCCACCAAAGCCGTTTAGGTACAGCGACAGGTTCGATTTCACCGGAAGATAGTTGAACGATTGCACCTCGGACAAAGGGAAGCCCTTGGTGGCTCCGGGGTTTGCGTTGTAATAGTCACTGTGGAACAGCAGGTAGTGGCCGGCAGTGGGAATAGCATTTGAATTCTGCGTGTCTAATTCGAATTGCAGGCGGGTAAAGCCGAACTGGCCCGACAGATTCGGGAACTCGGCCGCGCCAATCTGTTTTTCGAAATTCTGCCAGCCGCCCTGATAACCGACTTGCAACTGCGCCGACCGTCCAAAAATGTAGCCGATGTCCACGCCGCCGCCGAAGGTCTGTTCCCGATAGTTCGCCACCAGCGAGTTGCCGTCGTAGAGCGGGAAGTTGTTGCTGTTCAGATAGATCTGGGGAGCAATAAACCAATTGCTGGTCGCCGCAAAGGGATGAAAATACTGCGATGCGATCCCATATTGCGAACCTGCAATGACGTCGTTGCGCCATTCAGATCGAAACCCGCCGATATCCAGCCAGGTAACTCGAGCGCCAATACTGAACGTCGGATTGTTGTATTGCGATCCGTCGATCAAAATCAGTGGTCGTACCAGCGGCGGACCATATTGCTTTTCTTCGGCAGTGATCAGCAATCCCGGTTCGCCGTTCTTGTACGTCATCTGGTAGGATACGTTGTTGAACCGTCCAAGTCCTTGTAAATAAAGGATTTTTTTCTGGAGTTCCTGTGGACTGACTGGCTTTCCGTCCACGTCGCTCATGGTTCGGGCGACGTCCTTTTGCAATTGCTGGCTGGTGCCAGCGACCTCGACGAACTGGGGCACGGGAGCCGTTCTACGTTTGGCTTCCCTCTGGGCGATGTAATCCTTCCAGGTGGCATCATCCACCGCTAAAGTGGATAAAATACTGCCTTTGGCGGCCGCCGCTTCGTAGCCGAGCTTGATAATTTCGTCGGCCTTGTCGTAGTCCATGGAGGTGTATTTGTCCAGGGGCACCGCTACCACGATGTCCGCCATCTCCATGCTGCGCAACTCGTTAGCGGCAATCACGGTCGAAATCGACTGCCCAAGAACACTGAACGCCGAGAGGTGCGCGTCCGGCTCGAGCGGCGCCACCTGCAGGTGGATTGCAATCGTGAGCTCGGCACCCATGTCTTTGGCTACATCGACGGGTAGGTTATCCAACAATCCGCCGTCGGCGAAGACCTGATTATCTGCACGCACAGGCGAGAAGATCGCCGGCAGCGACATCGTGGCGCGCAGCGCGGTGGCCAGCGACCCGCTGCGGAACACCCACGGCCGGTTGGTGACCAGATCGGTGGCTACGCATCCGAACGGCGTCGGCAAGTCATTAAAGGTCTTCATGTCGGAGTATGGCAAAGCTACTCGGTCGAGAATGAACGAGACCTCCTGCCCAGAGTTGAACCCTTCCGGCAGCCGCAGGCCACCGCGCAAGCCGAATTCGAGGGACATAGGGTAGGCGACAGCATCTTCTTTACGGCGAAAAGCGAGGTCCCGAAAAGGAGTCTTGCCGGCAAGCACCGTGTCCCACGGAATGGTCTTTACCTCCTCACGTACCTCCTCAGCCGAGAGCCCGGTGGAGTAAAAGCCTCCGACCAACCCGCCCATGCTGGTGCCTGCGACATAGCTGGCGGGAATGTGGTGCTCTTCCAGATACTGGAGCACGCCGATGTGGGCCAATCCGAGCGCGCCTCCGCCCTCCAACACAAGGCCAATTTTGGGGTACTTTTTCGGCGGTGCGGTCTGTTGTGCCGCGAGGGGACGCGACCCGAAGATCATGAGCGCGGCTAGCAGCATTGCGCTGCAGCGATGGAACCATTGGGAGATGCACGACGAATCAGTCATCGGAGATGCCTTCGAGTTGACGCCATCGCAGTGGGTTGACTGGCGCGCACTTTGGCCGAAGCAACCCTGCGATGATTGCGCGGCCGCCTGTCTTCATGTCGCCAGTTCCTTTGCGGGGATACGGGTGCTACTACAGAGTAAGGGTTGCGACGCCAAGTTGCCAGCCGGTGAACCTGACGATGCGACGCAAGGCACTGGTGAACGAGACAATCCGAAAGTGGACCCAGGGTTTCCGCCACCGATGTCTGTCCAGCCGCATCAGGGTAAACCACCGGTGCACCGTGTTTGTCGTGAAACCTCTGGCAATGTTGGTAAAATTCTGGGCAAGGGTGAGAGTGGGTTCAGAGAACCGCTAACTTGCCCACCTGATCAAGTCCCCCCACTTGAGAGATAGATGCCCGCTTTATGACGGGCGCAGTGATTGCGCGGCAGCAATGTGACTTCACGCTGCCGCATCGCCCGGTTCTTCTGGCCAATTCGCAGTCCCGTAAATTTCGAATGAGAGGTTTGTCGTGTCTAAAAAAGTCTGGTGTTTGGTGTTCAGTGTCCTGTTGGTCGCCCAACTGACCGCTCATGCCGAGCAGGTCTCCCTAAAGAACGGTGATCACCTCAGTGGTGACATCGTCAGCATGGACGGCAAGAAGCTGGTCATTAAGACCACCTATGCCGGGAATGTATCGATCGACTGGTCAGAAGTGAGCCAATTCTCATCCGACAAGGACACCCTGGTCGTGACCAAAGCGGACAAGCAATTAGTTTCGGGAACGGTGACTTCAGAGGGCGAGAACGTCCTGATAGCCACGGCCGGAGGGGTTCAAACCATCCCGCGGACAGATGTCGCGACGATGCGCTCGCCTGCCGACCAGGCAGCGTACGAGAAATCCCTGCACCCGGGCATCATGGAAGGCTGGGCTGGAGGCGGTAGCCTCGGATTCGCTCTGGCGCGAGGCAACAGCCAGACCACGAACCTTGCGCTGGGTTTCAACGCGGCGCGAAAGACAACGAAAGACACCTGGACGGTAATCGCCAACCAGCTTTACTCCACCGACAACAAGCTGAATGCCACCACCGCGAACTCCTTTATTGGATTGATCCGATATGATCGGAACATTGCCAAGAGGTGGTTTATTTACGGGGTATTCTCGGGCATGTATGACGAACTGCAGGACCTGAATTACCGTTTCCTGCCCGGCGCGGGCATTGGTTTCCACGCCATCGCGACCGCCCGGACAACGCTGGACCTGCTCGGCGGCTTCGGCTATACGCGTGAGAGCTATTACGATGGCACCATCAACAACCTGGCCACCGGCACATTGGGCGACGAATTTGTGTACAAGATCACCAAGTCGACCACTTTCACGCAAAATCTTTACTATCTTCCTTCGTTCAACAACCCCGACCCGTCTTCCGGTGTTAGCAATTACCGGGTGAATTTCACAGCGGGTCTCGCGACCAAGCTCAACGGCTGGCTAACGGCGAATGCAAACTTCCTCGATCAGTATGTCAGCCAACCGGTATCGGGGAACAACAAGAACAACGTGATCTTGACCACGGGTCTCGGCTTCACTTTCGGGGGAAAGGCAAAATAGCGAACTCTGCCTATGCGGTTCGGGCGCGGACCACGGCCGACGGTTCGTGCCCTCTAGCGTAACGAGAAATTGCGGCTTGGCGGGATTTCTTCTTTACCTGCCGAGCCAGCGCCCTTATTCTTGAAAGACGCAATTTCCTCAGCGAAAGCTGCGGGCGCGTTATTCCCTTGCAATCGTGAGGCACCCATAGAAATTGGCCGCAGCTAATACCCCCTCCCAAGAATCGTCCGTTCCAACAAGCTTCTCCAGCGATTCGAATTCTTCACAAAAAACGGCCAAGTTAACAGTCTGGCCCCTGGTCGCCGCAACGTTTTTCATGGTGTCGGGCGGGACCTACGGCATTGAAGATGTCGTACACGGCTTCGGCTACGGACGAGCTGTGCTGATTCTCCTGCTTACGCCGATACTGTGGAGCCTGCCGACGACATATATGATCGGCGAGCTTTCCAGCGCGCTGCCCGCCGAAGGCGGATTCTACGCGTGGGTGCGCCGGGCGATGGGCGATTTCTGGGGCTTCCAGGAAGCCTGGCTATCACTGGTGGCCAGTGTGTTCGATATGGCGATCTACCCGACGCTGTTTGTCCTGTATCTGTCACGACTGTTTCCCTGGTTCGGTATGAACAATCGCGGGATGATCGTGGGCCTCGTCGTGGTGGTGGTGTGCGCCGCGCTGAACATCGCCGGTATCCGGGTCGTGACCACGACTTCCATCTGGTTGTTCTTCCTGCTCTCTGCGCCGTTCGCCTTAATTGTTGTGCTTGCGCCATTTAAATATGGAGCGCTCGCCGCTGCGGTAACCACTCCGACCACATCGCACGTGGATATCATTGGCGGCTTGTTGGTCGCGATGTGGAACTACATGGGCTGGGACAACGCATCCACCATCGCCGCCGAGGTCAAGCATCCGCAACGCACCTATCCTCGCGCCATGATGGCCGCCGTAGCGCTGGTGTCTCTGACCTACATCCTTCCAGTGGCGGCGGTATCGCTCACCATGCTGAGTCCCACGGCGTGGGAAACGGGTTCGTGGGCCGATATTGCCGGCCTGATTGGAGGGCCGTGGCTGAAAGCAGGCCTGGTATTGGGCGGAATGATGAGTGCCTTTGGAATGTTTAATGCGCTGGTGATGAGCTACTCGCGCCTGCCGCTGGCCATGGCGCAGGACCGCATGCTGCCAGCAGTGTTCGGCAAGGTAACCAAACGCAATGGCGCGCCTTGGGTGGCAATTCTTGTGCTCGCTACGGGATGGGGACTCTCGCTGGGCCTTGGCTTCGAGCGGTTGGTCACGATCGACATTCTGATCTATGGATCGAGTCTGCTCCTGGAGTTCATTGCGCTCGTCGTCCTGCGTATCAAGGAACCGAATCTCCCACGACCTTTCCAGATCCCCGGCGGTATGTTTGGCGCGATTTTCATCGGTATGTTCCCCACGCTGTTGCTGGTTTTCTCGGTAGTTCGAGGGGACCACGAGGAAATCCTCGGTATGAGCAGCCTGGTCTTCGGCATGCTTTTGATTGCCGCTGGATTCTTCGCCTATGGCCTCGACGTGGCTTTGCGTTCCGCGCGCACCGCCCCGCCCAGCTCCGCCGGACTGGACTAGCCACCACAGGCTCGACGATCTTCGCTGCTGTTCTCTGCGATGAGCTATTTCGGCCGCACCACCAACAACTCAAACGTATCTGGCAGGATCCTGCGCCGCTGGCCCGGCGGTGGCGGCGTGGGGTCAAACTGCGCCGTCA
>Ga0335071_10002386_pt1 | contig 20119 bp, 21 predicted proteins | sample Lox_Sample_15_FD_206724 | JGI IMG/M metagenome (GOLD analysis project Ga0335071, IMG submission 206724) | Soil microbial communities from Loxahatchee National Wildlife Refuge, Florida, United States - Lox_Sample_1.5 | ecosystem: Environmental > Terrestrial > Soil > Wetlands | place: USA...
GTGTTTACCATGCGCGACATTGACGAGCGTGGCATGCGCGCCGTGATGGAAGAGGCGCTGCGCATGGCGGGACGGGGCACGGCCGGCTACCATGTCTCGCTCGATATGGACTGGATCGACCCGGAAGACGCTCCCGGCGTCGGCACTCCGGTGTGGGGCGGCGCCACCTATCGCGAGGCCCATCTGGCGATGGAGATCATGGCAGACCACGGACGCATGTTGAGCTTTGAAATCGTGGAAGTGAATCCCGTTATCGACGAGCGTAACCAAACGGCGGACCTGGCCGTAGAACTGGCGCTGTCGGCGTTCGGAAAGAAGATTCTGTAGAGAATTGCCGATCGCAAAGAAATGACGGGGCGATCGCTCGCCCCGCCTGGATTTCATCGAGTTGGACTACGCATTTACTGCGTTTTCGTCTTCACTGCGTCGCCGACTTTGAAGCCACTCCCTGACACGACGGAACACACAGAAGACACATCGTCTACATCGGTAGCCTTGACCACCCCTACCGGAGTGCTTAGCCGGCGCAGGACCTTTCCGGTGGCCGGATCCTTAATTTCTTTCGTCACCCGTTCGACGGTCAGTTCATCGCCAACTTTCAAGCCGGCCTTGCCGCCCACGTTGAGGACGATCATGCCGCTATCGACGGCAGCGACCAGTCCTTCGACGACGATGGTGCGCGCGACCAGCTTGTCTTTGCCCGCGATTACGCCAGCGCTCATCTGCTCAACAGCAGCCTTTGTGGCCTCGCCGATGATGGTGTTCTGAAAGTCGCTGCTTCCAAAATCCACCGCGCCGCCGCCCCAACCGTGCCAATTGCCGCCGCCGCCGAGAAGGGAAGTGCTGGACCGCTGCGACTCACCCTTACCCTCCGCAACCGCCAGGATTTCGCCGGTGTCGATGTCGACAATACGAGCATCCAAGCCCACAATCGCTTTTGTGTTCGAGTGTTTGAATCCTCCCAGACCAAACCCGCCTAGACCGCCGCCACCGCCGCCCACGCCCGTCTTCTTCGTGTCGTTGCCAAACTGCGTGATGCTGCCCACGATGATGGCATCGACGCCGAGCAGCTTACCGATCTTGGCCGCCGAATTTGGATTGGCGCGATCACTGTTAGAGAAGTTCTGCTCTGCCAGGATCTTGTCCAGCGCTTTACGCTCGATGACCGAGTAGGTCCCGTCTTTCACCAAATACTTCACCAGCAGATCAGAGATGCCTTTGCCGATGTCGACATCCTGACCGAAAATCGCGGCCACGCCGCCGTGGACGGTCGCATAGTCAAAATCAAAAACCGCCACGCGTTTCTTGCGCGGCGTAGGAGGAGTCTGCGCCACCGCTAAACTGGTGCAGATAATTACCAGCAAACCCACGAGAACCGTCCCGAACACACCTTTTTTCATAATCATCCGCCTTCTGGGGTTTTAGGAGGGAAGACACTTCGGGGAGTGCGCCTTCCCCTTGACGAAGGAGGCTACCCGCGCCCTAGGCAGTTGTCAACACTACAAATGGTTCGCCTTGAAAGACGTTGACTTTCGCAGCACCCGGAGGGTCGTACCAACCGTGAGATTGACGGACAAGCCGGCCCCCAGCCACACTGAAATGAAATGGCAAAACTCCGGGTAGGCATTCTGTTTGGAGGCCGAAGCGGCGAACATGAGGTGTCCTTGCTCTCGGCGGCGTCGGTCCTGAACGCAATCGACAAATCAAAATACGACGTGATTCCGATCGGCATCACGAAAGAAGGCCACTGGCTGACCGCCGAACATGCCGAGCGGTTGCTGGAGGGAAAGCGCGGAGAGGAACCGCGGCATTTGCGCGCAGGCGATCCCGAAGCGACACCCGGGGCAGCAATTTTGGCGCAGGGAGAGGCCGTGATCGTTCCGCCGGAACCGATCCAGCCAGCGGCTGGCCTGGCGCCATTCCGCACGGATTCGACCGCACTGCGGCGGTCCTCCGATCGCGCGATCAACGTGGATGTGATTTTTCCTGTGCTGCATGGCACGTTTGGAGAAGACGGTACGATCCAAGGCCTGCTCGAACTTGCCGACATTGCCTATGTGGGCGCGGGTGTGCTCGGGTCGGCCGCCGGTATGGACAAGGATGTCATGAAGTCTTTGTTCCGGGCGGCGGGCCTGCCGATTGTGAAACACGTCACCGTGTTGCGTGCTCATTGGGAGCGCGAACCGAACAAGGTTCTGAAACTAATTGAGAGCAAATTGAAGTATCCAGTGTTCGTGAAGCCGGCGAATCTGGGATCGTCAGTCGGAATCTCGAAAGTGCACAACCGCAAGGAACTGGGGCCCGCGATTGACGAAGCCGCCAAGTTCGACCGCAAGATCGTGATCGAGGCGGGCGTTGGCGGCAAGAAACGGAAGGCCCGGGAAATCGAGTGCTCGGTGCTGGGCAACGACGATCCCAAGGCTTCGGTGGCCGGCGAGATCGTTCCGTGCAAAGAGTTTTATGACTACGATGCAAAGTATCTCGACGAAGGCTCGGAACTGGTCATTCCAGCCAAAATCACTAAAGCGGAGATGAAGCACGTGCAGGCGCTGGCGGTCGCGGGGTTCAAGGCTGTAGATTGCTCCGGGCTGGCACGCGTTGACTTCCTGATGGATCCCGAGTCACGCAAGATCTACCTCAACGAGATCAACACGATGCCCGGCTTCACGTCGATCAGCATGTATCCCAAGCTGTGGGCGGCGACGGGCGTGTCGTATTCGGAGCTGATCGATCGACTCATCCAACTCGGAATCGAGAGGCACGAGGACAAGAAACGAAACCGGTACACGCGCTAAGCTCAAGATCGTCTGAATTTTCAGTTAGAATCTGACAGCGGTTCTCAACGGAAGAGGAGAAACATGTCCCAAAATCACTACAGCACGAAGCCCAAGCGTCGGGTCAAAAACAAAAAGCGCAAAGATTCCTCCGCAGCCACCATGGCGAAGATTCGCCAGCTTGAGAAGGTGGCGAAGAAGTAGAAGGTAATGCCGGGCCTCTTGACAGACCGCCCGGTCGGTCCTAATATCACTGGAAGTCCTCTCTTAGGAGGGGACCTGAATTTCATGCAGAGTGGCTGAGGGACGAGCCCAAGGACGCCACGGCAACCGGATCTGGATCATATATTCAGACCGTCAGGTGCCAACTCTCGCCCGGTAACGGGGACCATGAGATTCGGGAAAGCGAAACGTTCGCCATATCCCGAGCCTCTTTTCCTATCCGGAAAAGGGGTTTTGTCGTAGATGGGGAATCTTCCCCGGCTCGTCCCGCAAGCTACAGAAGGCAGCGCAGGATGAGCACGTACGAGCTACGATGTCGCGAATGCGGTAAGACCTGGGGTAATCAGCCACGCAGTATCTGCGAAGATTGCTTTTCTCCCCTCGAAGTCACTTACGACTACGATTCCATTCGGCCGTGTATTTCGCGCGAATTGTTTGCTTCGCGCGCACCCAATGCCTGGCGCTACCGCGAATTGCTGCCCCTCCCGGCGGGATATCAGCCCTCCCTCCCCGTCGGGTACACTCCCCTGGTCAGTGCTTCGCACCTCGGCGAACAAATCGGCTCGCGCAAGCTCTTCCTGAAAAATGACGCCGTCTGCCTGCCCACGCTGAGCTTCAAGGATCGGGTGGTCGCGGTGGCGCTGGCGAATGCTCGCAGCTTCGGCTTCGACACGGTTGCATGTTCGTCGACAGGAAACCTCGCGAACTCGGTGGCCGCGCAGGCTGCTCGCGAAGGGTTCAAGGCATGGATCTTCATTCCTGCTGATCTGGAACCCGCGAAGATTCTTGGCACGCAGGTGTTCGGCGCGCAGGTCGTGCCGATCAGCGGCAACTACGACCAGGTCAACCGGCTGTGCTCGCAGATCGCCGACGAACATCGCTGGGGATTTGTGAACGTCAACCTGCGCCCGTACTACTCCGAGGGATCGAAGACCGTCGGCTACGAAATCGCTGAGCAGCTCGGATGGCGATTGCCGGACAACGTGGTCGTACCCATGGCGGGCGGATCGCTGATCACTAAGATCAAGAAGGCATTCGACGAGTTGATCCAGCTTGGCCTGGTGACAGCAAGAGACGTGAAGTTCTTTGGTGCACAGGCAACAGGCTGTTCGCCCATCTCGACGGCCGTGAAGCAGTACTCGACTGAAATTGAACCGCAGCGTCCGGCAACAATTGCGCGTTCTCTGGCCATTGGAAATCCCGCCGACGGTCATTTCGCGATCCAGGCGATCACCGGCAGCGGCGGTTGGTCAGAAGATGTTTCCGATGCTGAAGTTGTCAACTCGATTCGTCTCCTGGCGGAGAGCGAAGGCATCTTCACCGAGACTGCCGGTGGCGTGACTGTAGGGACGGCACGCAAGCTCATCCGGCAGGATCGCATTCTCCCCGATGAGACGACCGTTCTCTGCATCACGGGGAACGGGCTGAAGACAACTGATGTTCTTGCGGACAAGTACGAAGCCGAGGTCCCAATCGCGCCGAAGCTGCGCGAGTTCGAGACGTTTCTCGAAACCAAGCTGAACGCGGCAGGCCTGCCTGCCGGCCTTTCCGGCAGGAAGCTGACGTCACCGGTCGTGGGCCCTGAGCCGCGCCTGACCGTGGAGGCATAGATGAGCATCACCGTCCAAATTCCCACGCCGCTGCGGCGCCTGACCGCAGGTACGCCCAACGTTGAGTGTGACGCCGCGAACCTTCCTGAACTGTTCGAGGTTCTGGATTCGAAATTTCCAGACCTGAAGCCCCACCTGCACGATGAAGAGGGACAAGCCCGTCGCTTCCTGAATGTGTATGTCAATGAGGAAGACATCCGCTTTCTTGGGGGGAACAGCTATGCTTTCCGGGAGGGCGATGAAGTGCTACTCGTGCCCTCGATTGCAGGGGGTGCGGATTGACCACTACTAACTCATTGTAGGGCCGTCGGTTAGACAACTTCCTTTTTTGATTCCAACCCCCCTTGCGCAACTCGCGCGCTTCGATTAGCATCTAACTAACTGGTTAATTAATATGTCCGCCTCCACTGAAAGCCGTCTCGGTACTCGCGCGCGGCCAGAAGAAAGCCGGGCCGCCATCCTGAAGGCCGCCTTTACCGAATTCGCTGCCAACGGCATTGCTGGTGCACGAACCGATGCCATCGCCAAAGCGGCTCACGTCAACAAGGCTTTGCTCTATTACTACTTCAAGGATAAGGACGCGTTATACCAGGCCGTTCTCGACCACGTGTTCAGCGGCATGCGCGAGCATGTCGCGCCGGTGTTCGACAGTGACCGTTCTCCGCGGCAGAAAGTCCTCGATTACGTCGGGGCGTACTTCGATTACGTCGCCGCCCATCCTCAATACCCTCGGGTCGTGCAGGCCGAATGGATGCGTCTGGGCAGCAAAGGCGCGACCCATATGCAACGCATCGCGAAGGAATACTTCGCGCCCATATTTCAGAAACTGGCGCAGGTCATGCGTGCGGGTGTTGAAGCCGGAGAATTCCGGGACGTCGATCCGGGACAGTTTGTGCCCTCGATGGTGGCCATCATTGTGTTTTATTTCAGCGCGGTACCCGTCATTCGCACCCTGACCCAGGTGGACCCGCTGGCTCCAGAGAGCGTTGCCAAGCGGCGCGCTTTCGTTCTCGACTTCATTTCCGCCGCCCTCTTCAAACGACCCGTGGCGACAGGAGATCGTGCATGAGTGTTCGCAATAGATTCTTCATCATGCTCAGCGTCATCATTCTGATAGCGGCGCTCTACTACATCCTTTCCACACCGGGCGGCAATGATCTTGTGCTGGTCGGCACGGTGGACTCCAACCAAGTGGTAGTCGGCCCGCAGATCGGTGGACGCATCGCGCGGTTGCTCGTCGAAGAAGGAACACAGGTGAAGCAGGGCGACCTGATTGCCGTGCTCGATCCTTCCGAACTGGAAGCGCAGGCGCGCGCGGCGGTAGCAACGATCGCCAGCTTGAAATCGAAGGTCAGCGAAACGCAGTACACGCAGCAATCCACGAAAGGCTCAACCTCGAGCGATGTTGCAAACGCACAGGCGCGATTGCAGTCGTCGCGGGCGCAACTGGCACAGGCCGAAGCCACACTGACGCGGGTCGAGAGCGACAGCCGCCGCATCATAGGGCTCGCGCAGGCCGGAGTCGCCTCTGAAATGGAGAAAGTGCAGGCTGAGGCAAATCTCAAGGCCCAGCAGGCGAGCGTGCAGGCGCTCAAAGACCAAGTCCGTGCCGCACAGGCGGATCTGGATTCTGCCGTTGCCCGGACGAATCAGGCCAGTGCCGCACAGAGCACGGTAGCCTCGACGCGCGCGCAGCTGGCCAATGCGGAAGCCCAGCTGAAAGAAGCCGAGGTGCGCCTTGGTTATACGAAGATATATGCTCCCGTGACAGGAACCGTGCTGGTGCGCGCGGCGCGAGAAGGCGAAGTCCTTGCGGCAGGACAAGCGATTGTCACCGTTGTCGACCTTAGTGATACCTGGGTGCGCGCCGCCATTCCCGAGACTGATTCAGACCATATCGGGCTCGGCGATACGCTGCGCGTACGACTGCCCGGTGGAACCGTGACGCAGGGCAAGGTCTTCTACAAGGCCGCGGAAGCAGATTTCGCCACACAGCGCGATGTGGGCCGCCGCAAACGCGATATCCGCACGATCGTTCTGAAGGTTCGACTCGACAATCCCAAGGGCGCCTATGTTCCCGGGATGACTGCTGAAGTACTGGTATCTCCGGAGCAGGTGAGAGGTTCGGGTGCTCCGAAGAACGCAGAAGCGGCAGGAAAGCCATGAGCACACCCGACCGTAACGGTGGCGCTCTTCCGGTTTCGGAAATCATCGGCAAGAGTGAAATCGCCGCCGACGCGCCGAACGCGATCGAGGTCTCGCATATCGTCAAGAAGTACGGCGACTTCACGGCGGTGGACGATGTTTCGTTTCAGGTGAAGGAGGGAGAAATATTCGGCCTGCTTGGCCCTAATGGCGCAGGAAAATCCACCCTGATCCGCATGATGACGACGCTTATCCCGATCACCGCCGGATTAGCGCGCGTCGCCGGCCACGACGTAGCCAAGGAGCCGGACGAAGCCCGCCGCACGATCGGCGTGATTCCACAGGCGATGACCAGCGACCTCGACCTTACAGTGGAAGAAAATCTGAGCATCTACGCCAAGCTCTATGACGTTCCGGCCAAACGCCGCAAGGAGGCAATCGACGAATTGCTCGAGACGGTCGATCTCATCAAATGGCGGGGCGCACAGACCAAGACCCTGTCCGGCGGCATGCGGCGGCGCCTTGAAATTGCCCGCGGCCTCGTGCACAGTCCAAAGATATTCTTCCTGGATGAACCGACGACCGGCCTCGATCCTGTTTCGCGTGTTGCGGTCTGGGAGATGCTCAACAACATCAAGGGCAAACGTAAACTGACGGTGCTCATTACCACGCATTACATGGATGAAGCCGACCGCCTCTGTAACCGCATCGCGATCGTCGATCATGGCAAGCTGGTGGCTCTCGATACGCCAGAGGCGCTCAAGGCCAGCGTTCCCGGATCGACTGTGATTGAGGTGCAGTTCGACCACGCACCCGCGGCTTGGGAGCAGAGACTGCACACGCTGCCGAACGTCACCTCTGTGCAAAATGAGGGATCTGGGATGTTCCGTGTCTTGACCGACAACGGCTCGCGAACGACAACCAGTTTGGTGGAGGCGGCGGTCGAGTCTGGAATTTCGGTGCGGACACTCACTGTCCAGAACACGACCCTGGACGACGTCTTCGTGCACTACACGGGACGCCAGTTGCGCGATGAACTGGTCAAAGCATACGGGTTCGTCATGCCGCAGCGCCCTGGGATGCAGCCATGAACCGGATGATGGCCATTATCGAGCGCGAAATGCGCAAATTTTTCCGTTCGCCCACGCTCATGATGGTGTCGATGATCTTCCCGCTGGTGCAGTTGATTGTTCTCGGGAATGCGTTCGGCGGCAAGATTCGTGATGCCAAACTCGGCATTGTCGACGAAGATCACGGCACGCAAGCGATCCGCATCAAGGAAGCTTTCGATGCGGTGCGGGCCAATGCCCGCACGTTTCTCCCCGTAGCGTATACCGACGAAGTGCAAGCGCGCGAAGATGTCCGTAACGGCAAGATTCAGGGTGCGGTCATCATTCCTCCGCAGTACTCGGCGCGCGTGTACGAAAAGAACCGCCCGCGCATCGCTCTGATTGTCGACAACAGCGACAATTTCATGAGTTCCACTATGGAGGAAAAGCTGACTGGCATCACCGCGACACTCAACGAGCCGGACATCGAGCCGCGGCTTCTGCAACAGACCGCGCTCGACGTCGTGGAACTCTACCCCTACATCGAGTACATGAAGTATCTTCTGCCCGGATCGATTGCGCTGGCGATGTTCGTCTCGGTGATGATCGGCGGCGGCATGTTGTATATCGACGACAAGGCTCGTGGCATCCACGAAGGTTACCTCGTCACGCCGATCACGAAAGCGGAACTTGTCTTTGGCCTGACCGGCGCGGGCGCGATCAAGGCCGTGATGACCGGCGTCGTGATTACGGTGATCGGGTCGCTGATTGCGGGCGTAGGCACGATCTTCAGTTTTCCAACCGCGGTCGGACTGATTTTACTGATCACATCCGTCTCCCTGGCATTCAACGGCATGATGTTCCTGTTGATGGTGCGGGTGGAGGATCCTCTCGTACCGCGGGCCATTTTCGGCATCCTGAATACGCTGCTGTTTTTCCCCAGCGGCTCGATCTATCCCGTGCAGGCTTTTCCGTTCTGGTTGCGCGCGATTGCGAAAGTGGATCCGTTCACGTATGCGGTTCACGGCTTTAAAGCGTTCTTGTTGAAAGAGAGCGGATTTGTGGCGGTCGTTCCCGACATGGTTTACCTGACGGTTTTTGCGGTCGCAACGCTCGTGCTTGCCGTTCCTCTATTCAAGCGGACGTTGTAGGTGTCCTATCCCCTCGTCGCTAAGATAGCCCGGGGCGTAGCCGGCTCGAGTCGGGTGCTTCAGACCGGGCTGGAAGGTCGCTCACACTGGGCTGGGTCTCGGACCGGAGGCGAAATACCAGATTCATGTGGGAGCGTTGCAGTCTCAGGCGGAGCCAGATCATGGTGCCGCATCGTCCTGCGCGAATGTCCTGCGCATCCAGTCGGGCGATGTAGCTCATCGCGATGCGACTCATCTCGCCGACGTCCCGCACCGGTCCGAATTCCAGCTCATGCGGGCGCGGTTGCTGGCGCAGACATTCGAGTTGGAATGCAATTCTTCTGCGTCCACCGACACAGGGTAGTGTCCGGCAGTCGATCATCTTGTCGATCGCGTACAGGGCGGCGTGATCGACTCGACGGCCGCAGGCGAGATAGAGCGTCCGGCCTGCGGCGACGTACTGCAGTGGCAACATGTGGAGTGTGTCCAGGATAGGAAACGGGATCTCGATGAATGGAGGAATGGCCGCGATCTCCAGCGACGACGCGACCGGGCATCCCCATTGCAGCCCTAGCGCCGAAACTACCTCGCGTTCTGTGGCAAAGCCGAGCTCTTCGAGCCACTCTCCGATCGTGCCGTGTTGCGCCTGCTTCTGGGCCTCGAGTGCGGCTGCGACCTTTCCGTATGTCAATTGCCCTCGGGCGACCATCAACAACCCGAGCGGGATCCGGCTGGCTGAGGGTGGTACCGGCGTGCGTCTCTCCAGTTGCGTCAGGACTCGGGTGAGAGCTGCCGAAACGCATTCCGGCTGGCAATAGTAGACGCCCTGCAGGAACGCACCAGAATGGTGACGCCGGATTCGCTTCCACAACGACGTCCTGCCGGAGCAGGATGCCAGGCCGCAATTCAGTCCTCGCTTTTGCCACCTGGCGAGCACACCCGACCACACGAATGGATTGAGCGATTCTCGCATACAACACCGTCTAGGCGGAGTCCCTCCGATCCAGAACTTGGGTGACTCGGAATCCATACTTGCCGTCCACGACAACGACCTCACCCTGTGCGATAGTTCGCCCGTCGAGCAGGAGATTCACCGGCGAGTTGACGTTACTGTCCAGTTCAACGACGACGCCGGCACTCAGGGCGAGGACATCGCGCAGGACCATGCGGCGCGTGCCGAACCGGAGCTTCACTTCCAGACCGACATCCATCAACCGCTGGTAGCTTGCAGCTTCAGGCGAAACGTCAACAGGTGCTGCGCTGGCATCGGCAGGCGCAGGGGATTGCTCCGAAGGGCGCGGCCGCAACGTCGACACCAGGTCGGGGCTCATCTGGATCTCAATGACTACCGGAGACCCTGCCTCGTCGCGCGTGCGCAAAGAGAGCGTGTTCGCCGGCCGCCAGGAAGACGCGGTCGCGGCGGCCAGCTGCAGGTGGACTTCGCCGCCAACGGAAGCTGCCAGCGCCGTCGCCGCCTGTCCGGCCATCTGGCGCAGCAACTCTTCCAGAGCTTCTTTGTGCTCTGATGAGAGCTCGGCTGCGGGCTCCGTTTCGCTGAGAAATTTCTGTGCCAGCCGGATGGCTGCATCAGCGGGGAGCCGTAGCCGCATCTCACCATTGGCGGCTCCGCTCGCCGTGACTGAGTACCACAGGTCGCTCTCGGCTCCCGACCATGGTTTCTGAGAAATCTCAAACGCCATGGTCTGGCCGGAAATCTGAGACAAGACCTGTTCTACACAAGTCTTCCAGGTCTCAATCCAAACCCGCACTTCGGGTGTCAGCTCTTGCCCGTTTGTATCGCTCATGGGTCACCAGCAAGTGTCCGGAATTCATCTACGGCGAGCACGCGCGCGGCGCGGCGCGTGTCGACCCGCACCGGCATGGCTGTGCACAAGCGGACCTCTTCGACCTGCATGTCGGCCGAGGCAGCAGCACTTCTTGGAAACGAGAGCACGGTATCGAGAGCCAGGTCCGCCACTGACTGCAGCGCCACCGGCAGGTAGGGCGTGCAAAGTTCGACGTTGAAGGGACAGTCGAGCAGCCTCTTCTGCAGACGCAGGCGGGCCTCCGCCGGACTGCGCGGGCGCTGGTAACTCATGTCGGCAGAAATCTTGCGGAGCAAGGCGTTCGAAACTACCGCCGGCACCGCCAAGTTCAACGTACCCCGCGTTTCCGCCATCTTGACCTCGAAGCTGAGACAGAGGTTCTTTTCCTCAGGGACCATCAGGCGTTGCGCCTGCGAAATCTGCTGCCGCTGCGTGGCACATTGCCGCTCTATGCTCTGGCGAAGCCGTAGAAGAGGAGTGAGAGGAAAGCGAAAAGCCATGAGAGTCAGGCCGAGAGCGCAAGCAGGCGCTCGATCGAGTCGTTCATGCTGGCGCTTTCCTGAGCCTGCTGGACCAGGAACTCGCGCAGCGAGGGCATCAACGCGATGGCACAGTCCAGTTCCGGATCGCTGTTCTTCTGGTAGGCCCCGATTCGAATCAGTTCTTCCGAAGCTTTATACACCGCCAGCAGTCTCCTGACCCGATGGGCTTTCGCCAGATGATCGGCCGACACGACCGCCGGCATGATACGGCTGATACTGTCGAGAATCGAAATGGGCGGATATTGGTTCTGCGCCGCGAGACGCCGATCAAGCATGACATGGCCGTCGAGCAGCGCGCGCGTCGCATCGACGAGCGGATCGTTCTCATCGTCTCCTTCCATCAGCACAGTGTAGAAACCGGTGATACTGCCGCTTTCGAACGAACCCGCCCGCTCAATGAGCCGGGCGAGCAGAGTGAATACGGAAGGTGTGTAGCCTTTCGCGGTTGGTGGCTCGCCTGCTGCCAGGCCGACCTCCCGTTGCGCCATGGCCAGGCGTGTGAGCGAGTCCACGACGAGCAGAACATTCTTGCCGCGGGAACAGAAATATTCGGCGATCGTGGTTGCGGCCAGCCCGGCGCGGATTCTCAACAGAGGGTCCTGATCCGAGGTCGAGACGACGACGACCGCCCGTCGCCGTCCATCCTCTCCCAAAGTATTCAGCAACTCGCCGACCTCGCGTCCGCGCTCGCCGATCAGGCCGAGCACAGTCAGGTCGGCGCTTGTATTGCGCGCCATGATGCCGATCAGCGTGCTCTTGCCGACGCCGCTTCCGCCGAAAACCCCGACTCGCTGGCCTCGTCCGCAGGTCAAGAACCCATCGATCGCTCGCACGCCGCAGCCTAGCGCCGCACGAATGGGCGCGCGCTCAAGCGCCAGCGGTGCCTCCCGGTCGAGTGCAAAGCGTTCACGGCAGATGGGAGCCTGACCTCCGTCAATCGGAAGCCCGGTTGCGTCAATGACCCGACCCAGCAGTTCCTCGCTGACGCGCAACGACGGTCGCCGCCCCCAAACGACAACCTGATCTCCATACCGAATCCCGGTCGGCCGCCTCAGCGCCATGGAAAGAACCGTGTGACCGCGGAAGCCCACGATCTCTCCGGCCCAACGCTGCCCGCGCGAGTCGACAATCTCGCAAGCTTCGCCGACCGTACAGAAGGGACCCTCGGACTCCACTAACTGTCCCACGACCTGTACAACCTTCCCGCGCCAGCGCATCGCCGAGGCCGTCTCCAGATGCCGGAAGTATGCGGAAAGTATGGGTGTCGTCATTTGCCCGGCCTTTCCGCCAGCAGATCGAGGAGCCCGGCCTCAACCTCCTTCAACTGTGAGTCGAAGCCGACGTCGGTGGTTCCGAGGGACGTCTCAATACGGCATGCTCCACTCTCCAATGCGGGATCCTCACGTACCTCCGGCGCAGGCAGTCCCTCCGTCTGACATGCGAAATAGTGCCGCCACTCGGCGGCTTCTTTGGGCGGCACATGCAGGATCACCTTTGTGCCCACGTCGAGTTTCTCCAGCGTGACTCGTACGATCCCAATCAGCGCATACGGATCGAGTTGAGTCTCGCGATGGAGAATCTTTCGCGCAATTGCCAGCGCGAGCTGCACCACCTCTCGTTCCACGCGACGATAGTATCCCTGCCGTTCGACGGTGAACTCCGCGAGTGCTTCTGCAATTCGCGCCCGTTCACCCTGTACGATTGCGTTCAGTTCGGTCAGCGCTTCGTGACGTCCCTGTTGCCGTCCCTGTTCCAGGGTATCGGCAAGCTGACGCTGGCGGCGCTCCTCGGCGGCAGCATTGTCGCCTGCAGCCAGCTCCGCTTCCGGGTAAGGGAATGGCGAAGTGCTGGTGGCTTCTGGCTCTGGTGCCCGTGCCGCTGCTGCCGCGCTAGACGACATACTCATCCTGTGTCTCTGCCGTCAGCACCATCTTGCCTTCCGACTCCAGCTTTCGCGCCACCTCCACAATTTCGCGTTGTGCCTGGTTCACGTCCTTCGTGCGGACCGCTCCCAACACTTCCATGTCTTCTTTCAGCATGTCGACAGCACGGCTCGACATGGATTTGAAGATCAGGTTCTTCAGCTCTTCCGATGCTCCACGCAGTGCGAGAGCAAGTGTCTTTTTGTCGAGTTGGCCGAGCAACTCGCGAATGCCCGCTTCCGGCACGCCTAACAGGTCTTCAAAGGTAAACATCAGATTGCGGATCCCGAGTGCCATCTTGGCATCGTCGCGTTCGATGTTTTCAAGGATTCCCTTGCCGACATTAGGGTCGAGTTGATTCAGCAGGTCGGCTGCGCCTTTCAACCCCGCATAGGCGCGCCGGCTCTGTTCCCCCAGGGCCTCAAGCCGCTTGTGCAGCGCGAGCGAGACTTTTTCTGCCACTTCCGGAGAGAACACGCGGAGGCCGGCCAGCCTCTTGATGATTTCCGCGCGCGCTTCTTCGGGCATTCGCAGCAACAGCGCCGAAGCCTGGCGAGCGTTCAGGTGAGCCATAATCAGCGCCGTTGTCTGCGGATGCTCAACCTCCAGGAACTTTGCGACTTGCTGCGGGTCCGCCTTCTGCAGGTTCTCAAGTTGGATTGCGCTCATTTCGACTGCACGGGACACTTGATCGAGCAATGCTCGTGCTCCATCTGCTCCAAACGCCTTCACAAGCAGCTTTTGCGCATATTCCGGTCCCCCCTCGGCAAGATATCCCTGCGTCAGCGCGAGCCGGTGGTACTCTTCTAGAACCGCCATGGCTGACTCCGGCGACACTCGATCCAATTCAGCAATGCGCTGCGTCAGGCGTTGCACTTCCCCTTCGGAGAGATGACGGTAGATATGGCTGGCCGCCTCTTCCCCCAGCAACACCATGAGGATGGCGGCCTTCTGCAATCCCTGGCCTGGCGCCGGCGCGTTCATGTCTGCTCCTCAGTCTTTATTTGGTTTTCTGATCGCGAATCCAACTCTGCACCAGACGTGTTGCCGCCGCAGGTTCAGCCTTAATCTTGTCTGCCACCTGCTTCTTCAGCAGGACCGCTCGTTTCGCTTCTGGGCTTCCTTCCGGCAGTTCCAACCCTGATTCGGCGCTGCCAGCGGCCTGTACTGCCGCTTGCGATTGCCGCGCCAGTTGTGCCGGAATCTGCCGCAGGGCGTCGAGTGCCTGCTTCTTTACCGGACGCAGAATGAACGCATACACGATCAGAAACAGCAGCGTGATTCCGACATATCGCAGGACGCTGCCGTACTGCTGCAAGATGCGCCGCAGCCGGTCCCATTTGTCCGGGCCCGATGGTGTTTCGACCGGCAGTGTCTGGAACGAAAGATTCTCGATTGCCAGCAGGTCACCGCGTTGGTCGTCAACGCCGATCGCGGCCCGGGCCAGTTTTTCGATCGCTGTCATTTCCTCCTGCGTTCGTTTGCGCCGCGTGCTTGTCGTTTTCCCGTTCTCATTCTTGAGGTCGATGGCATCGTCCACCAGCACGGCCGCCGTGATTCTCCGCACGCGCCCAGCCGGTTGCATGACGTGCCGGACATTCTTGCTCACGGCAAACGTAGTGCTCTCCGATTTCGAGGATTGACTGTCCAGCGCAGGCACAATCGCAGCATTGGGCGCGCCGCTTCCGGGAACATTCGAAGCCGTTCCGGGCACGCCGGCGGGTGCCCCGCCTCCCGCCTGTTCTTCGGAGTGCTGTTGCGTAAGCGTGGCTGTCGTCTTCGGATCGTAAACTTCTGAAGTGTCTTCACTCGTGCTCAAGTCATAGTCGACGTGGACGCTGGCTCGGACATGCTCGGGCCCCACAACCGGCTCGATTGCGCGTACGGCCGCAGCCGCCAGTTCCTCGTCCGACTCGTACGATGAGCGGCCATTCGGACCGTGCCGGGCGACCAGCGGAGCGGCCGTGTCGGCATCTACGACGGTCACGTTCTCTGGTTTCAATCCATCCACGGCGCTCGCTACCAGTTGGGGGATCGCCTGCTGCGCTTCACGCGGCAGGCTTCCGCCTCGTGTCTTGACGATTACGGCTGCCTTGGCCTCGTGCTCTTGCTCGCTGAACAGAGACTCGCGGGGCATGACCAGATGCACGCGAACGGCATCGACATCGCTTAACGTCTGCAGGGTGCGTTCCAGTTCGCCCTCAAGAGCCCGCTGGTAGTTCACTTTTTCGCTGAAGTCGGACCCGGCCCAGTTGGGCGTGTCAAACAGTTCGAATCCCAGCCGGGCATTGCGTGGCAGGCCCTGGGATGCCGTCTCGATCCGAGCCGTATCAAGCTTTTCCGAAGGGACGATCAGAGTCGAGCTGTCGGGCGACAGTTCATAGGGGATGTTCTTCGCGGCCAGCCGGCTGCCCATCGCCTGTGCGTCTTGTGGGCGCAGACCGGAATAGAGGGGCACATACTTGGCCTTGTCGAAGAGTCCGACAAAAAACCATAGCGTGAGTCCGACCAGGGCTGCGCCGCCGACCATCATGGCCTTTTGCTTGAGGCTCAGGCCGCGCAAGAATTCCTGAATTTGATCGACGCCGCTCGCCAATACTTTGCCGCTCCTTGGTTCGATCTATCCCGGTACGCACAGATCACGCAGGCGCCGCCAACCTAGAACTGCAGGCGTGACACTTCCTGATACGCCGCGACGATCTTGTTACGTACCTGCATCATGAGCTGGAACGACAAGTCGGCTTTCTCGACGGCGATCATGGCGCTATGGAGGTCAGCGCCACTTCCGTTGAGCAGTTCCGCGACCTTGTTTTGTGCGTCACCCTGCATTTCCTGAACCTGGTCCATGGTTTGCTGCAAGGTCTCAAGAAACTTGCCGCCGTCTGTGGGTCGTGTTCGCCCTGGACTGAGATCGACCGGCAAAATTCGTACCGGCGAAATCGAGTTGCTCATGGTGACTCCTCCCGGATCGCGCCGACCCGTATGTCCTATCGCAGCAGGTCCAGCGATTGTTGAATCATGCCCTTGGTTGCCTGGATCGCCGAGGCGTTCAGTTCGTAGGCCCGCACCGCTCCCAGCAAGTCAGTCATTTCCTCAATGGGATCCACCTGTGGGTAGGCCACATATCCTTGCTTGTCGGCATCCGGATGGCCGGGTTCGAAACGCAACACCGGCGCGCGCGTGTCGGAGAGTACGGCAGCCACGCGCACCGCTGCAGACACTTCCCGATGCCCACCTGCCAGTGCTAGCGAAAATCGCGGCATGCGCTGCGACTGAAACACCACCATTTGCCGCCGGTAGGGGCCCCCTGCGGGCGTGCGCGTGGTCTGCGCATTCGCCATATTGCTGGCGACCACCTCCGCACGTTGCCGCTCGGCTCCCAATGCGGACCCGCTCAATTCGAGCATTCCAAAGAGGTTCATCGCGCGCTCCCTTCGTTGATCGCTTCTGACAGCCGGCGGAATTCTGCCCGCAAGAGCTGCACGGCTGTCTGGAAGCGCAACTGATTCTGCGCCAGCAAGAGCGATTCGCGTTCGACGCTGACGTTGTTTCCATCCGGGCGCTCGAGCAGTCCCCGCGTTTCACGCGCCATTGGCGTGAACAGCGTCTCTTCACTGCTCATGGCGCGCTGCAGTTCGCCTGCAAAAGGACGAAGGTCACGCGTGTGGTATCCAGGAGTGTCAATGTTGGCCAGGTTTGCAGAGATCACCTGATGCCGGAATGCGCTGATATCAAGCGCCCGCTCCAGCCCCCGCATCAACGGCGTGTCAATCATGGACATAGCTGCTCCTTGGCGGCAGTCCGTATTCACGGATTTTGTTTCGCACCGTGCGCAGGCTCACCCCTAGCATCTCGGCTGCCCGCGAGCGGTTGCCGTCCGTAGCTTCCAACGTCATCGCCAGCAGTTGGCGCTCCATGTCACCCAGCGAGAGCCCTGGCCTGCACTCCAGGCCCCGCGTGCTTGCCGTTGTGGGCTGACTGTGATGGAGGGCCTCCACGCCGATTTCCCCGCCGTGCGAAAGCGCCACTGCCCGGCGGATGAAATTCGAAAGTTCGCGAACATTGCCCGGCCAGGACTGCTGCTTCAGTTGCACGATGAGCTCTTCCGACAGTCGCACGTTGCTTCGCGGAGGGGCATAGAGACGGACAAAGTGTCCGGCAAGTTCAGAGATGTCTTCTACCCTTTCCCGCAACGGCGGCAAGGCGAGGGGGACAACATTGAGCCGGTAAAAGAGATCCGCCCGAAATCGGTTCTCGGCGACCGCCGTTTGCAGCGGGCGATTCGTGGTGGCGATGACCCGGATATCGACACGCACCGTGTGGTCGGAACCGAGCTTGTCGAACTCCCGTTCCTGCAACGCCCGCAGCAGCTTGGGTTGCAGAGGCAACGGCATTTCTCCCACTTCGTCGAGCAGAAGGGTTCCGCCGTTCGCCATCTCGAACTTTCCCGGACGCGCTCCGACGGCGCCGGTGAATGCGCCCTTGGCGTGCCCGAACAGTTCGCTTTCGAGCAGGGATTCAGGAAATGCCGTGCAGTTCAGCGCGACGAATGGTCCCGTCTTCCTAGCGCTGAGCCGATGGATCATCCGGGCGACCAGCTCCTTCCCCGTGCCGCTTTCCGCTTCGATCAGAATGTCGGCATCGCTCGTCGCCGCCTGCCGCGCCCGTTCGAGCGTCTGTTGCCATATCGCTGAATGTCCGATCAGGGCTTCGGTATCCTTGCTCTCGGCCTGAGCCCGACATAGAACGTGGTCGACTGCGTGTTCCAGCTGCTCAAAGCAGACCGGCTTGACGAGATAGTCGCACGCACCATTGCGGATCGCATCCACGGCGTCGGGGACGCACCCGTACGCGGTCAGAAGAATCACGGCCGTGCGGGGCGAAGCTGCCTGGACAGCGCGCATCAGTTCGAAGCCATCGCGCCCTGGCATCCGGATATCCGTAATTACGAGACAGTACGCATGCTGCCGAAACTTGCTCAGCGCCTCCGTGCCATTCGCAGCTACATCCACCAGCCAGCCGCGTTGTACGAAGCGCGTTTCCAATGCTGCCCGCATCCCGGCATCATCATCCGCGATCAGCAACCGCTTCATGCCATAGCCCCCTTTGCCGGCAGCCGAAGTCGGAACCTGGCCCCATATCCGAGACAGTTCTCCGCCTCGATCGTTCCGCCGTGCTGCTCGATGATCCGTTGGCAAACCGCCAGCCCTAAGCCGCAGCTCCCTGGCCGAGTGCTGAATCCGGGCTGAAAGATGCGCGGAAGGTCAGCAGGTGCAATGCCTGGCCCCGTGTCTTCGACAACAATCTCGATTCCGTCCTGCCGATCGTCACCGCGGATGTTCAGCCAACCACCACCCGACATGAACCGAAAAGCATTCAGGGCCAGATTGAGCAACACCTGTTCCAGCCGGTGCCGGTCAGCACGAACGATCACACTGCGCAACCCGTTGACAACCTGAATCTCCACTTTCGCCTGTTTCGCCAGCGGCAACAGGAAGTCGTAGGCCCAGTCCAGTAATTCCCCGGCGTCCATGTCCGCGCACTCGGAATTCGGAGTGTTGTACAAGTGCAGCACGTTGTTCACCGTGGCTGACAGTGTGCGCAACCCAGCCTGCACATGTTCGACCCAACGCTGACTTTCTCCGGCCAGGTTCGCCTCAGCGAGAAGCCCCGCAAACAATTCCAGGCTTCCCAGCGGATTGCGAATTTCGTGTGCCAGCAGAGCTGACATTTCGACCAGCGCCTGTTGCCGTCGTACCTGCTCTTGCTCCTGCTCGAGCTTCTTCGCTTCGCTCACATCCCTGAGGATGAACACCGACGTCGAACTTTCTGGATCCTGCTCTACCAGCGCATGGCGTATTGCTATCCAGACCACCGGAGTGCCGTTCTGAGCAAGGCAACAGATTTCCTGCTCCTCGCCGCTTGCCTGTGCCCGCTCGAAGGTCTCAGACAGCACCGGCGGCAGTGCCTTCACATCGTCTGCCGTCGTACCCAGCAGCCGTTCTGCCTCGGGATTGCAGACCGAGATCCGGCCTTCGGGCTCGATAACCAACACACCACAGGGCAGCCCTTCCAGAATCCGGTTCAAACGCGCGCGAATCCGCTGATTCTCCGCCAGGCTTTTCGCCAAATTGTGATTCGTGATTTCCAGTTCCTGGCGCATTTGAACCACCTGCGCCTGGAGCTGGCTATAAGTCCGTTCTAACGAACCAGCAGCTTCGGTGAACGACGCAAATGCCCGCGCCAGCGGATGATCCGCATCCGCAACGGAAACTCGAGGCAGATGTATCGATGCAGACATGAAACTTCATTTCCTGCAAAACCGATGCCAGCCGCCGTACGATTCTGCTTAGAACGCTCTTAGGCGGAAGATGCCTGAAAAGAAACCTCACGGTGGGAGATGCCCTATTTCAGCTCGTGCACGTTACCCGCGGACATCAGTAGATGTTCGGGCCCGATGAGTTCCGCGTCTTCGGCGAGAATCAGCGCTCGTTCGATGACGTTCTGCAGTTCACGCACATTGCCCGCCCAGGGATACGCTTTCAGCAGCCTCTCGCCCTCTGCCGAGAGTTCTGGAACGGGAGGACGTATGCTGAACTTCTCCAGAAAGTGCTGCGCCAGCTCTGCGATGTCTTCCATCCGTTCCCGGAGCGGCGGAATCTCCATCGGAAACGTGCATAAGCGATAGTACAGATCCTCGCGAAATTTGCCTTGCCGTATCAGGGACTGCAGATTGGCGTTGGTGGCGGCAATCACCCGGGCGTCGACTCGAACGGTTTCACTGCTGCCCAAACGCTGCAGTTCTTTCTGCTCCATGAATCGCAGCAGCTTCGGCTGCAAACTCAGCGGCATCTCGCCGATTTCGTCGAGAAATAGGGTCCCGCCATGCGCCGTCTGGA